>Ga0272441_10010768_pt1 | contig 13757 bp, 7 predicted proteins | sample SSMProp6N_FD_193582 | JGI IMG/M metagenome (GOLD analysis project Ga0272441, IMG submission 193582) | Marine sediment archaeal communities from Little Sippewissett salt marsh, Falmouth, MA, United States - SSM-Prop-6N | ecosystem: Environmental > Aquatic > Marine > Wetlands > Sediment ... | reverse complement strand
AAATCTTTTTGATAGGGCGTTGTTCTTTGTTCTGAGAATGCAATCTACAAGTTTTTTTGTAGAAATATTTTTAATATTTTCTCTTAGTAGAGAATATATCTCTGCAGTTGAAATTTTCTTAAGTAAGACAGCATCTATTAAAGCTTTTTCTGGTTCTGCCATAAAAACCTCAAAATCCTGTATTTTGATTTTTGAAAAACCAAAAAACCATGATGGTCGAATTTTTTCAAAAATAATTGCCGTATTCATCATCTGTATGTTTTCACGACTTTTTGAACGAGTGGTTATAACAGATATCTTATTTGGTATTTGCTCAGTTAAATTATGATAACGAAATGCAGCCCATAGAGAAATATAACTTGGCCATATTATTCTTGAAGCAATAATTAGAGGGTCTTCCTGTACAGTATAAACATTTCTCTGGATTCGTTTTACAATATCTCTATTTTTTAATCTGTTAAGATGCATTTTAGCATAAATTTTATTATTATTAATAATATTTGCAAAAGTGTCAATATTAAATGTAGGATATTCTTGAAGTTTTTTAACTATCTGTAGGGTTTCCATGATAGTATATATATATGCTCTTATCATTAATAAATTTTTCTATGTGTAGGTAATCAAAATTGATGACCTAAAGGTTAAAAATTTTAAAAATGGATTGGTTCAATTTAACAATGAAAAAACATACTTTTTATACAGTCTCCATCTTAAAGAGAATCTAAATATCGGCAGATCCGTTTAAAAAGTATAAAAAAATAAAGTAATTGTCAATACATTTATTCAATGGCACAGATAGCAATGATTGCTATAACCTCCAATGGATTTCTGTGTCAAATTAAATAAAATATTTTCATAAAGATTTTTCAATATATTATGGTATTTCAAGAGGAGAAATAAATTCACGATCGGCCTCAAGCACAGTAATGATTTCGTCGTCTTTTAGTCCTATTGGAATTAACTGTGTTTTTAAAATTTCCTTTAATTCTTTATACGATGCAGCTACCATAAAAATCGCAAGTCGATGATTCCCTGAAATCTGATAAACCCGAAGAACATTTTTTACTTTTTTTATTCTATCTGTAATAATATCTAATTCAGAAGAGGAACTGGGATTTCCAAAGATCATAGCAAAAAAATTCAACCCTAGCGCTGTTTTATCTACTAACGCTGTATATCCTTGAATAATACCAACTCGTTCCATTGCTTTGATACGATCCCGAACGGTTGTCTCAGATCGTTTCAATTCTTGAGCAATTTCTTTGTAGGTCTTTCGACCATCTTTTTGAAGGAGGAACAGAATTTTTTTATTCACGGCATCAAGTTTCATATCAGTACAAAAGGAATTTACTATTCTCTAAAAAACCTTTGGTAATAACATAAGAAATAATTTCTCCTTGAAAAGCTTGAAAAGAGTAGACAAAAAAACGAAAAGTATATGTAAAACTCTATTTAACGTACATTAAATGTACGTTTTCCCTTTAAATTCCACAAAGGAAAGACATCACATTTCTTTGAAATCATGGACGGGGAAAAAGATTTATATTTATGCTGTGGTTTAAAAATAATGATGAAAGGATTGATTTTTATAATAATAGCATTATTTATTTTTGCCAGTAATTTTCAAGTTACAGGAATACCTATTGAAAATATAATTAATTCTCATAAAAGTAACTTATCGTCACATAGTCCAATATATATAAATGGAAATGATAATTTTACAGAAGAAAATGGGGTAATAGCTGGGAATGGAACTGCTGCTGATCCATATGTTGTAGCAAGCTGGAATATCCATATTACATTAAAAGATCTATTAAAAAGAAAATATGGAATAAAGATTGAAAATACAGATGTATACTTTGAAATAAAAAATTGCCATATTTGTGGAATTAGACTTGTAGAAACCATAGGTATACATTTTAATAATGTGACAAATGGAAAAATCATAGACTGCGTCTGTTGTAAAAACAGTTTTGGCATTTTGCTAGTGTCTTCTTCAAATAATACCGTGGAAAACTGCAAATGTTGTCACAGTAACGTTGGTGCTTCTATAAATGGATGTCAAAAAGGCTATACGAGTTTTTCCAATAATAACACAATAAAGAATTGTCTATTTACCCTATGTGAGGATGGTATCTACTTCTGCTGTCTACCCTGCTCATCAAACAATGTCATCGAATTATGTACATTTGATAATAATAAAAGAGGTATTTGCCTTGATCATTGCATTCATCATACTACGATAGTGGGATGCAATATTTCAAATAATAAAGAGGTAGGAATAACGATTATTTCAGCTTCAAGTAATAATCATATTTCTCATAATGTATTCTGGAAAAATACCGAACATGCAGAGGATAATTGTAAAAATTCATGGGATAACGGCCCATTGTTTGGTGGGAACTACTGGAGTGATCATAATAGCTCAGAACCATATGTGATACCGGGCTTTGGCAATAATAAAGATCAATATCCTCTCATGGATGTACTTGGCAATAAATCTCTCATTGCTTTATTTACATATAATCCAAAATTTCTAGTTATTGACCAACAAATCTGTTTCGATGCAACCATCTCCTATGATTCAACTAACAATATATCCTCATATGAATGGGATTTCGGCGATGGCAACATCAGTTCTGGATGTAAAACCACTCATACATATATAACAGAAGGAGAATACAATGTCACGCTAAAGATAACAAATGAAACAACAAGCGATACATTTTCTCAAACTCTTCCGATCATCCAGCTTCATGATGGTACAATCTATGTTTCAAACGGTTCCTCAATACAACAAGCAATTACCAATGCTAAACCAGGATATACTATCTATGTGGACAGCGGCATCTACCCTGAAAATATCATTGTGGATAAACCATGTTTAAACATTATTGGTTGTGGATCCAGAACAACAATTTTAGACGGTGTACAACAAGGGAATGTAATTAACATCTCATCAAATATGATTAATATAACTGGTTTTACTATAACAAACAGCTCAAGTAGTGGAGCTGGAATACAACTAGGTATACCTAATTACCAAATAGATAGTATTCAGTGTTATATTAGCAACAATACCATTTCTGGAAATAATATTGGAATAAAAATAAGCGATTCAGAAAAAAACATTATATCTAATAATACTATAAATAACGGAGCATTTGGTATATATTTAGTTCGTTCATTCGATAATATCCTTATACATAATCACCTGTTGTTTAACGATAAAGGGATTTGGTTAGAGTATGGTTCAAATTGGAATGAGATTAATAATAATGAAATCATGAATAATTTTAATGGCATCGTTCTCAATAGTTCTTGGTTCAATGAAATAAACTGTAACATCCTCAGAAAGAATATGCTAAACGCATTTTTTATAAATTGTAATAACAAATGGAATAACAACTTATGGAATAGACCTAGGCTTCTTCCAAAACCAATATTGGGGGTAAAAATAAAAAGAATTCCAGTACCGGTAATTGAGTTTGATAATTATCCATTATGAAATTTATTTTATACCAAACATTTAAAATTAAAAGGTAGATATGAGCGTACGCAAGGGAGGAAGACAGTTTATGCAAAAAAGTTTGGTCAGCAGAGGATTAGTTATAGGAATAATGTTATTACTTGTTAGTGTAGGTGCTGTATCAGTTATAAGTGGTAAAAACAAATCGATAACTAGTTATCAAGAAGATCAACATCAATCTCTGGGAGATATATCAATAAATTATGAAGATTTATCAAACGATGTAGAATATTATGCATTAATAATTGGTGTTGAAAAATTTGAAGGTATTGAGTTGCCAGGACCTTATATTGATGATTCTGCAATTGATATGTATGAAAAACTGTTAAGTAGCAACAATTGGAATGAAGAAAACATAAAATTGTTATTAAATGAAAATGCAACTAAAGCAGGTATACAAGACGCTATTACTCTTTGGCTTGATGATAAAGAAACCGAAAACGATGTTGTGTTATATTATTTCACAGGACATAGCTGGAAGACACCTTTTCCCGATAGGTTTAAAGGTCATACCTACACCTACCCTTATGATTATCTTAACGATAATAAGATTACAGATGTTGAGCTTGGTTCTTGGTTTGATGAACTGGAATCAGAACATATATCAATTATTCTTGACACTTGTTATTCTGGGAGGATGACTGCATTAAACAAAGATGGTAGGACGGTGTTGGCAGCAGGTGGAAAATTTCTTTTTTGTCCTGTTGATGGAGATGATTCATTAGAAAGCGGTATTTTTACGTATCATCTCCTACAAGGCTTTGATGGCGTAGCTGATATAAATAATGATGGATGGGTATCTGCCAAGGAGGTATTTCATTATGCACGAATGCCAACATTTCATTTTTCTTTTTGGCAGAAATTTCCTTTCATTAATTTTTCAAGAGATTATAATCTACCGATTTTTATTGGTCCTCAGCTTCCATATATTTATGATAATCATGTTGGTGATATTCTTTTAATCAACGGATCTTTTACAACTAATATTTTAATTAATGAAAATGAACGGATATTTTATAGGGGGAATTAAATGAAAAGGAGTCTTTTTCGTAAAGGATTAGTAATTGGAATAATAATATTATTTGTTGGAGCAGGTTTTGTACCCATTATGAGTGGGTACATTGGTGACTATGATGAAACATTGTATCCACCTTGGGATGAATGGGATCATTTTCATGCCTCAGATCCAGAAATTTTTGATAATGGTTATGAGACTGGCGATCTTTATAGTGGTGAGGTATATGTGAATATCTATGCTCCTATTGCGTGGGCTACTTGGGCGAGACAAGAATCTTGGCATAATACAACATGGACATGTCCACAGAATAATTGGTATACATTTACTTTCGATTATTTCACAACTGGAACTGGAATGTTACAAAGTGAATCATACTTTTTCGACTTTGCTCAAACATATGTTGATGTGTTTTTTATGATTTTTAGTCCTGATGATGAATGGCTTGATCCAAGTCTGTATAATTATTCGCGACGTGTTTTTCATGCAGAGTCAGTTCATGGTCAAACACCATACGCGTACGCTGTAAATGAACATGTACCTTCGGACCCAATATATCTCAATACTGGGGATACGATTACTATTTTAGCAGGCATAAGCATATTTTCTTCATGTTTATGTGGAATTGGATATGCTTCTGTGGTTGGGTATAATTATGAAGAATTGAATTACATCGAAATTGCTGAGGATACCTCGGTCTCTCCACTTCTCCGAGTTTCTCCAGATCCGCCAGCCCATAATTTCGGAGAGCAAATCAGAGGAGAAGAAGTAAACTGGACGTTTAATATTTGGAATGGAGGTATTGGTACACTTGAATGGACAGCCAGTGACGATCGTAATTGGATAGAAGTTGCACCAACAAGTGGATCAAGCACTGGGGAGGTTGTACCCACGATGGTTACCATTGATACTACTGGACTTAGTGTAGGTTATTATAGCGGACATGTTACCGTTGATGCCTCGCCCTATGGGCTTAGAACAGGTTTGATAGAGGTTGAAATCATAAATCTTCCCCCTGTTGCTGATGCAAATGGACCATATTATGCTCAGGCAGGGCAGCCGATAATGTTTGATGCATCTGATAGCTATGATATTGATGGAACGATTACCGGTTATCGTTGGGATTGGACTGATGATGGAGAGTGGGATACCGGATGGCTAAGTTCACCTACAAGACCTCATACTTATCTTAACAATGGCATGTATACAATTAGACTTCAGGTCAAGGATAACGATGAAGAAATACGCGAAGATGTAACAACAGCTTTTGTTGGAATTGACTGGGAAATAGATATGGTCACTGCATCACGAGGTATAGTTAGTATCTGCAGTTCTCTTAATCTTGACTCATACGATCGTCCTTGGATAGCATATGCTAGGATAGAAGGTGACGATCATTTCTTGGAATGTGCTCATTGGGATGGAAATCAATGGGTCTTTGAAAATATATGTGAGGGGCCAGAATATCATGAAAATCAACTGATTTCACTGGCATTAGATTCCAATAATTACCCTCATATCGTATTTATTACAGGATTTTACGACGATGTTTATTATGCCCATTGGACTGGTTCAACCTGGGACATACAGCCAATCTACACGGGACCATGGGATCAATATTGTAGTAATTGTGTAATTGTTATAGACTCACAAAATCGCCCACATGTTTGTTACAGTCGCTACGATTTTTGGACGCATGAAAGATTTCTATACTATCTCAGATGGACAGGAGCAGAATGGGATACCAAATTAGTAGAGGATGGGACAGATGGTATTTACCTAGGACACACGTCAATGGTATTAGATTCTAATGATAAGCCACATATCAGCTATTTTTCAGGAGAATTTGGCGAGTATGGAGCTTTGAAGTATGCATATTGGAACGGATCATATTGGGTTAAAAATACTATCGAATCAAGCCCTGATCATACTGTTGGATCCTATACTTCTATTGATTTAGATTCAAATGAAGCTCCACACATCAGTTATTATGAGTATGGCGGATATCACCCCGACGATTTTCACTATCTAAGATATACAAATAAAATTGGAGGAAGCTGGAACCTTTATGATCCTATCGATGATGATGATGCTGGAAGCTATACCTCAATCAAAATTGATTCAAATGATGCTCCTCACATAAGCTACCTAAAGGGAGCTGATGGTGACTTAGGATATGCTGTGAAGCAAGGAACATCATGGGCAACAGAAACAGTTGATTCACAGGGAAATTTAGGCGCCGGCTCGACACTTGAATTGGATTCTTCTAATATGCCCCATATCAGCTATTTTGAGTTTAATGAGAACTATAAAGCAATAAGATATGCTACCTTAGGCGAGGGAACAAACTCACCGCCATTTGCTCACGCAAATGGACCATATTCTGGTAATATAAACGAGAATATCGTTTTCGATGCTTCAGCAAGTTTTGATTTTGATGGGTCAATCATTGGTTATCGCTGGGATTGGACTGATGATGGAGAGTGGGATACTGAATGGCTTTCTGTCCCTCAATGCGGCCATATGTATCCAACTAGTGACACATATACCGTCAAACTCCAAGTTAAAGACAACGAAGATGGAAAAGATGCCGACACAAGCTCTGTAGAAATATTTCCTGATGCCGTCCCTCCAAATATCCAAGACAACACCCCTTCCGAAGCCATTGAAGGCAGTGATTTTACTTTTATAGCTACGATAACTGACAATATCGAAGTCACAAACGCCTATGTTGAATATTGGTATGATTCGGGAACTCACACGAATCTATCTATGGGGAAAACTGATCCAGATGTTTGGGAAAAAACAATTACCATAGAACCTGATCATTCAATCTTACATTATATCATTTCAGCAAAGGATTTGGCGGATAACTGGGCGAATACTGGTACAAATGATGTCACGATAATCATCCAAAATCATCCTCCTTATGAGCCTCATGATCCTGACCCTCGGGATGGGGCAATTGATGTCTCTATTTACACTGATCTAAGTTGGATGGGAGGTGATCCAGATACAGGAGATACAGTAACATATGATATTTATTTTGGGACAAATCCATCTCCACCACATGTACATACAACTGATCCATATCCATGGGACCAGACAGAAATAATCTGGAATCCAGGTGTGCTTGATTATGAAACACTATATTATTGGAAAATAAAAGCTACAGACAATCATGGCAACCATAGTGAAAGCCCAATGTGGCATTTCCACACTGAAGATATTCCTTCTAATGATCCACCTGTGTTTTCAAACGAAGATCCATATGACGGCCAAATTGATGTGCCTGTAACAACTTTTTCATTAACCCTTATAATAGAGGATCCAGAAGGAGATAGCTTTGATTGGAGCATTGAGACAAGTCCAGATATCGGGAGCAATAGCAGTGCAGGTGAATATAATGGTACTAAAACTTGTTCTATATCTGGTTTAGAGTATAACACAATCTATACTTGGTATGTGAATGCAACTGATCCTTATGGAAGCGGAGAAATCACAGAAGAAATATATATGTTTACAACAGCCTCTACAAACAATCCACCATATGCTCCAAGTGACCCAGATCCAGAGGATGGTGCTACTAATGTCAGTACAGCTCCCATTTTATCAGTTTATGTCGATGACCCTAATGAAGATACTATGGATGTATCTTTCTATGACAATTCTACTGGTCAGAAGATTGGTACCGACTATGATGTGCCAAGCGGTGAAAGGGCATATTGTCCTTGGCCTGGTAGGGAAGAGTATACAACGTATAGCTGGTATGCTGTTGCAGATGACAGCGAATACACCACCAAGTCTGACACCTGGAATTTCACCACCGGAGAATATATCCCAGAACTAGAAAATGCATTTATCATTGGATTAATTGAAACTAAAAATTCAGAAGGAGATTTCATCTACCTATCCGGAAAACTAATCTGCACTGATTTCTCTAGTGTCCAATATCTATTTTCAGGAGAAGAAGTTATAATCCATAAGGACTACCTCGGCTACGTGGGACAATATCTCGTAATTGGATTTTTCAAAGCAGCTGTAATCTCAGATACATCCGCTACTCTTCATCCTATAAGAGATCGAGTTAAAAGATTTCTCTCCCAGTAGTACAGATAATACATAACGCTAGGCCATTCCATTTTCAGTGACATACCTGAGATCCTCCTTTTATTTTATTTGAAGTATTTTATTTAAAACTCTGTTTCTTTTTTTAATTCTTCAGAATTCCCTACTTTCAACGAGAAAAACAATTTTTAGAACATCTGTCACAAATTTATTATCAACCAAACATTTAAATTAAAACAGATGCTACATTGTAACAACGGGAGGAAAACATATTATGCGAAAAAGTTTGGTTATGAAAGGATTTGTTGTAGTAATATTAGTCTTGCTGGTTGCGGGTAGTAGCGCTTCCAATATAGATTTTATTATTCATAAAATAGATACAACTACTATTGGGGCAGAATCAATAGGGAGCGATCTTGAATATAATGAGGAAGGAACCCATAATAGAAATCGTGATGATTTGCTGTTTTTCGATGGCTTTGAAGAAGGAGCATCCAGTTGTTATGAAGGGAATTCAGTTAGTAATGGCCCAGAAGTATGTGAAATAAGGATAGCAATACTAGCTGAAGAACCAATAGGTTGGGGTTCATGTAAGTGGACTTTTGGCCACTTACTTAATGACTATCAATGGAGAGTGGGAGATAAACTCTATAGATTTACTACAACTGAAATATTTGACAAAGAGATACTGAGAGGCGACCTTAATACAAATAACTATGATTTATTATTGGTTCCTGGCGCTGGAGTTGGAGACGGCGAGTCTATAGTTAAGGGGTTTCCACTTCGACCATTGGTAAAAAAATGGAAAAGCGAAATAGTTGCTTTTATTAAAAGCGGGGGTGGTTATACTGGTTATTGTGGTGGAGCAGCTCTTATAACTGAGTTAGAGAAAGAACCTGAAACATTTCTTGAACGGCAATATGAAAAAAGCAATCTTGGCATCTCATGCGTTAAATCATACTACAAGGAAGTTGCTATGTATATTCTCTATCCCTTCCAACGGTGGATGCCTGAAAAAATAGGTGCTGGTACATATATATGGTTTCATAATGATGAAGAGTCTGATGGTGAGCTGGATGAGGTTGAGGATATGGCATTTTGGAGTGGTGCACCTATAGATGTTGTTGTCCACATCGATCATCCAATTTTTGATGATTTCTTAGAGGAAACTACTCGTATAACTTGGGTAGGAGGAGCAGGGCTTATTGTACCAGATTTGCCAGATAGAGTGGTAGATATATTGGCTCAATATCCTGAGGATGGAATATCTGATAATGAATCTACGAGCATCACTGCATGGAGATACACTGGTGGTGTTTTAGGTTTCTTAAAGGGCTTAATTCGAGGTTTTGAAGAATGTAGGAAAAATAATGAACCTCTTTTATCTGGTTTTAAATATGCTTATTTCTTTGCAGGGGATTGGGAATCTACTAATAGAAAAATTGATTTGAATTTCTCTGATAAACCATGTATAACTGCAGAGGTTTATCCAAATGAAAATAAAGGCCGGATAGTATTAACTACTCCTCATCCTGAATATATGGTTTGGTGGGGTGGGCACATAGAACCTATGCCCGATACAGGTGAAAACTGCCTTGCAGAGGGATTATACACATGGAGAAACATTACTCCCCCTAATGAAACTATTGAGGATGAATTCAGACATGCATGGTGGATTATTAGAAGACAGGTTGCCTGGGCATCTCAGCTGGTTCCTGACAACGATCTCCCGCCAGTATATGGTCCTTCTCAAGTGGATGATATTTCACCATATGATCAACCATCTATCTTCTCCATTACAGGAAACGCTGAAACATCAGATGGAATCACATCGTTACAGTTGTACTATAGATATTCATCCAACAATGTCAGTTTTACTAATTGGACACTATATGCAATAGATACGGATGAATCAGATGGTTGGTCATGGGAATTCAATGCACTTAATGGAACAGGTTACTATCAGTTCTATTCTATTCGATGTGTTCAATATGAGAGTTATTCTGAGACTGAAAATGTTCCTCCTGGGCCTGATGCAATTGTGAGGGTTGTTTAAAGTGTTAAATAGAAGTTTTAATTTTAAATACTTATAATATTATCAAGAACAAATCAATAATATAATTATTGATTACATCGGTAATAAATTTTTATTATTAAGTAAACATTTAAATTTATACAATAGATACAAATCTATTCAGGGAGGAAAATAACTTATGCAAAAAAGTATAATAGCGAAAGGATTCGTCATAGGAATAATTGTTTTGTTTATTGGAGTAAGTGTTATACCAAACGTTCTTGCACAAGTTGATAATGTATCCAATGCTGAGGATATTGTACTTACTTCCAAGGTCTATGGATCTAATGGTTTCAAATCTAAAATAGTCAGCGTAACACAAGACCAATATAATGAAATAGAAACTCTCTTTGACTCAATTCAAAAAAGTATTGATGAAAAAACTACAACAGACGAATTGATAGTAATCTTTCATGACGCAGTAGTAACTTTAGATAAATATCATCTATTTCCAAATGAGATGGGTATTAAACAAGTGCAAAAACTTGTTATCAATGGAATGCAAAATTCGAATAATAATAAAAATTTGAAAAATTTTATACAACGTAAAACTCTAGATAAAGATTCATATGATAACGTGCTATGTCTAACAGTTGGTAGAACAGATGAAACGATATTTGTAGGTGGTCCTATGGTGATGGGTTTAATTATTCTTATGCGTTATTTGTCAAATAATTTTGGAATGCCAGTCTTTTATAATTTAGCTACTTTATTAGGAGTATTAAGCGGTTTCAATCCTCTTCCTCTGTTACATTTTGTAAATATTGGAGATCATTCAGGACGACCAATTATTCCTGCTAATGGTTGGTTAGCAACAGTTGGTTTGAAAGGCGTAAAAACGTGGAATGATCATCTTTATGGAACATTTAATGATCTAGGTCCTTTGCTAGGAATTATTGGTTTTACAGGATTTCATTTATATAACCCTATAGGTAAACATTTCTATCTTGGTTCATCATTACTGGTGAAAGTGACAGAATATTAAGAGGTAATTCATCATCATATTATTCATAAAACATTAATTCTGCTGATGAAACAGTTATTACTTAGTTTTATTCTTCTAGTGAATAGATAATTATTTCCAATGATTATCTATTGGGTTTTGTTGATCCACGGTTTATTATTGGTCGTTTTAATGCAGCAGTAATTGAGGAATAGTGATTTGTCAATTCTTCCTCTTTTTTCTTTCTTTTCTGGTAGATTAGCATATAGATAACAAGTCTAAAACTTACAGGATATGGCTTTGTCAAAGTTTTGTTTCTCTACTAAATCAACAGGAGTACTTTCGGTGAACTGCTAATAAAGTATATAAGGAGAGTGCTCCTTAAGAAATTGTGGCCAAAATAGATTGATTACTGGGTGCTTGAACACCCAGCAATCTGAGACCATAACAAGAGTTGGTTGTTATGATCCCGAATGAGGATAATGTCAGGTGTGATAATAAATTTTTTTCTAAAAGGCAACTCCAGAAGTATGTTGAAGTTCAAACATGGCTAAGGACCGTATCATCTCCCTCAGGTAATCTTTATCTGAATGTTTTGAAAGATTTTTGCAGTTGGTGTGGAAAAAATCCAAAAGAACTCATACTGGAACGAGATCAAGAAAAAGATAACCCTGACCCTAACAAGCGTACCGGAATAAAAAATCTAATTCTTGATTTTAGAACACATTTGGAGAAACAAGGTTACGCCCCAAAAACCATTAACTCCAGAGATGGAGCTATCCGAGGTTTCTTTTCAGCAGTATTGGGTACAAGTGGGATGATAAACATAGGAAACTATGCCAACAAAGAGGTAAAAATAAGACATGATCTTATCCCTACCTTAGAAGAACTTAGGAGAATGTCGGATGTTTCTGACATTTACACAAAATTCAGTATCATCTTTCTTGCTCAAACAGGTATGAGACCTGAAGATGCTTTAAAGTTGAATATAGGGCACATTCGTAGAGAGCTTAATCTTGGTAACACTCCCATTGCTATTTGTTTTTTACCTGAGAAAGATAGAAACAGTGGTATTGGTGAGCGTATCACTTTCCTTAGTAGCGATGGTGTTGAAATCCTAAAGGAATATATAGAGTGCAGAAAGATGAAAGGTGAAAAAATTACTATGGATAGTCCCTTGTTTGTCAGTCGAACCAGAGAATATAATGGAAAAAAGATAATTGGTCTCAGTAAACATAAACTGAACCACCGAGTAAAAGAAGCTGCCAAGAAAGCAGGTATCGGCAATGGTAACGGAAAATATGGACGAATGAGGGCTTATTGTCTTAGAAAATTCTTCATTACACAAATGACTAATCATGGCGTAGAGGATAAGATTGTGAATTTCTTTACCTGCCATAAGATTCCTGAGGTTGACCTGGTGTATTGGTCTCGACGTGTGGAAGATCTCAGAGAGATTTATAGGGAACGGGAGAAGTTTTTAAATCCTGTTAGTGGTAAATCAGGTAGGCCATCCCCTGAAGAAGTCGATCTGAGGATAGAAGAGAAATCCAAGGAACGTCTAATGAGTGAGGGATTTTATGAAGCCTGTCAGAATGTTTTGAAAAATGTTCTCTCAAGGGATGAAAGGCAGTATGAAAGCAGTATTGTTGATAGTGAAGAGGAGGTTAGCAGGTTGACTAATAGAGGTTATGATTGTCAAATGATGGGTGCTAACAAGTGGTTGATGAAACGAAAAATCATTGGGTAAAACGTACATTTAATCTACGTAAAACTCTATTTTAAGATTTTTTCAAGTTCCTTTAGTGAAAGATGATAATATGCGTGTTGGTAATCTATTCTTGCAACGTCAATAACAAAATGAGGCAGGGGTTTCTTTATTGTTTTCTGTAATGCTTGAACTCCTAGTTTAACGCCGTCCTTAAAACTCAAATCATCAACATGATTATCTAAAAGAAATTGATGGACAGTTTCTTTATGGTTTCCTGCACAAAACGCTTTATATCCAATAAAAACACCTGAGGGATCTGTAGCAAACAACTGTTTTCCTTTATCATCTACTCCTGCCATAATCATAGTTGTACCAAAAGGACGAACCCCTTCAAATTGCGTAAAAAGATGAATGTAA
>Ga0272441_10010767_pt1 | contig 13758 bp, 14 predicted proteins | sample SSMProp6N_FD_193582 | JGI IMG/M metagenome (GOLD analysis project Ga0272441, IMG submission 193582) | Marine sediment archaeal communities from Little Sippewissett salt marsh, Falmouth, MA, United States - SSM-Prop-6N | ecosystem: Environmental > Aquatic > Marine > Wetlands > Sediment ... | reverse complement strand
CAGCTTCGAGACCTACAAGATGCGCCTGGATACGGGATTGAGCTTCATCGAGTTCAACTACCAGATCCTGCAGGCCTACGATTATCTGGTGCTGCACCAGAGGCAGGGGTGCCGGCTGCAGATGGGGGGGGACGATCAGTGGGGTAACATCGTGGCCGGCATGGATTTGATTCGACGGGTGGAGGGCGCCGAGTGCTTCGCCCTCACCACCCCCCTGGTGACTCGGGCGGACGGACAGAAGATGGGCAAGACCGAGAAGGGTGCCCTGTTCCTGGATCCCGAAATGGTGCGTCCCTACGACTTCTACCAGTACTGGCTCAACGTGCCGGACGCGGACGTGGGGAAGCTGCTCGCTCTTTTCACCTTTCTGCCGATGGAGGAGGTGCGGGAGCTGGGCCGCCTGGAAGGCCGGGAGAGTAACAAAGCCAAGGAGCGACTGGCTTTGGAGCTGACTTCGATCGTCCACGGATCCGAGCAGGCCGAAGGTGCACGGAACGCCTCCCGGGCCGTTTTCTACGGAGAGGGGGCAGGGGAGAAGGAGAGCGTTCCCTCGGCTACGTTGAAGCGGGAAGAGCTGGAGGCGGGGGTGAACATCGTGGATCTGCTGGTCCGGGCTGAACTCTGCTCCTCCAAAGGGGAGGCCCGGCGGCTGGTCAGCCAGGGAGGCGCCTATCTGGATGGCCAGACGGTGGACTCCATAGACTTCGAGCTCGGCCGGTCCTTCGCCGTACGAGAAGAGATCCTGCTGAGGGCCGGGAAGAAGCGCTACTTCCGTTTTCTGATCGACTAGGGGGGGATATGGGCTTTGTCTATATTGCCGTGAGTCTGGGTTTGGGTTCTCTTCTGTACTGGGGTCCTTTTGCCCCGGCCGGCCTGGACGCCCTGACCTATTCCGACTATCTGTACGCGGCCTTTCTTCTCATTCACCTGATCTGTGGCCTTGTCTTGGTCAGTATCTCCGCCCGGGCGCGGCGGGTGGCCACGATAACCTCGGGGATGGTCCGGATTCCCGAGGTTCTGTTCGTGGCCAGCCTCCTGTTGTACCTGTTCGCCTATATCTACGCCCTGAACGCCAACATGGACTACATCCAACGTTTTGTCTCCAGCGGGGGAGCCGTGCGGCTGGCCCTGGACACCCGGGCTGAGCGACTGGCCGCGACGGTGAAGTACGGTCCCCTGCTGCTCACCAATGCCTTCTTCTATCTGTTCTGGCGCCTCAAGCGTGGTGCGCCGGCACCAACGCTGCCGGGCTCTGCTCTGATCCGTTGGGCTCTTCCGTTCGTTTTGCTATCCACCTTGCTCTCGGTTCTCTGCTTTCCCTCTTTTCTGAGCCTCGAGGGTCTCGGCTTTCTGGCCTTTGTAGCTGTGGTGCCGTTGGCTCTCGTGTTTCAGGCCAATTCCCTGGGATGGGCCGTGTTCTACGGCCTGGCCTTCGGGGTGCTGCAGACCATGCTCTTGAACTACTGGCTCGGTACCTACAGCCTGGTCACGCTCCAGCTGGTGACCGTCGTGTTCCTGTTCTTCTACCTCGTGTTTTTTATCCCCACGATCTGGCTGTACAAGGCTCTTCCCCGGATCAGTTTTCTAATCCTGCCGATAGCCTGGGTGGGATTTGAGTACCTGCGCTCCAGCGGTTTTATCGGCTATCCGTGGGGTCTGTGGGGCGTCACCCAGTATCAGTTCACCTCCCTGGTACAGGTTGCCACTTTGACAGGTGCCTGGGGCCTCAGCTTCATTGTTCTGCTGGTCAACTCCGGTATCGCCGCCGCCCTTGGGGGGGTGTTGGGAATTGCCTCCGGCGGGTACCCGGGACTCTCGGAGCAAGCGGGCAGCCGGTCGTTGTTGGGAGCCGATCGCGGACTATCCGCGGCCCTGATCTCCTCTATCGTATTTCTGCTCTTTCTGGGCTTCGGTACGATCAGTCTGGGCCGGCTGGAAAGGCGGCCGGTGGTCAAGCGTCCCCGCCTGGCGCTTGTTCAGCAGAATGCCGATCCTCGCAAGCACAACTACCGCCGGACCTTCGATACCCTGGTCGACCTCACCGACCGGGCCGTACTGGAGAATCCGGACCTCGTGGTCTGGTCCGAGACAGCCTTCGTGCCCAATATCAGCCGCTGGAGCAAGGTGGATCCGGAGTCCAGCACCTATGCCGCTTTAGTCCGGGATTTCCTGGACTATCAAGCTGGGCTTGGCCACTGGCTTGTCACCGGAAATGACGACTACGAGCTGGGGAGCGACGAACGGGGGGAGGAGCAGCGTCTGGACTACAACGCCGCTATTCTCTTCGATCCGGAGGGAAAACGGGTACGTACCTATAGAAAGCTTCGCCTGGTTCCCTTTACCGAGTATTTCCCCTGGAAAGAGAAACTGCCGCGTCTGTACAACTGGCTCAAAGAGCGGGATGTGTACCTCTGGGAACCGGGAGAGGAGCGGGTTGTATTCGCCCATCCACTGTTCCGTTTCTCCACGCCGATCTGTTTCGAGGATGCCTTTCCGGGGGATGTCCGCCTGTTTGTGCAGGAGGGAGCCGAGGTCATTGTGAACATCAGCAACGATTTCTGGTCCCTGACAGAGGTGGAGGGCCAGCAGCACGGGGTGAATTCCTTTTTCAGGGCCGTAGAAAATCGGGTTCCCCTGGTCCGGGCAGCAGCTTCGGGGCTCACAGGCTATGTTGATGCGGCCGGAAGGCTCGTTGCCACAGTTCCCTTCTACCAGGAGCAATACCTGGTCGTGGACGTGGATATCAAGAAACCCGGGGTTACCCCCTATACCCGCTTCGGGGATTGGTTTCCCAAAATGCTGCTCGGGGTGTTCGTGGTTTTTCTGCTCCTCTCCGCCTTTCCAGCTTTGCGCCGGGCTCTGTGAAAGGGCGGCACGAAAAGGCACAATCACTTGACACTTGGACCTAAATCTGTTAGTTTGTTGTAGGATTTGAAATTAGGAGGGACCATTCCTTGGCGAATAGCAGTGCAGCCGCAAAGCGGCATAGACAAAATGTAAAGCGTCGTACTCATAACAGGAGTATAAAATCCGAGTTACGCACCAACACGCGCAAACTGTTGGAACAGGTTCAAAGCCAGTCCACAGAGGATACCAAGCAGCAATATCTGTTGGTAGCCAGTCTTTTAGATCGGGCGGTCAGCAAAGGGGTGCTACATAAGAACACCGCTGCCCGCAAGAAGCACAGATTGCACAGAGTGTTGGCGGGTACGGAAAAATAGTGAGGTAAAGGGTGGGTGCGGAAAAGCTCACCAAAGCTGAGATCATAGAACAGATCTACCCGAAGGTCCGCGTCAGTAAAAAGAATATCCATACTATTCTGGATCTATTCTTCGGAGAGGTTAAAAGCGGCCTTCTCGAGGACAGGGTTATCGAGCTGCGGGGTTTCGGCACTTTCGAGATCAAGACTCGAAAGGGACGAAAAGCCAGAAACCCGAAAACCGGCGATACCGTACAGGTTGAGAACCACGGGGTTGCGGTATTCCGGCCAGGAAGAGAGCTGAAGCAGAAAGCCTGGTCCTTGAGGAAGTAGTTTGAAAAGATCGACAGCCGCCTCCCCCCCAACCCGGGAGAAAATCCCGGGCAAAGTCATAGGTGCTATCGGCCTGGAGCTGCTCCTGTTGGCCGCCTCGGCACTGCTCTTTGCCCTTTCCTTTCCCAGTTTTTTGTCCCAGTGGGGCTGGTTTCCCCTGGCCTTTGTGGCCCTCACCCCGGTGTTCATCGTGGTTCACCGGGCCGGCTGGGTGCGCATCGTGGCGTATGGGGCCTTCTTCGGGTTCGCCAGCTACGCCCTGCACAACTACTGGCTGGGCTCGTTTCATCCCCTGACCCTGGTCATCGTACCGCCGATCTATTCCGTCTACTTTCTGGCGGTGTTCCCCCTGCTCAAGGCGGCGGATTCGTTGTTTCCCCGCTACGGCTTCTTGCTCCAAACGCTGATCTGGGTTGCCTATGAGTTCATCAAGATCCAGGGATTTTTGGGCTATTCCTACGGGATCATCGGTTTTTCCCAGTATCTGTTTTTACCCCTGGCCAGGCTCAGCAGCGTAACCGGGATCTGGGGGGTTTCTCTGGTGGTGGTTTTTCCTTCGGCTTTGCTGGGGAATGCTTTGAAAAACGGATTCGGACAGTTCCGTTCGTCTGTGCGGCGTATGCGCATCCCGCTTCTTCTCTACGCCGCCGTGTTCGTTGCGGTGATGGTTTTCGGGCTTCTCAACAAGTCGGACCTGGATTCCGCCCCCAAGTGGACCATCGCCCTAGTCCAGCAGAATGTGGATCCCTGGAAGGGGGGAAACAAGACCTATGCAAAAACTCTGGAAATTCTTACCCGCCTGAGCCGGGAGGCGCTCCAGGAGGATCCCACCCTGGATATCGTCATCTGGTCGGAGACCTCCTTCGTGCCGGCCATAGACTGGCACACCCGCTATCGAACCGATCAGGTGGCCTTTGCTCTGGTGAAGGAACTGAGGGAGTTCCTCTCCGAGCAGCCGGTGCCCTTCGTCGTGGGCAATGACGACGGGCAGCTGGCAAAGGACGAGCGGGGTAGAGACATCCGGGTGGACTACAACGCCGCCATCCTTTTCGACAAGGGGGAGATCGTCGATACCTACCGGAAACTTCACCTGGTTCCCTTTACCGAGAATTTCCCCTACAAGGAAAGACTGCCGGGGATCTACCAGTGGCTCAAAGACGCGGATACGCATTTCTGGGAGGAGGGAAGCGAATACACGGTGTTCGAAGCCGCCGGGGTGCGCTTTTCCACCCCGATCTGCTTCGAGGATACCTTCCCCTATCTGAACAGGGAGTTTATCCGCCATGGAGCTCAGGTCCTGGTGAACATGACGCATGACGCCTGGTCACAAGCCGTGGCCTGCGAGATGCAGCACATGAGCATCGCCGCCTTCCGAGCTCTGGAGAACAAGAGGACCCTGGTACGTTCCACGAACGGGGGGATTACCTGTGTGATCGATCCGAATGGACGAATTTCGGACATGCTCCCTCCTTTCACCGAGGACTATCTGATCGCCGATGTTCCGGTCTACACCGCTACTCAGACCCTCTACACCCGTTGGGGAGACTGGTTTGCCTTCCTCGTATCGATCCTGGCCGGGCTCGGACTGGCCGGTGGGTTGCTGTTGCGCGTGCGACGACCTTGACAACGGAGATGAAGAAAAGTAAGAATGAGAGCATGAAATCCAAGGGCAAAATTCTGATTGTCGACGACGAACCGATCAACCTCGAATTTTTTGACGTGATGCTGAGCAATTTAGGTTTCAAGATTGAGAAGGCCGCCGACGGCGAAGAGGCCCTGCAAAAAGTCGTTGAAACCGATCCGGATCTGATCATTCTTGACAACATCATGCCTCGGCTCACCGGTTGGGAAGTTACCAAGAAACTCAAGCAGGACAAGGAGTTTCGCAAGTATCGGCAAACCCCGATCATCATGTTCTCTGCCATGGACGAGGTAAAGGACAAGATCGGCGGTCTGGAACTCGGCGTCGACGACTACATCACCAAACCCTTCAATTTTTCGGAAGTTCTGGCACGGATTCGGGCGGTGCTGCGCAATCGCGAGCTTGCCAAACAGGTTGCCCGGCGGGAGCGGAGAATCGCCCTGGTCGAGTCCCTAAACAACTCGCTTATCTTTTTTACCCAGCATATCAAGAAACCCATCTCCGGTCTGATCGAGGCGGCGGAGAAGCTGGACGCTTCGGACGGCGGGCAGGCGGAGGAGCTTGCGGTCCTGGTGAAACGAGAGGGGGCGGAGATACTGGCAACGCTCCAGGGCTTGGAGGATGAGATAGAGGAACTGCAGACCAAGGGAGATAGGTTGAAGAAGGGGGATCTTTCGTTCGACGAATTGGAAAAAAAGTTGCAAAAGCATCTCCGTAACTGGAAGAAGAGCAACACGAACGACGAGGTACCTGCATGATCTCGGATACCAAGAAGAAAGTGCTGGAGCTGTTCAATGAGGGACGCAAGAACTACAAGCTGATGAAGTTCGACGTCGCCAAGGATTTTTTCTCCAAGGCCTTGAAAGTGGATCCCGAGGACGGCCCTTCAAAGGTATACTTCGCCCGCTGCAAGCACTATCTTCAAAGCCCCCCGCCCGAAGATTGGGATGGGGTATTTGTCATGAAAACCAAGTAGGATCAGATGCCGAAAAACAACGAACACAAGAGCATTGAGAAAACTACAACCACCCTCGGCAAGGAGACCAGCTTCAACGGGGTGCTGCGTTTCAAAGAGTCCTTGAAGATCGACGGAACCTTCGAGGGAGAAATCGAATCTCCCGGCTTTCTCTACATAGAGAACGGTGCTACGGTGAAGGCCAATATCAAAGTCGGCTCCGTGGTGGTAGGCGGCGTAGTGCGGGGGAACATCGAGGCAAGCGAACGATTGGAGATGCTGACGACCGGCAAGGTTTTTGGGAATATTCGAACGGCCAAGCTGAACATCGCCGACGGTGTGGTATTCGAGGGAAAATGCGAAATGATCAAGAATCCCGAGAAGCTGGACATTTTCTCCGCCCCGGTGGCCAACATCAAGAAAGCAACCCAAAGCATCTGAGCTCCCCATGGCAGGACGACAACCCACCTCGACGATTCTCTCTGTAGGCACGGAGCTGACTGAGGGGAGCATCCTCAACACCCATTTTCGTTTTCTCGGAAGTGCGCTCCGGGGCCTGGGATTCTACACCCAAAGAGCGGTTCAGATACCGGATGATGTCCAGGTATTCCGTCAGGAGCTGGCACAGGCGATCGAATCCACGACTTTGGTTGTCATTACCGGCGGGCTGGGCCCGACCAGCGACGATCTAACCCGGGAGGTGGTAGCCGAGGTATGCGCGGCTCCGCTTCGCTTCGACGAGGCGATTTGGGAGGATCTGGTGGCCCGCTATTCGGCTCGGGGTCGCAGGATTGCCGAGACCAACCGGAAACAGGCTCTGATCCCCGCAGGATTTCAGGTTCTGCCCAATCGAGTCGGCACGGCTCCGGGATTTTGTGGACGCGTAAAATCCTGCACGGTTATGGCTCTGCCCGGCCCCCCTGCAGAGCTGGAAGAGATGTTCCTGGGTGAGGCCGCCGCCCTGATCCGACCTTCCGACTCCCGAGATCTCTCCGCCGCCGGGGAGCTCATGGCTACGGCTCTGATGATACCGGAATCGGTGCTGGAGCAGGCACTGCTGAAGGCGAGGGATCGGGAACCTGGTATACTGTGGAGCACCCGGATCGCCCTGGACAGGATCGTTTTCACCCTGAGGGGATCGGATCAGGGTGGAAGGCTGAAGGTATTTTCAGATCTGGTCGAAGAGTTCGGCCGGACGCGCATCCGCCAGGGGGATGTTCCGCCGAGTGTCCTGGTGTACCGGCTTCTCGAGCAGAGGGCAGAGAGAATAGCGGTTGTGGAATCCTGCACCGGCGGCCTGGTGTCCAAACTGCTCACCGATATCCCGGGAAGCTCCCAGGTGTTCTGGGGAACCCTGGTGACCTATTCGAACGAATCCAAAACGAATTTGCTGGGGGTGAGCGCTGAGGACCTGAAGAGCTCGGGTGCTGTGTCCGAGGAGGTTGCCTCTGCAATGTCGCAGGGGCTTCTTGAGCGCACGCCGGCGGAGGCGGTTGTGGCCGTAACGGGAATCGCCGGACCGGAGGGAGGTACCCCTGAAAAGCCGGTGGGAACCGTTTGGGTTTCCGCACGCTACCGGAAGGGGGGGCATCTGTGTAAGGTTTTTCACTTCCACGGCAACAGGGACGCAATCCGAAGGCGCAGCGCCGTAGCGGCATTTCTATTGACCGAGTGTGTAATGCTCGGGGTAGAAGCTGAGCTGGAGTATTGACACGGATGCGGAATATGGCTATATTTCTAGGGTATTCAGCGTTTCTAATTAACAATCTGAAAAGTTTCCGGCCTTGACTGTAAGGTAATCCGATAGAGATGCGATTGCATAATATATCGCAGTATTCGCGGTCGGGCGGCCCCGACGTAACAATATAGTGATTGCGGTTTTTCTGAAAACCAGAAATCTTGCCGGTGATAACGAGATTTCCGGCAGTCATCGAAATATGAGCTACCCCAAAGGCGTGCGTGAATAATCTGTAACCGACTAAAATGGATCCGGCTGACGATACATCCGACTGGGTCTCGATATTCGTGTAGAAATACATACTGGAGTGATAGATGGCGATCATTCGTAAAAAAAAGCAAGCGAACGAGAGCGAAGAAGCAAGCGCGGCAGATCCCTCTTTGAATGAAACAGAGGGCGGTAACGGCTCCGGGACGTCCGGTATAGACTCTCAGGTTTCGGCTCAAGATGTGGGTGTCTCTGCAGAGGTGCAGGCACCTGAGGAAAGTCCAGCGAAGGCGGAGCAGCCTTCCGACGGGGAGGAATCTGTTGTTAATACCTCCAATCCCCCCAAAAAGAGCAAAAAGAAGAAGCTCCGGGTCGAACTGATCAAGGAAGGAGATCAGGGGGAAGAGGAGAGTGCCGAGCTGGAGGCTCAGGAGAATACCGACGGTCCGGCTGAAGCCGAGGCAAGAGCCGAACGAGAGGAAAAAAGCACCCAAACCCAATCGCACCGGTCAGGCAAGTACGGACACAAGCACGGCGGCAGGGACAAGAACGTTGTTATGGAAAACCGGGAGAAGCTCAATATCAACGATCTGACCGTCATGAATATGCGGGAACTGCGCAAGATGGCCACGGATATGGGGGTCAATCATGAGAGCCTGATCTCCATGAAGAAGCAGGAGATCATCTTCAGCATTCTCAAGATGCACACCGAGCGCAGCGGCCAGATCTACGCCACCGGGGCGCTGGAAATCCTCCCCGACGGATACGGTTTCCTCCGTTCCCCTCACTACAGCTATCTGCCTGGTCCTGACGACATCTATATATCCCCCTCCCAGATACGGCTGTTTAACCTGAAAACCGGCGACACCGTTTCCGGCCAGATCCGCCCTCCCAAAGAGGGAGAGCGCTTCTTTGCCATGCTGCGTGTAGAGAGTGTGAACTTCGATCCTCCAGAGGAAGCCCAGAGCAGGATTCCCTTCGAGAATCTCACACCTCTGTATCCGGATGAGATCATCAACATGGAGACCGAGGGAGAGGAGGTTTCCACCCGCCTGATCAATCTTTTCTGTCCGATCGGAAAGGGACAGCGGGCGCTGATCGTTTCCCCGCCCCGGGCCGGTAAAACCATCATCATGCAGAAGATCGCCAATGCTATAACCGAGAATCACCCCGAGATATTCGTGATCGTACTGCTGATCGACGAGCGGCCGGAGGAAGTGACGGACATGCAGCGGAATGTCGACGGGGAGGTGGTTTCTTCCACCTTCGACGAGCAGGCCACCCGGCATGTGCAGGTTGCCGAAATGGTAATCGAGAAGGCCAAACGGCTGGTGGAGCACAAGCGGGACGTGATTATTCTCTTGGACTCGATAACCCGGCTGGCCCGGGCCTACAACCAGACAGTACCCACCTCCGGCAAGATACTCTCCGGAGGGGTCGACTCCAATGCCCTTCACAAGCCTAAACGCTTCTTCGGAGCGGCCCGGAATATAGAGCAGGGGGGGAGCCTGACGATCGTAGCCACCGCGCTGATCGAGACGGGAAGCCGCATGGATGAGGTCATTTTCGAGGAGTTCAAGGGAACGGGCAACATGGAGATCAATCTGGACCGCCGGCTTTCCGACAGAAGACTGTTCCCCGCCATCAACATCAAGAGATCCGGTACGCGAAAAGAGGAACTGCTGCTGTCTGAGGACGTGCTGAGCAAGCTGTGGGTGTTGCGGAAGGTCATCGGCCCGATGGACGACTTGGAAATTATCGAGCTGCTCATTGACAGGATGAAAAAAAGCAAGAATAATGATGCGTTCCTGAAGTCGATGAACACCTCAGCGAACGGCGATATGTGAGGTATCCTATGAAGAAAGATATTCATCCGAAATATGAACCCACCACGGTGACCTGTGCCTGTGGAAATGTGATGGAGATTCGTTCCACGGTGAAGGACATAAAGGTTGAAATTTGTTCGAATTGTCATCCCTTTTTCACGGGCAAGCAGAAACTGGTGGACACCGCCGGGCGGGTCGAACGCTTCAAGAAGAGATACAACATCAAAGATTAGCTTCCAGTACCCTTCTCATATGCTCCCAGTGGGATCCCTGCCAGTAGATCCTGCCGCACTCCGGGCAGGTTTTGTAGCGGTCATAGGTTCGGGCGACGTACTCTGGTACTGAGGCTGCGGCCTGCTGCCTGTCAATCTCCTGCAGCAGACTGTTGCAGCGCAGGCAACGGCTGAAAGGCCTGAGTTTTTCGCGCAGGTCGAATCGCCTCATCACTTCGAGGAGCTGCTCCATCGGCTGGTCGGAGCGCAGACAGTATCCATGGGTAATCATGGATCGCTTGAGCAGTTCCCGATCCCGGGTGAGGATGATCCGGCGATGGTCTCGGGAAATGCGGGAGAGGCTGGAATCGTCGTAACTGTTGGAGTACAGCGTATCGAAACCCAGCATTCGCAAGCTCTTGGCTAATCTGCCCAGGTGCACGTCCAGAACGAACCGGGTGCGACGCAGAGCTTCGGGTCGCACCTTGGTAACAGATCCGATTTCCAATGACTCGAATACCGGATATATACTGATTCGATCTCCCGGATGCACCCGGTGCTCGAAAGGCACGGAACGGCCGTTTACCAGAATCAGATCTACCTCGGTATGAGGCACGCCAAGGGACTCGATCAGAGCTTTGACCGTGTCCCCCGGTTGAAAACGGGTCCGGAACTGCCGCTTTTTCTGATCTTCCGGAAGAAAATCGTTGAGCTCTTCGTAGAAGCGGACGGTCGCGGTGGCCATTTCCTGTTTCCATAATACTGAATTTCAGCTACTCTGTCCCGATGAGGCAGCGTGGAGAAGAACCTTCGGTTCTATTGCAAGATGTTTCCTTTGAGCTGGGGGGCACCCCTATTCTCAAGAGTATTGACTGGGAGGTGGCCGCCGGCGGTCGCTGGGTGCTGCTGGGACCGAATGGCAGCGGCAAGACCACCCTGCTCAAGCTGATCACCGGTTATGTTTTCCCCTCAAGCGGGCGGGTTGCCGTTCTGGGTCGGGAGTTCGGCCACACGGATCTGAGAGAACTCCGCACCCGCATAGGCTGGGTACACTACGACCTGCGCAACATGATGCCGGAGTTTATGAATGCCCTGGAGGTCGTGCTGGCCGGTGAGAGGGGTACCCTCTCCTTTTACGAAGAATGCACACCCGCTGAAAAGGGTCGGGCTGAAAACAACCTGAAGGCTCTACGGGCGGAGCAGTTGATCCGCCGGCGCTTTTCCACCTTGTCCACCGGTGAACGCCAGCGTGTGCTGATTGCCCGTGCTCTGATGGCGGAGCCGGAAATTCTGCTTCTGGACGAGCCGTGCATGGGACTGGATCCCCTTTCACGGGAGGAGTTTCTCGATTCCCTGCAAACCCTGTTCGTCGAAAAACCGAATATGACGGTGATCACGGTGACCCATCACGTAGAGGAAATCACGGGAGCTTACGAGGGGGTTCTGATTCTCGACCGGGGCCGTGTGTTAGCCTGCGGAGGGAGGCAGCAAACCCTGAAGGAGGAAATGATCTCCCGGCTGTTCGGGCATCGCTGTGCGTTGACTTTCAGAGGGGGGCGTTATTCGCTGCATTTCCAGTAAATGCTCTGGACCGGTAGTTCAGGTGCCCTGAAGTCTTTCGATCATCTGTCGGATCCGACTGGACAGAGACACGAGCAGCCTCTTGGTCCACTGAGGGCTGGCCGCAAAGATCTCCTGAAAGTTCTCCTTGGAGAATACCAGCGCCTCTACCGGCCCCTTGGTGATTACAGTTGCCGATCGCACGGATTTGTCGAAGAAGCTCATCTCCCCGAACAACTCTCCTTTGCCAAGAGTTGCCATTACTTTGTACTTGTCCCCCATTTTTCGGGTGATATACACTTCCCCCGAGAGGATCCAGAAGATCTCCTGTTGGACGTCTCCCTCCTTGATCAGAACCGTCTTATCCCCGTATTGTCTTCCGAACTTGTCGATGATTCCCTCATTGATCGCCTCCTCAGCCTGAAAGGCGATCTTCATGATCTCTGCATAGTACTGATCGGACATGTTATCTGCCTCACTGCTTCAATCGGTTTGGATGCGATCACCAAACTCGGCATTCATGATACGAAGTGTGCGGGTCATGCCGGTGATCGTCTCCAGGGCCAGCTCCCAAGATACGCTTGATGCCACGTCGAAGCCCTCCCGGTCCCAGCGGTAGAGTATGGAGTTTTCCATACAGTAGGCGATGGTCAGACGTGTGCAGTCCAGAAGGGACTCCACTACGCCGAACACAGAATCGGGGTGATGATAAACAGGAATTATCGATCCATCCGACAGGGGTATGCCGATGCGGATGAGACCGGCAATCACGTAGTAGATCGGATGATTCGAAAGAGGATCCCCGATGGAGTAGATACTCGTTCCCGGTTCAATCCTCACCTTTTCCCCGTACTGTAGGTCCGTTTCGATCATGAGGGCACCCTATTTTCTTGCAACGTTTCAGTTTTTCCCATAGAATATAACACCGTTTTTAATTTCATTCCAGCGGAGTCATTCATGGACGATCTGTTTCGCAGCCATCAGGAAGAGTATGGCCAGGGTCCAGACATTATTGCACAAGCACCGGGTCGGGTTAATCTGATCGGCGAACATACCGACTACAATGAGGGTTTCGTCCTTCCGATGGCTATCGATTACTACATTCAGGTTGCGGTATCCAGAAGAAAGGATCAGCATCTGCGCTTCTACTCGGTTGATTTCAATGACCGGAAGCGTACCAGCCTGAGCAATCTTCGCTACAAGAAGGAGGACCGCTGGGCTAACTATCTCAAGGGTGTAATCAGCGTGCTGCAAGCCCGGGGATACAGCTCAGGGGGATTGAGTTTTACGGTATTCGGAAATATACCGGTTGGGGTTGGACTGTCCTCCTCCGCGGCGTTGGAGGTGGCAACAGCACTCGCGGTTCAGAAGCTTCTGGGCGTAGAGATGTCCGGACCGGAGCTGGCTCGCCTTGCCCAGGAGGCGGAGAACAGCTTCGTAGGCGTGCAGTGCGGGATTATGGATCAGTTCATATCCCGCATGGCCAAGTCCGGTTCGGCACTATTCATCGATACCCGCAGCATGGAGTACCGGCACATCCCAATCGCCTTTCAAAACGTGAGGATACTGATTACCAACTCGAGTGTGCCCCGCAGTCTCGTGGAATCGGAGTACAACCAGCGCCGCGAGGAATGTGAGAAGTGCGTGAGCTTGTTGAGCCCGCGAAAAGCCGGGCGATCGCTTCGCGACTACACGGCGGAGGATCTGCGGGACAGCCTGGGCCTGATCCCGGAGACCACGCGCAAACGCTGTCTGCACGTGGTGGAGGAGAACGAACGGGTACGGGATGCGGAGGCTTCCTTGAGGCGAAACGACATCGGGAGCTTTGGCAAGCTCATGAACCGCTCCCATGAGAGCCTGCGGGATCAGTATGAGGTCTCCTGTCCGGAGCTGGACTGGCTGGTGAAGCGCGCCTGGGAAACCGAGGGTGTATACGGGTCCCGGATGACCGGGGCCGGTTTCGGCGGCTGCACGGTTACATTGATCGAGGAGAAGGCTATACCAAAGTACGAAGCCCGCCTCGAGGCTTACGAACGAATATTCAGCTTCAAACCCGAGCTTTTTCTGGTCCAACCCGCCGATGGTG
>Ga0272441_10010766_pt1 | contig 13758 bp, 15 predicted proteins | sample SSMProp6N_FD_193582 | JGI IMG/M metagenome (GOLD analysis project Ga0272441, IMG submission 193582) | Marine sediment archaeal communities from Little Sippewissett salt marsh, Falmouth, MA, United States - SSM-Prop-6N | ecosystem: Environmental > Aquatic > Marine > Wetlands > Sediment ... | reverse complement strand
TTGTCCCTCGATGGCCGCGAGGTTTACGAGGTCAAACTCGGCGATGAATATCTCATGTCGAGCCTGTTCCATGACTCCGAGGTGGCTCTGGCCGACATCGGTCTGGGGGCGTTGGGCGGGGCGGGGTGGAATGTCGTGGTCGGCGGCCTGGGATTGGGCTACACAGCGGCTGCTGCCTTGGCATTCAGGCAGGTGAAGCGCCTGGTCGTCGTCGAGGCCCTGGCACCGGTTATCGATTGGCACCGTCGGGAGCTGGTGCCCAACGGAAAAACGCTGACCCTTGACGGTCGTTGTGCGTACCAGCATGCCGACTTTTTTGATTTGGTCCGCGGTGATGGTTTTGACCCGGAGGAGAAAGGCGCCCGATTTGACGCCATTTTGCTGGATATCGACCACACCCCTGGATTCTGGCTGCATCCCAGTCACGCGGACCTGTATTCAGAAGCGGGCATGCGCCGGCTGAAATCGTTTTTAAAGCCCCATGGCATCTTCGCCCTCTGGTCCAACGATCCGCCGGAAGATGCGTTTGTTGACCTGCTTTCGGCTGTTTTTGCCAGCGCCGAGGGCCACACGGTTCAATTTGACAATCCCCTGCTGCGGTCGGTGACCGCCAATGGGATTTATCTGGCGCGATGCGGCTAAGGAGTAAAAGCGCCGGGTGCCATGCTGTGCAGTACCAGCCGGCAGGCTTCTTCGATCGATCGACAGTTTAGATGCCCAGCCGAAGTATTTTGCGGCGAAGCGTGTTTTTGTTTATTCCAAGTTCTTTGGCCGTGGCAACCTTTTTCTCCCGGTTTCTGGCGAGTGCTTGCTGGATGGCCCGTCGCTCTATTTCCTTCAGCGTCAATCCCGGTAAAATCGGGTTTAGTGCGGTGGGCGGAAGAATGTGGTCCGGAAGGCAGGCAACGCGGATGATATCTTCCCTGCAGATCACAAACGCGTGCTCGATGGCATTTTCCAGCTCGCGGATGTTGCCGGGCCATTCGTGCAGCATCAGTGTGGCGATGGCTCTTTGGGATATCCCCGCAATGCTCTTTCCCGTCAGACGGTTAAAGTGTTCGATGAAATGATCTGCCAGCAGGGGGATGTCCTCCTTGCGTTCCGACAATGGCGGCAGGGATAGCTTCACCACATTGATGCGGTAGTATAAATCTTCCCTGAACGTTCCCCTTTTGACCAGTTCTTCGAGATTGCGATGCGTGGCGACGATGATTCTGGCGTTGGTGCCTATCGGCTGGTTGGAACCTAACGGTTCAAAAGTTTTATTTTCAAGCACCCTGAGGAGACGGACCTGCATGGCGGACGATATGTCACCGATCTCATCCAGCAAAAGGGTGCCGTCCCGGGCTTGTTCGAACCTTCCCGGCTTGTTCGTTTTCGCATCGGTGAACGCGCCCGCCCGATAACCGAAAAGCTCGGATTCCACCAGCGTGTCCGGCAGCGCCCCGCAGTTGACGGCCATGAAAGGCCCATTTTTGTGCAAGCTGTTGTTGTGAATCGCACGAGCGACGAGTTCCTTGCCCGTGCCGCTGGCACCCTGAATCAATACCGTGCTGTGACTTTGGGAGATTTGCGGCAGGAGTGAAAAAATTTTGTGCATGCCGGCGCTTTTGCTCACGATATCTTCATATGAATGCTGCTTGAACAACGCCCTTCTCAGTTCGCTGATATCACTCAAATCCCTGAAGGTCACGACACCCCCGATGACGTTATTTCTGCCATCTTTCAATAGCGTCGTCGTGGAACTGATGGGGATCCGCTTCTTGTCGGCACGAACGATATAGATGGGTCGGTTGATGACCGGGGCGCCGGTATCCAGGGTTTCGCGGAGGACACAATTACTTTCGCAAACGTTGCTGCGGAAGACTTCAAAACAGGACCGCCCGATGGCTTCCTTTACGGGAATGCCGGTAATTTTTTCGGCGGCGCGATTAAAGTAGGTGACGCGCCAGTTCAAATCAATCGCGTAGACACCGTCCGTGATGTTGTCCAGGATGATCTGATATTGATCGTCAAGGCATTCATCGGACGAGACCTTTCCCTCGAACGCTCGACCATCGATCTTCGGCGTCGAAAAGGATCTTTCCACCTGTTGGCCGGGTCGCGGTTTTTTTGGGTTCACTTTGTTCCCATGGTCTGTGGGTTAAAGATTAAAAATGTTCCCTTTATATAGAATGTCAACCCAGCCAAAATCAAGTCAATTTTTAAATTTTCTATTGAATCCGGACAGATGGAATTAATCTACTTTTTGTCCGCCGATATTGTACGCTCTTTGCTTAGCCCACTACAGCAAGGCCAAGCCGGTTCGGGTGCGCATCACGCGTTCACCGGGGTTCGAATACGTGCATACCGGCGCCACTGAATTTGAGTGCCTGGATGCACCGGGAATCCACCGACTGGCCGCGTCGGTTTTTTTTGCATCCCCCAACCGTCCCGATATGGGGGTTGATTTAAATGAACCGGATGGAATCAAACCGGAAGAAGAACCGGGTCAAGTAGAGATCCTTTTGGACCGAACCTTTCCCTGTGGTCATCTGCACCACTCCGAGGAAATGGCTTTCCTCCCAGCGGTTGAAGGCGCGCCGGTCAACCCGCTCTGGTGGTCCCTGGCCGAGACCGCGTACGCATCCAACCTGGCCTCAACATGCGGCTGCCATTGACGACCGGGGCCGGGGCAAGGTTCAACCGATATCTACAGACTTTTTTGGGTGATGGGAAATGATTAGAATCGCCATACCCATATTCCATCATAGGGTTTCACCGGTGTTGGATACATGCACCCGTCTGTTGATCATCGATTACGAGGGTCAAACCGAAGTCGACCGGCGGGAAGTTGCTTTTGATATGTACTCCACGTCCGAGCGCTTCGAGATTGTAAAGAAACTGAACCCCGATGCCGTCATTTGCTGCGGTATCAGCGACGTGTTTGACAGGATGCTTCAGGCTGCCGGTATCCGGCTGGTCTGTGGCATCGCCGGCGATGTTCAGCAGGTCGCCGAGGCGTTTTTGTGCAACCGCCTCGATGCCCCCTGCTTCCGGATGCCCGGATTTAGACCGGGTGTCTGAGCGTTATGGCATTCAAATTAGTTGGAAAAGGAGGAAGCGCATGGCTAATTTCTTATTTGTCCTGAGCCGAGATGACAATGAGGCGGCAACGCGGTGTTTTCAGTTTGCCAAAATCGCGCATTCAAAAGGACACCCAACCGATGTATTTTTTATTGACAATGGCGTTCGTTGGGCTGATTCCGGAAGAGATATGGACATTACCACGCCGACCGGAGATTGTCCGAATGACTATCTGCCTTACCTGGTTGAGAACCAGGTCACAATAGGCGTTTGAATTCCGTGTGCCAAGGCTCGTCAGGTTGACGAGAATAACTTCTTTTCGAACATGATTCTTGACGGTGGACCCCATTTGATAGATATGGCCGCCGAAGCGAAAGTGTTCAATTTCTAAAAACCTATCTGCGACACTATAATATGGATAAATCAATGAAAAAGATTGGAATAATTATCTGCGATCGCTACCGGCGCTGCGCGGGCGGGAAGTGCTTGCGGGCGATGAGGAACAAAGACGGTGCGTTCAGCATCTACGCGGGCCTCGACGTCGAGCTGGTCGGTTTTACGACCTGCGATGGCTGTCCGGGGGGGAACATCGAATATGCCGGCGAAGAGATGGTGAAAAATGGCGCCACAGTTGTCCATCTGGCTACCGGCCTTGTGGTTGGCTACCCCCCCTGTCCCCATATCGATGCATTCAAAGCTTTCCTTGAAAAACGGTATGGCATCGAGGTCGTCGTCGGTACCCACCCCATACCGAAAAAATATCTGGATATGCACACCCATTTAGGTACATGGACGGATGCCGCATGGGCGCCACTGATTGCGCCAACCCTGAGTGATGAAGTGACACGGGCAAATTACGATTAAGTGTAGTCACACCAACTATTCTTTGACCGTCGGGATATTTCTTTAGTATGTTTATTACGAGTTAGATTTATCCGATATTCCCATAATCCTTTGAGCAACGGCCGGGGATGATAGTGGGTGGAATTTCCCAGAGGCAACGATTTTTAAGAACCCTTTTGGGCGGCGAAACGGACAGGTTCCCTTTTTTCGACCTTGAGCCCGACGAAGACACCCTCGGGCGATGGTACCGGGAGGGGTTTCCCCGACAGCAGTCATTTTCGACCTATTTCGACCTGGAAACACACCATTCCGTCGGTTTAACGCTGCACAGTTACCCCTTTTATCAAAAAGCAACCGGTCTTCTCGACGACCCGTCCGCTTTCAACCGACACTACCATCCGGACCAGCGATCACGGTATGCGAGAAACTTTGTCAAACAAAGCCAACGCAACCATCGACAAGGTCGCGTCCTCTATGTGGATGCCTCGGGAGGCGGTCTCTTGCAGATGTTGGGCGTGGACGATTGGGACTCTCTGCGCGCCGCTTGCTTTGCGCTGATGAAAAGGCCGCAGGTGGTGGAGGGCCTTGTTAAAAGGACCATCGATTTTTACTGTGACTGCATCGAGCGGGTGCTTTCGAACGTGTCGGTTGACTATGCATCCTTTTATGAGCCGATTGCCTCCAACCATGCACCCGTGGTTTCTCCAGCGATGTTTGAACGCTTCGCTATACCCGGCTACAGGAAAGTCATTGATCTTTTAGAAAAGTATCGCGTTCCGCTCCGCATTCTTTGTACCACAGGCGGTGACTTGACGTCGCTTCTGCCATCGCTCATCGACGCCGGCATCAACGGCCTCTGGATAAGCAACATCCGCAGTGCAGGCATGGAATACCCCAAACTTCGTCGTCAATTCGGATCTGAAGTCGCCCTGATCGGCGGGATTGACGCAACTGCATTGGCCCGGGATGAGGCGGCCGTGAGAAAGGCTGTAAAAGAGACGGTGCCGGACCTGCTTGAAAGCGGTCATTACCTTCCTTGCCTCGATGACAGGCCTCGCAATACCGTTCCGTTCGCCCATTTCCGATTGTATCGGACTCTGCTTGAAGAGATATCGCGTAAGGGGTGATCTGCATAAGGGTTTCTAACGATCAAGCCACATGAAACCGGACATGGTAAGGAATCGTATGGATCGCCCGGTCAGCCAGACGCTTGAACTTTCTTGTCTCAGCCAACCACATGCAGGTCTGGTACAGCCAACGATAATAAAATTTCGGCATGACATACACCGATCTCAATTCATGCAACTTATTATCAGCCCAATAATATGTCCGCAGGCGGTTCCAACGATATGCGGTGTGTCTAAGTGGCAACAATATGGCTTTTTTTAGACGTTTCATTTCTATTGTCCCATCACATCCATTCCCGGATTGAATTTCAGAAGCGCGTCGGTATCCTTACACCTAAAATCGGCTTAGCGGTCATCCAGGTATCCTGTTATTAACTATCGCCGAAACCATCATTAACTTTAAAAAAAATAATGATAGATTAATTTATGGCACTAAACCATAGGGGCAATGTGAGCTGGTTAAGCGTTTGATGATAGGTAAAAACGACCAATTGGTTGGTGGCTGTCGATTCTTGCGCCGGCCGAACAAAAATGATGTGTTCCTGGCGTTTCCATATGAACCACCTGTTAATAGGCCGGGATTCGAAGGGGTATGAGATAACTATCAACAGCTGTTAAGTCGCATTGATGCTATCCTCCCTTCTTTTGAGTGACTGACACGATCGTTCTGCAAAGCGGCCGATAAGAAGATTTCACCGGATGCAGGGAGCCCAGTGATCAGATTGAATGCGGTAAGCTGTTTGGTAAGCGTTTCTATTGTTAGACAAACTACAGCCCCTTAGTAGATTGAGCTTTTTCGACGGGAATGCCCTTTTCCCGGATATCGGCGAGGATATTTTTAAGCTGGGCTTTGGTGCAGTCGTCTATGTGGTAGGCTTTTTGCCCACCATCGGTGAAAAAAAACACCAAATGGTCCTGGTCAGTTAAATGAACTTTTCGAATGTAATCACGATCAAGCCAGGGGTCGAGAACTTTTAGGAAATCGTTGAGTTGACAAGTTTGCATGATCCTTCTCCTGTTTTTTTGAGATCATAAAATATAGTCAAAATGGTCAGGCCGACCGTCCCAAGATGCAGATCGATGTTGGGTCGTTGTGCAGTGAGGAGAGCCATGTCGTGCTTCTTTTCAGATCTTGGTTCTTCATCAACGGTCCATCCTCACGCCAGACCCGGCAAGTGTTCTATACCCTTCTCCAGGCCATCGGCATGAAAATTTTGGGTTTAAGGCGTGTGGGTGCATCAATCGGGATGGCATTGTGAGATTAATCCCGAACAGTAAGCCTTGTCAAGCGATACCAACCCCTTGACAAGAATAGGAATCTCTGTAAACGTGTAGGTGTCCCACTTAATACTGCCACCATAGCTGAGACGGAGATCCACCCATGGCACTGACGAAGAAGGACATCCTAGAACAGATCCGAGCCCAACTTGATTTTCCCAAAAACAAATCGCTGGAGACCGCCGAATTTCTTCTCGAACTCATCAAGACCAACCTGGAAGTCGGTGATGATCTCCTTGTTTCCGGTTTCGGCAAATTCTGCGTGAAGGAAAAAAAGAAACGGAAAGGGGCGAATCCTGACACCGGAAATGATCTGATGTTGAAACCGAGGCGTGTCGTGACCTTCAAGTGCTCCGGTCAGCTACGGGACAAGGTGAATAAAAAATGAATACTACTGCCAACCGACGCCGGCATCCGCGCCACATCGCCCTGTTCAGTGCGAAATATACCGTCAAGTCAGGAACGTATCGGGATTTAGTCAGGAACGTTAGCGCAGGAGGTATCTACATTGTCAGCCGACGAATGATCAAAGATGGACAACGGATCAGCCTTCGCTTCCCCGTGTTGGCTTTCGACAAAAAGCCCAGCGTAACGGGTATGGTGATACGGTCTCAGCACAGGGGATTTGCCGTTATGTTTGACAATCCGGTTGAAGAGAAAATCTGCCGGGACGGTCAATTCCCGCATATCGACATTGAGCAAGATCAACCCAGTTAAAAGCTCAAACTCATCTTCCTCAAATCAACCGAATATTACCTGCATCCAGCGGGAAGTGTGTCCTTAAAATATTCAAAGCACAAGCATATCGCTTCCCTTTCCCAGTCCTCAAGAGTTATGAACTGACATCCAATGCCTCGATTTGTTTTGTTCACAACTTTGGCTTTAAATCTAACTGCCTGGGCTTCAGTCGGAAGCTTGACATTAATGGTCACAATTTTTCCAAGTGCAATTTTATCCAATTCGCCTATTTCGATGAAAACTCCGCCTAAACTGATGTCTGTAATGGTCAAAACACCATCAATCCCCTGAACCAAGGCTTTACAATGAAATTCAAGCCTTGGATCTTTTCTTCTTTCGTACGTTACATTGTTCTTTTTACTTCGAATATCGGCCATTGGGCTAACCTCACAATAAGACCTATACGGGTTATTTGGTCTATTGCCCCATTGTATTTAAGAAAAAGGCACTACCTTCGCCTCCGATAAATTTCTTCTCTGCCCCGTAGTATAAAAGATTTGCATGCAAAGTGCAAAGTCCACTTCAAAAATGCGTTGCCTTCGTTGATAAATTGAAATGGAATCGGTACTTGAAAATGAATGAAGGAATGGATTTTGACCCGAATAAACAACTCCCCAGTAAATGGTGGCTCTGCTAATCCGTCAACATTCATTAAGGGTTGCAACATTCGGCACACCTCAGCTATGCTCAAATTATGAGCTACCTGCTCATTATCATTCAATTATTGTCTAAAAACATGATTGACCAATCAAATCAAATTGTGGCTCACGTTAAAAAAATAGGTCTTCCGATAAACAACAGAAGCCATCTCAACTTCATACATAAAATTCAAAAGATGACCTTGGGTGAAAGGAGGCCCCATGAACGAGAGCACCATTAAATTTGCACTCATGACTTCTGACGACTTTGACGCTGTGGTCAGGATTGACGAGAAAGTATTCAAGGCTTCCCGGGCGGAATACGATGAACTGAAGATTGAAAAGCTCTTCAGGCCCAAAGAGTATCTGCCCACGTCACTTGTGGCAGAGAAAGAAGATGGAACAGTGGTGGGGTTCGTGAAGGGCCAACTCTATATGAAAGAATATGGTATCTTCCAGGAAGGCGCCACCCTGGATACCATCGGTGTTGATCCCAATTATCAGCATAAGGGTATCGGTGGGCGGTTGATTAATTTATGGATCATTTGAGAGATCTCAACGTTCAAAAAGTAAATATCCTGGTCGACAGAAATGATTCCAAACTGATGCATTTCTTTAGCGCGAACCAATTTAGCCCCTCCAAAACCATTATTAACCTGGAACGAATTCTTTGATGTCGGTGAGGGATTGGCGGTTCATGCGTGCACACAAGGTATTTAAATAATGGACTATAATGAACTATTCGAAAAATATAATGTTCTGTTAGAAGAAGTACTTCGATTAACGAAAGAAAATAGCCGTTTGAAAGCCCAACTTGGGCTGACGAGGTCGGAGCTTACCCGAAAAACTCCCAAGGAAATAAAAACGGCAATAAATATTCCGAGTGATGAATCGACTGATAAAAATTGCTGTTCAGATGTGGACAGCACATCAGATTCTATCTCCAAGATCCGTCTGTTCATGTCGCTATTCAAAGGCCGTGATGATGTCTATGCGAAACGCTGGGAGAATAGTAATAAAGGGACATCGGGCTATTCACCTGTTTGTCTGAATCAATGGCAGGAAGGGTTGTGTGTCAAACCAAAAATCTCCTGTTCCAAATGTGAAAACAAATTATATGCCGCTTTGGATGAAGATGTCATTGAGAATCATCTGAGAGGGAATATCGTTGTCGGCATCTATCCAATGCTACAGGATGAAACGTGCTTCTTTTTGGCAATGGATTTTGACGAAGCTGACTGGCAACATGATATCAATGTAATTAGAGATGTTTGTATCGAGTTCAATATTCCTGTCGCCGTCGAGCGGTCACGTTCCGGAAAAGGCGGTCATGTATGGTTTTTCTTTGAAAATCCATTGTCAGCTGCTATGGCGCGTAAATTTGGAACGGTCCTGCTCACTGTTTCTATGAGCAGAAGGCATGAAATACAATTTAAATCATATGACCGATTGTTCCCGTGTCAGGACACCATGCCAAAAGGCGGTTTAGGGAATTTGATCGCATTGCCGTTTCAGAAGGAAGCAAGGAAAAAGACCAACAGTGAATTTGTCGATAACAATTTTGAACCCTATGATGATCAATGGACATTTTTGTCCACTATCCAAAAAATCTCAGAAAACCGTCTTGAAAACTACATTTCGGAGCTTAGTGATGGCCATGAACTGGGCGTGTTGAAAAAGGATGAAGAAGAGGAAGCGGAAAAACCATGGGAACCCTCAAAAGATAGAATTCGGTTGCATAAAAATGATTTTCCGAAGCACCTCGACATCGTCGAAGCAAATATGCTGTTTATACCAAAGAAGGGTATCTCCCAAAGGGCATTGAATCGATTAAAACGCCTGGCCTCATTTAAAAACCCGATGTTTTATCGGCAGCAAGCCATGCGTTTGCCGACCTATGGACACCCAAGGGTCATTAGCTGCGCAGATGAAACACAAGCGTACCTATGTTTGCCAAGAGGGTGCCAATCTGAGTTGTCCAGTATCCTCGAAACGCTCGGAATTGATATCCGGTTTGTCGACAAAACCCATAGCGGAAAAAATATTGATGTGGGATTCAAGGGGCGTCTAAGAGATGAGCAGTCCGTGGCTCTTGAAAACCTAATGCGCCACGATGATGGAATACTTTCAGGGACAACGGCCTTTGGTAAGACAATCGTGGCTATCGGACTGATTGCAGAGAAGAAAGTGAACACACTTATCCTGGTTGATAAAATCAGCCTTTTGACACAATGGAAAGAAAAGTTATCAGAGTTTTTGGTAGTAAATGAAAACTTGCCGGAACAGCATATGGTCACAGGCAAGAAACGTGGCAGAAAGAAAAAGATAAGCGTTATCGGTCAATTGGGCGGAGGTAATAATACACTGGGCGGCATTGTGGATATTGCGGTGATGCAATCGATAAGCCGAAAAGGAGAGGTTAAGGATTGTGTCAAGAATTACGGGATGATCATTGCCGATGAGTGTCACCATGCTTCTGCATTTACCTATGAACAAATCCTAAAAACCACCAATGCAAAATATGTTTATGGCCTGACCGCCACACCAACAAGAAAAGATGGACATCATCCAATTCTGTTTATGCATTGCGGCCCCATTCGATATCGCGATGATCCAAAGAAACAGGCGGAGAACAGGCCGTTTGACCATTATGTTGTTCCACGCTTCACATCTTTGAGCGTTCCTGTGGGTAGCGATAAAAAAGACGTTACCATTCAGAAATTATATACTGAAATAATAGATAACGAATATAGGAATCAGCTGATAATCGATGATGTGCTAAAAAATTATCGTCAAGGCAGAAACAGCATTGTTTTATCGTTGCGAACCGCTCATGTTGAATTGCTTGCAAGAAGACTTAACAAAGAAGTCCCGAATGTTTTTATCCTGATCGGTGGTATGGGAAAAAAAGCCACTCGGGAAACCTTTCGACGCCTCGCCGATATTCCTGTCGATAAAAATATCATCCTGGTGGCTACCGGTCATTTTATCGGAGAAGGTTTCGACGAACCACGTCTCGACACCCTTTTTTTAGCCATGCCGATATCATGGAAAGGAACGTTGCAGCAATATGCGGGGAGGCTCCACCGACTATTCAAAACGAAAAAAGAGGTGCGGATTTATGATTATGTGGATATCCAGGTAAAGATGTTGGAAGGGATGTATCAAAAACGGCTTAACGGATACGCTTCAATGGGGTACAAAGCCAAAGGCGAGGATATGAATGATGCACCTTTGGATATCATTTTCAATAAAGACAGCTTTCTACCTGTTTTTAATCAGGATATCAGTACCGCAAAAAAAAAGATCCTAATCGTAAGCCCGTTTGTCAGAAAAAGGCGCACTCATCAAATGACAGAAAACCTGAAAATTGCAATCGGCAAAAAGATCCGTGTTGTTATCGTAACCCGTCCGAAGGAGGATTTTAAATCGAAGGATCACGCCGCTATTCAAAAAGCACTCGACCTGTTAACAGATAACGGCGTCGGTGTCGTTTTTGAATCCAATATCCACCAAAAATTTGCAATCATGGATCAAAAGGTCGTGTGGTATGGCAGTATCAATCTATTAAGCTATGGGAGTGCGCAGGAAAGCATCATGCGCATTGAAAGCTCCAATATTGCCAATGAATTGATGAAAAATATAAAGGGAACGTAACCACAAAATAATATCCCTTGCCGCCTCCTTTGTCGAACGCTGTACCACCCGCTGACCTGCACCCGGACCCGCCTCCCGCCGCGTGGTTCTGACTCCGAGTGCGGGTAGTTAACGCCGATCGCTTCAGTTTCTTCCGACCAAATCCGCCACCACTGCCTGCCGACTGCGACCGCATTTTTTTATTCGATTTTTTCTAAAGAAATTAGCGATCTGAACGCCGATGGCTTAAACTGCCGAGCGCCTGGTAAATCAATTGCTTTAGTACGGCACTTCAACTGCCGAAAATGGAGCTAAATTTGTTCCGAATGCAATGAATCCAGGAGAACGACTTTAGATCATGAATGTAAAACCAACACTTTATCAAAGGATCCGCCAAAGCTTTACGCTCGTTCCGCTCATCATCGCCATGACAGCCCCCGCCGTGACAGCGGCCAGTGTGACCGTGAGCTGGGATCCCAACGTTCCCTCCCCCCAGGGTTACCGGGTGTTCGCCCGAAAAATCGATCAGGCCTACGATTACAGCCGGCCCGATTGGGAAGGTGCTGCCGCTACTTGTTTCCTCGACAATCTCGAAGGTCAGACCGAATACTTCTTCGTGGTCCGGGCTTTTGATGGCGGTATAGAGAGTGCCGACTCCACCGAAGCCCGCTATATTCCGCCAGTAATGGACAATGACGGTGACGGCCTACCCGACGACTGGGAAGTCCGCTTCGGCCTGGATCCCCGGGGCGACGACGCCGACGGTGACCTCGATCATGACGGCATCAGCAACCGCGATGAAATCCGCGCCGGTCTGGAGCCCGATGATCCTGGCCTGGGAACGGCGCCGTTGACGCCTGAGTTGCTTTTCCCGGAATCGGATGCCCGGGTGGAGCGCAACCCGCTGCTCGATGCCGGCGTTTTTTCAGATGCCGACGGGGATGCCCATATCGCCACCCAGTGGCAGGTAGAAGACAGCGTTACAGGAGATATCCTGCTGGATGTGGTGACCCATCGCTGGCTCAACCTGCTGCGGGTACCGCTTCTGCTGCTCAACGGCGACGGCGCCTATGGCTGGCGGGTCCGTTTTTTCGACTCCGGCGGACGGGCGTCCGCGTGGTCGGCCAGGGCTAATTTCACCACCCAGGCCAAGGAGGACGATCTTGATGGCAACGGCATGGGCGTCGATCAGGAAGGTGGTGTGGGTCAGGCCCATGTGACGCGCGCTTTGTCATCGCCAACCATCACCTGTGAACCCACGGACCTCGTCGTGGCATCCGAAGACACCGTCGCAGAAATCGAGCAGATGGCACTGATCGACCCGGTCGAATTTGAAATCGATGAGACGACGCCGGACCGCCTGCCATCAGCCATGCTGGCCTACAAGTTGCTGCTTCACCGACCCGGTCAGCGGGCGCTGGTGACGATCAAACTCTCCGATCCGGCACCTGCCGGCGCCACATGGATCAAGTACGATGCGGTCAATGGATGGAAGGATTATTCCCATCACGCGGCAATATCTGCAGACCGCCGGTCAGTGACTGTTGAAGTCAAGGACGGCGCTTATGGCGATGCCGACGGCGTTGTAAACGGTATCATCATAGACCCGGTGGGGCTTTCCACCCCGGCGGTCAGTACTTCACCAACCCCCACCGGGGGCCGCGGAGGCTGGGGTTGCTTTATATCCACGATCCACTAAAAGCTGTGTTCACATTTCAGATACGTGCGGTAAATTGCAAAATTTGAAGAATAAAACGAACCGCTCTTTATGGCTCTAATCTTATATGTTATTTATTTTCTGCTCACTTTAGTCCCGCCTTACGGAGGGCGTCAATCGTCAGATTGATATCGGCCTGGTTCTTCAACAAACTTTTTTTTGCATAATTATCGCAAGAAAAATTGGGGTTTATTCTTAGGACTTCTGCTGCCGCTGCCCGCGCCTCCTCCTCCCTACCACATATACTATATGCAGCGCTTAGACTGATGTGCGCGAATTGATTGTTGCTTGCACGTTGAATCGCTTGCTCACATGTTTTGATTGCTTTGTCACACTGTCCAGTACGAAGGTATGCATCTCCTTGACATAACATGGGCTTGTTCACCACGGGTCAGCTTTACTTGTAGAGCTGTTAAGATTTTCTGAGTAATATCATCTTGCACGGCAAATATATCTTTCAGCTCTCGATCATAGGTTTCTGACCATAAGTGATCCCCTTTTATCGCGTCAATTAGTTGAGCGTTGACCCGCAATCGGTCGTCTGATTTCTGGACACTGCCCTCTATAACGTACCTGACCCCCAGTTCCTCACTTACCTGTTGGATTTTGACCGGCTTGCCCTTGTAGGTGAACGTCGAGTTACGGGCAACTACAAACAGTGATGAGATTTTGGACAGGCCAGTGGTTATTTGTTCGGTTATTCCGTCACTGAAAT
>Ga0272441_10010765_pt1 | contig 13758 bp, 4 predicted proteins | sample SSMProp6N_FD_193582 | JGI IMG/M metagenome (GOLD analysis project Ga0272441, IMG submission 193582) | Marine sediment archaeal communities from Little Sippewissett salt marsh, Falmouth, MA, United States - SSM-Prop-6N | ecosystem: Environmental > Aquatic > Marine > Wetlands > Sediment ... | reverse complement strand
TGCCTGAGGCCCGGCGCATCGTGCATACGGTGGAGCGGACGGGTTTGAAGCTCCTGGTGTCCCAGAGCATGCGATGGAACAGCATGTTCCGCGCCATCCACCGGCTGTTCACTTCCGGGGCTCTGGGCGACATCCAACTGGCGGAGAGCTACTACCTGCATGATATGCGGCGAGTGCTGGACGCCTCACCATGGCGCTACGAGCTTCCCCAGGACTACATCTATGGTGGGACATGCCACCCAGTGGACCTGCTGCGATGGTTCCTCGGCGAGGCCGATGAGGTATTTGCGTATGGCAGCCATGGCGGCATCGACGGGCGTTACCCGGCAGACAAGGAGAACAACTTCATCATCTCGCTGAAGTACCGTAGCGGGGTGATCGCGCGAGTATTGGGAGCCTACGACCTTGTGCATCCCCCGGCGCTATGGCGTGAGAGCTTCCACGGGGTGGGAATCGGGCTGTACGGCACCAAGGCCTCGCTATTCAACGACCGTGTGGTGTATGACTACTACGGACATGGGAAGCCAAAGGAAGAGTTCGTCGAGCCCGAGGAGGGCGGCGCCGATCATGCCCACGAGACCTCGGATATGCTGGCCCACCTCGAGGACTGCATACTCAATGATGCCAGGCCTCTGGTGGACGCCTGGGACGGCGCCCAGATCGTCGCGATTGGGGACGCTTGTTGGAACTCGGTTCACAGCGGCTTGCCCGTGAAGGTGACTCAGGAGTTCGATCGCCCGTGAGGGCCCAGCGACCTGATCGCAGCATCCCACCGACAGCAACGAATCCCACATTCGGGTCGCTGAGTCGTCATTCCGGCGGCGACCCAGCGACGAAACCGGGAGGACACCATGAAGCTCGCGGCCTTGGTGTTTGTATTCAGTGGATTGGTGGCGGGGCACGTGTGGGGCCAACAGGCCCTATCGGGCGAGGGCCTCATCCTGTGGCTGGACTTCAGCCGGCCGCAGGAGGGCGGCTTCATCTGCTCAGCCACGGGTACGGTCTGTGAGGTCACGAACAGCCCGAGCACCCAGTATGACGCGGCACTGGTCAGCCAATTCGCCACGATTCGTGTCCCCGACCTGGCAGCCGACGCGGCCGTCGCAGAGCTCACCCTGTCCGCGTGGGTAGCGCCCTCGAAACCCCCCAGTTCCTACCAGACCATCCTTTACAAGGGTAAGCGGCAGGGCTCGGCGACCCAACAGATACACTTCTTCCTGTCACTATTCGATGGCAGGCCGGAGTTCAAGTTCAAGGACGAAGCGGGCAAATGGCACGGCATCATGCGCAATGGTGAGCGCTTCTCGGTGCCTGGGGGTGAGGCCCCCATCGTGTCCGACGTGCCTGCTGTGAATGCGCAGCGGTGGAACCATGTCGCAGCAACCTTCGATCGCGGGCAAATCAGCCTGTACCTCAACGGCGCCGAGATACTCAGCGGCCGGACGACGACGGACCGTCTGGTGACAAACCGGCACGCCCTACTGATCGGCGAGGCCCAGGCTCTGTCGGGGCCGCGATCGTACCTCTTCGATGGCCTGATCGATGAGGTGAGGATCTACCAGCAGGCGTTGTCCGAGGCGGAGGTCCGTGCCTTGTATGCGTATGAGCGCGCGGCCAAGCCGACAGGTGCGCTGTCCATTGATATGCCCCTACCCGAGGGATACGATCCCGGCTTCGAGAAGAAGCTGCCCCTGGTCGCAGCCTACGAGGCGGAAACCCCCGCAAGACGCTTGAGCCGGGGGCCTGTGACGGCCGGTGTGGCACCCTATCGCGGGGCCTGCATGCTGCACATCAACGGGCAGCCGGTCTACGGGATGGCGATGATGCCGGAACCGTACGTGTCCGACGATCTGGTAACTCTGTCTTGCCGGGACTTCGCCGCTGCGGGGGTGGACCTGTACAGTGAGATACTGTGGAGTTGGATGACCCCCGGCCAGGGCTGCTCCGGCTGGTGGCTGGGCCCGGGAGAGTACGACTTCGACAGGGTCGACCGGCGTATTCGGGCCATCGTCAGCGCGAACCCCAATGCCCTGATCTTCCCGCGCGTGAAGCTGAACCCGCCGGGCTGGTGGCTTAAGGAGCACCCCGACGAGATCACCCGGGACGGGGATGGCAAGCCCTCCCAGCAGGTGTCGCTTGCTTCGAGAGCGTGGGAAGACGCTTACGAGCGGATGCTGCGCGACATGATCCGACACATGGAGGCCAGCGACTACGCGGGGCATATCATCGGCTACCACCCCGCGGGCGGGGGATCAAGTGAGTGGTTTTGGTGGGGGGATTCGGGCAAGATCGACTACTCACCCGCGGCTGTGAGGCGTTTCCGCCAGTGGCTCAGTGATGATTACGGGGGCGACGTGGAGGCGCTACGCCGGGCGTGGGGAGATCCACAGGCCACGTTTGATGCCGCCCAGCCGCCGCCGCTTTCGCTGCGACAGGCCACGCCCCACGGGCTGTTCCGCGACCCGGTCAAAGGCCGCTGGGCTATCGACTACCGGCGGTTCCTCAGCGCCATGGTTAGCCACAACATCACCCGGAGCTGCCGGATCGTGAAGGAGGAGACCGACGGGGACAAACTGGCCGGTGTGTTTTACGGCTACTCCCTGTACTGCCTGAATACCGATGGCTTCCAGGGCCTGGAGGAGGTGCTGGGGTGCCCTGATGTGGACTTCCTGGCGGCGCCCACGGCCTACGACCGCCGCCGGGGCGGCGAGGCGGGCAGCTTCATCTCGGCTTACACCGCCAGCTACCGCCTCCACAACAAGGTATATTGGGATGAGGTGGACACACGCACCCACCTGTTCCCGGGGCACGTGAGCTACCGCACGGAGAGCCTGCCTGAGACCCTCGCAGTGTTGCGGCGCGCCGCCGGGCAGTCCCTCAGCCGGGGCACAAGCCTGTGGTGGTTCCTACTGGCCGGGAACGCGACCTTCCACCAGGCTGAGGTGATGGAGGATGTGGCGCGGCTCAGGGATGCCTGCGAGGAGGCCCTGCAGGCCGATCGCGAGTCCGTCGCCGATGTGGCGGTGTTCGCCGATGAGCGGAGCATGCACCTGTGCGCCGGCAACAACGACCTGCGCCGGGCGCTGACCAGGGACGCGCTGGACGAACTGGCCTGCATGGGCGCGCCGTACGACCTGTACCTGCTGCCGGACATCCGCAATGACAGGCTGCCCGACTACAAGCTGTACGTCTTCCTGAATGCTTTCATCGTTGACGAGGATACTCGCGAGGCTATCAAGGCCAGGGTCAGGCGTGGCAACGCGGTCGCCGTGTGGGTTTACGCGCCCGGCTACGTGACACAGGATGGCTTCAGCCAGGCCGGCCTGAGCGATCTCACAGGGCTGTCGATCCGCGCCGGTGAGGAAGAGCTTCCCGGTGAGCTGACGCTCACCGGCCCCGACCACCCCGTAACGGCTTGCCTGCCCCCGACAACGAAGGCGAGTTGGACCCTCAGCCCGAGCTTCACCGTGGACGATCCACAGGCGACGGTATTAGGGACGACCGCCGGACGGGCCACCCTCGCGGTGCGGCAGCTCGACGACTGGCGGTCCGTCTATTCGATGCTTCCCCTCAGTCGCGAGCTGCTCCAGGGCCTGTGCCGGTACGCCGGGGCGCATGTGTACTCGGAAAGCTTCGACACCTTCTACGCCAACGCGGGCTACGCCATGATCCACACGGCGACAGAGGGCGTCAAGCGTATCGCCCTGCCGGGCAAGGCCGACGTGACGGAGCTGGTGTCAGGCAAGCAGTTGGGGGAGGGGATCCGCGTGATCGAGCAAGACCTCCCCGCCGGAGTCACGAGAATCTACCGAATCGACAGGCGGGAGGGGTAGGCTGCAGGGCCGGTCTCTACGGGGCCCTGCATGGTAGTCTACGCCATAATGCCGCCCGGACCATGACCGCGGCACTGGGCGCGGCGCTGTCCACTGAGGAGGTTCTATACTTCTCAATGGACCGGCTTCCCTCGGTGCGTGAGTTGGCGACCTCGTGTGGCGATCCCCATGGCCAGAGGGTCTACTTTTCGGCCGCCGATGTCCGGCTGAAATGGCTCGATGAGGCCTTAGCGCCCTACCGCAAGCGGTAAGACTGCGCGCAGCAGGGCCGATGTGGCTATCGCGCTACCGTGACCCCATCAAGCCAGACCTGTGTTCCACCGCCGCGAGGATCGGGCTCTCCGGCGACTTCGACGGTGAGGGTGTGCTCCCCGGGGGTGTCCCACTCATGTTCGTAGATCGGCCAGCCGGGGATCTCATCGGCTGCATAGCAGCTCACCTGCGTTGGACGGCCACCGTCCACCCTGACTTGCGCCAGGCCGCCCTGCGCTCCCAGGCGAGCGTGCCAGGTGACCGCGCGCCCGGTGAAGCGCACTGTGAACCGTGCGCCCGCCGCCGTTGCACTGGACAACGTTGTTTTGTGAGCCGGGCCGAAGCCTTTCTCCCTGTGCCATTCACCCTCGAAAGCGAGGGCTTCGACATCCGCGTCATCGATGACCATCCGGCGGGTCGTCGCCGGGGGCGTCTCGGCCGCCGCGGGGGGCGAAGTGTTCCCGCTGCCGTCCACGGCGGCCACCTCATAGCGCGCGCCCGGGTCCGCCCCGGCGGAGTGATCGAAGTAGAAGCTGCCTTTGGCGACCTTGCCGATCGCCTCGCCATCGCGGGAGATGATGTAGTGGCTAAGCCAATGGTCGTCGGTCGAGGGCTCCCAGGAGATCTGGACGCCGGGCACACCCATATGGCGGGCCACCTTGCAGGTGACGTTGCCGGGTATTGAGGGCGGCGTGTCGTCAATGCTATTCCCGGGGTGGTACGGCAGATTCAGGTAGATCAGCTCTCCGGGTGCGGGATCGGTGAGGGTGATGCCCTCGGCCATGAGGTCCGCTCCGGTCCGAACCTGCGTCTGCTGGGCCTCATGGAAGCCAACCTCGTATTGCTCATCGGTGGCCAACCCCTTGGGACGGATGGTGACCGTGCCCTCGACGCGATGCTTGGTGATGATGATGCCCCGCCGGCGATCCCAGCTCAATCGCTGCAGATACATCGTCTCATCATCGCCGTGGATGATGGGGTGGTAGATGCGGACCCAGCGGCCCACCACGCCCTGCGACTGCAGGTAATGGTACACATCAATGACGTCGCGCAGGCCTTCGAGCTTGTCCGGGTCGAAGGTATCGCCCGTCATGTCGAAGTTGGAGCACAGCAGCCCGCGCCATGTGGCCGGGTCGTACTTCTCTGGGTCCCAGATATCCGGCATGTTGTTGATCTTGTCCGGCGGGAACAGGTAGCTGGCATAGTAGTTGGCGAGAGCACCGCTCTGGCCGTCGGTGAACTGGAAGCCGCTGGCATACGATAGGTACTCCCAGTTCAGGGCCATGCCGCCGCCATTGACACCCTGGAAGGCGCAGTCGGGGTGGTCATTCAGGAAGCGCTTGAGAACCTGCATGAAGCCCTGCTGCTGGTGCCACAGCACGGTGTCGTCTCCGTCACGGGGCGCTAAAGGGCTGCTGTCATTGCGCCACTGGAAGGGTCCCCAGCGCTCGTAGAAGCTGTGGAGCAGATCGACCTCGTACTCGACGACCTGCGGCATGGACTGGTCGAGGGTGTTGGGGTTTGCCAGCCACTGTGGGTGTGCTTTGGCGACGCCGGACTGAGAATCCACGGTGTAGATGAAGGCGTAGATCAACTGGCCCATGTGTTGCTGTCGCAGGTACTCGCCGGTAGTGCGGAAGTCGGGCCCGTTCCAGTCACCCGCCCGGTCCCACCAGCCCCAGTCGCGGTGGTATGTATCGCCGCCCACGGCACGCATGAGATCAGCGGTGCGGAAGACTTTCCTGAATGCGGCCTCCATATCGGCGCCGCCGCCGACCCATCCCTGGGTGCCCCATGTGGTGCCCTTCATCCAGTAGCCCAGCATTCTGACCGCGGGGAACCACGGCTCTCGGGTGTAGTCCCACATGTGGCGATACTGCCACTGCAACAGCTCCTGGCCCATGTCGTCCATGTCGGCGGCAAACACTCCGGTGAATGCGTATGGCGTGCACACGGTCTGGCCGGGTGCCAGGGTCTTCGAGTATCCGGCCAGCCGGACCGTGGCCCTGGCCCCCCCATCGGGCAGCCGGCCGATCTCAGCGCGCCAGTGGGCCATACAGTCGAAGCCCATGTAGGCGGCCTCGCCGGTCGCCGAGTCCATGAGGCACAGCCAGGGCGCGTACGTCTGGGTGCCCATACGGAAGCCGGGCCCCGCGGGCGCGGCATTACCGGTGTTGCGCAGGGCGCCGCTGATGGTCACTTTGCCTGCACGCGGCGCGGTGAATACGCGCGTCGCGTGCCCCCGGGGGTCCGGGTGCATCTCGGTGGCGGAGATGAATGGCTCGATGACCTCCACGTCCAGCCGCCACCGCTCTCCGTATCTACCGGGTACGTCCGCATAGGTCAGCTCTTGCGTCTGGCCCCCATCGCTCACGTACTCGTAGGTCCAGCCGTTGCCTCCCTGCTGAGTACTGAAGCCCTCCGAGGCGCGGAAGGTGGCGCCATCCTCATACAGGACCACCGGGTCCCACTCGGTGGTGTCGCAGGTCATGTTTTGGCCTCTGGCGAGCGCGAATACCACGCGGTCGCCCGCCTGGACCTGCACAGAGAAATCGTGGCTGACGGCGTCGGCGGAATGGGCTGAGTGGGCCCAGCCGGTGTCGGGCCATACTTGCCGGTCGTTGATGAGTATCCGTGCGTCGATGCCATCGCCGGCAAAGGTAGCCTCAGCGACGCCGGGCGGTGGATCGTAAGAGTCAAGCGCTCTTCCCTGTGGCGTGAGCTTCTCGGTGCGCAGACTCCACGAGTCTCCGAACAACTCCGCTCCGGTCATCCACTTGAGGTCGAGGGCGTCCCCGTTGTGGACGATGGACTGGATGGGGGGCGCGCCCAGACGGACGTCGGCAGCGCCCTGGTTCGTGATCTCGAGCCAGCCCCTCACTAGGCTGATGCCCGGGTGCACGATGTAGTGTCGGATCACCCCGATGCCGTCGCGGCTAAGCTTGAGGGTGAATTGGAGCGCGCCGTGTTCCAGGCGCCGACAGGTTGGGGTCTCGACCTGCCAGCCGGGCTCAGCGCTGCTCAAGGTTAGCCCGTCCGCCTCCACCCGGAAGTCCGCCACGGGCGTCCCGCGCAGGAGGTCCGCCCCCGAGCTCTTGTTGATCCACTGGACTCGGCGCAGGGCCCCGCCGGACAAGTCGAGTCGCTGGCGGACCGCCGCGGTCTCGATCTGTACAGCATCCGTGCGCCAACGTACGACGGCATCTTCGGAACGGACCTCAGCGCTACTTGCCGGACCTGTGGCTGCTGCCATGAGACCAAGCACCCCAATGAGAGATAGACGCATAGTGAGGGTCACTTTCCGCTCGTGTGATGAACCGACCTGCCGGGAACGGTGCCGGTATCGCCCATTGCCGCAGTGCACAGCGGCGACCGGTGCGGCGGTCCCGGTAAGCAGTCAGCGATTCAACGACGAGTAATCCGCCACCTTCATTATCGAGGGAACAAGGTCGGGCCGCGCCGGAACGGGAAGGTTCCCGGGTGCCCACCATGACCCAGCACCTTCCAGGGGTTGAGACCCGTGAGCCATCGCTCCAAGCCGGCCGCCGTGACCGTGACCATTTTACTCGGCCTGCTGTATGTCGTGCCCGGCTCCCGGGCCGACCTGATAGCCCACTATAGCTTCGATCAGGTCCGCGAGGGTGTCGCCCTTGACGACAGCGGCAAGGGGCACCACGGAAAGGTCTCCGGCGCCCAACTCGTGCCCTCACCCCGCGGCCATGCCCTGAGCTTCGACGGTGTGGACGACTCCGTGGACTACGGTAGCGACCCGAGCCTGTGTGTCGAGGGCGACCTGTCGCTGCTGATGTGGGTGAAGACCGACGCCTCGATTGCGCCCTCGACCCATCGCCTCCTATTCGGGGACACCGCCGGCACGATCGATCGCAACCTGAACCTACGTCTGGATCGCGCCAACCAGTTGCGCTTCGAATGGGGCAATGGGCAGGGCGGACATGATGCTCTGCTTACCGACAGCAGCGTGCTTGATGGTTCTTGGCGTCACTTGGCCGTGGTGTGCGAATCTGCCACCGGCCTGATCACCCTCTACGTGGACGCCGAGGCCCATGACCAGAAGCAGATGGCGGTGCCCATCAGTCGCACGGAGTTCGGCCATAGGCTGTCCGGCGCGTGGGGCTGGGGCAACCTCAAGGGGCAGATCGATGATATCCGCCTGCACGATACTGCGCTGGCCGAAAGCGAGATACAAAGGCTATTCACACTGCAGGGCGGGACTGTGGGCGATGACGCTGAGCGCTTGCAGGCGGGCCTCATCAGCACCTCGGAACCTGTGGCGCTGCCGGCGCAGGCCCGGCCGAACGCTGCGCCCTTCGAGTGCCGAGAGGGCCGACTATCCCTGGACCCAAGTAAGGGGGACCTGGGCGGCGTGGTCACCGCGCGCCTGATCAACCGCAGCCCTTCTGAGGTCACAACCCGCGTCAGTGCCTATGCGGAAGGCAGGAAGCTCATCGCTCGGGAGACCATCACCGTTCCAGCGAGAGCCCAGGTGGAAGCGCTGATCGGCGGGCTGCAGTTGACGCCTGCATTCGCCGACAGAACGGACTTCTTGCTCGCCTCTGCAGGCGAGGGAATCCGGCAGATCTGCATCTCGTCGCCGGGCTCGGACACAATCCGTTCGCGTATTATTGGCGCCCCGGCGGACATGCTGTGTGAGCCGGTACACGTCGAGGTGAAAGACCCGTGGCAGCGCCGGCCGGGGCCCGTACGTCCGGCCGGCGTGCTTTGCGTGATCCGCACCGCCATCCGGCTGGACCGGTTGCGGGAGGGGAGCCTGGCCCTGAGGCTGGTATCTCGCACGACGAAGCAGGAAGTCTTCAGTCGCACGGTCGAGAACCCCGGGCCCGTCACCTCCGTGGACTTACCCACGGGCGATCTGGACTGGGGCGCGTATGACCTATCTTGCACATGGCGGGACGCGGGCGTCGCCGAGGGCGTGACCGGCACGGCCCTCGTGACCCTCCTGCCCGGAGAGCCTTTCCACATTCGCGTGCTCAACAACCTGGTCACCGAATTGATGGACGCTCGCCGGCGCCGGCTTTTGGATCGATCTGAGCTGCCTTTCATGAACCCGCGAGACGGATGGTGCTACTTCGAGCTACGTGGCAATGCGTCCGTGGCTCTTGACGGGGCCCCACAGCCGATCGTGGCGGCGAACGACGACCAACCTGCGGAGGCGATGAGACGGCTTGGGGCGGGCAGACATGCGCTCCACATCACGGGAACGCCTGAGCAGGTGGTGGTGCGGACAATACCCACCCTCATCTACAATGTGCACCAGGCCACGCCCCGCATCGCCGCCTTCGGCCCCCACACGTGGGACCGCGTGTGGGACGCCATCTTGCCTGAGTGCAACCTGATTGAGGGGGGCGGAGAGCCCGGGCCGGAGGCGGAGCAGTGGCGAGCCATGGGCCGGGAGTGGGTGACGTGGGTCCAGACACCCGGGCTGTCGGACTGGGCCAGGACGGTAACCGTGCAGCAGGCCGATGAATGCTGGCGCGCACAGCCCGGCTATAGCCACCCTCTGACCACCGGCATTCAGGCCGATGAGATCATCACCGGCTACTCGGCCGACAGCTTCCGGGCATTCACACGCAGCATGGGCAATCTCGCCAGTGATCCGGGCTTCGCGGGCCGCACCTTTATTCCCTTCGTGACGGCGATCCACCATAGCCCGCACGGGCGAGCCTTCGTCCGCACCGTCATGGCCGCGGGCTGGCCTTTCTCGATCGAGAGGTATATCCCCGAGGCCCCCAGCGAGAGCGAAGGGCGCAAGCTCATACGGCAGGGATTGGTCGGCCGCTGCGAATCATGGGAGCGCGAGCTGCCGGGCTCGATGCGCAAGGCCATCGTCAGCCCCATGTACGCCGTGCTGCCCTATTGCACCAGCAACACCTGCCCCCAGGCCGACTTCCGGGTGCATCTGGACCTGCAGATGCAGCTACTGGCGACGGATCCCCTGTTCTTCGGGTTGTATGGTGTGCAGCCCTATCGGTCCAATTACGCCGATCCGGAGACCCTACGGTGGATGGGATGTCTGCTGCGGCACTACTGCATCGAGGGCAACACGGAGCGCTTCTCCAGCGACCCCTATGAGCTTACCCACATCCTGAATCCGGACTTCGAGGATGGGCTCCAGCATTGGCAGGCGACTTCGGCGACAACGGACAGTGTGCGGTCTGCGAAGTTCTCGGGTTTCGGGGCCCTGCAGGGACGCTACCCGCCGTCGAGCCGGGGCGACACCGTGGCCGTTCTGACCCGTGATGGCAGCAAGCCCAACGTGGTCTCCCAGACCATCCGAGGGCTACAGGCGGGGCGCGCGTACTCGTACACTTGCATCTCGGCGGATTTCGAAGACCTTCTGGCGAGTCGCTCTCGCCGGGCCAAGACGACCGTATGTGTGGACATCGAGGGGGCACAGGTGCTGCCGGGGGCCTTCCAGGATATGTACCCGAATGTGCGCGGGCCAGGTGTCTTCGGCAAAGACAACCGCTTCTGGATGAGCTACCACTGGGGAACATTCCGCGCCACGGGCCCCACAGCGCGTCTGCTGATCACTGACTGGCAGGCCGAGGACGACCCGTGCGGCCCCGTTGGCGGCCAGACAGCGATCAACAATATCGAGATCCAGCCCTACTTCGAGGGTTAGCGAGGGTCCGCGATTCGCTCGGCCTGTCCCGGGTTGGCGCGTCGTCCCGCGGCCGCGGGACGCGCCGGTGATACGGGGAGGTCAGGCACGGCCTGTCGACCTTCGCGCCTTGCCCACCGTCACGGGATGATCCTGAGCAGCTCGCAGGCGCCGTCGGCGTGGACCGCCAGTAGCCCCTGCGCCGCCCGGACAAAGCCGATCACCGGCGATCCCGTGGGGCTTGAGCGTCCTGTGATGTCTCCGGTGGCCGGGTCCAGGATGATAGCAGCACCGGCCTTCGTGCCCACCAGCAGATGGGCCGGTCCGCCCTGGCCCGGGTCGCCGCTCCACAGGCAAGTGATCCTCGCTCCGGTGACGCGCGTCCAGACGGCGTCGAGGATGAGCCATTCATCGGTCCGGGGCTGCACGGCGCGGTAGGCGATGACGGCGCCCATATCGGTGGCCCCGTAGATGAATGGTGGCCCTTCCTCCGGTTGATAGGATGCCAGGGCGACGTAGCTACCGGCTTTGCGCCCGGCGAACTGACCGGCAGACCGACCGGCGCACCAGTAGGTATATAGATACGTGTCGGCTCCGAGGGCAAATAGCACGTCGGCGCCCTCACCCCTGAACCTGCCCATCAGCAACGCCTGGGGCAGCCCGGTGTTGATCCCCCATTTGCGGTCCTTCTCATAGTCTTGTGGCAGGAGGACGTTGCCCTCAGAATCATACAGCACGGCCACATGGTATGAGTCCAGGAAGCACGCGAGGACCTCCTGACGGCCGTCTGCATTGACATCGCGAACGTCCCCGATAGCGAAGTCTCCGCAGATGCGCCCCCGGGAGAATCTCAGGTAATTCTCCCACTTCAGCTCGCCCGCAGCGTCCAGGCAGTGGACCCAGTTGGCCCCGACAACCACTTCCTTGGGACCGTCACCCTCCAGGTCGGCGATGCGGATGAAGTCCGGGGTGGGAGGTAGTGCGGTGCCCGTAGAGGGCTTGCACTCGAAGCGCCACTGCAAGATGCCCCGGCTGTCCAGCGCCCTCACGCACAGGTCCTCACAGCCCACGAGCACCTCGGGCAGGCCGTCGCCGTCCAGGTCGCCCACATCCAGGGCACGGCAGGGCTTGTCGGTCTCGAATTCCCAGAGTTGGTCGCCGGTGGAGCGGAAGGCGGACACGCCCCGACTACCGGCGATCACCCATTCATCCGCCCCGTCGCCGTCCAGGTCCGCGGTGCATAGTTCGGCGATATCCTCGGCCATCTGCAGGGCTTGGACCTGTACGCCAAAGGCCCTTTGCTGCTTCGCTTGCTTGGCCACCTGGTAGTTGTCCGCTCGCCCGCGGGCGAGGGGGAGGCATCCGGCGAAGAGTTCAGTCAAAGCGGCCGGTACGTTGTCGACGGGCAGCTCATGCTCTCCGGCGTCGAGCCGCATCGGTTGCGTGGCCCCGGCGAGGGTTACCGAGACGGCCGCACTGCTCAGCAATCGGCACTGCCCTTCCGCGGACACGTACAGGTCAACGGGTTGAGTTGCGCTCAGCACAGTGGCCTCGCCTGCGCCGAGCTTAGTGATTTCCGTCAGGAGGATGCCTCGGGAGGTGATCATGTGGACGGTTGCATCGCAATCTACTCCGGGTGGACTTCCCAGCCCGCAGAGCGCCTCTCGGCCGTCATGTTGCACGAGGGCTGCCCGCTCCGACACGGGTACGAGTTGGGCGCTCGGCGGTTGCGCCTGTGACGTACCGGCGTATATGAGGTTGAGGAAGGTCAGCTCATCTCCGCCGGCCAGACGCCCCGACTTGTTCTGCTGAAACACCTTCGCCGTGGCGTCGGCATGCTCGTACCAAGTCTCCCATTCCTTCTGGGCGGGGAAGTCGAAGGGAACAATGTCAAGCTCGGCTCCACCGTCGGAGATGATGTCGCAGTAGCGGTCCTGCTGCCGCAGGCGCATCCCGGGGCCTGAAAGCTCATGCTCGCCCAGACCTCGGAAGCTGCAGCGGACGGCGTAGTCGCCCTCCTGGCGGGCGATGACTCGATCCAACACCACGAACCAGTCGCCCCGCTGCCAGAAGATCGTGCGTTCCCAGTCGGCGCCGGAGAAGCCCTCGAAGACAGATCGGCACAGCGCCAGGTCGCCGCCCTCGGCTGCGTTCATCAGCCGCGCCTCGTGCACCTTGTAGCCGACCTGGCCGTTCCGTGTGATGTAGAGCCCCGAGTGGTCCTTGATATTCCGCGAGGCGTACGTGTGGTCTACCAGCCACATGCGGCCGTGATCGGTGAAGTTGATGAGGGTGTTGGCGTCGTCGTGCCGGTGCCCGGCCGGTGAGGGTGGGTAGCCCTCCAGGCTGCCGAACTTGCCCCCGCCGTCAAGCATCAGGTACTGGCTCTCCGGATCCCAGGCCTCGCGGAACACCACCTTACTGAACCACTCGTCCCCAGCGCTCTCGGCCGGCAGTGTCACGAACTGCTTGGACCCCTTGCCCTTGGTCAGGGTCTGCTTGTAGATGGGGAAGACGCTCATGCCGGTCCAATGACTTGGCTCCACGGGCGGCACCGACAGATCGATGGGGATGGGACTCTGGAAGACCCGCAGCCCGCATGCCTGGGGCAGCATGTTCTGAGCGACCCACCACAAGTAGGGGTCGCGGTAGTACCAGGCCGCAGGCGCCAGGCACTCGAAGGTCGAGGGAAGCACCAGGGAGGGCGAATCGCCAAAGCCCGTCGAGAGCCCGAGGTTATTCACCGTGCACTGCGCGACGTACTCGGCGTATGTGCGCGCGATTCCCAGTGTGAAGAAGCGCACGTCGCGCGCGGCAAAGGCGTACTTCATGGTCTGGATGGGGCAGTAGGCCAGGTAGCCTGCGGCGTCTTCGAGGATCTGGTGACTCGCGCACTGGCCGGCAAAGGTCGCATGCGCCACGCGCATCCAGTAGTCCGTTTCCGGCAGGTCGTAGTATTTGTCGAAGTAGCGCCATGCGCTGAAAGTGTTGAGTGCCGAGCTGGTGCCGTGGTTCTCGTCGACAACCTGG
>Ga0272441_10010764_pt1 | contig 13759 bp, 28 predicted proteins | sample SSMProp6N_FD_193582 | JGI IMG/M metagenome (GOLD analysis project Ga0272441, IMG submission 193582) | Marine sediment archaeal communities from Little Sippewissett salt marsh, Falmouth, MA, United States - SSM-Prop-6N | ecosystem: Environmental > Aquatic > Marine > Wetlands > Sediment ... | reverse complement strand
ACCTGGAATGAATCTTTGGGTGGTTGGAAGTTCAACCTAATTTTTACAAAACCGCCTAGTGGTATTCTTGATGCTCGTTTTACCTTTGGTTGTGACCTTCCAGTATTGGATTATGTTGAGCGTGATGGATGGCAGGTTAACCTTAACTATACAGTTCCAAACACTGATGAGGTTTATAATTGTTATTTTAATTGGTCTGATATGGCTAATATTCCAGGTGTTGTTTTTAATAAAGGTGTTCAAGATGATATATTCTGGTTTCGTTTCAGACGTGATAATATACCTGCTAATAGTGAAACAATGATTTATGAGTTTGACCCTAGTTTTGGTAATAGCGGTGGTGCTAAAAATGGACATGTTGATTTAGAAGATAATATTAAAGGTCAGAATTGTACTGCTCCTGAGGCTGGTACTGTTGATAATATAGCTATTTATCCTTATGGTTGGTGGGGTACTGGTGAGACCATTAAATGTGCTATTTATGATAGCGGTGATGGTAGTCTTATAGCACAGACTGAGCCACATATTGGTAATCCACTTGGTGATAATACAATTAACTGGGTTGATTTTGTTTTTAATACAACGGTTAACATTGAAGCAGATAAAGAATATGTATTAGCAGCGTGGGGTGGTAATTCAACAAATGGTGAACATGTTTATTATACAACTGGGATTAATGGTTATCGTTATAAAAATGGCGTAACTTATACTGGTGATTTTCCTAGTAGTGTAAGTTTTAGTGAGAGCAGTGGTTATGCTGCTTGTATCTATGCTAATTATAGTGTTAGTACTGTTAATGTAGCACCTGAGGTATCTAATCCTTATCCTGCTAATGAAAGCACTGATATAAGTATTGGTACAAATCTTAGTTTTATGATTAATGATTTTAATGATGATACTATGGATGTAACTGTTTATGCTGAATTATTAAAAAGATATAACTATGATAACGATAGTATTGTAACAAGTGATTTAACTGTTGACCATCCTACTCGTATGCCACATCAACGTACTGTTTTTTATGCACAAGACCGTTACTGGGTTTTTTATCAGAATAAAACAGGGAGTTATGAAAAACTTTTTTATCAAACAAGTAGTGATGGTATAAACTGGGATAATCCTATTGCAATAATGGGTAATAAAAACGAGGATGAACATGCAGAGTTTACTTGTCATGTTACAGAAGGAAAATATATCTATGTAGTAGTTGCTTATGATACTATAAATAATGTTACTGGTGGTTATGATAATAGTTATCGAAAAGGAGTATTAAGCGATGATGGTAGTATAAGCTGGAATTATAGTTGGCAGAATTTCGCTGATGATGATACATATATCCTTTGGGATAGTCATATGACTGTTGATAGTAATGGGGATGTATGGATTGGTTTTCTTAATGATACTTTTCCAAATTATAAACCTGTGATATGGAAATCTGATGATAACACAGATAGTGGCTGGAGTAATGCTTCTGGTTTTCCACTTGAGCTTTATACTGGTAGTGAACGTGATATGTACTGGTCTATGCCAGAAAGCATTGATAATGGTGGCGTATATTTATTTATTCCTTATGGTTATTTTACTGGTCATGGTTGGCTTTATGGTAGATACTGGGATGGTGATAGCTGGGATTCTGAGGAAAACCTTACAACTCGATGGGTTACAAGTACATATTGGGGGCATAGTGCAACAGTTGGAATGGATGATAATGCTCATATAGTATTCATTGAAAACAATACACAGTTAGTTCATGGTGTTAAAAACGTTAGCAGTGGTTCTTATACTGAGTATATTGTAACAGATGATTATGTTAGTAGCAATACTGCTGCTTATCATAATACTACTGCGCCAACATTATGTAAAACAGATGATGGTAGTTTGATATGTATGTGGATCTATGATAATACTACTTACATGGGTCATTGGAATACAACACATACAACATGGGTAATTAAAGAGCTTTTTACAGAAACAGGTTTATACGATTCAGGTATAAGTATTGCTTATGAAGAAACTAATGATACTATTCCATATGTTTATAATGAAGACCATAATGGTAACAGTATTAAACTTGGATGGTTAAATGAAAGCACTGATACAAGTCTTGAATATGGTATAATTGATTATAATGAAAGCCTTTCAAATGGTACTGTTGATATAGATAAAAACAATATGTTTGGTGATTATAGTTATACTTATTATTGGTATGTGAACATATCTGATGATACTGTTTTCAACAATTCAGATATTTATCATTTTACCACTGGTGATGCTCCTGCATCATGGCAGGCTATAAATAATTTTAATGGGACTATACAAAATAGTTCTGTTGTTTTTAATGAGGTAAGTGATTTTAATGGGTCTATTTTTAACAATAGTATTTTTAACAATATTGTTTCTTGGAATGGTTCTTTATATAACCAATCATCATATATCAACATCCAGGATTATAACGGGAGTATTTTCAATAGTAGTGGATATATTTCAGTTGGTCTTTGGAATGGTTCTTTTTATAATAGTAGCGTTCTTAGCTGGAATATTATAAATAATTTTAATGGTAGTATCTATAATGATAGTAGTTGGTATTTGAAAACTCTTTGGAATGGCACTATTGCTAATCTTTCAGTTGACTGGCAAAACATCAATGATTATAATGGTAGTATCTACAACCAATCATCATATGACAGCATAGATAACTTCAATGGTAGTATTTATAATCTTTCAGTTGACGAATGGCATAGTGTTTCTAATTGGAATGGTACTATTGTTAATCTTTCTGTGGATTTTCAGATTATCACTACATTTAATGGTTCAATTTATAATAATACAATTTTTAGTATTATTAGCAACTATAATGGATCTATCTATAATTACACAGGTTATACAACTATTATAACATGGGATGGTACAATTTATAATGGGACTCCTCATAGCTGGCAGCAGATTGAAAAATGGGATGGTTTACGCATCTATAATGGTACAGGTATCAAGATGATTCGTACAAGCTCTAATAATTATCTTGTTATTTATTTATTATTTGGTTTTCTTTTTGGTTTTATCTCTATATTTTTTATTAATGAAAATAAAAGGAGGAAAAGATAGATATGGAATTTGCAATAGATTACCATATGCTTTTTATGGTAATGAGTTTTATGCTGTTGGTGGTCTCTGTTCTATTGTTGTTTATTGATACAACATTGGAGAAAGCTGTTGCTGCGAATATTTTTATTGTTTTTAATTTTATGCTTTGCATGCTTGTTAGTTTGGGCTTTGGTGCTATTGATTTTTATAGTTATGATTCTAGTGGTGAGCTTGTTCATAATGTTAGTAGCAGTATGCATCCTTTTATCTATATTTATTGGATACTTGCTTATGTTAATATTATGTTGTTGTTTTATTGTGTATATATTTATTATCGTAAACCTTGGGAGGAATATAAAAAAACTAGTAGTCAAGATTATAGATTTTGAAAGGTTTTGTTGTTATGAAACGACGTAAAAATAGTAGTATTTTTGAGGTTTATGTCCCTCATAACGATAAGATGTTTCGTTTTTATCATGATCTTGAAAAGTATCGTAATAGCTATATCAGTTTTGATGGTTCTAAATGTCGTGATGGTATTGCTCGTAGCCTTGGTAAAAATATTAAACCATTGGTTGAAAGAGATTTTGTTATTCCTCCTCTTAGTCGTCGTCATGGTGATAGTATCACTGGTATTATGCTTAAACATGGTGTTAAGGTAAATGGTATTAAAAAGGATAAAGGTAAACTCTTTCGTTTCTTAAGATAATATTATTTTCTATTATGTTTTTTTCTCCTATTGATATTATTTTATCTTGTTAACAATCTTTTATATATAAAATTTTACAATTATTAAATTATAAAAAATTTAAGGAGTCGACCTAAAATATGAAAAGTAATAGAAAATTTTTAGGAAAAGATGAAGCTGGTTATAGCAATCTTGTCCCTATGGTTTTAGCTGTTGTTATTACTTTTGCACTATTGTTTATTGGTGCATATATAAATGGCACAATCCATGAGGAACTCGAGGATGCAACTGATAATACTTATGCAGAAAGCACTATGAATAATATTAGTGGAAATTATGATAGTAGTTTAGATATTGTACAAGTTGTAATCATAATTACTTTGCTTGCTGGTGCTGTCGGTGCAATATTCATGTTTACCAGGTTCAGGTAAGGTGGATTATAGTTGAAAGCTAACCGTTTCGTCAAAGAGGAAAAAGGTTATTCTAATCTTGTACCAATGGTACTTGCAGTAATTATTGTATTTGCAATACTTTATATTGGTACATATATAAATGGTGAACTTAATGACGAACTTGAGGATACATATCCTTCAACTGCTGGTGATAGAACAGCAACACAAAACGCATCTTTAAGTCGGATGGATAATATTAGTGGGAATTATGATACAGGTATAGATATTGTACAAGTTGTAATCATAATTACTTTGCTTGCTGGTGCTGTCGGTGCAATATTCATATTCACCAAGTTCAGATAAAGACAGAATAACTAAAAAAAATAAAAACATTATAGGGTTAATATTCCCTATTTTTTTTCTTTCTTGTTAACAAATCTTTTTATATTTAAACTATAAATATATATTTTTATAATGGAATCATTTACTTTTAGTACTTCTCAAAGTCGTCTTGATACTATTGATAGGCTTAATCGTTTTAATAGCAAAAGTGATTTTATAAACAAAGCAATAGATATATATATTGAACATTTAAAGACTAAATATCTTACTGATTTTATTTATTATATTGGTTTTCCTTTTATTGCATTGTTTGGTTTTGTAGGTCTTAGCATGTTTTTTCTTAGCTGGTTTTTTTATGTTTGTACTATTATTATTGGGATTTATCTTTGTATACTCATTTTTTTATTTATCAGTAAATATAGGAGGAAAAAATAAATGGCGATTACTATTTCTGAGAATCCATCTATTGAAAGTTTTAAAAGTAGTTGGGCTAGTATGGTTGAGGCTATTGAACCTGATATTGATAGTCTCCCTCAACATTGGAAGGATGTTTTTGAAGGTCCTATTAAACTTCTTATAAGTAGTAAGATTAGTCTTAGTATCATTCCACATCGTCAGCTTTATGCTATTGATGAAAAAGTAAATTATGTTTATAGTCTGCTTAAATATCCTGATTTTGTTGATTACTCTCTTGAATATATTGCTATTGAGATAGGAGAACTTATGAGTCTCCTTGGTCTTAATATGAGTGTCGATGGTAAGTTTGTTCTTGAAGGTCCTATGAGTCGTCAGTTTACTCATCAGACCAGTAAACTTATAGGTATGGATAAAGAAGAACCTTATTTTGATAGGAGAAGGTAAATAATTATGGTAAATAAATTTCGTGTTGGAAATAGTGAATATAGTATTATAACTTGGATTATAAGTATTGTACCATTGGTTTTTGTTTTTATGATGTCTCCTCCTTTTCTAGTAATGGTCATGTTGTTTGCTAGTATTCTTATTGGTATGGTCGCAATTGCTTGGATGCCTACTCTTATCAATAAATACAAGCTTAGACCTGCGATTGATAAATGTCGTGAAAATGAGACAACATGGTGCAGGGTTACCAAAGACCGACTTATTATCCCTCAGTTCGTTGATAAAGGTCCTTATGGTCAAACTAAAGGATCTGTTAATCGTGAAAAAGCGGATGTCGTTGATGATGGTAGTTTTCCTTGTAAATGGTTGAATGGTAATCCTGCTATTCTTATGTATGATATGATGAATACTAATATTGATCTTCGTAAGAGTGTTGCTCGTAAAAAAATTAAGTTTCGTTGGAAGGTTGGTAATGGCGTAGAAGCGTATAAGAAGGCTGTTGATGAGGGTGAGGTGATGGGTTAATGGTTGATGAGGATGATGTGAGTTTTGAGGATACCAGCCGTGCTATTGATGCTGCCTTGGAAAAAACTTTCGATAATGAAAAAAAGATGGATAAGAAGAATACTATGGGTCGTATTCGTTTTGCTGATAGGATTCGTAATAATCCTCCTAAACCTGGTTTTATGAAGGTTGATGTTGAACCAGGTATATATAGTATTGATCTTAATACTGATGCTGATTGGTGGTTTAATCGTAGTTGTACTGTTTTTCCTTTGTTGTTAGATCAGGCTAAGCGTACTCATATTGATATTAAGGATAGTTTTAAACCTGAGAAAAGACTCCCTGATTTTAATTTTGCTTTTTTGTTTATTCTTATTGTTGGTGTTATTGGTATTGTGTTGGGTACTAAAATGTTTGGACTTTGGTGATATATATGGATATTTTGAAATTGTTTAAAAATTTGAAGGCTGAGGATGTACCTGTTCTTATGGATAGTGATATGGAAAAACTTCAAAGTTATCTTCGTGGTTTAAAGATTGAGATTGATTCTGATAAGATATGTAAGGAGTTTGATTGGGATAAGGATAGGGTTTTGGATTTGTTGAATCGTATTAGTATTCATTGGCGTGATAATCTTGCTCCTAAGGTTTTTTTTAAAAGTATGCTCAATAGTGATATGAGTGAGTTTGAAGGTTTTTTTAAACGTCCTGATGTTGATCTTAATTTGCTTTGTATGACTATGGTTTATGATATTCGTAAGGGTATGAAAAGTCTGGGTAGTCCTTCTTATCAGTTGTTGTTGGATAATTGGAAAAAATATAGGGGGTATTGATATTTATGGATGATGATGAGCGTGTTAAGTATTTTAAGGAATGGATGAAGCAGGATTTTGTTAATAGTGGTATTGGTACAGGTAATCTTAATATGGATCAGGAGCTTACTTTGTTTCTTAGTTTTTTAAGGGATGTTTATAATTTTAGTATTCTCCGTAAGAATGATAAGCTTTGTGATAAGGTTATGGAGGATCGTAAAAAGATTTTTGAGGTTCTTGATAAGCGTATAGCTGTTGATAAGGAACTTAGTGATTTGTTGCAGGTTGTTGTTGATTATTATATGAAACTTTGAGGCTTATGTTGGATAGTAATAATACTGCTAGTTTTCTTGATAAGACTGATTGGCGTAAGACTATTCATAGGGCTCTTGAGGATTGTGTTCGTGCTGAGGGTACTCCTTATTATTGTAGTCGTGTGAAAAGTCTTGTTAGTGCTTTTGCTGCTGAGTATCCTAATTTTGATGCTAAGCGTTTGGTTTTGAATAAAAAAATTGAGCTTGAGTATAAGTATTCTACTCTTGAGAGGAGTTGGTTGCGTTTGAATAGTGGTAAGCGTCGTTGGCAGAAGTATTGGTATCATCAGCATCTTATGAATTGTCTTTGTCATGATATTTTTGATTTCATTAAGAATCTTTGTGCTCGTAAACGTATGCTTCTTTGGGGTACGAAAAGCATTGGTGGTGGTTTTCAGATGGAGGATTAGTCTGATGCTTGAGGGTGCTAAGCGTATTATTGAGTTGTTTAATGATGATGAGTTTAAAGCTATTATTATTGAAGGGGATCATGGTTATGGTAAGAGTAGTTATGCTAATCGTTTGATTAGTGAGGTTTATAGTAAGGATGGTGTGCATGGTAACTGGGATACTACTCAGTTGTTTCCTGGTCATCTTGGTTTTATTCCTAAGCATGTGATTGATCTTTGGCGTAAGAAACGTAAACGTGATAAGTGTTTTCATTGGGATGATGCTGGTTATTGGCTTCATAATCTTGATTTTCAGAATAAGTTTGTTAAGGATGTTGGTAAGTATATGCAGGTAGTCCGTGATGATTGGGCTTGTGTTATTTTTACTTGTATTAGTCGTGAGGATGTTAGTAGTAAGATTCGTGGTTTGCGTAATGCTATTGTTGTTGAGATAACTAAGAATGGTACTGATACTGGTCATCCTAATCGTCGTACTGCTAGTGCTTATGTTCTTCGTAAGGGTTGGAAAGGTCGTGAGTATAAGGATTATCAATGGGAGGAGTTTTATGATAGTCATGTTCCTGGTGAGTATATTACTGATGAGCGTGGTCGTGTTGTAAAGAGTTCTGGTTTTTATGGTTGGTATAAACCTTTGCGTAGTGAGTATACTAAGATTGCTAAGGAGATACTTAAGAAAGATATTGATAGTGATGATGAGCTTAATCATGATCCTTTGAAATCTAAAAAATAAGTTATTATTTATCTATTTTTATATTTTTATTATCTAATCTAGAGAATGTACGAAGTATATTTCTGTTGTTATCTATTAGTATGGTTTTATATATATGTATAATGGGGTAGTGTATATTTATTGTTTTGATTTTTATATTATTGTTTTAGTTGTTTTTTTCTTTTCATATAGTATATTATTATTATTGGTGGTAGTATTAGTATTGCTGTTGCCCATAGTATTGGTCTTGCTGAGAAGATTCTGTATTTTGCATCGTAGTATGTTGTTATGAAAAGGAATATTCCTATTGCTAGATATATTATTATTTTTTCAGTTTCATACATAATGCTTTCATTTAATCCTTTTATATTATTTTTTGTTTGAGGTTGTATTTAAGTTTTTGTTGTTATTATGGTGGGAATGAAGAAACAAAAGAAAAACTAGTTAGAGTTAATATTCTCTAACCAGATTAGTCTTTCATATTTATCAGGATGATATTTTTTTAGATACCTACGAAAATTCTTTTCATTACGTGTTAGTTCTTTCATAAATAATATGTTTTGTATCTAGTAGTATTTAATGTTTACTTGGAGGAACGTCAAATTGTTAAAATAACACAAACTTTATATACACATAATATATACTTATGTGTAATGTTACCAGTATATAGCTGTAAAAGATGTGGATACAAATGGACACCACGAACAGAAAAACCAGTGGTATGTCCTAAATGTAAAAGCCCATACTGGAACAAAGAAAGAAAAAAGGATGGTAGAAATGAGAGAGAAGGAAAAAATAAATATAAGGATTATAAAACCAATAGGGATGATTAAAAAAACTACCAAGACCCTACCAAGTGGGAAGCAGATGCAAGTGATGAGGAGAGATAATACTTTAACAAATATTTATAGGAGAATACCACTATGAACAAATTTATCTATCGTATACATACCATACATCCTATTGGTTATTACTATACAATAGATGATGATATAGCAAGACATGCCTATAACCTTGGAGCAACTATTAACTGTGGAAGGATAACAGATGAAAAAAAATAAAACCGTTATAATGAAAGGCATAGTAAAACACAGCGATGGCGTAGGTTTCAAAATAACATTTCAAGACCGAGAAACCGCTAACTACTACAAAGATATGATGTACTATATAATTAAAACAGATGGATATAAAATAAAATATCTCAAAGGATATTATGATAATTTCATTAAAAAAAAATAGAAGGCTATAAAGATGACATGTTATGAAAGATTAAGAAATAACAACAAAAAAGAAGCAGAAGACTACAAAAAACTACAAAGCTATTTTAGAGCACCTGAAAAAGATAAACTAGAACAATATCATAAAAAACGAGGACGTGAATAAAAAATATGAGATTCCTTACCTTCTCTCTCCACTATAAAAAAAATAGTGTGCATCCCATCCTATTTTTAGGTAAGGAAAAAGATAGTAGGATAGAATACAGACAAAAAAAAAACAGAGAAGGGAACAGCTTCCGCTTATTTTCTCCTTCCTCGTGTTTCTATCACCACCCAAGTAAGTCTGATAAAACAAACTATTTTTTCTATCCTACTATCAAAAAATATAGAGGAGGAATAATTTAAAAATGAAATGTGATAATTGCAATCAAGATAGTAACAATGTATATCTTCATTGTAAAAACTGTTTTGAAAAAGACGAATCAAGTAGTTTACATAGTATACAATATGATGGAATATTTTTATATGCATACTGTGGTAATTGTGGAAAAAACATAATGAAAATAGATTTAGGAGAAAACAAAATATGTTAGATAAATATATAAAAATAAATGAGAAAGTAATAGAAAGCAAACAAACAAGTAATGGTATCTGGTACTGTAGCAGTGTAACATCTGAGACAGTGAAAGAAATGGATCAACTAATAGGAGAACTAAATAAGGTGTATAACAAGTATAACAAAAAAGAAAAAACACCCGCACCCAAAAAAGAAAAAAAAACAATAAAAACTAACGCAAAAATGTAAGAGGTTGAAAAAACTTGAATGAAAAAATAAATATTATAGAGATAACTAAGAACCTTCCTTCTAACATTGAAGAACTAATAGATTTTGAGATTGTTACGAGTGGTGCTATTCAGAGCTTTAAAGCTAAACTTCGTGCTTGTAGTAAGAGTGATGCTGCTAAACAATTTGTGGATATTACACTTCGTGATGGTCGTAGGGTTTCTCGTTTGAATATTGAAGCTAATGCAAGATTAGGTGAATTACTAGAAAAAAGAGGTGCAACATATATAAAGGGAGACGGAGGTTCTTTTGAAGGAACTTCCGCATTACCTGTTGGTGTTGATAAAAAACAATCACATTATGCACAAGAGATATATAAACATCCTGAACTTGTAGAAACGGTTTTTAACACGAAATTAAACGATATTCCCACTAAGCATGATATTCTTAAAGCAATTAAAGAAAACAAGCGAGAGGCTAAGATACAGGCTCAGAAACAAGAGATACAGCAAGGACTTGAACAACCAGAAGGGCTTTTTGATATTATTGTTATTGATCCACCTTGGCATTTCGATGGTAAATATGATGCTGATGGTCGCCGTACCACGGCGACCTATCCGCAAATGAGTTATGAAGAAATAAAAAATATACAACTTCCTGCAAAGGATGATTGCGTTCTTTGGCTTTGGACTACACATAAAGATATATGGATGGCTAAACAAATTCTTGAACATTGGGATTTTGATTATAAAGGTATGATTATTTGGGATAAAGAAAAAATGGGTATAGGCACATGGCTTCGTTTCCAATGTGAATTTTGTTTATTAGGTATTCGTGGTAAACCACTTTGGGAAAATAAAGGTCTTCGTGATATAATAAGAGAACCACGAACAACCCATAGCCGTAAACCAGAAATATTTTATAAAACGATAGAAGATAATTTTATTGGTCGTAAACTTGATTATTTTTATGGAAAAAAACGTAAAGGTTGGGAATATTATGGAACAGGAGAAAATAGTATATCAGAATAACGGATTTATAATAACTGAGCATCCAAGAAAAAGAGAATATGAGAATGAAACTATAAATGAAAACGATAGGATTTATAGAATTGCTTTGTTAGGTTCTAACCAACCAACAATAGATGACTGTTGTGAACTTGTTTATTATTTATTAAAAAACAAAGTTTATGAACATAAATTTAAAGAATATAAAAGTAAAATATTATATGCTATAGAAAGAGCAGATAAAGATGGAGTTAGAATTAATAGAAATATGTCTATGGATAGTTGGATGTAATACAATACTAATACAATACAAGATGGTATGATGGATAAGAAGATGGTGAGTGGGCGTGTACCGCTTTATGTAGTGGAATACGCAAAAAAACGTAATATTCCTATTTCTGATCTTATTATGAAAGGTTTTGATGCTTTTCGTGAAAATGATGTAAAACATGCTAATTCTCGTTATAAGTACCATGAGGAGCGTGTATTACATTGGAGGCAAAAGTTAATACAGATAGACGAAGAGTGTAATACAAAGAATAATCTTTGTAATACAGTTCGTGAGGTGTTTCTTGAAAACAATAGACAACACCTGTCTAAGAAGGAAAACATGGTATGGCTTGAGAACAAAGTGGATAACCTTGTAGAGAAAGGTATTTTGATTAGTAAGGAGGAACTTTATGAGTTTTGCACTAAGAAAAGCTAGGAGGAGAGATATTTGTGTTGGAGGAGCATTATTTAGAAGGAGTTAGTATTTATGAGAAATGGAACTGGAAGAAAGAGTGCTTTATCAGCTTGTGTAGATATTGTGGTGATATTTTTATTACTACTAGTATTATACGGTGTCCTATTTGCGGGTCTGGTAATGTCATGGTTGTTCCTTTCCGTGATCATCCTAGTTTTAATAATCATTGGCTTGATGTTCATGGTTTTAAGTATGTGGAGGAAAGAAAGATATGTTGAATAAAGACGAGATTTTAAAAATTATAGATATTGAGGTTGGTCGTAAACAGGATATTGTTAGTGAGCATTATCGTTTGTATGTTCAGGGTTTTATTGATGGTTTGAGGTGTGCTTTGAATGATTAGGGTTAATGGTAAACCTTTGCAGAAATATTTAGTTGATATTACTATTATAGAAAATAGGAAGAATAGGAGGTTTGTTATGAATCAGTATATGAAAAAGAAAATGAGGTGTAGTCATAATGAATAATGGTGAGTTTATAGATATTTTAAAGCGTTTTAATTTGACTAAACCTGTTTATGTTTTGGTTGATGGTAAACGGTTTTTGTTGGATGACGTTGTTGATGATGATTTTATGATTGTTTTAAAATCTTAATAAAATATATGGTTAATTCTAAATTAAAAGGCGATATAAAATGAGTTGGATAGATACACCTAGGATTAAATGGTTACATCAGACTAAGAAACATAAAAATATTGAGTTTCATAAATTTAGACTTTGGGATGAAACCAATAAGACTTGGCATACTTACTGGTATCTTGACAAGATTGATATTGATAGATTGACTAAGCCAAGTAAATTGGATAAAAGATTGTATAACATAAATTACTAAGTCCAATAAAAAAGGAATGATTGAAATGAGGTAAGAAAATGAAAATGACAGCACATCAAATATGGAAAGCAATTCATTATACTAATCCACAGGATTTGTTGGATAAATATGGTTTTGAATCAGATAGTATATTTGAATTGGTAGATTTGTAAATTAAAAAGGTGAATTAAAAATGAAAGTTGTATTGAGATATAAACCAAATAGAAAAGGAAGCAAGTGGATAGAAAAAACAATTCCAACTAAACGGAAAGCAGATTATTTAGCAAGTTCTAAAACTTGGGAAAAAAAATGGAAAAAAGCTCAAGTATGGGACATTAAAAAACGTGGTATTTATACTGAATTTGATAAAGATGATTTCTAAATTAAAAGTTTAAGTAAATGGAAGTAGATATATGTATTTAAAAATGAGAAGGAGGTGAAAAAAAATATGAAATTAGGTCGAGGAAAATATACTTTCAAGGATTTAGATACTGGTAAGTTACATACTGTTAAAGCAAGTAGTGGAACTTATGCAGTTAAAAATCTAAATGGCAAACTTGGAAAAAAAGTTAATTATTCATTTAGAGAATTTAAGAAGTAAATTAAAAAAACTTAGATAGTAATAACCAAAATACACGTAGTCATTTTGTGACAAAAAGGATAAGGAAAAAAATATGGCTTTAGATATAGTATATTTAAAAGCGTGTAGCAAACTATATAAAAAGTTACCATATTATAGTTTTTGATACCATGCAAAACGTAGAAGATTTCAAAACACCCATACTAAAAGGCAAGTCAGATAAATATAGCACACGTATTTTTAGACCATATGAAGTTCAAAGACTTTTGAAGTATGGGATTGCTAAACCACGTCACAAAATCATGTTTCGTGCTTTATTGTATACTGGTATGCGTTATGTTGAAATGCAGCGTTTCCAAAAATATCCAGGTTGGTTTGACGGGGATTTCATTCATCTACCTAATTTTCGTGCAAGTAGAAAAAAGAAACGTAAACAACCAGAGAGATGGGTAAGACTAAACAATCAAGGTAAGATGGCTATTGAACTATTTTGTAATCTTGAA
>Ga0272441_10010763_pt1 | contig 13759 bp, 17 predicted proteins | sample SSMProp6N_FD_193582 | JGI IMG/M metagenome (GOLD analysis project Ga0272441, IMG submission 193582) | Marine sediment archaeal communities from Little Sippewissett salt marsh, Falmouth, MA, United States - SSM-Prop-6N | ecosystem: Environmental > Aquatic > Marine > Wetlands > Sediment ... | reverse complement strand
GCCTTCACTGGCAACTTTTGGTATGGATACAGGGAACACGCGTAATCAGGCAGTGCCAGACGGCACCGGCAGAACATTCCCGCCATAGCAGAGAGACTATGAACATTGCAGTAATCGCCAAACCGCCGAAACATGCCGGAGATAATGCCAGCTATCTTCATCAGAGCATATCCCGTCTGAAGAATGAACACATAGACTGCGAGGTCTTTGAAACGGGCTATCATGGGCATGCCCTCGAGATAGTCCGTGATCTCTCCCCGGAAGGGTACGACGGGATCGTCGCTGCCGGAGGAGACGGCACCAATTTCCAGGTCCTCAACGGACTGCTGAAGTTTCACGGCTCGGCCGCGCTGCCGCCACTAGGAATCATCCCGGCGGGCCGGGGTAACAGTTTTGCAAGGGATCTCAACATACATTCCCTCTCCGACGGTATCGCCGCCATCGCAGGGGGACGTACCACTGCCGTCGATGTCTGCCGTTTCACCCAGCAGGAAGATGTGTGCTATTTTGTCAATCTCATGGGATTCGGTTTTGTCACCGACGTGGCCCGGACGGCGGCACGTTTCGGCTGGGCCGGAGATTTCAGTTATGTCATCGGCGTCTTCCATCGCACCGTGGGCCTCGCCTTTCATGAGATGGAACTGGAGATCGACGGGACGGCCTACAACGGCCGCAACTGCTTTGTGGAATTCTGCAATTCACGGTATACCGGCGGCAGCATGCTCATGGCGCCCGATGCCCGCATCGACGATGGTCTCTTCGATGCCGTGATCCTTGCTCCCCTGAGCCGATGGGATCTCCTCACCACCTTTCCGAAGATCTTCGACGGTACCCATGTGCATCGTCCCGAGGTTCGTGTCGTACAGGGGAAACATGCCGTGGTTCGCACCACACCGGCCAAGGGACTCCTGCCCGACGGAGAACTTGTCGGCACCACACCGGTCACCGTCGATGTGCTCCCCCGACGGGTGAGGTATTTCATATGAAGACCCTCCGTTCCGCCCTCCTCTGGTTCGTCGGGGGCCTGCACTTTTTCCTCCTCTTCCTCATCCTTTCCTTTGGGCTGATCTTCATCAATCCCCGGAGGCTCTACCCGGCCGTCCGGCTGTTCATGCGCATGCAGCTCTTCGTCATGGGCGTGCGTGTCAGGGCCGGGGGCTACGACCGCTTCGATCGTCAGGTTAGCTATCTCATCATGGGAAACCACGAGAGCCTCTTCGATGTCTTTCTCATACCGGTGGCCCTCCCCCTGCACGCCGTGGGCATCGAGGCGGCCTACCACTTTGCCATCCCCCTCTGGGGCCGCCTGGCGAGACGGTGGGGCAACATCCCCATCAGACGCAGCAACCTCGGCGAGGCAAAGCAGACCCTGGACGATGCGGCCGGTGTCCTCCAATCGGGGACATCCATCGTCATACTCCCCGAGGGACACCGGACACTGACGGGTTCCCTGGGACCCTTCAAGAAGGGCCCCTTTCACCTGGCAGCGGCAGCCGGGGCAGACATACTCCCCTTCGCCATGAGCGGTCTCTACGAATACCGGCGGAAGGGGGGGTGGCAGCTCACGCCTCTGACGGCCCACGTCGAATTCGGTCGTCCCATTCCCTACGATACCTTCAAAGACGATGAGATCGCCGCCATCCGGCACCGGGTCCGCCGGGAAATTATGGCACTCAAGGAAATTGCCGATGGCAAAAGAAAGGGTCTGTGATATGATGGCCGGTACATGCACGACCGGCCGGACAGATCAAGGAGTTTCATGATGCGGGATACGATTACAGAGGCAATAGGGAGTTTTGTGAAAGAGCGGATGCGCCGGGGGGGCTTTCGCACCCGGTGGGACGATCCCCTCGTCGGCTTTGCCGATGCGGCAGACCCCCTCTTTGCACGGCTGAAAACTGCGGTCAGGCCGTCGCATGCCATGCCCCGGGATCTGCTGGCCGGTGCGCGAACCGTGATCGCCTGGTTTCTCCCCTTCTCCCGGGATATCGTCTTCAGCAACAGAGAGGGCCGTCTCGCCTCGCGGGAATGGGCCGTCGCCTATATAGACACGAACCGGCTCATCACCGAGATCAATGAGCACCTCGCAGAGGTCCTGCGGGAACGGGGGTTTCATGCCGCAGTGACGCCGCCGACCCATAATTTCGATAAGGAGCAGCTGATGAGCGACTGGTCCCACAAGCATGTCGCCTATATTGCCGGACTGGGAACCTTCGGGATGCATCATCTCCTGATAACCGACCGGGGGTGCTGCGGGCGGCTGGGAAGCATGGTGACAGACGCCGTCATCGAGCCCTCGGAACGGGCAGAGGGAGAATATTGTCTCGCAAAATATAATAATTCATGCCGGCTGTGCATGCGAAACTGTGTCGTCGGCGCCCTCTCTGATGATGGGTTCGACCGGCACGCCTGTTATGCACTCCTCCTGGAAAATGCCACATTGCATGAAAAGGAGGGGCTGGCAGATGTCTGCGGCAAGTGCTCGTCCGTCGTCCCCTGTTCATTTGAAAATCCGGTGAAGGCACTGATACAGAGAAAAGGATGACCGGTGCCCGCCATACACCCCCGGTGTCTTTCCCGCCCCCCTGCCGGTGAGGGGCAGAGGGGTTACTGCCACATCTTCACACCCCTGCCTCTCTTGCCTTCGTCAGGAACTTTTGCTACTGTAGGGCTGTTTTTCAATAAGCCGGAGTCAGCGGGGAGACCTGCGATACGACGGCATAACCGTTACGAGGATACACAGCATGACCGATACACGCATCACCTTTGACCACATACACCTCATGAGTGAGGACCCCGACGCCGCCGCGTCGTGGTACGTGGAACGGCTGGGCGGCGCAATAACCGACCGTTTCGACAACAAAGGGACTACCCAGTACGTCCTGTCCCTCCGCGGCCTGACGCTCTTCATCCGGGGGAGACGTCCCGATGAGGCCCCCGCCGGTACCGGCGATCTGCAGTGGCATACCAACCACTTCGGATTCCATGTCGACGGAGATTTCAACGGGTTCTGCGACGAGCTTCGCTCACAGGGGGTGCCCTTTACGCTCGACCCCGTCGAGTACCGGCCGGGGATCCGTATCGCCTTCATCAGGGCCCCCGACGGCGTCAACATAGAACTGCTTCAGCGGACAGTCGCGGTGTCTTAGATCATACCGGCAGGGCATCGATACTCCGGGACCGGCACAGCAGTGTACAGAACGACAGGACAGTGCAGCGATGGATGACAGCACCAGAGAAACGATGGCAGCGGACCCCTTCATCGGGTTTCTCGGCATTGCCGTGGAGGGTGCCGAGGCGGGGTATGCACGGTGCTCGATCACGATCACGAAGGACATGCTCAATTTTCACGGCGTGGTCCACGGCGGACTCCTCTTCAGCCTGGCCGATGTGGCCTTTTCCATTGCCGCCAATTGCGATCATTTTCCCTCCTACGCCCTCGACGTGAGCGGTTCCTTTCTCAAGACGGCCCACGTCGGCGACGTCATCACGGCGGAGGCGCAGGTGATCCATACAACGAGGCGAACGGGTCTCTACCGGATGGAGGTACGCACGGGGCAGGAACTGATGGCGACCTTCAACGGGACCGTCTTTCGAAAGCGGGAGTAAGAGACCGCCGGGTTCAGACAGTCCGGAACAATATCGCCCCTCACGGGGCGGCTCGGTGAAACAGTGGCCGGATCGTGCCCGCAGGCCGGCCCATGACAGGACGACACGACGGCGCATGCGAGCATAATTGCCCTGACCAGGGGAGGCAGGGAATGGAGGCGGCATCATCGACCATAGAGTGACACCGATGAGAGGCCATCAGATACCAACACATGAGACAAGGAGAAGAACAAGATGAAGGTAGTTGCATTCAACGGAAGCGCACGAAAAGACGGGAACACCGCCATTCTGCTCAGGTACGTCCTGGGCGAACTGGAACAGGCAGGCATCGACACGGAACTGGTTCAACTGGCCGGCCATCAGATCAGGGGCTGCACGGCATGCATGCAGTGCTTCAAGAACAAGGACGGGCGGTGCGCCGTAGACACGGACATATTCAACGACTGCGTGGCGAAGATGTTCGAGGCCGACGGCCTCCTGCTGGGGTCACCCACCTATTACACCGACGTCACCAGTGAGATGAAGGCGCTCATCGACCGCGCCGGTTTTGTGAACCGTGCAAACGGTGATTTCCTGAAACGGAAGGTCGGGGCCGCCGTTACCGTGGCCAGGCGTGCCGGCAGCATCCACGCCTTCGACACGATCAACCACTTCTACCTCATCAATGACATGATGATACCCGGATCGAGTTACTGGAACATCGGACTGGGCAAGGAAAAGGGGGCGGTGGAAAAGGACGAAGAGGGAATCGCGACCATGAAGAACCTGGGTCAGAACATGGCATGGCTCCTGAAAAAGATCCATGCATAACAGCTGAGGGGGAGGGAACATCATGTCGCTGATCGAAAGTATCGGTTCTCAGCATATCGACCGTGTGGTCCAGTGTCGCATGAAACCCGGTGCCGACCTCCTGGCGGCCATCGAGGAGGCCGTCGGGCGGGAACGTATCGAAGCGGGGATCATCGTCTCGGGCCTGGGGGCACTGCAGAAGGCGGTCTTCAGAAACCTGAAATGGTTTCCCGCCTCCTTTCCCGCCCGGCCTGAAGACCGCCTCTACCTGGAGGTGGAGGCACCGCTGGAACTGGTCTCGCTGGTGGGGTGGATCGCGCCGAGGCAGGACGGCGGCGTCGAGATCCATGCCCACTTTTCGGCCTCCACCGTCGAAGACGACGGGGTGGTCACCCTGGGCGGGCACCTCACGGAGGGGACCATCTGCGGCATCAAGACAGTGGTGTCCATAGTGGTAACGGCCCCGGAGGGGGTCCGTGCCGCCCACGATGCAACGACACAGTCCGTCGATATCTTTTTCAGCGACTCACTGGCATAAGCGGTACAGACGGGCACGATCACCAGCGTCGTCACTGAAACCGCATTAAAGGGGGATCTGCCATGAAAAGGCATCTCATATATAAGGGAATGTTCTATGCAGGGTTGGTTTTCGTCGTGATTTCCATCTGCCACGGGCAGGGACAGGCCCAGAGCACGTGGCTGGACAAGGGAATCAATCTGTATAAACAGTATGGCGGCAGTGTCGACGAGACTGCACCTTCGACAGAAGAAATCGGGAAGGGGCTGAAAGAGGCACTCCGTGTGGGAACCGACACGGTAGTGAAAAGGCTGGGCCGTCAAGACGGTTTCAATACAGACGCCCAGATTCACATTCCCTTGCCGCCGTCACTTGACGGGGTAAAGTCCACACTGTCTAAGGTCGGCATGTCGGGGATGCTCGACGACCTGGAACTGAGACTGAACCGTGCCGCCGAAGAGGCGACACCGCCGGCAAAGCGGATCTTCCGCCAGGCAATCACCAACATGACCTTTGCCGATGTGAAGACGATTTACCGGGGCCCCGATAACGCGGCTACCGAGTATTTCAGAAAATCAATGTCACCCTCGCTGGCCCGGGAAATGCGGCCCGTTGTCACAAAGAGCCTGTCGAAGGTCGGTGCAGTGCGAAACTACGACGCGGTGATGGGAAGATATCGATCCATCCCCTTTGTGCCCGATGTCAAGGCAAATTTGAGCGACTATGTCGTTGAAAAAGGGATGGAAGGGATATTCTTCTATATGGCCAAGGAAGAGGCCGCCATACGCACAGACCCTGCAAAACGCACGACGGCAGTGCTGAAACGAATCTTCGGCAAACAATGAAACAAGTCTCGTGAGGACACCCTATGGAAACACAACACAGCATCTATCTCTGCGCCCCCGTCAATGCCCTCGTCGAGGGTATCTACGAGGAAAAGATCCCCTTCAGTGAGATCAAGAAGCACGGCGATTTCGGCCTCGGTACCTTCGACAAGCTCGACGGGGAGATGGTGATGCTCGATGGCGAGATCTTTCAGATCACCGCCGACGGCCGCGCCGCCCGGGTCGATGACAGTGCACTGACGCCCTTCGCCTGTGTCACCTTCTACGATCCCCTGAGCCACGACGAATCGGACCGTGAGATGACCTACGATGCCTTTCTCGCCTGGCTGGAGAGCCTCCTCCCCTCGCCCAATATCTTCTTCGCCATCCGCATCGAGGGGCACTTCTCCCATGTGCGGGTCCGCTCGGTACCGAAGCAGGAGAGTTACCGCCCCCTGGTGGAGATCACGGCGGAGCAGCCCGTCTTCGACTTTCATGACATCGAGGGGACGCTGGCGGGATTCTTCACCCCCTCCTTCATGTCCTCCATCCATGTCCCGGGACTGCACCTCCATTTCCTCTCGGCAGACCGGAAGCGGGGAGGACACCTCCTCGCATGCCGTCCCCGGACCATCCGTGCCGGCGTCCAGTTCATCAGCAGGCTCGAACTGGCGCTCCCCATGAGCTTCGACTATCTCACCCTCGATTTTGACCGCGACACCGAGGCAGACCTCAAAAAGGCGGAACAGTAAGGGGCACCGGGACGGGGAAGGGGAACGAGACATGCGGATATGGGACATCGACGCGGGATTTCTCAACAGCCCCAGTCTCCTGGGAGAACACCGGGAACTGCACGCCATAGACTCGATCATCGTCAATGAAAAGCGGGGCTATGCCCGGCACCCCGAGACGCTGCGCTGGAAGGGATACCGGGGCGGCCTGGCGCTGCGCCACGCCATGCTCGTCGCCGAGATGCGCCTGAGAGGATTCAATCACCACAGCCCCCTCGAGATCGGGGACCGCGACTGCCGGTGGCCCCCCGTCTTTCTCGACGAACCGGGGGACCAGTACGGCATCCTCGGGGAGAAATACCGCCACCGGGACGGGGGGCGCATCCCCCTCCCCGACGGTATCCAGACACTCTGGGCAGGGCACAAATATTCCGTCATGGCACGGGACTACCATCTCTACCGGACCATCGGTCCCCTCGTCGCCCGCCGGGGGATCACCTTCGCCGAGCTGTCACGGGAACTGACGGCGGCACTGAGAAGGGAGCCCCCCACCTCATCACTGGAAAACGCACTGCTCCACCTGTGGGGACATGTATCGAAATACACCGAGGCACGGCCCCCCACCGATGCACCGGCGACGCTGCTCCGTGCCATACAGGAACTCTCCTTCCACCATACCGTCTCCTACCTCATCCAGTCCACGGCGCTGGGCGAACTGGCCGCCTGGATCGACAGACAGGTGGGCGTCACGGACCCGTGATGAGGCGGCAGGAAAGACGGTACTTGCCTTTCCGACCCACTTTTGTTAGTACCATGCAAGGTAACAGCGCGCTGCGGCGGGGTCTCGGGGCTTCACGCAACCTCGCGGGGAGCGTCAGCGGGTACCAACACAACGCCGGGAGAGAGGGACCTATGAAACGAATACTGATACTGATGCTGGCGCTCGTCTGCATCCCTGCCGGAGCGGCACTGGCAGGTGACAGCGATCCCGCTGTCACCATCAAGACATCGATGGGAAAGATCGTCGTGCGACTCTTCGCAGCGGATGCACCCAAGACGGTGGAAAATTTTATCGGCCTGGCGGAAGGCACGAAGGAGTTCACCGATCCCGCCACGGGGCAGAGGGTACAGCGGCGTTTTTACGACAATCTGACCTTTCACCGGGTCATGAAGGACTTCATGATCCAGGGGGGCTGTCCCCTCGGCACAGGGACGGGTTCGCCGGGCTACACCTTCGAGGATGAAATCAACGCCGATGACCTCGGCCTGGACACCATCAAGGTCTTCGATCCCCAGAAGGGTCCCCACCCGTGGCTCCTCTGCCGGACCCAGGAGGATTTTGTCCGCAAGGTCATGGTCCCCATCTACGAGGCAATGGGCATCCGGACCAAGCAGGAACTGAGTGACCGCATGGACGAGATGAAGGAGAAACTGTACGGCCTGACACTGAAGGACGCCTATAGCAGCTCGGGATATCGCTACCGCACCGACATCTCCTCTCACGCACCGGCGAGGGGGGTCATCGCCATGGCCAACACCGGTCCCAATACGAACGGTTCCCAGTTTTTCATCACCCTCGTCGACACGCCCTGGCTGACGGGGAAACACACCGTCTTCGGCGTAGTGACGGCGGGCATGGATGTGGCCGATCGCATCGGCAGCGTCGCCGTCGATCCAGAAACGAACAAACCGACAGAAGATGTCGTGATCCTCTCCATCAGGAGGCAGTAGGATCGGTGCCGCAGGTCATGGCGGCGGCATAACACCCCCTCCGGGAGAGAAGGAATGTGAAGACATGAATACACATGACGATGACACGGGATCGGGACAGCGGAAACGGCGATCGATGACACTGCAGTTCCGGGGCTGGATACTCTTTATCCTCTGCGCCTTCTTCTTCATCGCCGCCGGGATAGCCAACGGCGATGTCCTGACTATCGCCGGGAGCATTCTCTTCCTCATCGCCTGCGTCTTCTTCGTCATTCCCCTGGCGGAACAACTGAAAGGGAAAGGGGACCAGTGACGCCCCCGCAGAGGATCAACGCCCTACAGGAGATCACCATGGACACCATGATCTGTTACTGCTTCGAGTACACGGCAGGGGACATCCGCCGCGACGTCCTGGACAACGGGGGCACGTCTCGTATCATGCATGAAATCATCGAGGCGAGACGGATGGGAACCTGTCAGTGCCACATCAAACATCCCGAAGGGACCTGATGCATCGGCGACGTCCGCCGGGTCGTGAACCGGGCACGAAAGGAATACGCTGCAGGGAGACAGGCCGATGCCCCGTCGCCGGGGCACCAGACAGCACCCGCCGGCAATTTGGAGCAGGCCGAGTGAGGCACAGGGTACCACTCCTATGACGAAGATATCCACACGCAGATCCCTTCTGCTGTTTCTCCTGCTGTCACTGGTACTGTCCGGTGATGGCATCGCCTCCGGGTTATACTTCATAGACGCCCACAGCCAGGTCGATCACCAGGTCACGAATCTCGATCTCATTATAGAACAGATGGATGGCTCCGGTGTCTATCGAACGATCCTGGCAGCCCGATCGGGCAGAACGGATCAGGAGATAGCCGCCTTTGCACAGCAACACCCCGACAGGATCATCCCATCGATACGAACGAAGAGCAAACACTACAACACCAATAAGCCACAGTACTACAAAAAACTGGGGAAACAATTAAAGAGTGAACAGTTCGGTGCAATGGCGGAATTATTGATGTTCCACGCCCGGAAGGGGAACAAGGCCCCCGAAGTCGCTGTCTATCCCGACGATCGGCGCATCCTCTTTGCGCTGGACGGGGCACTCAGAAGGGGATGGCCCCTGGTGATCCATATAGAATTCAAGTCCCTGACGGGGACGAAGCGGCAGCAATTCATGCAGCTCATGGAAGGTCTCCTCGACAGCCATCCCGGCCACCCCTTCGTGCTGAATCACACGGGGCAACTCGATGCCCCCGCCGTCACACGGTTGATCGGCGCACACGCAAATATCTATTTTCTTACGGCCCATACCAATCCCGTGATTGCCCGGTCATCGGACCAGCCATGGGTTAACATGTTTGACGGGGAGAGGCTCACACCTGCATGGAAGGCCCTCATGATCCGGTATCCCGGCCGGTTTGTCTTTGCCCTGGATAATGTCTGGAAGAGACACTGGAAGGAATTCTACGGAGAGCAGATCCGCTGCTGGCGCGCGGCCCTGGCCGATCTCCCGCCGGATGTGGCACAGGCGGTGGCACACGGGAACGCAGAACGCCTTTGGCACATACCTCCCCGGAGGGCCGACTGACATATTATTGCACCGGTCTGCCACCAACGGCCACTGAAACAAAGACGGGAAACATCGTTCTGTCCCCTGGCACCTGCCATGACATTGAGGACATCGACAACTCGCCGGCAGTAGAGATCCTGCACCCCGGTCTCGATGATCGCCTTTTCGGTCTCCCGGGCCGTCGCGACCCCCCCCGGGCAGAATGCCCTTTTCCTTTACCCCCGCACCATTCTTATATATAATAGATTGTCATTGAACCTCTGTGTATAAATAATTTTTATCACTCATCACTGGAAGGATATGCCATGCACGAGAGAGACATCACACAGATCCTGCAGGCACGGCCGACACGGGAAGGTGCCGGCGTCCACCTGCACCGGGTCTTCGGTTTCAGTGAGGACCCCGCCACCTTCGATCCCTTTCTCCTCCTCGACGATTTCCGGTCCGATCATCCCGATCGGTATATGAAGGGCTTTCTCTGGCACCCGCACCGGGGGATCGAAACCATCACCTACATGCTCCGGGGAGAGGTGGAACATGGAGACAGCATGGGCAACAGGGGAACCATCACCGCCGGGGACGTGCAGTGGATGACGGCGGGAAGCGGCATCATTCACCAGGAGATGCCCGCAGGCGATGCCGACGGCGCCATGCACGGCTTTCAGCTCTGGGCGAACCTCCCGGCCGCTCACAAGATGATGGCCCCCCGCTACCGTGACGTCAGAGATGCCGACATCCCCCGCATCACGGGGAAAGACGGCACCACGGTCAGGATCATCGCCGGGACCTTCGAGGGTACGGAGGGTCCCGTGCGGGATATCGTCATCGATCCCCGCTATCTCGACATCACCGTCCCCCCGGAAACGGCGTTCCGTCTCGATACCGCCCGGGGACACACCGTCTTCTGCTATATTATCGGGGGGACGGGCTATTGCGGCAACGGGGGCACCCCCGCCGGGAACCGGACGCTGGTCCTCTTCGACGACGGCGACACCTGCACCGTGACGGCCGGTGCCGATGGCGTCCGCCTGCTCTTCGTCTCGGGCAGACCCCTGGGAGAAACCGTTGCCTGGCGCGGTCCCATCGTCATGAACACAGAGGAAGAACTGCAGAGGGCCTTCGAGGAATACCGTGAGGGGACCTTCATCAAGCATGGATAGCCGGTTCCGGGGATCAAGGATCCCCCTGCCCGAATCGACGGATCACCGGGAAGAAACAGCAGGGAAGGACAATAACCCATGAGACTATACCGCCGTCTCTTTCTCCGCGCCGGCCTCCCCTTCGCCATCATCATGGCGCTGGTACTGATGCCGAGTCACGGCCTCGTCGCCGGTTGCCTATACGGCCTGCTGGCGGGTATCGCCTTCGGGCTCTTCATGTCCATCATACTGGGATCGCTGCACATCGCGGCGGTGAGACGGATCAGCGGCGGAGACATCGATATCACGGCCGTCAACCACAGCGGCACGGCACTGCTCGCCCACCCGCTGGAAGCGGCCCTCGATCTCTGTGCAGCGGCCGTAGGTGAACTGAAGGGGGGACACATCCTGTCACGGGATGAGGCCGGGGGGACCTTGGAGGCACGATCGGGGAAGACATGGAAGAGCTTCGGTGAACGGATAACCTTCACACTGGCGGACCGGGGTGACGGCATCACGGAAGTGGCCTTTGCAAGCAGACCCGCTGCCGGCACCACCGTTGTTGATTACGGGAAAAATCTCCAGAATGTCAGGCAGATAGCAATATTTCTGGCACAGCACTCATAGTGACGGGGCCGTCACTTTGCCCGTGAATCGGCATCGCGCAGGGGGCTGTCGTCTTCCATGTGCCCCTGCACGAGCACACGCACCCCCTCCCTTCTCCGTTTGGACCACTTGAGGTACCGGCCCAGGCGGCCCACCATCTCGGCACCGAGGAGGGCGTGTTTGGGATAGATACTCCGGTCTTCCTTCTCCACCCGCACAAAGGGCTTGCCGATATCGTGGAGGAGCGCCGCCCATCGCATGCGATGATCGAAGGGGGCGAAGGACACGACACGGATAGTGTGTTCCCACAGGTCGTGGCTGTGATGGTAGTTGTTCTGATTGTAGTCCTTCTGCAGTGCCAATTCGGGAATCATATAGGTCAGGAGCCCCGTGTCCATGAGGCAGCGCAGGCCGGTGGCGACCTCCGCCGTCATGAGGAGCCGGTCCAGTTCACCGACCCACCGCTCCTTGCTCACATCGAGGATCCGGTGGGCCTTCCGTGCCATGGCCTGCACCGTCGTCTCGTCTATGACAAATCCCAGCTGTGCCGCCAGGCGCGCCGCCCGCAGCATCCGCAGCGGGTCTTCCCTGAAGCGCGTCGCCGCCTCACCCACACACCGGATGACCTTCCCGTCGATATCATCCCTGCCGCCGAAGGGATCGATGATCCTCCCCTTGCGCCGGGCAATGGCGTTGATCGTGAAATCCCGCCTGCTCAGATCGGCGGTGATGTCATCGACAAAGGAGACCCGCGGCTTGCGGTTCCCCGCCTCGTAGTGCTCCACACGGAAGGTGGTGATCTCCACGAGCCGCTTGTCGATCATGAGACCAATGGTACCGAAGCGTTTTCCCATGAGGAGGGGGCGCTTTTTCGCCTCGCGCACCTTTCCTTCTATGTACAGGGGATCGCGGGGGGTGGAAAAGTCGTAATCCGTGGCCGGACGCCCCATGAGATCATCCCTGACGGACCCGCCCACCTCATAGACAGGGGAAATGATCTGCTCCACCTGTTCTGCAATCTGTCTCCCCTTCCGTCCCTCATCATCGTGAGTCATCGTAGGTGTCCCATCCTGTATCGTGGTACGGGGCGCTGCGGCAGGCGATCCCCCGTGGGGGATACCCCTCACAGGGAGCTGTATCCCCGTGGCGGATAGCAGGTGCCGTCTGCCCCATGTGTCCGTGGAATCGTTACCGGTGGTGCAACCCTGAACCGTACCCCCCGTTATGCCTCCCCAATCACTATACGTCCTGTGCCGGCCTCACACCGATTCGCTGCGGTACAGGCCCAGTTCCTCCATGACCTTCACCTTGGCGTCAATGAGCTGGTGGTGCTGCAGATAGAGCATGTTCGCCAGCTTGTGGACCAGAAAATCTTCGTACTGGTCCAGCCTGCCGTCCGTGTAGGCAATCCGCCAGACCGTCTCTATGATGCCGATCTTCTCCGCTTCGGAATAGTGCTGGTTGATGAGGGTGGTAAATTGCCAGAGGTCACGGCTCCCCTGCAGTTCCTCCTGCGAGGCCTCCAGAAGCGTCTTCGCCACCTCGTCGGAGACGGCAAAGTCCCTGCAGACCGTGGACAGGATGCGCCTGCGCTCCTCCTCGCTGAAGTCACCGTCTATCTGGGACATCTCCAGCAGGAGTGCACAGGTGGCTATATGGATATCGTGCTCGCCGCCCTCCTGTTCCTTTTCCCGGGTACTAAAAAAATTCTTTACCAGATCGATCATGACCGGTACTATCCTCCCTCTACGTCTGCCTCCTGCTCTACAAAATAAGTCCCCTCCTGTCAAGCACCAAAGGGGTCAGGCCCTATTATCCCGGGGCATAGTCACACCTTTATTATAGAAATTGGTTATTTGACATATGCATTTTATCGATATATTATGTAACTGGATGAATGATGGAAAGGAGCAGCGAGCCGGGGACACATGGGACCCATCTATTTCGATAATGCCGCCACCTCCTGGCCAAAGCCGGATGTGATGATGGAGGCAATGGCACGGTACAACAGCAAGATCGGCGGGAGTCCCGGCCGATCGGGACACCGGCTCTCCATCGACGCGGCACGCCTGGTCTTCGACACGCGGGAGTCACTGGCCCGTCTCTTCGGTATCGACGACCCCCAGCAGATCGTCTTGACGAAAAACGCCACGGAGGCCCTCAACATCGCCGTCGGGGGACTCCTCAAAGGGGGAGATCACGTGATCACGTCGAGCATGGAACACAACTCCCTCATGCGCCCCCTCAGGGTCATGGAG
>Ga0272441_10010762_pt1 | contig 13761 bp, 12 predicted proteins | sample SSMProp6N_FD_193582 | JGI IMG/M metagenome (GOLD analysis project Ga0272441, IMG submission 193582) | Marine sediment archaeal communities from Little Sippewissett salt marsh, Falmouth, MA, United States - SSM-Prop-6N | ecosystem: Environmental > Aquatic > Marine > Wetlands > Sediment ... | reverse complement strand
AGGACGCGGAGACGGGTGAGCGCCTGGGAGAGCTTCTGAACACCGGGGACCGATTGGTGGTCGCCCGGGGAGGCCGCGGCGGCAGAGGGAACGCTTCGTACGCGACTTCGACGCACCAGACACCGCGGGAGTGGCAGCCGGGCGAGTGGGGGGAGGAGCGTCGGATCGAGCTGGAGCTCAAACTCATCGCCGACGTCGGCCTGGTGGGCGAGCCGAACGCCGGGAAGAGCACGTTCCTGTCGGCCGTCTCCGCCGCGCGGCCCAAGGTCGCGGACTACCCGTTCACGACGCTCAAGCCAAATCTCGGCGTGGTGGGCCTGTCCGATGGGCGATCGATGGTGATCGCGGACATCCCCGGGATCATCGAGGGGGCGGCCGAGGGGAAGGGGCTCGGAACCCAGTTTCTCAGGCATATCGAGCGAACGCGCACCCTTGCTCTCATGGTTCCGGCTGATTCAGAGGATCCGCAGGCCACCTACGAACTCCTCCGCGGCGAACTGCTGTCACACGACGCGGCGCTCGAGCAGATCCCACACTGCCTGGTGATCACGAAGGCCGACCTGAGACCGGAGGACGATCGGGACTGGTTGCTGGACGCCCCCGAGGCCTGGGGCAGCTTCGTGGTCTCGTCGGTCAGCGGGGAGGGTCTGGGAGACTTCCTGCAGGGCCTGTGGGCCCGGGTCGCGGAAGAGAAGAAGCTGGAAGAGCTCGACCAGGCCGACCCGTTTCCGGAGATGGAGGAGTGGCGACCCTGAGCGGTGGTCCGGCCGGGAACCGTTCGCCACCTGCGGCAGTGCGGCGTTTTGGACGCGGCGATCCCGAATACCCGGAGCGCCTGACCCACCTGCACGATCCGCCTGCAGGACTCTGGGCCCGGGGGGCGATCCGGCTTCCGGCCGACCGAATGATCGGGATCGTCGGCACTCGACGGGCGACCGAGTACGGCCGACGGATGGCACACGACCTGGCTTTCGATCTTGCCACGGCGGGTTGGGCGATCGTAAGCGGCCTCGCTGCCGGTATCGACGCGGCGGCGCACCGGGGCGCACTGGCGGCCGGGGGCACGACGATCGCCGTTTTGGGCTGCGGGGTGGACCGTGTCTATCCGGCGGCCAACCGTGGACTCTACCAGGCGATCGGGCAGGGTGGGTTACTGCTGAGCGAATATCCCCCGGAGCAGGCCCCGCGGAAGTTCAATTTCCCCGAGCGTAACCGGATCATCGCGGCACTGAGCAGCGCGCTGGTCGTGGTACAGGCAGGCGAGCGAAGTGGAGCGCTGATCACCGCCGGGCTCGCCCTCAACCTGGGCCGCGAAGTCCTGGCCGTACCCGGGCCCGCGGATCAATCGGTCTCACGGGGCGCGCACCAGCTGCTTCGCGACGGCGCGGCGGTCGCTGAAACCGCCCTGGATGTGCTCCGGCAGCTGTATGGTCCCGCCTATGACGGAAGTGCCACGGTCCAGGGCACCCTGTTCGACGCGAGCGGCAGTCTTCCGGATGCCGCGCGCCCCGCGCCGGCTGCTCGCCTGCGGGAGGCCCTCGCCGGAGGACCCGCGCCGGTGGACGAGTTGTCCAGAGTCACCGGGATCGAGGTCTCGGAAACGCTCGCCACGCTGTGCCGCATGGAGATCGGTGGAAAGGTCCGCTCGTTGCCCGGCCACCGCTTCGAACTGGTCAGGCGCCCTTGAACGAGCGACGAGCCGAAGAGGCCATGCCGCCCGTTGAAGGAGCCGTGCCGCCGGCGAGCCTGTACGTCCACTTCCCGTTCTGCGTGCATCGTTGCCACTACTGCGACTTCTCGGTCCATCGCACGTCGGCGCCGCCGGTGGCCGAGTGGTTGGATTGTATCGAGTCCGAAGTAGATCAGTGGGTCGGCCTGGCGGGCTGGAGCCGTCCGATAGCTCTGCAGACCCTCTTCGTCGGAGGAGGAACCCCGTCGTTGCTCGGAGACGGGATGTCGCGTCTGGGGGAAGTCCTCGGCGGGCGTTTCGGCCTGGACGGGGGTGGACTGGAGTGGACCGCCGAATCCAATCCGGCCTCGCTGGACGAGGCCGTCGCCGGGTCCTGGCTCGACGCCGGGGTGAACCGGCTGAGCATCGGGATTCAATCGTTCGACGACGAGGTCCTCCGGTGGCTCGGTCGCCTGCACGATGCCGCCGGCGCGCGACGGGCCCTGGCGGCCGCACGCTCGGCGGGGTTCGAGAGCCTGAACGCGGACCTGATCTTCGGCCTGCCCTCGTCGATCGAGCGGGCATGGAGCGACGAAGTGGAGGAGGTCCTCGATGCGGGGGTCTCACACGTCAGCGCCTACGGTCTCACAGCCGAACCGCGCACGCCGCTCGGCCGTCGCGTGAAGGCGGGTGACATCGACATGCCGGGAGGCGAGCGCTACGCCCGCGAGTACCTGGCTGCGGTGGAGGCGTTGAAGGGAGCCGGCTTCGTGCACTACGAAGTGTCGAACTTCGCGCTCCCCGGCCACGAGTGCCTGCACAACTGGCATTACTGGGATGGTTCCCCTTACCTTGGCCTCGGTCCTTCGGCGCACAGTTACATTGGGGGTGTTCGCGTCTGGAACGTCTTCCGCTGGGCGGCGTACCGAAGGGCTCTCACGGACGGTGACACCACGCTCGAGGGTCACGAATCGCCGGGGGCGGGCGAGAGTCGACTGGAACGACTCTGGCTCGCCTTTCGTACTAACCGGGGACTCGCGGTGGACGATCCGCTGGCGGAATCCGTGTTCGCCCATGCCGGGGACCTGCTCGAGACCTGGCGGGAGGCGGGCTGGGTAGCGATGAACGAATCCGGGGTTCGCTTCACGGCGGAAGGATGGCTCCGGTTGGATGAGTTGGTCGCGGCGCTGGAAGGCCGCATGCCGACCTCGACGAACACAGAACGGGCTGCGAGAAGGTGATGGTGTACGAGAGTCTTACAGAGCGTGAGCGCACGATCCTTCAGGCGGTGATCGAGGCGTACATCGAGACGGCCGAGCCCGCGGGCTCGAGGCGGCTCGTGCGGCGTTACGACCTCGACATCTCGGCAGCCACGGTCCGCAACACCATGGCCGACCTCGAGACGAAGGGCTTCCTCACGCACCCGCACACCTCGGCAGGTCGCATGCCCACGGACCTGGCCTACCGCTACTACGTCGATAGCCTGATGGGCAGGCGGGACGTCTCGACGAAGCAGCGCGCCCGCATCGAGAAGGAGCTGACGGTCCGGCCCACGGCCTCCGAGCTGGAGTCCATCGTACAACGCGCCGCTCGCGTGCTCGGGCTTCTTACCGGTGAACTGGGACTGTCAGTCGGCCCGATTCTCGCGGAGGCCGTGTTGCTGAAGCTGGACTTCGTTCCCATCGATTCCGGAAAGGCCCTGATGGTCCTCACGCTCGGCTCCGGCGTCGTACGGACCGTGTACGTGGATCTGCCGGCGGCGCTTCCCGCGGAAACGCTGGCCGCCGTCGCCAGGCTCATGAACGAGAGGCTGGCCGGGTCGACCCTGAGAGAGATTCACGGTACGCTGATCGAGAGACTCCGGGACATCCAGGTACCCGACGCCTCGGCCGAAGCGTTCGTGAACATCTTCGTCGAATCCGGCCCCGACATGTTCGAATGGGCCCTCGGCGAGGAGGATATTCACCTGGGGAACGTGTCACTCCTGGCCAGCCAGCCGGAATTCCACTCGGGGGCCAGGCTGAAGGAATTGATGGAGCTCACGGAGCAGCGAGAGCTGTTGGCGTCGGTGCTGCACGGCCGCGCCACCGCCGGTGGTTCGCACATCACGATCGGAGCGGAACACGGTGCACCGGAGCTGGCGGGCCTCACCATCATCACGGCCACGTACCAGCTGGACCAGGTGGAGGGAGTGGTCGGCGTGATCGGACCGACCCGGATGCCGTACGAGAAGGTCCTGGCCGTGGTCGAGTGCACGTCTTCGCTGGTATCGAATCTGGTCACTCACTGACCTCACCGTAAACTCGGGGATCGGCAGCGGCGTTCGCGCGGATTCCGATTCCTGCTAAGGCATACATGGCGGACTACTACACACGGCTGGGAGTCGAGAAGGACTCCGACCCAGACACGATCAAGAAGGCCTATCGCAAGCTCGCGATGGAGTTCCATCCGGACCGGAACAGTTCTCCGGACGCGGAGGAGAACTTCAAGCGGGTCACCGAGGCCTACGAAGTGCTCCGGGATCCCGAGCAGCGCCAGCTGTACGACCGTTTCGGGGAAGCCGGGATCAAGCGGGGAGCGGGTGGAGGCCCGACGGGTGGATTCGGCGGGTTCGACTTCGCGGATGCTTTCGAAGTGTTCATGCGTGAATTCGGAGGCATGGGCTTCGGTGATATCTTCGGCGGCCGTGCCTCCCGCTCCAGCGGTCCCCGGCGCGGCGGAGACCTCAAGCTGAGGCTCAAGGTGTCGCTGGAGGAAGCGGCCCGCGGTGTCGAGCGCAGCGTCAAGATCAAGGTGCTCGATTCCTGCTCCCGCTGTGGTGGTTCGGGCGCCGAGCCGGGCACGGCTCCGGAGCGTTGCGGCACCTGCAGCGGGGCCGGCGAGGTGAGGCAGGTTCAGAGGTCGATGCTGGGGCAATTCGTCAGCGTGCGACCGTGTCCGGACTGCGGTGGGGCCGGCGAGCGTATCCTCAGTCCGTGCTCGGAGTGTTCCGGCGAGGGGCGTGTGCGGACCGACCGGACGGTGCAGCTCCAGGTACCCGCGGGCGTTTCGACCGATGACTACCTCAAACTCTCCGGGCGCGGCAACGCGGGGCGGGGCGGCGGACCGCGCGGAGATGTCCTGGTCCTGGTCGAGGTCGAGTCGGATCCGCGGTTCCAGCGTGTCGGCGATGACCTGGTCTACAACCTGGCCGTGACCATGAGCCAGGCAGCGCTCGGCGCCGACATCGAGGTGCCTACGATCATCGACGGAAACGCGATGCTGAAGATTCCGCAGGGAATCCAGAGTGGGCAGGCCTTGAGACTGAGAGGGCGGGGCATGCCACGCCTCAGGGACTCGGGACGTGGGGACCAGGTGGTCCGCGTCCTGGTCTGGACGCCGACCAGCCTTACGCGCGAGGAGCGCGACCTCCTGGAACAGCTTCGGGAAGTGGAGAGTGAGCCCCCCGAGCCGGACACCGAGGAGCCAGGTTTCTGGGAGAGAGTCAAGCGCGCCTTCACCGCTTGAATCCGGTCGGCCACAAGCCTCCAACAGCTCGCCCCTTGCCCCACGCGCCTGCAGGCGAAACACTCATGTGCATCCGAGGCAGCCGCTCAGGTATTCCGGTTCCCTGAAGAGGTGAAGCATGAACGGTTTCGACGCTGGCCGGCCGCAGCACACCGAGTACGATCCCTACTACCTCCCCATGATCGAACTCGTGCCTGACCAGCCCGTGCTTCAGGCGCTGGAAGAGCAGAGGCACGAGATCATGGGCTTGCTCGGGAGCCTGGACAAGGCGACCGCCGATTTTCGCTATGGCCCGGAGAAGTGGAGCGTGAAGGAGGTCCTTGGGCACGTGGTGGACACGGAGAGGATCTTCGGCGCGCGGGCCCTGTGCTTCGCCAGGGGAGAGAAGACGCCCCTGCCGCCGTTCGAGCAGGACGAGTACGTGAAGTCGGCCGGATTCGACAGGCGTGCGCTATCCAGCCTGTCCAGAGAATTCGAAGCCGTGCGCCGATCCACCGAATGCCTGTTCGACGGATTTGACGAAGAGCAGTGGAACCGGGGTGGCGTGGCCAACGAGGTGCACATGACCGTGCGTGCGGTGGCCTATATCGTCGCGGGCCACGCCGCGCATCACCTGGCCGTGATCCGAGACCGCTACCTGGGCGATCAGTGACCATGTGAGGCCCGCCCGCGGCGGGCCCATACAGGACAGACAATGAGCCCCTCTCTCACGTTGGAGGGCTGGACCTGGAAACGGGTGACCAGCCTGGTGGCCGGCGCTACGATGGCCGTGGCCTCTTACATGACCATCCGCCACTTCTTCGCCGCGAACTACCCGGAGTCGATCTGGGAAGGATCGTTCTGCGACATCTCGGCCTTCTTCAATTGCGACAGTTCCGCGTACTCCGGCATCTCGGCGATCGCCGGAGTTCCGATCGGGGTATTCGGCGCCATCATCGGTGGGCTGGTGGTCCTCGGAGCCCTCATCCCGTCCGCGGCCCTGGAGCGAACGAACAAGAGCCTGGCCCTGGCGAACGGGATCGGCGTAGTCACCCTGGCCCTGTACTCGGTCTTTGTCCTCGGCAGCCTGTGCCTGTTGTGCACGGGCTTCTACGTGTCGTCGCTGGTCAGCCTGTTCCTGTTCTGGCGCTACGGCATCGACGGCGATGCGACCGGCTTCGCCTCCAGGTGGCTGCGGCCCTCGGTGGCGGTCCTGGTGGTTCTCGCCTTGTTCACGTCGACCCAGGCGTGGGCGGCGATGAGGTATCACGAGGCCAAGCGGGACGCACAGAGCGGGGGAGTGGCCGCCCGCGTAGTGAAGCAGTACTTCGGCCTGCCCGAAGTCGAGTGGCCGAGCATCATCTCCTCCTATCGGACGGCGAGTGCGACGGAGGACTTCCATGCGGCGCCGATCCGGATCGTGGAATACGGCGATCCCCTGTGTTCCGACTGCAAGTACCTGCACGAGCAGATGCTGCTTCTCAAGGAGGAGTTCGGGGACCACCTGAACGTCGCGTTCCAGTTCTTCCCCCTGGAAGCGAAGTGCAACGACGTGGTGGACAAGGACAAGCATCCGGGCGCGTGTGAGTTGTCTTACATTGCGGCCCAGGATCCGGAGAAGTTCCCGACGATCATCGACGAGGTGTTCGCGAACTTCGAGGACGCCAAGACGCCGGAGTGGCGTGCGGACCTGGCGCGCAGGTATGGCGTCGAGTCGGCGGTGACGGACTCCGTGACGATCGCCGAGGTGGCGCGGCAGATCGCGACGGGAGCCGAATACGAGAAGACGTCGGACCAGTATGAGCATGGCATCCGCTCGACGCCCACGATGATCATCAACAATCGCATGGTGATCGGGACGTTCCCCTACGAGCAGCTGCGGGCGATCTTCCAGGCGCTGGTGGACGAGGCCGAGGGGGATACGCGGTTCATGGAGAGCTGGGTGGACTGAGAGGACTTACCGAGTATGCGTACGATCTATCTGGTCCACTGCATTGAGGCATCCAGAGTTGGTGGCCAACGTACCTCGACGACGTACGTGACAAGCTGAAGCAATGATCCTGCTCGGTATCTACGTCGCCCTCGCGCTCGGCGTCTCCTTCCTCTGCTCGATCATGGAAGCAGTGCTGTTGAGCGCGACGCCCTCCTACGTCGCGACGATGGAGGCGACGGGAGGCGCCGTCGGTCGCCGGTTCGCAAAGCTGAAGGCGGACGTTGACCGGCCGCTCGCTGCGATCCTGAGCCTGAACACGATCGCGCATACGGTGGGCGCAGCGGGGGCCGGTGCCCAGGCTGCCGCCGTGTTCGGAAGCGCTTGGCTCGGTGTGTTCTCCGGCGTGCTCACCTTCCTGATCCTCGTTCTCTCGGAGATCATCCCCAAGACACTAGGCGCCCTCTACTGGCGTGGGCTAGCGCCTTGGGTCACGCGTATTCTGGTCCCCGTCATGCTGCTGATGTGGCCGCTCGTGAAGCTGTCTCAGTGGATCACCCGGTTGATCGCTCGGACCGAGAGGCCACCTGCGATCGAGCGGGCCGAGTTCTCTGCGCTCGCCGAGTTGGGAGCGCGGGAGGGAGTCCTCCGCCCCGGGGAGTTGCGGATCGTCCGGAACCTGTTCCGGTTCGGAGAATTGTCGGCGGAGGACATCATGTCCCCGCGAACCGTACTGGTCGCTCTCCCCGAGTCCGCAACGATCAAGGAGGCGCTCGAGCGAGAGAACGTGCTCCGGTTCTCGCGCCTCCCGCTCTACCAGGAAAGCCTCGACTCCGTGACGGGGTTTGTCCTCAAGAGCGACATCCTGCTCCACGCGGCCCGCGCAGCAGGCGATGTGGCGGAAGTCCGGTTGGTCGACCTGCGTCGCCCGATACTGCACGTACCCGGCAGCCTCGCTGTCCCCCAGCTGTTCGACCGGCTCATGACGCACGACTCGCACATCGCATGCGTGGTGGACCACTTCGGAGGAACAGCGGGCCTCGTCACGCTGGAGGACGTGTTGGAGACATTGATTGGGCTCGAGATCGTGGACGAATTCGATGAAGTCGAAGATCTACGGGAGCTCGCGCGGCAGGAGTGGCGCGAGCGGGCGAGGAAGCTCGGGCTCGTGCCAGACGAACCGGACGATACGACTCAGGTCCTCTCTGATTGAAAGGCCCATGCACCCGGGAGGTGGGAATGAAGAGGTGGCTCAGGCGCGTTCGCGGTGCCATAGGAATGGGCTTTACCTGGGCGGTGGCATGGTTCGGCGCTGGCATGGTCCTTCTGCTGATCGTCGGTCCGGACGCTGCAGATGTCCCGTTCCCCCTGGGCTTCGGTATGTTCGGCTTCCTGGCTGGTGCCACGTTCTCCGTGGTTGTCGGAATGGTCGAGGGAAGGCGCAGCTTCGACCAGATGTCGGTTCCGCGTTTCGCGCTGTGGGGCGCGGTGGGTGGTCTGCTTCTGTCGGGCGCCTTCATCCTTGCCGCGGGCCTGGATGGCGGCCTCATACTGGTCCTGGGTCCAGTGTTCGCATTGTCGAGCGCAGCGTCCGCGGCGGGTTCGCTCGCCCTGGCCAGACGAGCGGACGACCGGGAGTTGCTCGGCTCCGGTAGCGACGCCAAGCTCATTCCGTGATGTCCGAGGAACCGATCATCCTGCGGGCCGCCCGGCCCGATGTCGCCGAGGGGTTGGCGTTTGCGGGGTACCTCAACGCAGCCGCCGAGGGCTTCTTCCAGATCTGGCTCGGGAAGGACTTCAACCGGGTGATTGCCCACGCTTACACGAAGCCGGGCCACGACCTGTCTTACGAGAACGCTACGTTCGCGGTACGCGGCGAGAGAATCGTGGGGATGGCCACAGGCTACACGGCCGACCAGCACCGCGCCTCGTCGCTCACTCCCCTCCGGGATGCCCAGGGCTATCGGGCCGTCCGCGCTGCGATCATCGCTGCGGTATTCGCTCCGCTCTTCCGAGTCCTCGACACGCTCGAGGATGGCGACTTCTATCTTCAGGCGATCGCCGTGGACCCCGACCTGCGCGGAGCCGGCGTCGGTTCCTTGCTGATGAAGAGGGTCGCAGAAGAGGGTCGAGCCAGCGGGTCGAGGAGGCTGTGCCTGGATGTTGCCGGCAGTAACGCGGGGGCTCGGAGACTCTACGAACGCCTGGGCATGAACGTGGTCTCAGAGTCGAAGATCTTCTATATGCCCGGCGTCAGACTCCTGAGGATGGCGAAGGCCATCGGACGGACGATCTGGTGTCCTGAGGAGCCTCACCTCCCGGCCGCCAGATGACCGAACGCCGGGACCGCTCTGACGGCGACCCCGGCGTTCTCTCTTCGTAGTTCGTCAACTTCCTACAGCCGGAAGATGAACCCTCCGCTGAGTTCCCACTGGTTCGCGTACTGCGCGTCCTCGACCACGTAGCAGCCCCAATAGCCGCACCACCAGCCACCCGGATCAGACTTGATATACGTCGGCGTCCAGCGGACTTCGGCGCGCAGGCCGAACTTCGGACTCGCGAACGGGAACACCTTGACTCCGAAAGCCCCCGTCCCTGAGAACTTCGTTCCGCCGCCCACTCGCTGCTGCTGGTCACCGAGGGTGGCGTCCACGGCACCGAACTGGGTGGCCCCGAGGCCGATCAGGAGGTACGGACGAGCCACGGCGTCACGGTCCATGAAGCTATAGGAGTAATAGCCGTGATAGTTGTAGATGGTCTCGTCCCCGATCGCGACGGTCGTAGACCCGCCGAGTTCGAGCTCGGTCGACTGCATGTTGAACAGGAACCCGACCTCGGAGTTCGGGCTCAGCAGGAAGCCGAAGCGGAGCCCCCACGAGAAGGCATCCGCCGGGTCGACGCGGTTGAATCTACCTTCTTCGGTCTCCACCGTCGCCCCGTCCACGCCATCGCTGAAGGTCCAACCGGCCGTGCCCGAGATCTCGAATTTCGCGCTCTGTGCCTGTGCGGCCGACGCGGTCAGGCCCACGGCCAGCGCGACCAGAAGTGTTCTTCGGACCATCGATCAACAACCCTCGCTTTCGGTGTCGGACGCGGGACAATCTCATTGCCCCGCAGGGAGAATACAGACCGTGAGACTATCGCCGGCCGGCCCCGTGTCAAGGTGGCTCTCAGCTGCCAGCCGCCAGCTGTCCGACTGCCTCGATCAGTCGGTCAACGTCCTCCAGAGTCGTGTAGCAGGCACAACCCGCCCGCAGCAGGCCCTCCGGCTCGACGCCCAGGCGGGCCGTGACCGACGAAGCGTAGAAGTCCCCGTGCGACAGGAACAGGCCCCAGTCCGATGACAGGCGAGCGGCCGCTTCGGCCGGAGTGTGGCCTTCGATCGTGAACGACAGAGTCGGGGTGCGAAGCGCTCCGGGGCGCGGGCCGTACAGGCGCACGCCGTTCACGGCGGCGAGGCCCTCCCACAGCCGGGCGATCAGCTCGTCCCCCCGCCGCGACAGCTCCGCGAAGGCGGCGTCGAGCCGCTCGCTGCGAGTGCCGTGGCCCGCCAGGGCGGCCAGGAAGTCCACGGCGGCTGCGGCGCCGGCGATGCCCTCGTGGTTCAGCGTCCCGGTCTCCCACCTTTCCGGAGCCGCGTCCGGGGCGGGCGCCAGCTTCGGGGGCAGCACATCCGCGAGAATACCGCCCCGGCCCCACAGGACCCCGACATGCGGTCCATAGAACTTGTAGGGGGAGCAGGCGAGGAAATCACACCCAAGCGTCGCCACGTTGATTCTCTCGTGCGGCGCCAGGTGAACCGCGTCCACGAACAGGAGGGCGTCCACGGATCGCGCGAGCGAGCGGGCGCGCGGAAGATCCACGATCGTGCCGAGGGCGTTGGACGCCGCGGTGACAGCTACCAGGCGCGTCCGATCCGATACGCTGGCCTCAAAAACTTCCCAGTCCAGGTTCCCGGTCTCGGGATCCAGTGGGACCGTGCGGACGACGACGCCCCTCTCCCCCTGGAGGTCGACCCACGGCGACACGTTCGCCATGTGATCCAGTTCGGTCACCACGATCTCGTCGCCGGACTCGAAAGTGCGGCCGAGTCCTCTCGCAAGGTGAAACGTCAGTGTGGTCATGTTCGGCCCGAATACGATCTCGTCCGGCCTCCCGCCGACCAGGTCGGCCAGTACCACCCGGCTGTCCGCCAGTACCTCGTCGAGTTCACGCGACGTCTGGTAGGCCCAGTGGGCGTTCGCGTTGTGACGCAGCATCTGCTCGACCACGGCCTCCGCGACGACTGCCGGTACCTGGGTTCCGCCGGGTGCATCGAAGTACCCGACCGGACGATCGTCGTACATGCGCCCAAGGGCGGGGAACGAAGCTCGAATGGTCTCTATGGAGGCGATGGGGGAGATCGCGTTGTCGTGCGTGTCGGTCATCGGGTCGGTCCTGGACGTTGAGGTGTATCGTCGACGCTTACGTCGGTCCGGCGCCGGGAACCTACTCGGCTCTCACCGGCCCCGCAGCGGCATTCGCGGTGGGCGAGCGTGAGCGGAAGACAAAACGTCCCAGCACTGTATGCGTACCCGCCTCGGAGAAGCGGCGAGCAGAGCCATAGGATGATGTGTAGCAATGGGTTACGGGGGTGCAGGTCGGTGTTCCTTGATGGCTCGTTTCGTGCTGTAAGCGGACTTAACGTGTGATCGGACTACTCGGGCACACCGGGACCACCCGGCGCCCAACCCATGGAGTGATGACGATGACCACGAATTTCGACAAGAAAGCCGATCTCGCCGGTCCCGGCGTAAGCACCTACGAGGAGGTTGCCAAGATTCTGCCGACGGACTACAAGCCGCTTCTGAGTCCGAAGGACACCATGAAGGCCCTGTTCGACGTGAAGCGCTACATCGAAGACGGCCTCGCCCGCGAGCTCAACCTGATGATGATCCAGGTACCGCTGATCGTCCGGGTGGACAGTGGCGTGAACGACATGCTCGACCGGGACGGTTCTCGCACTCCCGTGGAGTTCGACTGCGGCCTCGGCCTCGAGCAGCCGATCCGGGCCAGCGTCGTGCAGGCAGCGACCAAGTGGAAGCGGATGGCCCTGAAGCAGTTCGATTGCGCCGTGGGAGAGGGCATCAACACCGACATGAAGGCCGTCCGCAAGGACTACTTCCTGGACCACGACCACAGTTCGTACGTGGACCAATGGGACTGGGAGAAGGTCATCACGGCGGACCAGCGCAATCTGGCGTTCCTCACGGACACGGTGCAGCGCATCTGGAAGGTCATCAAGGGCGCGCAGGACTACGCGTTCGACAAGTATCCGGCGCTGGACGACCCGAGATACCCGCGCCTTCCGGACGAGCTGGTGTTCATCCACGCCGAAGAGATCCTGGAAATGTACCCGGATCTTCCTCGCAAGCAGCGTGAGACGAAGATCATCCAGGAGTATCCGGCCGTCTTCATCTACGGCATCGGGTGGACCCTCGCCGACGGTTATCCGCATGAGATGCGGGCCGCCGACTATGACGACTGGGTCACGGACACCTCCGCCGAGACGGGCAAGGACACGCATGGGCTGAACGGTGATATCCTGGTCTGGAACCCGGTCACGAAGCGTCGGCACGAACTGACGTCCATGGGCGTTCGGGTGACGAAGGACACCCTGGTCAGGCAGCTCGAGCTTAGCGGCCAGATGGACTACCTCGAGCAGCCGTATCATCAGGCGATCCTGAACGACCAGATTCCGCTCAGCATCGGTGGCGGGATCGGCCAGTCGCGCACCTACATGCTGCTTCTCAGGAAGGCGCACCTGGGCGAGGTGAGCGTCACGGTGTGGCCCGACCAGTTGAAGGAAGTCTGCGAAGAGCGCAACATCGTCGTGCTGGAGTAGATTCAAAGGGCAGGAGAGCGCAGGCGGCCGCGGGGGCTCTTGGGCTCCCGCGGCCTTGTTGTCTGTGTCAGATGTGCCCATCTACGGAGGAGCCGTGGACAACGAGCTTGCCGGGCAGAAAGCGTTCGGAGAGGGCGGCCTCGAGCACTCTCTGGGACGGGCGCGCGAGGACTGGAGGGTCGAGGACCTGGTGGAGCTGTTTCGCCGCGGGCGGGCCAGGGGCCTCAGCCTGATGCACGTGGGAGGCGACGGCTGGCTGAAGCGCCTCGACTTCATGCCCCACGATGAAGCCCGTCTTCGCCGTGTGTGCGAGGCCGGCGAACGGGCCGATGGATCGAGCCTGTTCCCCGGCTCCGGGATTCCGGCGGGCGCCTCGGACATCGTCCTCCGCCCCAGGATTGAATCGGGCTTCCTGGACCCGTTTTCCGCGGTTCCGACCCTGGTGCTCATGTGCAGTCATGCCGGGCCGGACGGTGAACCCCTGCCACAGTCCCCCGACACGATCGTGCGTCGCGCCATGGAGCGCCTGCGCTCGCAGACGGGCGTCGAACTGCTCGCCCTGGGGGAGGTCGAGTACTTCCTGGGCAAGCGGCGGGACGAGAGCGACATCTACGGGGCCGATGATCGGGGATACCATTCCGTGTCTCCTTTCGTGTTTGGCGAGCCCCTGCGGCAGCGCGCGCTCGAACTCCTCGTGGACCTCGGACTCAACGTGAAGTACGGACACAGCGAGGTCGGATACATCGAGGCGCGAGAACCGGATGGTGTCATCTGGGAACAGCACGAGATCGA
>Ga0272441_10010761_pt1 | contig 13761 bp, 10 predicted proteins | sample SSMProp6N_FD_193582 | JGI IMG/M metagenome (GOLD analysis project Ga0272441, IMG submission 193582) | Marine sediment archaeal communities from Little Sippewissett salt marsh, Falmouth, MA, United States - SSM-Prop-6N | ecosystem: Environmental > Aquatic > Marine > Wetlands > Sediment ... | reverse complement strand
CTCCGCTACAACCATACGGTGAGCCGGTCCGGGCAAGGAACGGTCTTTCTGCTGTTTGCCGGCCATCACGACCGGTCCGAGACCTCCAGCGCGTACTTCGAGGTCACCGACGGCATCATCACCCGCTACTGGACCGAGCCCTAGCGCCCCCGGCCCCCGGAAGAAAGGGGCAAATCCCGCTGCCGGAAGGCGCCCGTGCCCCCGATCCTCCGCCGCGGCTCTTGCGCCGCCTGCTGGCCATCCCGCCGCGTCGCACGCTACCATGGCCGCTCCTCTATTTACGCCAGGAGTGCGCGATGACCGGTACCGATCTCGCCCAGGTGGAAGCGGCCGCAGCCAAGTTCAAAGAGGATTACCTCAACACGAAGGCTCAGATTCAGAAGGCCATCGTCGGGCACGAGGAGATCGTGGACGGCGTGCTGATCTGCCTTTTCTCCGGCGGCCACGCCCTGCTGGAGGGCGTGCCCGGGCTGGGCAAGACCCTGCTCATTCGATCCCTTGCCCAAGCCCTGCACCTGGCCTTCTCCCGCATCCAGTTCACGCCGGACCTCATGCCCGCGGACGTCACCGGCACGACGATCGTGGTCGAAACCGAGGGCGGGCGCCAGTTCCAGTTTCGGCGCGGGCCGATCTTCGCCCAGATCGTCCTCGCCGATGAGATCAATCGCGCCACGCCCAAGACCCAGTCGGCCCTCCTGGAGGCGATGCAGGAGCGATCCGTCACCGTCGGCAGCGAGACGCACAAGCTCGACCGGCCGTTCTTCGTGATGGCCACCCAGAACCCCATCGAGCAGGAGGGCACCTACCCGCTGCCCGAGGCGCAGCTCGACCGGTTCTTCTTCAAACTGCTCGTGGGGTATTCCAATCGCAGCGAGTTGTCGGACATCCTTGACCGCACGACGACCGGCGTGGAGCCGGACGTGCAGCCGGTCCTCGACGGCCCCGCGATCATGGAGCACCAGCGGCTTGTCCGCCGGGTGGTCATTGCCCCGCACGTGCAGGATTACGCGGTGCGTCTCGTGCTGGCCACGCATCCGGGCGGTGATCTCGGCACGCCGATGGTGAACCAGTTTTTGCGCTTCGGCGCTTCGCCCCGCGCTGCCCAGGCGCTCGTGCTGGCGGGGAAGGTCCGGGCCCTGCTGGATGGCCGGGGCAACGTGTCGATCGATGACATCCGCGGCGTCGTCCTGCCCTCGATGCGCCACCGCCTGCTGCTGAACTTCGAAGGCGAAGCGGAAGGCAAGACGACCGATGAGATCCTCACGAACGTCGTCGACACCCTGCCGGTGGATGTGTCGATGGCGACGGCGTAGGAAACGTCGAAACGTCGAAATCCGGCTGAGCGAGCCGCGTCGGATGTTCCTGAGCGTCGATCGCGCAACGACGCCCACTGACGATACAATCTCATCATACGGGGCTCGAAACCGGGGTACACGACCTGGCACATCACGTTCGGAACCTACGGCACGCGCTTGCGAGGCGGCGAGCGCCCGACGGTCGACCGCCGCGAGCATGAGCCGGGCGAGCCTGTCATTCCACGGGACCCGGACCTTGAGGCCGATGATCGCCGGCGCGTCAAAGGCGGACCGGTCTTTCTCTCGCCTCAGCAGCAGCGGTTCATCCAGGACCTGATCCCGAGCCTGTGCGAGCGCGGAGGCTGGGATCTGCGAACCTGCTCGGGCGGCCCGGACCACGTCCATGTCCTCCTCGATATCGATGCGCAAATCCCCGGCGAGCGTGTCCGCCGGATCATCAAACGCTGGATCACCAAGGCGCTCGACGAGCGGTGGGGCAAGCCGGCCCGGGGGGAAGTGGTGGGCGAAGCAAGGATCGAACAAGCCGGTGAAGAACGCTCGATATCTGCGCAACGCCTTCAACTACATCGAGGGCCAACGCGCATGAGCGAGCCGCCGCGTCCCCGCGAGCGGGTCGCGTCGGGCGATCCGGAGCGTCGTTCGCGCGGGCGGGAGCCGTTGCTGGTCTCAGGCGACCCGCTGGCGGGGACGCCGCGGCTCGCTTCGGAACGTCCTGGGCTCGCGTGGGCTGGCGGTGGCACGGCGGCTCGCTCACAATAGTCGGCCGTGACTTTCCTCAGCCCCTTCACGGCCCTGCTGGCGGCGGCGGTGGCGATCCCACTGCTGGCGCTGTTGTACTTCCTCAAGCTTCGCCGGCGGACGCTGAAGATGGCCAGCACGCTCCTCTGGCGGCGATCGTTCGAGGATCTCCAGGTCAACGTCCCATTCCAGCGGCTTCGCTTCTCCATCCTCCTGCTGCTCCAGGCTCTCATGCTCCTGCTGCTGCTCTTCGCCCTTGCCGAGCCGGTCATCGAGGCCGAGGCCCGCCCCGCCCCGCGGATCATCCTGCTCATCGACCGCAGCGCATCGATGAACGCCACCGATACCGGGGCGGCGGGAACCACCACGCGGCTGGAGGCGGCCAAGGCGGCCGCTCGGCAGATCATCGATCGCCTCTCGCGCAGCAGCGAGTCCAGCCAGGTGATGATCATCGCCTTCGGCGCCGATGCGCAGCTCGCCATCGGCTTCGAGTCGCGTCGTGATCTGCTGATGGAGGCGATTGACTCGATCCCGGGGACCGACGAGGAGGCGGATCTGGCCTCGGCCCTCCAGCTCGCCGGCGCGTTCGCCTCTCGCGGCGAAACCGATGTGCCCCAGCCGCCGGACGTGGTGCTGATCTCCGATGGGGGCGTGGCCGAACCGGAGGAGGAATCCGGCTTCTCGCTGCGCGGCGGGACCTTCCGCTTTGTCTATGCCGGCCCGCAGGAGCCGGCTGGAGGGGCGGAGGAGGCCTCGGCGGCGCGGAACATCGGCATCGTCTCGCTCAGCGCCCGGCGGGACTACAACGATCCCGCGCAGGTGCTCGTTTTCGCCCGGCTGATGAACGCCGGTCCCCGGCCGGTGTCGACGCTTGTCACGCTCTTTGTCGACGAGCGACCCGGTCCTACCAGACAGGTGAGGATCGAGCCCTGCACCGAGAGGGAGGAGGGTCGATCGATCCCGGGAGAGGCGACGGTCGCCTTCTCCATCGATCTGCCGGGCGGGGCGGTGCTCAGTCTGCGGCATAATGCCCGCGACGCCCTGACGGCCGACGACACGGCGGCGGCGGTGCTGCCGCCGCCCGCCCGGCCGCGCATCGCCCTCGTTAGTGGCGAAGATGGGCCGGACCCCTTTCTCCAGGACCTGTTGGAAGCGCGGGAGCCGGCGGCCTTGCGCATCATGTCCGCCGAGGCGTTTGAGGCCATGCTGACCGATGAGATCGATCTCGCCGGGCTCTTCGAGCTGGTGGTGTTCGATCGGGTCGCCCCGTCTCGCCTGCCCGAGGTGCCCACGGTGACATTCGGCGCATCACCCGGGCCGCTCGAGGCGACCGAACCCTCGACTTCCGGGGGCCGGCGCATTCTGAGCTGGCAGAGGCAACATCCGTTGATGCGTCACGTGTCGCTGGACACGATCGTCTACGCGCGTTTCGGGGCGCTGACGTTGCCGCCCGGGGCAACGGCCCTGGCCACGGGACCGGACGGGCCGGTGATTGCTCTGTTTTCCTCCGGCAGCCAGCAGCACGTGGTGGTGGGCTTTGAGCTCCAATGGAGCACTTTTCCGATGCACGTGAGCTTTCTCGTGTTCATGCAGAACGTCATGGACTACCTGACGCTCTCCCGCACGGGTCAGACTTCGCTGGCCTTCCGGCCGGGCGAGCCGATCTCGGTGCGTGCGGCCGCCGATATCGCCGAGCTTCGGATCAGCGGACCGAGCGAAATGAGCGTGGACGTGACGCCGGGTGCGCTGGTGACGCTGCCGGTTCTGAGGCGGGTGGGCCTGTACACGGTCGCCGGGGCGGACCCGCCGCACGATCGCGTGGCGCTGAGCACGCTCAGCGAAGTGGAGAGCGACCTCCGCCCGAAGCGGCAACTGCTGGTGAACGCGCAGGCGGCCCTGGCCGGCGCCGCGGCCGCGGCCGCGCCCCGCGACATCTGGCCGTGGATCATCGCCGCGGCTCTGGTCCTCCTCGTGCTGGAGTGGCTGGTGTACTGCCGCCTGGCGCGGAGATGAGACCGCCGGCCGTCTGCGGGCCCGGCGCCGGGGTCGATGCCCGCGCGGCGGAGGCGAATTGCCTCCGGGGAAAAAGTCACTACGCTACGGGATCAATCACGTACAGAGCAGGAGCTTGATTGCCATGACATGTTTGCCGACCAGCGTGATCGTTTTCCTGTCGGCCGCAACCGTCTTTGCGGGGACCGCCGGGGCGCAGTATGAGGCGGAGGATGCCGAGCAGCCATCGGCCGCCACGATCGACTACACGTTCAACGCCGGCTTTGAGTATCAGATGGGCACGGGCATCGACGACGGGGGCGATTTTGACGTGGCGCGCCCGAGCATCGGCCTCTCGGCCAAGACGAGCCTGATGGACGATCTGGATCTGACGCTCCTGCTGAATTACGAGTTCAGCGCCTACGAATTCGACGGGGAGACCAGTTTCGGCGGGCGCGATCCGTGGGACAGCATCCATCAGATCGGCATTGGCGCTCTGTTCACGCTCACTCCGACCGACGATTGGGCGATCTTCGGCGGACCGTTGTTCCAGTTCGCCGCGGAGACCGATGCGGACTTCGCCGACGGCTTCACCGGCGGCGGACTTGTCGGGGCCTCCCACCGGTTTTCAGAGCAACTGCTGATCGGTGCCGGAATCGGCGTGGTCAGCCAGATCGAAGACAGCAATCGGTTCTTCCCCGTCTTCATCCTCGATTGGAAGATCCTCGACGATCTGCGGCTGACCAGCCGGACCTCGGCCAGCGCCGTGGGGCGCACCGGGATCGAACTGGTCTACTCCGCCACCCGCGAATGGGACATCGCGGTCGGCGGGGCCCACGAGATCAGGCGCTTCCGGCTGGATGGTGATGGCATGGCGCCGGACGGCGTGGGCGGGGAGACGGGATACCCGATCTGGGCTCGCCTCTCCTATGGAGCAAACCCCAACCTGGATCTGAACCTCTATGCCGGTCTCGTCGTGGGAGGCGATCTGAGGCTTGATAACAGCGCGGGACGCCAGTTGGGAAGCAAGGATTTCGAGCCGGCAGGCCTCTTCGGCGTCTCTGCAAGCATCAGGTTCTGAGCCGGCGACGGCCAGCAGACGGAAGATCGGTCCGCGACCCAGGCCCGCGAGGGGTGGGTTGTGGCGTCTTCACGGGCCGGGCAGATCGTCCCAGGCACCGAGGATAACCGCCGCCCGGCCCGGTGCCTGGCGCCACGGCGCACTCGTCGCGGGCGAGGTCTCCATCGCGTCCCCGTCGCCGTGAGTGCGAATGCCCCCGAGCCGGAGGGCGGTGGATTCCATCAGAACCGGCAACCACGCCTCGGGCAGGACGATCCGGCAGTACCACCGATCGGAGAATGAGCGGCGGTGCACCTGGAGCGTGCCGTCGTTGCCCCCGATGAACAGCCGGTGCCAGCCGCTCTCCGGCACGGTGAGCGCGACGGTGGGGTCGTCTTCCGGGCCGATCAGCAGCGTGACCGCCTCTACGCCCCGCACCTCAAGAGGACCGGCGAAGGACCGTAGCGGATCGTCGCCTGCGGCGGTGCCCTGGTTCTCCTGCTCGCGCCGGCATTCGAAGAACACCTCCCAGCGATCCCAGAGGCGTCGAACGTGCATGGAGGTGGCGCGAGCCGGCTCGATGAGGTGCTGGCGCCCGCTCTCAATCTCCGCGAGGGTCAGTGGTGGGAGCAGAGGCGCAAAGAACACGCCCGGCGGCCTGGCCGTCACGACGCGCCGACCAAAGACCACGCGTACGGACTGTCCGGGGGCTTCGATGAGCAGAACCTGGCGCGGCGGCTCTTCTTCCTGCACGAGGCCGGTGAGGTCCGGCCCGGGCAGCGGCGGGCGATCGAGCTGGACGCGCGTCAGCAGGCCCGGAGGGAGTTCCGCGGCGATGGGGATGTCGGCGGTCCCCTCCCATGCCAGCTTGGCCACCAGCGCCTCGAAGCCGCGATTGACGATCACCAGGCGGACCTGCCCGTCATGGGCTCCCTCCTGCCAGACCAGCAGGGGCCGGCGCAGGTCCGCCCAGGCCAGCGCTTCGTTCACGAGGCTTGCCTCGATCCTCGAGCGGTCCAGGAGTATCGAGAGCAACCTTCCGAGTTCCTCCGGTTCGGCGACCCAGCCGGCGAACCGCCCCCCGGCAGAGTCGCGGTCGGTGCAGATGCGGGTGAGCAGATCGCGGCACGTCGCCGCCACACCCGGGCTCGGCCTGGCCAGACGCCCCAGGCCAATCCGCCAGAGGCCGGCATGGTGCTCGGCGACGAGGGAGCCCACCGGGCCATAGGCCTGCGGTGACGGCGGGCGGAGCCCGAGACGCTCGGCCAGCAGCACCCAGCGCCAGTATTCGAACGGCGAACGGGGATCCGGCCTGTCCGGTGAGTCGCCCCGTGGCATGGGGAGCGGCTCTGATTCGGGCCGATCTTCCCGGACCGGGGGCTCTTGGAGATCGCACCAGACGGGTCGCAGTCGTCCGCTGCCCGGCTTACCGACTTCGATGGGGCCCTCGCCGTCGGCGGGCAGGCGGGCGAGAAGGTACGCAGCGCCCTCACCGGCGGCGCTGTCGTCGCCAGGGGCGATTGGCCTCACGGCCAGACCGCTCGGGTCGTCGGTCCAGCGGCGCGCCCTCGCCGGGTTCCTTTCTCGGGCGTGAATCCAGACGACGATGCCCTCGATCGCCGCGCCGTCGGGGAAGATGAGGGGGATCGTGGCCGGCCAGTTCTCGCCATGACGCTGGGCCCCGAGCGGGAGCATGAGTACGCCTCCCCGTGGTGCAATCGGTTCCTCCGTCAGGGCGAGAATGCCGCGCACCGCGTCGGCGAAAGCCGCCTGGCCGATTCCCCAAAGAACCAGCAGCACGACGGACGCGGTTCGGCTCAAGCACCCCGCCAATGCGGCCGAGTACGTTGAAGGACGTGCTCGCCAATGCGATCCCGTGGGCACGGGGTGGGGTGGCATGAGGCGTCTGGCTCCAGGGAACGTGCTTGAAGGCGCCGAATCGCGACGAGCCTTCCCGGGTCCCTTGAGTGTACCGCGGCCACCGGATGCGAAAAGGAGCCTGAGAAAGATGGTGAGCATCGAGGCGGACGGGACGATCGTTTTCGCCCTTCACCAGCCGCAGGCCCGGTGCGTCGAGGTGGTGGGGGCCTTCGACGGCTGGCACGAGAAGCACCTGGCGATGCAGCGCGGCGACGGTGGCGTCTGGCGTCTGAGCCTCGATCCCGGGCCGGGGCAGTACCTGTTCCGTTATCTCGTGGATGGCCGGCGATGGCTGCTGGACACCTCGGCCCACGGAACGTGCCTCTCGGCCGACGGGTGCGAGAAGAGCCGCGTGTGGCGCCCGCCCCTGCGCCTCGATCCGGATGCGCTGGCCGCATAGCCGGCGACGACAGCGACTGCAAGCCGCAGGGTCCGGATCGCGAGTGTTCAGCGACATTCTGGAGAACTCAAGGAGACGGCGTGATGTCGGCCCGCCGGGCCGATTGACCGCGCCCTCGCGGCCTGCTAGCCTCGCCCGCTCGACCCGGGCGGAGTGGGAATCGGCATTCGAGCTCAAACCGCTCAGGCCGGCCGTGCCCCGCCGTTGGGGCCGACCAGGCCCGCAAGGCACCGGACGGGCGGAGGCCCCAGTTGTCTGACCAGCGGAACATCGCCGTCATCGGCTGCGGAGGCTGGGGACGGAACATCGTTCGTGTCCTCGCCGCCCACGGCGGATTCGGGGCCTTGCGCGCGGTGGTCGATCCTTCCAAGGCGCGCCGGGTGATGGCCCGGGAGCTGGCACCCGAGGCGGCGGTCCACGAGCACCCCAGTCCGGTGTGGGAAGACCCCGGCGTCCGGGGCGTGATGATCGCCACCCCCGCGGAGACGCACTACCGCCTGGCCCGGGACGCCCTGGCGGCAAGCAAGGACGTCTTCGTCGAGAAGCCGATGACCATCGATGTGAACGAGGCGCGGGATCTGCTGGCGCGGGCGGCGGCCACCGGCCGGGTGCTCATGGTCGGCCACCTTCTGGAGTATCACCCGGCGATCCTCACCCTGCGCCAGCTGATCCGGGACGGCGAACTCGGGTCCATCCGGTATGTCGTTTCCAACCGGCTGAATCTGGGCAAGATCCGCACGGAGGAGAACGCCCTCTGGTCGTTCGCCCCCCATGATCTGGCCGCCATCCTGCGCCTCGTGGACGCCCTGCCGCGACAGGTGGTCGCCACCGGCGGCAGCTACCTGAAGCCGGACGTGGCCGACGTGACCGTCACCCAGCTTCTGTTCGACAACAACGTGGGATGCCATATCTTCGTCTCCTGGCTGCACCCCTTCAAGGAGCAGAAGCTGGTGGTGATCGGCTCGAGGAGGATGGCCAGCTTCGACGATGTGGCCAAGCGGCTCGTCCTCTACGACCAGCGGGCGGACGGGGAGCCAGGCCGGCTTGCTCCAGGATGCGGCGACGGCACCGACGTTGCGTTTCCTCTCACGGAGCCCCTGCGCGAGGAATGCCGGCATTTCATCGAGTGCATGGAGGGCCGCCTTACGCCGCGCACCGACGGCGCCGACGGCCTGCGCGTGCTGCGGATCCTGCATGCGGCTCAGCAATCACTGATGGCCGACGGCCACCCGGTCAAGCTCCAATGGCTGGCGGACTCCGATGGCCGGACTGACCCTGAACGGCCGGCGCCGGTCATCGCCACGATTCCTCCCGCCGCGGCCGGCCGACGACATGCGTATGAATCGCTTCGATCCTGACCGGCATCCCGGGGTAGAGGTTCACGAATCGGCCTACGTCGACGAGCCTTGCGTCATCGGCGCGGGCACGAAGATCTGGCATTTCACCCACATCATGGCCCGCTGCACGATCGGCCGGAACTGCAACCTGGGCCAGAACGTGCTCATCGCCCCCCATGTCACGCTCGGCGACAATGTGAAGGTGCAGAACAACGTGTCGATCTACACGGGCGTTCTGCTCGAGGACGATGTGTTCTGCGGGCCGTCGATGGTGTTCACCAACATCATCAATCCGCGCAGCGAGATCGTGCGCCGCGATGACTACAAGCCGACCGTCGTCCGCCGCGGCGCGACGCTCGGGGCCAACTGCACGATCGTCTGCGGGATCGAGATCGGTCGCCACGCGTTCATCGCCGCCGGCGCGGTGGTGACGAGCGACGTGTTGCCCTACGCGCTGATGGTCGGCGTGCCCGCACGCCGCGCCGGCTGGGCCTGTCGTTGCGGTGAAACGCTGCCGGAGCCCGAGGATTCGCCTAAGATAACCTGCCCCGCGTGCGGCAACGAGTACCTTCGCCAGGGTGGACGCCTCGTCCCCGTCAAGGAAACACAAGATCATGGCTGAGAAGATCATCGTCCCCCTGCTCGACCTGAAGGCGCAGTACGCCGAGATCAGGGATGACATCGCGAAGGCGATCGATGAGGTCGTCTCCGCGCAATACTTCATCATGGGCCCGAACGTCAAGGCCCTGGAAGAGGAGATCGCCGCCTACTGCCGGACGACGTTTGCCGTCGGCTGCGCCTCGGGCAGCGATGCCATTCTGCTGGCGTTGATGGCGCTGGACGTGGGAAAAGGCGATGAGGTGATCTGCCCGGCCTACACGTTCTTCTCCACCGCCGGCTCGATCTATCGCCTCGGCGCGCGCCCCGTCTTCGCGGACATCGATCCCGTGACCTACAACATCGATCCCGGTCACGTGCGCGAGCTGGCCGGGCGGTGCGGGAAGCTGAAGGCGATCATGCCCGTGCACCTGTTCGGGCAGGCCGCGGACATGGATGCGCTGCTGGCGATCGCCGACGAAGTTGATGTTCCCGTCATCGAGGACGCGGCCCAGGCGATCGGCACGGAGGATGCGACGGGCGCCCGCGCCGGCTCGCGCGGCGCCGTCGGCTGCTTCAGCTTCTATCCCTCCAAGAACCTCGGCGCGTTCGGGGACGGTGGGATCTGCACGATGAACGACGCCGCCATCGCCGACCGCATCGGCATCCTCCGCGTGCACGGCGCTGAATCAAAGTACCACCACAAAGTGGTCGGGTTGAACTCGCGTCTCGATGCGCTTCAGGCGGCGATCCTGCGCGTCAAACTTAAGTACCTCGATCGGTGGACCGAGGGCCGGCGGCGGAATGCCGCGCATTACGATGAGGCCTTCGCCGCCGCCGGCGCGAAGACCAGCGCGCGCCCCCTTGACGAGGAAGGCCTGCCGCTTCGCACGCCCGCCCCGGCCGCCGAGAACGCCCGGCACATCTACAACCAGTACGTGATCCGCGTGCCGGGCGCGATCCGGGAAGCGCTGCGTCAGGAGCTGTCGCAGAAGGGGATCGGCACGGAGATCTACTATCCCGTCCCGCTTCACCTCCAGGAGTGCTTTGCCGATCTGGGTTATGGCGCAGGTGATCTTCCCCACTCCGAGCAGGCGGCCGCGGAGACCATCGCCCTGCCGATCTACCCGGAGCTGACCGAGCGGCAGTGCGACCACGTCGTGCAGACGACTGTGAACTTCGTCGGGCGGCATGCCGCCGTCCGCGCATGATTCGATATGACTGATTCGCAGAAGACCCGCGGCGACGGCGAAGCGGAATCAGGTGCCGCGCCGGAGATCGCGCCGCCGCGGGATTGGCGGAAGATTATAAGTTCGTGGGCGATCGCGATCGCGGTATTCGCGGTGTGCCTGTTCCTCTATGCGAGAAACAATGCGTTTCCATATTATTATCATCCCGATGAGGCGGGAAAGGTCGAGCAGATCCTCGCCAACGAGCGCAACTTCAATCATCCGCTCCTGCTGCTGACCGCGACGGATCTCGCGAGTGAATTCACCGGGATGGACCGGAGCCGGCAGGAGACGGCCATCGTCGGCCGGTGGGTTGCGGCGGGCTTTGCCGCCATCGCGGTGGCTGCGCTGGCGATGCTGGCGATGCATTATCAGGGACTGTGGGCGGGGATATGCGTCGGCGCGATCGGCGCACTGTCGTATCGAATGCTCCAGTACGCGCATTTCATGAAGGAGGACACCGCGCTGGTGATGGGATTGGCGCTGTTCTTCCTGGCGCTGGCGCGGTTCTGGGATCGGCGGACGACGTGGAATCTCATTCTCCTGGCGGCGTCGAGCGCGGTGGCCGCGTCGGGGAAGTACATCGGCTTCATCACCGTGCTCATCGCCGTGCCGGTGGTGCTGCTGGCGGCGCGGGCGGAGGGCGCCGAGGTGCGGAAGCGGTCGATGAAGATCTTCTTCCGCGTCTTCGCCGTGGCCCTGGCCGTTGTCAATTACTACGTGATCCTGAACCTTGGTGCGTTCTTCGGAAGCCTGAAGTGGGAGATCAAGCACAGCATCACGCATCACGGCGGCCTGACGCGCAGCGTTCCCCACGCCGAGTATCTCGATCGGTTCGTGGATGATACGTTCCTGCTGCTGTGGATCCTGATCGCGATCCACTTCCTGTACCTGGCGATCACCTGGAGGAAGCGCACGGCGCCGGAATGGATCATCAGCGCGTTTCCGATTGTCTACGCGGCGATCCTGTCGTGCTCGACACTCGTCTACGCGCGCTATTTCCTCCCGGTGATGACCTTCGCGTATCTGCTCGCCGGGCTGGGGATCGTCGAAGGGGCGCGCATCATTCCCGCCGTGCGGTGGCGATTCGGCGCTGCGGTGCGAAGCGCGATCGTGCTGATCCTGCTCGGTTCGACGCTGGCGCTGCAGTGGCCGTCATTTGCGGAAACATTCAGCGCGTTCCGGGATGATCATCGCGCGGCCCTCGTCGAATGGATCGAAGAGAATCTTCCGGGGGCGGCGGTGATCGCCCAGGACGAGTACGTGCGCCTGCCCGCTTCCGCTTCCGGGGGCGGGGCCGGGGGCGGGAGCGAGCAGGAGAACGAAACGGATCGCGTCCTGCCCCAGGAAGTGCTGACGGCACAGTGGGTCGCCGATCTCGGAACACTTGACGAGTTGCGGCAGCGCGGCGTGACGCATGTCGCCGTCTGCAGGACGCGCTACGGCCGGCTGTTCAGCGACACGCGCCGGCCGACCGAGGAGGCCGAGGCTGACTATCACAGGCGGAAGGCGTTCTACGAGGAGCTGTTCGACACCGGCGAACTGCTGTGGGAACGCGAATCGGGCGCGGTGACGCATCTCCAGCCGGAGCTGAGGTTGTATCGCATCGTGCCGGAGCCGCCGCCGTCGGCCGACGCCGATGTCGGCGAATAGAAGCGAGGCGGCTCAAACCGGCTGAAGTCGATATTCGCCGGGCCGGTCCGCATCGGGCAGGATGCGCACGACGGGTTCGCCGACCTCGTGGCCGATGACGATGCGCCAGCCCTCCTCGGCGGCGCGCTTGAGCAGCGAGCGCTTGGAGCGCATGTTGTCCCAGGGCAGCATGTCGTAGCCCATGTTGAACGCCGCGCCCGCGTGATTGACCGTCGGCATGACGTCACCCGGGAAGCAGACGATGCCGTCGGAATCCTCGAAGCGCACGGCCTGGTGGCCCCAGGTGTGGCCGATCATCGGCCACACGCGCAGACCGGGCAGGATCTCCGCTTCGCCTTCGATGAGTTGGACCTGGCCGGCGATGGGATCGAGATGATCGCGCAGGTAGGTCTTCTTCATCGTGGTCCTGTTCGCCAGCGCATCGTCCCATTCCGTCTTCTGCACGATGATCTCGGCCCCCGGAAAGGAGCTGCTTGCCTCACCGTCGCCCTTGAAGTGCGTGAGGCCGCCGGCGTGATCGAAGTGAAGATGGGTGACGATGATGTGATCGATCTCGGCGGGCTCGACGTTCACCTCGCGCAGGGCGTCGAGGATGGCGCGATCTTCGAGATGGAAGATGTCGCGGTCCTTGTCGGACCACTTCCCGCCGTAGCCGGTCTCGATGAGGACCTTGTGCGAGCCGTCATCGAGGAGCAGGCAGTTGGTCTGGAGGTTGATGCGGTTGCGCTTATCGGGCGCGGCGAGCGTGGCCCAGAGCGGCTTGGGGACGATGCCGAACATCGACCCGCCATCGAGGCGGAACGAGCCGGCGCGGAGGAGTTGCCAGGACCAGGAGTTGGACATCGATCACGGGGCCTCTGCTCCCTCTCCCTCTGGGAGAGGGTTGGGGTGAGGGTGATCCTGCGCTGGCGGACGAGTTCGCCAGGCGCTGATCAGTGCTGACATGGTACCGTAAGTCCCTCACCCCCGGCCCCTCTCCCAGAGGGAGAGGGGAGATCACGCCTTCACGATCCGCGCCTCCACATCAGCCGCCCGGGCCATGGCGTTGCGCGTGTCGACGATCAGCTTCGCGCAGCGGCCAAGCAGCGCGTAATCGATCGCATCATGATCGGTGACGATCAGCACCGCATCCTGCTCGCCGATCGTCTGCTCGGTCAGCGGTATGGACGCGAGATCGATTTTGTACTTGCGCATCTTCGGGAACTGCGCCACGTGCGGATCGTGATAGGACACCTCCGCGCCGGCGTTCTGGAGCAGGGTGATGATCTCCGCGGCCGGGCTCTCGCGCACATCATCGATGTTGGGCTTGTAGGCGATGCCGATGACGAGCACCTTCGACCCGCGGAGGGACTTGCCTTCATCGTTCAGCGCGCTCATGACGCGCGAGATGACATGTGCGGGCATGTGGGCGTTGATCTCGCCGGCCAGCTCGATGAACTTCGTGGCGTGCCCGATCGCCTTGGCCTTCCACGTCAGGTAGAACGGATCGATGGGGATGCAGTGCCCGCCCAGGCCCGGG
>Ga0272441_10010760_pt1 | contig 13761 bp, 17 predicted proteins | sample SSMProp6N_FD_193582 | JGI IMG/M metagenome (GOLD analysis project Ga0272441, IMG submission 193582) | Marine sediment archaeal communities from Little Sippewissett salt marsh, Falmouth, MA, United States - SSM-Prop-6N | ecosystem: Environmental > Aquatic > Marine > Wetlands > Sediment ... | reverse complement strand
CCATCCTGCTTTCCTCCTTTCAGAAGAGCGACAACTCCGGTGTCGAGATAATCATGCTCAACCGTAAGACCTTGTTTCAGCAGATACTCTCTGATGAGAGCGGTGGTGCGAAACTCCTGGCAGGAAAGTTCGGGGTGACGATGAATATCACGGCGTATGCCGACTATTTCCGCGTACAGTTCATTTGCTCTGGCTCGAATGCGTTCTATGATCGCAGAGGTGTTCTCAGACATAAATCCATTGGAATATTAATAAAGAAGGAGGAGATATCGAGAGAAGACCAACAGGTTCCTACATATCGATATACCGCATGAATTCAAGGGCTTTTTCCCGCAGTTCATCTACACCTCCGTTAGCGGAAGGAATGGCATAGCGGATATGGTATCCGTATTTCTCCAGATTTGTAACCAGACGAAAAACGTCACTGCTCTGCACCCTGAAAGTCATCACCATGGTCTGTGAGCCGGGTTCAGGTTCGACAATACCGAAACTCAGCACCATAGCGTCATTTTTTTCAATGACCGCGATAATTTCAGAGACCTTAACGCCCAACGCAGGAGCCTCTATCTCAAGCGTGGAGCCTGATTCGGAAAAGTGAAATAACTGCGCGATCTGACGAAGAATATCTGCCGGATCAACAATCCCTTTATAGAATGAATCCTGATCCGTCACACAAAGAATATGTCCCGTACCGGCAACAACAAGGCGTTCGAACACATCAAGAATGTGCTCGTCCTCACGCACTGTTTCAGGCTCACCGAAAGACATCTGGTCAAGCCGAAGATCCTGTTGCAGATCGGTTTCCGGGATACCGGTAAGATCAGAGGTCTTAACAATCGCTAAAAGCCTCCCATCCTGAAGCACAGGCGCCTCCTTGAAGGCGGTAGCATCAAGTAACGGCAGAAGAACAGAGACCTTGTCCGAAGCCTGAAATACAGGATAATCCACATCTATGTATCGCTCTATAATGCTCATCGAAAAATGATCAAAAGTCAAAAAAATCTTGAATGACCGGTCATCCAGCTTAGCAAAACAATATCACGCTATATCATGGCACATACTACTTTATCAGCACTATTAACGATCTCTGACGCGGGAAAATTCCTAAGGTTCGATTTTTAACACCCGACGCTCATGTCTTCCGCCTTCGAACTCCGCGTTAAACCAGTTTTCGAGGCTTTTTTCTATCGTTTCGCTATCGCTGTATCTGGCAGGAAAACAGAGAACATTAGCGTTATTATGCTGTCTTGCAAGGCTCGCGATTTCCGGGTTGAACGCAAGTGCCGCCCTGATGCCTTTTACCTTGTTTGCCACAACAGAAACGCCGATACCGGACCCGCAGAGCAGAACCCCCTGATCAGCACCTCCCTCGGCGACAGCTTCGGCGACCTTTCGGGCATAATCCGGATAATCAACCGACTCCTCAGACCATGGCCCCATATCATCGACTTCATAACCGTGCGTATCGAGCCAGGAATGAACAGTTTTCTTTAGTGCATACCCGGCGTGGTCGCTTCCTATGGCTATTTTCATAATCCGTTAACTTTAAGGTTACCTATTGATTTTTTTTTCGATGCGTGATTGAGAAATATTTTCTGACTGTTCACTTGAGATTCTTCCTTGTCAACTTTCTCATAAGAACCATCAGAAGTCATCTCCCACGCCTTGACGTTATCACTCAGTATAAGCTCCAATTCGAATTTGACAAGTTCTATCAACTCCTTGTCCATAATGGGAAACAGCGCCTCAACTCTATGGTCAAGATTTCTCGGCATAAGATCGGCGCTGCCGAGATAGACTTCATCCATGCCGCTGTTGCGAAAATAATACGCTCTGCTGTGTTCTAAAAATCTTCCGATAACACTTATCACACGAATATTCTCGCTGACACCTTTAATACCGGGAACAAGACAGCATATCCCGCGAATTATCAGATCAATGGAAACTCCCTCGCTTGACGCTTTATAGAGCTCACGTATGGTTTTTCTATCGACAAGAGCATTCATCTTCATGATAATACGTCCGTTACCCTCTTTTTTATGCCACTCGATCTCACGGTTGATCATCTCGATGATCCTGCTGCGGGTATTGACCGGAGAAACGATCAGCTTCCTGTAGGTGGTGTGTTTGGAGTATCCTGTCAAAGCATTGAACAGCTCCGATACGTCATTGGCCAATACCTCGTTAGAGGTAAGATAACTATAGTCTGTATATATCTTTGCTGTGAAAGGATTGTAGTTGCCTGTACCGAGATGAAGGTATCGTTTCAGCTTCTCATGCTCCCTGCGGACAATAAGAGTAAGCTTGGCATGGGTTTTCAGACCGACAAAGCCGTAGACGACATGAGCGCCGACGTCTTCCAGCGCTCTTGCCCAGCCGATGTTATTTTCCTCATCGAAACGGGCCTTCAATTCAACAAGAACAGCGACCTGTTTCCCCTCTTCAACAGCATTCATCAGTGCCTTGACTATCGGGGAATTGCTGCCGACCCTGTAGAGCGTCTGCTTAATGGATAGTACCTGCGGATCGCTTGCCGCCTGATTGATCAGATCAACAACCGGCTGAAAGGAGTCGTAAGGATGATAGAGAAGCTGGTCTCTCTTGCGTACCAGGCTGAAAATATCCCCTGCGGCTTTCTGCTCAATAGGATTGTCAGGAGCAAAAGGCTCATCTTTCAATTCAGGTTTTTCAATTTTCATCATCTCCATCAGATCACTCAGCCCGAGGGCGCCGGAGATCTCATAGATATTTCTCGAGTGAATTTCGAGGTTTTTTATCAGAAGCTTCCTCATATACTCCGGCATGCTTGCCGTAAGATCAAGCCGGACAACCTTTCCGTAGCGCCTTGAACGTATTCCCTGCTCGATCGTCTCGAGAAGATCTCCGGCCTCGTCTTCTTCAATCTCGATATCGGCATCACGGATGACCCTGAACGGGTGGCTCTGCACAACTCTCATTTGAGGAAAGAGCTGTTCGAGATTGTTTTTGATAAGATCATCCAGCCAGAGCAGACCGATCCTGTCCGAACCGAAATCAAACCCCTCGATAGTATCGAGACGAAGCAATCTCGGAAGAATTCTCGGCACTTTGACCCTGGCGAACTTCAGGGCTTTCGTTTCAAGGTCCTCCAGCTCAACGGCCAGATTCAATGAGAGATTGGAAACAAAAGGAAATGGATGACCGGTATCGACCGCCAGAGGGGTAAGTACGGGAAAAATCTCACTCCTGAAATATCTCTTCAGAACCTCTACCTGACTTGAATTGAGGTTCCGGTATTCAACAAAATCAATACCGTGCCTGCTCAATTCCGGGCATATTTCTTTGTAAAAACAGTTATTTCTGAGATGAAACTGCTCAATAGCCCCCTCACGGATCTTTTCGATCTGTTCCTGAGGAGTAAGACCATCGAAAGAACGATCCTGTATGCCTGCCTCATACTGGTCTTCAAGACCGGCAACGCGGATCATGAAAAACTCATCGAGATTTGAGCTGAAAATGGAAATAAATTTAGCCCTCTCAAGCAGGGGATGCGCATCCGGAGAAAGAGCCTCTTCAAGAACCCTTCGGTTAAAATCCATCCAGCTCAACTCCCTGTTCAGATAATACGCGGGGCTGCTCAAATCCTGTTTGTTCACCGTTTCGTTTTCAGCTTCTGCATGCTTGTCCATTCTGTATACAATATTCGACGTTATCTAAAACCTCACTATCTCTTTTTCGGTAACCACACAATCAATTTTTTCATCCCATGGATCTTCAGGCAGGTGCGATATAACCTGAAACGAAAATGCCAGAACGATCGTGAACGGCTTTGCCCCTTGCAATCTCATCCCTGCGATGAAACGATCATAGTAACCTTTTCCATAACCGAGTCGTCTCCCTTCCCTATCAACGGCAACCACCGGAAGAATGACCACGTCCGGCAGAACATCTGCACACCCTTCGTGTGAAACGGGTTCAGGCTGCCCGAACCTGCCATCGACCACCTCGTCACCCTCTTTAAACGGCACCATACAGAGCGTTTCGCCGCGAGTCAGCGGCACAAACAGGGTACTATTCCCGGAAGACGTACACAGAGAGATCAAGGGGGCCGTATCGACTTCACGACGTTCATTCATGGACAGATACATCATGACCGTGCGAGCCTCACGGAATTCATGAATCCCGGCAACCTTTTCAGCAATCAGACGACTTGATGACCGCCACGCTTCACTGTCCATCGAAGCACGAAGGTCCCGGCACTTTCGTCTGATGCTTTCCTTGCTTTCAGCCATGTTCATGTCCTATAGTACAAATCTTACGCAAGTGCCACACACTGACAGCACCTCTTTGTATATTTTTTCCGCGATGCAAGTGCATCGTTGATCGAAGCTCGAAATCCTCATGTACCCTCTGTACACTCCGGTTTATGCGCTCCGTTCGCCTTTGCCTGAACCGCTCATAACAAGAGAGTGAGATGCCCTTTACACCTGCAAAGGATTATAAAACGTTGATTTTAAAGATAGTAAATTATCCCTCTTTTATTCTCCTGCTCAACAGAGTTGTCACATTACCTCTGGATGTGGCGCGTTAAGCCACCCGTAACCGGAAGCTGAATTGCGGAAATATTCATACATTTGTCTACAAACGTCAACCAGATGATACGCAGTCAGTATGAAACGCATAACAGCCGCATCGCTCAACCCCTCTTCGATCTATTGCGTCGGAAAAAACTACCAGCTTCACGCTGAAGAAATGCTGCAATGGGAGTCGGAAGGCGAGGCAGTCATGAAAACAGCCGAAAAGCCGCAGGAACCGATTATCTTCCTCAAGCCCTCTTCTTCCATTTCCTCCACGAAAAAAACATCGATCCCTCACTATCGCGGAAAACCCATATCCAGCAACATGCACTATGAGGCCGAACTGGTCGTGCTTATCGACGAAGACGCGGACAGTATTGCTGAAGAAAATGCCCTGTCCTGTGTCGCGGGATACGGCATAGGGCTCGATATGACACTGCGTGATGTGCAGATGGATGCAAAAGGCAGAGGAGAGCCCTGGCTAAAGTCCAAAGGGTTCAAAAACAGCTCTCTGGTGTCGGACTTCATTCCAGCAGATGATATCCCCGATCCTGAAAAGCTTGTATTTGAGCTCATGCTCAACAACACCATTGTCCAGAAAGGGGAAACTGAAAAAATGCTGTTCGACATTCCTGTGCTGATCTCCTATTTGTCGTATATTTACGGACTAAAGTCGGGAGACCTCCTGTTTACAGGAACCCCTGAAGGAGTCGGTCAGGTACAGAACGGCGACACACTGCGCGCAGAACTCTTCATAAACAGCGATCGCGGACGCGAGCTGCTGACTGTTCTCGACGCGGCCGTCGAAAAGTAACAACAATCATACAGGCGAAGCAGACATGAACATAATTTTCCAGAACGCGAGACTCATAAACCCTGCACAGAATCTCGACATGCAGGGCTCCATAAAGCTCTCTGAAACAGGGATAATCGATACGATCACCTTTGGAGAAGAGACGATCCCTTCCGGCTCTCATGACCGCGCCATCGACATGAGCGGAAAAATTATCGCTTCAGGGCTGTTCGACATGCACTGCCACTTCAGGGAACCGGGTCAGGAATACAAGGAAACACTGGAAACCGGTTCAAGAGCCGCCGTTGCAGGAGGGTTTACCGGTGTGGCCGTCATGCCCAACACCAAACCGGTCATTGACAGTCCCCTTGGAGCCGCGTTTATCAAACTCAACGCAAAGGATCTGCCGGTCGATATCGAGATTGTTGCCGCAATGACCGAGGGAAGCAAGGGAGAAACACTTTCCCCTTATGGCAAGCTCTCTTCCTATGGCATTTCATCTATTTCAGACGACGGAACCGCGGTACAGACGACCCGAATGATGCGACTGGTGTTCGAATACGCCGCAAGTTTTGACATGCTCGTCATTCAGCACTGCGAAGACACCTCCCTCTCCAAAGAAGGTGTCATGAACGAAGGCGGATACTCGGCCCTGATGGGACTCAAGGGAATCCCTGACGTAGCGGAAGTCATCACGCTCTCCAGAGACATCCATCTGATCGAGTACCTGCAGAAGCACAAGCTCAATCCGCCGATATCCCCTCCGAGATACCACGTCGCCCATATCAGCACAAAAGGCTCCCTGGACCTGGTCCGTCAGGCCAGAGCAAAAGGCATGCAGATCACCTGTGAAGTCACGCCTCATCACTTCACGCTTACCGAGCAGGATCTCTACGAAGCAGATGACAAAGGCAACTACATCATGAAACCGCCGCTCTGCAGCAGCGAAAACCGCGACGCGATTCTCGAAGCGCTTTCCGACGGCACCATTGACGCCATAGCCTGCGACCACGCCCCGCATGCACGCCATGAAAAAGAGTGCCCCGCCGATCAGGCCGCCTTCGGTATCATCGGCCTCGAAACCTCCGTCGGCCTCACTTTCTCAGAACTGGTGCATACAGGAAAAATCACCGATTACAGGGCGATCGAGCTGCTCTCCTCCAACCCGAGAAAAATTATGGGCCTCTCCCCCATTCTCTTCGAACCCGGCAGCTCGGCCAATTTCACCTTCATCGACCCCGAAGAAACCTGGACCTGTACCGAAGACCTCATCCGTTCCAAATCAAGAAACACCCCCTTCCTCGGCAAAACCATGAAAGGAAGAGCTATAGGTATCTATCACAAGGGAAGGCTGCATGGGCTCGAATAAAGTTGTTGATTCGTTGATTTGTTGAACTGTTGAGTTGTTCAGGATAGTCTCGCGAGCTCTGTCAGTCCATCCTTACATTGGTGTTCCGTAGGGGCGAAAAATCTTTCGCCCTTTCCCCGCCTCCGATCTTTTCACATACACCCGTCCACAATCAACCCTCTCGACCGAAAAATCTCTTCCACACGACATATATTCTCGATAGTGATACAATACGCTCTCATGCAACGAGTCTCAACTAATGGAATTTTTACAATATTTCCTGTATCATTAGGTAAGCAGGTTGATCATCAATGCAAAATGTATACGGCAATACAAAATGAGATTCAGACTTAAAAAAGCTTGAACAGGAAAAATTGAAATGATGATTGATGAAATCAAAAAAATGTCGCCTCAGGAAAGGTTGATAATCATGGAGCAGATTTGGGATTCTCTCGCTGAAGAAAACCAGATTCCTGAGTCCCCCGAATGGCATAAAGGTTTACTTGAGTCTCGACAACAGCGCATCAATTCAGGACAAGCGAAATTTCTGACACTTGATGAATTGAAAAGACTCAAATCCGTATGATCGAGCCTTCCCAGATTGTATAAGAAGCGTTGATTTGTTGAACTGTTGAGTTGTGCAGGCAAGCTCTGTCAGTCTATCCAGACATTGGTGTTCCGTAGGGGCAGGCCCCCGTGCCTGCCCGTCTCTGACGCTCATCCCTCTTCTATCAATCCCCTCGACCGAAAAAACTCCTCCACACGCGCGCCGTCTTCCGCGGTGAACCCGATGCGGAACCTCCCGTTTTTCAACGTCACGATAAAAATCCTGTCCCTCGTTGGCCGCCTGACATCCATCGGAAACCACGTCCTGAAATCCCCCGCCCCGTAGCTGCCATTTCCCGGTCAGCAACGACGACTCTTCCAAAGCATACACCTGACTGAGAAACCGCTGTATGTCAAAAACCAATCACGTATACTCTTCTGTGTTGCAAGGGGCGGAAACGCCTCTCTTTGGCTTTTTAAACACATGCAGGAAAAAATTTTTTGGCCATAGCCCTGTTTTGTTATAACATATGGTATAACAGAACGGAGGTGATTGTATGCGCGCAACAGTAACCAAGATTGGTAATTCGACAGGTGTTATCCTGCCAAAGGCTGTGGCTGAGCGCCTGAAGATCAAGCAAGGGGACATCGTGTATTTAACGGAAACCCCTTCGGGATATGCCGTAACGCCTTACGATCCTGAATTTGCCGAGCAAATCGAGGCCGCTCGCGAGGGAATGTCTGAATACAGGAACGCTCTTCATGAACTTGCCAAATGAGCTGGCGATGGATTCTTGATGAGGTTGTCTTGGCGATACATGACGAACAAATTGCCGAGCATGGCGGAAGTACTGGCATTCGCGATGCCTGTCTTTTGTCGTCAGCGCTTGCCCGTCCGCAACACCAGGCACAGTATAGCGTCGAGCCGTCCGTCTTTGATCTGGCGGCTTCCTATGCCTATGGCATTATTCGTAACCATCCGTTTGTTGACGGCAACAAACGCACCGGATTTTTAGCTGCCTATGTATTCCTCAATATTAACGGATGGCAACTGAAGTCGTCAGAAGCCGAAGCAGTTAACGCGGTTGTTGATTTGGCAGCAGGTAAAATCGATGAACCCGGTTTTTCGATCTGGCTGAAGAACAAGTCTGTTGCTCGAGCCGGAAAGGAATAACAAGTGGCTTTAGCTTCTTGTTGTCAGTCATCGGCGTTCGACTTAGTCAGGGCCGTCATGCAGCATAACGTAGCAACTCAGCGGCGCAGTTTATGCCCCCGATGAATTTGCAGTCTATCTTCTGACGTTCATACCTCCCCAATCAACCCTCTCGACCGAAAAATCTCCTCCACACGCGCGCCGTCTTCCGCGGTGAACCCGATGCGGAACCTCCCGTTTTTCAACGTCACGATAAAAATCCTGTCCCTCGTTGGCCGCCTGACATCCATCGGAAACCACGTCCAGAAATCCCCCGTCCCGTGCAACCGCCATTTCCCGGTAAGCAAGGACGGCTCTTCCACCGCTATCTTCTCGATCTCGTCAATACGCACAACCTTTTTCCTGAAGAATGGGAGGTAGTAGTTGCGAAAGGTTATGTCCGTTTCGGTTATGGATATGAGGTTGTCGGAGTATATGGGTGGTTGGGGCATGATAGTGTTTTTCCAGCAATTTCAATTATTGCATAACATATCAGTCATGTAAAGCTAACCGGTGTAGGAAAATACTAGTAACTGAGCATATAGTATAGTTGGGGGGTTAATCACAGTGCTTCAAAGCTCTGCGAACTGCGTCAGGCTCACGGGCGATGACCGTGAGCAACACACGAGCTGCACGATCGGGTTGACGTCGTTTTTGCTCCCAATCCTGTAGTGCTCGAACATCGAAGCCAAAACGGTTGGAAAATTCAGGCTGCGTAAGACCTAAACTCATCCTGATGGCTTTAACATCTACCTCATCAGGAACATGGGCAATAAAACCTTCGGAGACTTCTCCACGGACATATACCAAGGCTTGCTTGGAGGATTTGATCAGTTTACTTCCTGCCTCTGACATTTTTTTTAACTCCTTTTCGATAGGCATCTGCGATTTCTCCCAAAATTCCTCGTAACTCATTTCGTTCCGATTGTGACAGGTTGGCCTTTTCCCCCTTGGAAAACTCGCTATCAACCACTCTTTCCTTTTCCTCGTCCTGCGAAGCGAATTTTTCGCGCTCCGCCAGTTCCCTTCATTTCAACACCTGCAACAGGATTTTCAGCTATGTAATTAACTATAGCTCTGCGCTCTTCCTCCTTTACACCAGCAGCTTTTGCATCGGAAAGATAATAGGGAGTTGCAATGACGACTTGCATAATCTCAATATACGGTATTGCCGTACACATTCCAATTGAAGGGTCCCTCTATTTATTGTCATGAGCGATTCAAGTGCGAGGAGAACGGAGCGCAGAAACCGGAGTGTACACAGCGTACATGAGGATTTCGAGCACCGCTCAACGAAGCAATTGCATCGCGGAATAAATAAATAGAGGTGCTCTGAAAGATAAACCCATCTTATTGATGGCTGCTTACTGACTGGTACTGCCTGCCCGTAAATCTACTTTTTTGAATCCTTAAGAATCACATACACCATTGACCACCCAATATTCATCTGCCGGGCAATGTCGGTAGCTCCAAGCCCTTGTTCCCGCAAGGCAAGTACTTTGTTTCGATCAATCGAGCGCTTTCTCCCAAACTGCACGCCTTTGGCCTTCGCTTCCAGTCGTCCCCCTCGTTGGTACGTTCGAGAATGCTCTGCCGTTCTGACTGAGCGACGGCAGAGAGAATCGTCGCCACCATTTTTCCCGTTTTGCCTTCCGTACTGATGCCGTCATCGAGGAACCTGACGGCTACGCCCATGTGATCAAATTCTTTAATCAGTTGAATCATATCTGCCGTGTCCCGGTCTAGCCGATCGAGTTATGTAATCAGAATGACATCCCCCTCCTCGACCTTATGACTCAATACCTGCAAACCTTCACGATTCATGCTTCCACCGGATTCATTGACCGAGAACAAACGATGCGGTTTTACGCCAGCAGCTTTCAGTGCTTTGACCTGCAGATCAAGCGATTGCTGTCTGAATGAATGCATGTAATTGTTTGATGCATTTACATCTGAGCCAAATTGGTAATGAGGTTATATGTAAACCAGCCATCACCTGTCTGAAATGACTGGGGCTTGGCTGTTTGCGCATCCCTTTGCACCCCAATGCCATCAGAAAATGGATCGAAGGTAACGATCTTATTGTAAGCGATTCGAAACCGTTTTGATGGACCGGCAAAGTAAATGTGTTTATTTGTGACGCCTAACAAGCCCGTATCTACAAGCATGGTTTCAGATGTCTGAACGCGCTCTCCTTTAAAGGCACCAGTTCGATAATATATTCCTTTTGCAATACGAATGCTTACGCCTTGAGACCCGCCAACATATCGGGTTCTGGTCTTCTCTTCATAGTAGTTGACTCCCTGAAACACCCATACTACTTTTTCTGATTTCTGCAAATTGAACGGTAAGCCACCTTCAATTTTCATTCTTTCTGGCAAGCTTCCATCCATAATGTCGCGTAAAACAGCACCCTTTACCAATTTTGAATACGCGCCATTTCTATCAAGAATCTGCTGTGATAATGAAAAGTGCTCCTTTAATTCACTGAGGGCTGATTCTTCTTCCTCGGAAAGCAGACCGTCGTCAAAAGCAATATTTACCGCCCTTTCCCAACCAGATACCACTAAAGAATTCAGAGTATTTTTATCTAAATAACTTGTTGAGGCAACATGCTCAATTGAGTTTTCTAATTGATGTAAGTCACCACCTTCAGCACCGACCTTACCGACAAGAGAGATAATTACAAATTTTCCGTTTTCGTGTTGTTGTTCACACTCTTTGTGTGTTTTCTTCAAAAAACCGGCGGGTTTTCCGCAATAAATACAATCTGCCATTATTCATTCTCTTTCTGTTCTTCTGATCTTGCTTTGGAAAGAGCAGACGCAAGCAGCCCTGCAGGGACAGCTACTATCCCAAGACCTACCATAAGTATCATGAACGTGAATACTCTTCCGCCAACAGTGATAGGATAAATATCCCCATACCCAACGGTTGTAAGTGTTGCTAAAGCCCACCAGAAGCTATGAAATATGCTTTTAAACTGTTCAGGTTGCGCCTCGTTCTCGAAGTAATAAATTCCTACAGAGGACAGATAAAGCAGCATTATTGTAACGAAGCCGAACAGCACTATCTCTTCCTTAGCGATAATGAAGGCTCTGCTAAACCGCTGCATGGCACTGTTATATCTTACAAGTTTGAATAGTCTGAAAAGTCGTAGCATTCTTAGAATTCGCAGTGATCTCAGATCTATGCCAAGTGACAGATAGAAGGGGGCAATCGCGATGAAATCTATTATACCATAGAAGCTGAGAACATAATCTCGCCTCCTATGAGCAACGTACAAACGCAGAAGGTACTCAAGAGTGAATATCGAAACAATAATTCTCTCAGTGATTGACAGTATCTGGGTTATGCTTTTGCTGAGGTTCGGTATCGTTTCAATTGAGAAGGTGATTACAGAGACAACTACCAACAACTGAATGGATAAATCAAAGATTCTTCCAGCCTTTGTGTCGTTCCCCTCTATTATCGTCTTCAAGTTCATTTGCACCGCACTATTTTTACGTCTAACAATCAGCATCAGCTGTAGCACTCAGCGTCGACCGGTGCAAGCTGTTAGTAGCCAAGACAAGAATCACATTAACCTACTGGCCGAGTTTCCGAATGCGCAGGCCCCCTTTCCCGATTAACGTTGAATAATTAGCTTTGACGCGTGGAGAAAAAATACGTTCACATTTTCCGACGTAGCGAACATCTATTCCCATCGTCTATTTTATCCAACATGCCTATCGCATAGCACCAGCGCTTTAACACTCCCACGGCATGTGTGTCTTTGGATCTCCACATCTACATTTGATGGTGCCAGTTACCTCTACGTAATAGTACCAGTACCCTTTGCATACTCTTAGCGTCTCAGGAAGATGTACGGTGTGAAGCCGAGATATAGAGGGTAAGCATTCATAGGGAGCATCGCACTTATAATATCCTTGTTCACAGTGCCACTCTGCCTCCTTCAAAAACCTATTTTCCGCTAACCAACCCATTTGGTCTATTCTGTCATCATAATCTACTAATGGGCATTCACATTCCGGCTCGACTTTTCTAAATAAGATCAGAAACCTTGCAGTCCTTGTAGTCTTCCGATAGCAACAATTGTGTTTTCCCTTGATATCCTCTCGAGAACCTTTCATCACAGGTCAAACCTCCTCTCTATCGATGATGAATTGCAGAAATAAAGAGCGAAAAAGATACCAGGCTCAATTCAGGTGCCGAACCCATGAACATAGTCCAGCAAAAAATGAGCCTAGCCCCTGCGAGATACTCCCGCAGCCGAGCATCTGCTTAGTTTTGAAGAAACTAGATCCTCTTCGTTCTGTGTCGTCATAGGGCAATAAGGCAGAACGCCTCAATCAGCCGACGCTTTAGCGGTCGGCTGTATTGACTTGTTAGCCGTGACCAACTCTATATCCGGTAAATTATTAGCGACTTCTTGAACCGTTTTATATTGTTTTAGTGCATTAATCACAACAGGCAGTGGCTCTGCCCATATTTCCAGTAAATCGGCTTCGCCTTGCATAACTATAGGAAACGCCAACTTTTCAACGGGAGGACAGAACTCTGCTGATACTCCCTGTTTGTTGCCCCTAGCATCTATGCGATACCAACCAAAATGTTCGAGGTAAACTGCATTTAGGCCGTGTAGGCAAAATGGAGGAGCGTCAGTAATAGTTAAGCGCTGATAGCACAAACCTGCTGGAATATTGTTTGCTCGGAGAAGTGCTGCTAATAAATGACTTTTAGCATAGCAATAACCAGTACCATATTTAAGAACATCTGATGCTTTACACGTTACTGGATTTAACTTGTAATCCCAGCTGTGTTTGATTTCATCACGAACGAACTCAAAACACCTTCGAGCAATCTCTTCATTCATTAATGAACTTCCCGCTAAAGTTTTTGCGAGATTAAAGATATCTGGGTTTTCCCAGTCAATATATTCGGTAGCTTCTAGATATTTATTCATACACTCGAACTCATAGGACGGCTAACAAGTCATTAGTTCGTTTCTTCATATCTCATTTGAGGTGCTGCTGACCATAGTATCTCAATCAGACAATTTCACCCTAAACACTTAAACGTGACGTAAAAATACACAAAATCAAGAATATCTAAAAATCATCCTGATGGATATACAGAATAGTTGCGAAGGGATATATCACATTTGATCAAGCTGCTGAAGGCGCTTTTAGACAAATTCAACAACTGGCTGGGACGGGAGGTGTTTGATGCCAAGCATCATGGCGAGTATCGGAAATAGTTAACTTGTTTCCTGCTCTGATCTGATTCAATGAGCGACCACACACGGCAACAGAATTGAAATCCC
>Ga0272441_10010759_pt1 | contig 13762 bp, 12 predicted proteins | sample SSMProp6N_FD_193582 | JGI IMG/M metagenome (GOLD analysis project Ga0272441, IMG submission 193582) | Marine sediment archaeal communities from Little Sippewissett salt marsh, Falmouth, MA, United States - SSM-Prop-6N | ecosystem: Environmental > Aquatic > Marine > Wetlands > Sediment ... | reverse complement strand
TCGCACCCGGACAACGCGATGCACAACACCGTTCGCTTCCTGATCCGGAACTCAGGCCTGGCCAGGCGGCTGGAACTGGCGGCGGACGACTACCTGTACGGTCGACGGCCGCCTCCTGCCGACGTGGAGGGCTGGATGGACGTCAGGGGGGGTGAGGCGTGAGCATCTCTCGCCCGGACCGGACATTCCACATTTTCGCCCCAACAGTGAGGGTTTCTCAATGGTTCCCCGCATGACTCGCAGTCGGCCCTCGGCCGGCCGCCTTCTGTCGCTGTTCGTGTTGATTCTCATCTGGCCGGCGGTCGCGCTGGCCCAGGACGCCACCGGCGACTGGCACGGCGTCATGGACGTCGGAGCGGCCGGGCTTGTTTTCACCCTGCACGTGAGCGCCGCCGAGGGGGGCTATACAGCCACCATGGACGTGCCGGACCAGGGCGCCATGGGCGTGCCGGTCGACTTCGCGGTGGCGGATGGAGTGGTCACCTGGGGGTTCGCCGCGGCCGGGGTGAAATACGAAGGCGCCATCGACCCCGGGTTCACCAAGATCACCGGCACGTTCACCCAGGGCGGGCAGAGCTTCGACCTGGTGTTCGGGCGCGAGGTGCTGGCCCCGCCGCGAGGGAGCAGCGGGTGGGCGCAGGAGCGGCTGACCAAGACGGAAGTCTACATTCCGATGCGGGATGGGACGCGCCTGTTCACATCGTTCTACGTCCCGAAGGACACCACCCGGACCTATCCGATCCTGCTGAGCCGGACTCCGTACAACTCGGAGCCAGGTGGAGAAGACCGGTTCAACTTCATGGTCGGAATCAACGCCGACTTTATCGATGCCGGCTACATCCTCGCCTACCAGGACGTGCGGGGCCGGTACATGAGCGAGGGAGAGTTCGTGGATGTCCGGCCTCACGACCCAGACAAGCGGGGGCCCGAGGACATCGACGAGAGCAGCGACACGTTCGACACCATCGAATGGCTGATCGAGAACGTCCCCAACAACAACGGCCGGGTCGGCATATTCGGCGTCTCGTACCCGGGCTTCTACTCTACGACGTCCCTGCCGGGCGCCCACCCGGCGCTGAAGGCCGTCTCGCCGCAGGCGCCGGTCACGGACTGGTTCATCGGAGACGACTTTCACCACAACGGAGCGTTCTTCCTGGCGGACGCCTTCTCGTTCTACGCCTCGTTCGGCCGGCCGAGGCCGGAACCGACGCGGCGAGGGAGCGCCGGGTTCCAGTGGCCCAACCGGGACGCGTACGACTTCTTCCTGCGGCTGGGACCGATCAAGAACGTCGAGGCGAAGTTCTTCGGAGACAGCATCAAGTTCTGGTCGGAGGTGATGGATCATCCGGACTACGATGACTGGTGGAAGGCCCGCGTGATCCTGCCACATCTGACGGATGTGACGCCGGCGGTGATGGTCGTCGGGGGATGGTTCGACGCCGAGGACCTGTACGGCGCCCTGGCCACCTATGCGGCCATCGAGGAGCAGAATCCGGGCATCTCGAATCGGATCATCATGGGGCCGTGGTCACACGGCCAGTGGGCGTGGGACGACGGTGAGAGCCTTGGCAACGTGCACTGGGGTTCGAGCACGTCGGATCTCTTCAAGGCGGCCCAGCTGGAGTTCTTCAACTACTACCTGAAGGACGAGGGCGAGTTGAACCTGGCCGAGGCGTCCATGTTCGACACGGGCGCCAACGAGTGGCGGGAGTTCGAGGCCTGGCCTCCGCCGAACGTCGAGCCGGCGGCCCTCTACCTGCAGCCGGGTGGCGGCCTCGCCTTCACTCCGCCGACCGCCGGTGAGAGCTACGAAGAGTACGTTGCCGATCCGGACAATCCGGTGCCGTACACGGAGGACGTCCACCTGCGTCGCACCGCGGAGTACATGACGGACGATCAGCGGTTCGCGGCCCGCCGGCCGGACGTGATGGTCTACGAATCCGAGCCTCTGACCGAGTCCATCACGCTTGCCGGTCCCCTGCTGGTCGACCTGCTGGTGAGCACGACGGGAACGGACGCGGACTACGTGATCAAGCTGATCGACGTGTTCCCGGACGATCTCGGTGACTATCCGGAAAACGACAAGGACGTCCCCATGGCCGGCTATCAGTTCATGGTGCGGGGCGAGGTGCTGCGCGGACGCTACCGGAACAGCTTCGAGAACCCGGAGCCCTTCACACCCGGCGAGGTGACGCAGGTGGGCTTCGAAATCCCGGCCGTGTTGCACACGTTCGAGCCGGGACACCGGATCATGATCCAGGTCCAGAACTCCTGGTTCCCGCTGGTGGACCGGAATCCCCAGACGTTCGTGAACATCTACGAAGCCGACGAGGAGGACTTCCAGAAGGCGACGCACCGGATCTACCACGACGCGAACCGTCCGTCTGCTGTGAGGGTGGGGATCCTGAAGGAATAGAGGAGCAGCGAAAAGAGGTTGCGGGTCGAAGGCGGGCTACTCCAGCTCCTCTTCGACCCGCTGCCACTCGTCCATCAGGCTCTCGACCTCGGACTGGAGCCGCGCGCGCTCTTCTTCGAGAGCCCGCACATCGTCGCGGTCGGTGGCCTCGTAGAAGGTCGGGTCCGCGAACTTCGCGTCGATATCCGCCACCCGGCTCTCCGTCTCTTCGATCTGACCGGTGATCTCATCGAGTCGCCGCGCGGCTGCCCGCCGGGCCTCCGTACCGGCCTTTCCCCCGCCAGTCCCTTTCTTCCGACGCTCGGTCTTCTCGACCTTCTTCTTCGTCCGGGCCTTCAGGACGACCGTGTCCACGTCCAGGTGATCGTCACCGCAGAAGTGCACGTAATCCTCGTAGGTGCCGTGGTAGTCCCTGATTCCCTCCGCAGTGATCTCGACGATCCGATCCGCGAGACGTGAGACGAACCAGCGATCGTGCGATACGAGGATCAACGTGCCTTCGAAGCCCCTCAGCGCTTCCACGAGCGCTTCGATCGACTCGAGGTCCAGGTGGTTCGTGGGCTCGTCCAGCACAAGAACGTTGGGCTGCTCGATCGCGATCTTGCAGAACACGAGCCGGGCGGCTTCGCCTCCCGATAGTGCGCCCAGTTTCTTCTTCCCGTCGTCGCCGGAGAACAGCACGCGGCCCATCTCGCCTCGTACGAAGCCGTAGGTCTTCCCCGGGCAGAACCCGGTGATCCAGGCCTCGGCGGTGTGGTCCGCGTTCTCGAACTGCTCCTGGTGGTCCTGCGCGAAGTAGCTCGGGTGCGTCTCGTATCCCCACTTCACGCTGCCCGCATCCGGCTCGAGCTCTTCCATTATGATCTTGAGCAGGGTGGACTTCCCGATCCCGTTCGGCCCCATGATGGCCAGGCGGTCACCCCGGGCCACGGTCAGGTCCACGCCGTGAAGCACCTCGTTGTCGCCGTATGCCTTCCGGATGTCCTTGATGGTCAGGACCTCGCGGCCGCTGTGACGTTTCTCCACGAAACGGAAGTTGGGATAGCGACGCGAGCTGGTCGGAAGCTCCTCGAGGCCCTCCGCCTTCTTCTCGATGAGCCGCAGCTTGCTCTGGGCCTGGCGGGCCTTGCTGGCCTTGGCCCGGAAGCGATCGACGAACTTCTGATGGTGGGCGATCTCTCGCTCACGGCTCGCGATGCTCTTCTCCCGACGCTCGCGTTCCTCCTGCTTCGACACGAGGAAGTCGCTGTACGTGCCTGGGTACTGCAGGACGGTCTGGTAATCCACGTCCAGGGTCTGGGTCGAGACGTTGTCCAGGAACCGGTGATCGTGAGAAATGACGACGACCGGCCCGGTGAACTCCCGGATGAACTTCTCCAGCCAGCGAATCGACAGGATGTCCAGATGGTTCGTGGGCTCGTCGAGAAGCAGGGCGTCGGGCGAGCCGGCCAGGGCCTGGGCCAGGAGGACCCTCAGCTTGAAGCCCCCGGAAAGAGTGGACATCGGCTGCCGGTGAACGTTCGTAGCGAAGCCGAGACCCTCGAGGATCTCCGCGGCGCGGGCTTCCGCTGCGTACCCGTCATGGTGTTGAATCGTCTCCTCGAGTTCAGAAAACCGTACAGCGTCGAACTCGCCGTGGGTCTCCGCGAGGAGCTCCTCCTTCGCTACCATGGCCTGCCACAGGTCCGGATTCCCCTGCAGCGTGACCCCGAGGATCTCCTCGTTCTCGTAGATGAACTGGTCCTGGCGCAGGACCCCCAGCTTCACGTTCTTCGGCACGGACACCGATCCGGCCGAGGGTTCCTCGTGGCCGCTGATGATGTTGAGGAGTGTGGTCTTGCCCGAGCCGTTGGCGCCTACCAGCCCGTAGCGTTCACCCCGGTTGAGCTCGAGGTAGACGTCCGTGAACAGCGGCTGGGCGCCGAACGATTTGGCGAGACCTGAGACTGATATCATGGGGGCACATAGTACAGGCGCCCCCCGATTCGTACAAAGGAGACCGGCCGTTCCGCCTCAGTTCAACCGTGATGGTGAGCCCAGGTGCGGGTCACCTTCCGGCAAATCCCCCTCGTGCCGCAGCTGAGGCCGCAGGCGAGCATGCATGCCAGGACACCGAATACGATCCAGACAGTCAGAATCGTCACGATACTGAGCAGGACCAACAGCGTGGACTCGATCATGAGACGCTCCTTCTCGTGCACAGTCGAGCGGGGGTGGACTCGATTGTGAAAAAATGAACTTGTGTGGGAACCGCAGAGGTGTGGTTGGCTAGCCGGATCGGCAAGTCGGTCCGCGAGCATCCCGATGTACTCGGCGCCGGGCGCACGGACATCTACCTCTGCAACGGCGGGGACCGGGAGGAGGGACCAGTGAGCACCACCAGAAACGTCTCTGTTACCAGTATACTCTTTTCTGGGAATCGCGCACGGAAGAACGGGGCGATAGCCCGGCCTCTACCCGAGCGCCCGGCCCCAGGAGTCGCTACCCGCCGACTCGCGCTCGAACCCCATCTTCGACAGGTATTCGGCCGCCCGATCGCCTTGGGTGTGGGCCACGATCGCCGCGTATCCAAGGTCTCTGAGGACGTGTCCAGCGTACAGATAGCGTCCGATCTTGAAGTCCCGGTATCCGGGGATGGCGTAGTCCAGCTTGAGCTCCAGCGTGTCCTCGTCCAGCACAGTCGCCACGAACAGGCCTGCCGGGACCAGATCGCGGAGGATGAACAGGGTCAGCGTGTCTTCCTCAGGCTCATATTCGAAGCCTGGCCAGGCGCGCTCGATGTCCGCCGCGAAGTGATCCAGGAAGTACCTCAGGTAGTTCGACACCGTGCGCACCGGGAGGACCTTGAAGTACTCGTCCGTCTTCCGGATCTCCCGCAGGAAGTGAAGGTGGATGAGGACGATGACGACGTTGGTCCACACGATGGGCCACGCGTCGATCAGATAGCCGTAGGTCACGAACGTGACGGCGCCAGCCAGGCCGATCAGCCGGAGCTTGAGGATCGACCGCATGGCGAGGGAAGTCACTACGAAGGCCGAGCCCAGATATCCGATCAGGGTGTATACGGTGTCGGCGTCCATGGAGTCCGTTTCGATTTCGAGTCATGCCTGCGCCCCACGATGAAGAACTGCCCTGACCCTGTCCAATCTCACCCCGTCTGACTCGTTGCCCCTGGAGCGACGCAGGATCACATTCCCTCTCCTGAATTGTCCGATAGTCGGGCCGAATTGAACGAGAGCCACCGTTCCGTGACTGGATCAACGACCGCGCCCGATGTGACTCGCAGTCTGCCTGCCGACATACGCAGTTACTTCGCCCACCGGGGCTCGATCCCCACGCTCATTGATTTCAAGGCAGACGAGGTCAGGGAAGACTACACGCAGCGTATCGCTCAGCGTGTCGGGATCGACGTGTCGCAGTACTCAGTCCTCAACGTTCACCGCATCGGCATCGAAGCGCCGGTCCGGTACGTGTTCGAGGAGATCATCCGGTGGAGGGGAGACTCGCCCTACTGGCCCAATCACGTGGCCACACTGCAGATCGAGGAGGGCCACCCGGAGGACGTCCGCGTCGTGCTGCTGGGGCAATCCATTGGCGGCCTGCTGGCGTCGGTCTCCGCGGGTCACCTGGGCACGATATTCCGCATGCACCTTCGGACCGCGCGGGCGTTTCCCGGGGACGCGGACGTCGACAACGCCCGCTACTTCCTGTGGGACTGCTCGGGCGGGTACCCGATCGGCATCTTCTCGGTGTTCGCCAGGTCGGCGATTGCGGCCAGGGGCGAGGTCGAGCCGACCCAGCTCTTCTTCGCGGTCGGGTTCAATCCGCACGGGAGGAGGTTCCTTTCAGGCATTCGCCCGGTCCGCCGCACCTGGGAGGCGATTCACAACCGGGTGACCACAAACGTGCTCAACCGGTTCAAGCTGCTGTGCGAGGCGGGATTCGAAGCGGAGCGGGAGGGGAAGGCTCTCCCACCAGACGACCAGGCGCGGATTTCAATGCCGCAATCAACACGACCTTGAGGAATCCATGAAACGCTGCCTCATCCTGTTCCTGTCGGCCGTCGCCGCGTCTGGCGCCACGGAGTCCGCCGCCCAGTCATCCCGGTCGTCCGGGGCTTCCGACATCTACGTGCCGAGGGAAGTGCAGGCTGCCTACGACAACGGCACTCGAAGCGAGGACGGCCATCCGGGACCGGAATACTGGCAGAACGGGGCCGACTACCGGATCCACGTGCGCTTCGATCCGCTGACCGGTGATCTCGCCGGCCGCGAGACGATCGCGTATCGGAACAACAGTCCCGAAGACCTTCGGAACCTGGTCCTCAAGGTCCACCCGAACATGTACCGGAAGGGAAGCGCGCGGGACATGGACGCGTCGCCGGAGGACGTGGGCGACGGTGTCACCCTGGACGCGGTGACCATGAACGGAGAGGCGCTGGACCCGTCGCCGGGGGCCGGAGAGGTGAGCCACTTTCTGAACGGGAACCTGCTGGTGATCCCGGGTCCGATTCCGGCCGGGGAGACGGCCGCGGTCGAACTCGAGTGGCACTACACGGTGAACCGCGGCTCCCACAGCCGCACGGGCGGTGTGGAGACCACGACCTGGTTCAACGCCTATACCTATCCCCGGATCGCCGTGTACGACGACATCGACGGCTGGGACCTCACGGCCTACCGAGGGACGGCGGAGTTCTACAACGATTTCGGAGACTATGACGTCACGATCGAGGTGCCGGAGGGATACGTCGTGTGGGCGACGGGGCTCCTCCAGAACCCGGATGAGGTGTTGGCTCCCGAGGTCTCAGAGCGCTACCAGGCGGCACTCGCCTCGGACGAGATCGTCCACCTCGTCGATTCGGCGACCCTGGCGAGCGGTGCCGTCACGGCGATGGCCGGTCCGAGCGGCATGAATGCGTGGCACTTCAGGGCCGACTACGTGCCCGACTTCGCCTTCGCGGTCAGCGATCACTACCTGTGGGACGCCAGCAGCCTCGTCGTGGACCCGGCCACCGGACGCCGCACCCTGATCGACGCTGCATACCACCCTGATTCTCCCGACTTCTACGAAGTGGCCGAGGTGGCCCGGAACTCCATCGACTACATGTCCCGGGTGTTCCCCGGCGTGCCCTTCCCGTACCCGCAGGAGACGGTGTTCAACGGGGCGGACGAGATGGAGTACCCGATGATGGTGAACGACCGCAGCGTACCGGAGCGGATGTACATGGTGTCGCTCACCTCGCACGAGATCTTCCATACGTACTTCCCGTTCTACATGGGGATCAACGAGATCAAGTACGCGTGGATGGACGAGGGGTGGGCCACGTTCGGCGACTTCTTCATCACCAACCACCTGCACACGGAAGAGCCCCTCCGCCTGTTCGGGGTGGAGCAATGGGAGACGGACATCGGCGGGTGGAACGACCTTCCGATCATGGCCGGTTCGGGCCAGGCCCGCCATCCGGCCTATTTCCATGCGTCGTACCCGAAGCCGGCGTTCTTCTACCTCATGCTGCGGGACATGTGGGGCGAAGAGCGTTTCCGCGACGTGATCCGCGAGTACATCGAGCGCTGGAACGGCAAGCATCCGACGCCGTGGGACTTCTTCAACACGCTCGAGGACGTGAGCGGCGAGGACCTCGGTTGGCTGATTCGACCGTGGTTCGAAGAGTACGGTGCGCCCGACCTGGCCATTGGCGCCGTGGATCGCGAAGAGGATACCTACCGCATCGAGATCGTCCGAGTGGGCCGGAATCCCGTGCCCATCGAGATCACGGTCGAGTTCGAGGACGGGACGTCCGAGGTACTCAACGAGTCAGTGTCCGCATGGAAGGACGGAGTTGGTACTCACACGGTCTCGGTACCGGCCCGGGGCGAGATTCGCTCGATCGTGCTGGGGAACTGGAACACCCCGGACGCGAATCCGGCTGACAACCGGTACCCGCGGGGGGATTGAGGGTCAGTCCGCGGGAAGCCCGAAATGAAGGTGGAGGACGGTCGCTTCACCCCCGGCGGAGTTGACCGACACCACATACAGATTGTCGTACTCGGCGTCGTCGATCGGGTCGGGCTCGGGGGCTCCGAGGGCCGCCACGATCTCAGGCACCGTGTTGGAGTGGCCGGAGACCAGGACGACCTCTCCCGGGTGTTCGGTCAGAATCCTCGTGGCCAGGCCTTCAGAATCACCGGCGTCGTGAACCAGGATCTCGAGACCCAGGCGCTCAGCGATCGGCTCGAGGGTCTGGGTGGTGCGCGTGTACTGCGTGCCAAACAGGACGGACACGCCTGATTCCTCTGTAAGCCTGAGCAGCGCCTCGGCTCGCTCCCGGCCGACCTCGCTGAGCGGCGGATCGCCGTCTTCCCACTCCTTCTCGGCGTGGCGAACGACCAGTACGGTGGTGGTCGACTGCGCCTGTGCCTGGGCAAGGGCCAAGGGCGCGTCCGCCGCGGCTCCCAGGCCGAGTGCGACCAGCAGTACCGGGACGCACGAGGTCCGCCGGCGTGAGATCGAGGTCCGGTTCATGTGCCTGCCGCGTTGAAGTCCTGGACTCGCAGCCGCGCTAAGGCTCCGGCGTCATCTCGTGCTGCATGTGCTCCATGGCCGGCGCGTCAGCCCTGTCCATCCCATGCTGCATGCCGTGGCCCGATCCGATCACGCCCTGGCGCATACCGATCGACCACAATCCGGCCACGAGCACGCCCGCCGCCAGCAGCCGCCGTACCCGCATGTCCCGGAACGCGATCTTCCGCAGGCCGAAGGTCACGGTCGCGAGCGCCGGAACCGTGCCGAGTCCGAACAGCAGCATGGCCGCCGCACCGGCCGCCGGCTCGCCGAGCGCCACCGGAACGGCCAGGGTGGCGTAGACCAGCCCGCACGGCAGAAGCCCGTTCACGAGCCCGAAGAGATAGCGCGCCCCGGCGTCTGGCCTCGAGATGAGGTGGCTGGCCGCCTTCTGCACTCCCGGAATCTTGATCTTCGGCTCCGGCAGAAGTCCCGCGAGCACCGCCGCGAAGTAGACGATGAGTACGGTGGAGACGACGCCGGCCACCCAGCCGGGGCCCGGGATGGAGCCCCCGAACGCACCCGCCAGCGCGCCCAGGATCATGTAGGTGGTGAGCCGGCCGGCGTGCCAGAAGAACGACTCTCTCGCAGTCCCTCCACAGGCGATGGCGAACGAGCCGCACATGCCTATGCAGTGGATACTTCCGATGAGTCCCGCGAGGCCGGCTCCGGCGATGAGTTCGATCATGAGATCATCCGACGTCCCCCGAAGGGGCTGAGATAGGGTACCAAAGTACCGGGGCTTGCTCATACCTGAGCATGGTATGACAATATGCGCTTGGCTCGACCGTCTCAACCAGACAAATCTCCGGGGTTTCACATGGAAAAATCCGCTTCTGCGGGTACCGGTGTGCCCGCCGCGATCTACGACGATGACATCGTCAAGAAGTTCGCGATCGCGACGATCATCTGGGGCGCCGTCGGCATGCTCGTCGGAGTCATCATTGCCCTGCAGCTGGCGTGGTGGCCCGCGAACCTGGGCCTGCCCTGGACGACCTTCGGGCGGCTTCGCCCCCTGCACACCAACGCCGTGATCTTCGCCTTCGGCGGCAACATATGCTTCACAGGGATCTACTACTCGATGCAGCGTCTGCTGAAGACGCGCATGTGGAGCGATGCCCTGTCGAAGATCCACTTCTGGGGATGGCAGCTGATCATCGTGTCAGCCGCCGTGACGTTTCCCCTGGGACTGTCGCAGTCCCGCGAGTACGCCGAGTTGATCTGGCCGATCGACATTGCGATCACCCTGATCTGGGTTGCCTTTGCCTTCAACTTCTTCGGCACGATCGCGATCCGGAAGGTGAAGCACATCTACGTGGCGATCTGGTTCTACATGTCGTTCGTGATCACGATCGCAGTGCTCCACATCGTCAACAGCCTGGCGATGCCGGCCACGTTCCTGCGCTCCTATCCCATCTACTCGGGCATGACGGACGCGCTGGTGCAGTGGTGGTACGGGCACAACGCGGTGGGCTTCTTCCTCACGACACCGTTCCTCGGCCTGATGTACTACTTTCTCCCCAAGGCGGCGGACAAGCCGATCTACAGCTACCGGCTGTCGATCGTTCACTTCTGGGGACTGATCTTCCTGTACATCTGGGCCGGCCCGCACCACCTGTTGTATTCGGGCCTCCCGGACTGGGCCCAGACCCTGGGGATGGTATTCAGCATCGTGTTGCTGGCTCCCTCCTGGGGTGGGATGCTCAACGGTCTCCTCACCCTGCGCGGAGCCTGGGACCGGCTGCGCACCGATCCGGTCCTCAAGTTCATGGTCGTGGGGGTGAGCTTCTACGGAATGAGCACCTTCGAGGGCCCGATGATGTCGATCCGGGCGGTGAACGGACTGGCTCACTTCACGAACTGGGTGGTGGGCCACGTGCACTCCGGCGCCCTCGGGTGGAACGGGATGCTCTCGTTCGCCGTGCTGTACTGGCTGGTTCCGAGGTTGTGGAACAAGCCGCTGGCGAAACCGAAGATGGCCACGCAGCACTTCTGGCTCGCCACCATAGGCATCGTGTTGTATACGGTGTCCATGTGGGCCGCCGGTCTCATGGAAGGCCTGCAGTGGCGGGCGATCGGGGACGGCGGACAACTGGCCAACCCGATCTTCATCGACATCGTTCACCGCCTGGAGCCGTTCTACTGGCTGCGGCTGCTCGGCGGAACGCTCTACTTCGTAGGCGCCCTGATGGCGGTCTACAACCTGTTCAAGACCATCCGGGGACCGGAGTCGGTTTTGACGGACGCCTCGGCGCCCGTCCCGGCCACCTGATCGCGAGGCACCGATGGCTGACGAAATGAAGAACCACGGTTCCGAGAAGAAGTACGGGCAGTTTCACCGGCGGGTGTTCGAGGCCAACATCGTGAACTTCGCCATCTGGGCGACGATCGCGATCCTCATCGGGGGCATCGTGGAGATCGTCCCGATGTTCACTCCGGCCGGTCCGGAAGTCTCGCCCGATGTGAAGCCGTATACCGCGCTCGAGGTGGCCGGCCGCGACATCTACGTCGCCGAAGGCTGCTACCTGTGCCACTCGCAGTGGGTGCGGCCCATGCGTGCCGAGATCTTGCGTTACGGCCCATGGTCGCGGGCCTGGGAGTACCAGTACGATCGCCCGTTCCAGCTGGGCTCGCGTCGAATCGGACCCGACCTGCATCGGATCGGTGGCAAATATCCGGATGCGTGGCACTACGAGCACATGCGGGATCCACGGAGCACGACGCCTGGCAGCGTGATGCCGTCCTACTCCTGGCTCCTGACGGATCGCATCGACGCGGGCGACGTGAGGGCGTCCCTGGTCGCTTTGAAGAAGACGGGAACTCCTTACACCGATGCGGATATAGCCGGGGTGGAAGAGAGCCTCGCCGGGCAGGGAGGCGAGATCGTGGGACGACTTCGTGAGGCCGGCATCGAGTCCGAGGCGGACAGGGCGATCATCGCGGTGATCGCATACCTGCAGCGACTCGGAATGGACGGCCGTGCGGCGCTCGAGAAACAGGGGATCGAGTACTGATGAATCCCGTGATTCAGCAGGCTTCGGAATCCATTGGAATGGGCGGGATGGCTACCATTCTGACCCTTCTGTTCATGGTCGCGTTCTTCGGCTGGGTATGGTACGCCTACACGCCCAGGAACAGGCAGAAGTTCGAGGACGCGGCTCTGCTGCCCTTCGAGGAGGGAGTCGACAGGTGAGCAAGGAAACGAACCGGGTGCTCGGCCATGCCGACGAGAGCGACGGCATCGAGGAATATGACAACCCGCTCCCCGACTGGTGGTTGGGGCTCCTGTGGTTCACGGTGATCTGGGCCGTGGCCTACGGTGTGCATTATCACTTCATCGGGAACCGGTCGCAGGAGGGTCGACTGGCCGCCGAGATGCAGGCCGCCGAGGTGCGCTGGCCCGTGGAGGCCGCTGCCGCTGTCTCGTTCGCGATCACTCCCGAAGCGGTGGCCGCCGGTGAGGCGATCTATACGCAAAACTGCGCGATGTGCCATGGGGCCGAACTGGAAGGCGGCATCGGCACGGCGCTCAACGATACCGAGTGGATCCACGGCCACGACGCGGAAGATGTGATCCGGATCATCACGGAGGGTGTGCCGGAGAAGGGCATGCTGACCTGGGGTCCGATACTCGGGCCTGAGAAGGTCAACCAGGTGGCGGCGTACGTCCTGGACAAGAACCTGGAGTACGTCGGAGCGGACGCGTATTCGGCGGAATCGGCCGAGGGTGAACACTCAGAAGAGGGCGGCGAGGACAGTTAACTGGCGCCAGGCGCCCGGTCTGCTCGCTCGTTGCCGTAAGGGATAGACGTGCTGGGTTTCTCACACACGCGGGACTGGGTGTATCCGCAGTCCATCAAGGGCCGGTTCATGACGATCCGGCGGTGGACCTTCCTCGGTCTGCACCTCCTGCTCCTGATTACCCCGTGGATCATGGTGAACGGCAACCCTGCGTTTCGGGTTGACGTTCCGGCGCGCCGCGTGTTCCTTTTCGGCAGCATCTTCACGGCGTCGGACACGATCTTCCTGCTGCTGGTGCTGTGGTTTCTGGCCTTCTCCCTGTTCTTCTTCACCGCCGTGTTTGGTCGCATCTGGTGCGGGTACGCCTGTCCGCAGACGGTCTTCCTGGAATCCTGGATTCGCCCGATCGAGCTGTGGATCGAAGGTGACCGGCTGACGCGGAAGCGGAGAGACACCAGGGGATGGACCTTCGACCGGGCCTGGCGGAAGGCCGCCAAGTGGTCCGTGTTTCTCGCGGTCTCGGTGTTCCTCGCGATGGCCGGAATGAGCATCTTCGCCGGAGCGCGAGAGCTGTGGACCGGACAGGCCGGTCCGGTCGAGTACTCGCTGACCGCGATCTTCACCTTCTTCTGGTTCTGGGACTTCACCTGGTTCCGCGAGCAATTCTGCAGCTACGTGTGTCCGTACGCGCGATTCCAGAGCGCGCTGGCGGACGACGAGTCGCTCACGGTCAGCTATATCCCCCAGCGCGGAGAGCCCCGGGAGGCCGGAAAGCAGGCGGCACTGGACGGCCGCTGCATCGACTGCAACAAGTGCGTGGCCGTGTGTCCGCAGGGAATCGATATCCGGGACGGGTTCCAGCTCGAGTGCATCCAGTGCGCTCGCTGCATCGACGCGTGCGTGAGCGTGATGGGGCAGCTGGGTCACCGGACTCTCGTCGAGTACTCGACGATCGCCGAGTCCGAGGGCCGAACCGTGCGCCGCTGGCGTCCTCGCACCTTCGTGTACGGGGCGATCCTGGTCGCGATCATCGCCACCGGTGGC
>Ga0272441_10010757_pt1 | contig 13764 bp, 12 predicted proteins | sample SSMProp6N_FD_193582 | JGI IMG/M metagenome (GOLD analysis project Ga0272441, IMG submission 193582) | Marine sediment archaeal communities from Little Sippewissett salt marsh, Falmouth, MA, United States - SSM-Prop-6N | ecosystem: Environmental > Aquatic > Marine > Wetlands > Sediment ... | reverse complement strand
TAATCCTGATTTTACAAACTAATGATAATTGTTCATAAATACAAGAACTTGATTCCCTCTGTTTTTGCCTATAGTATAATGCTGCTACTGTATCGAAGCTTGGAGGTGCACCTTTGGTAATAGATCAAAAAAGACAATTTAAGGCAATTCTCTTTGATTTAGACGGAACCCTTGTTAATACTCTGAAAGATATTACGGACATCACAAACCGGGTCCTCAAAAAACGGGGTTTCCCTGAACATAATGCGGATTCCTACCGCTACAGGGTGGGAAACGGCGCCAGGGTGCTGATCGAAAAATCCTTGCCCCCGGCACTGCTCACGGAAGAATTAATAGAAGAATGTCTTACCGAGTTCAGCGGAATATACAGCGCTGATCCGATAGGCACCTCCATTCCTTATCCCGGAATCCTGGAACTTCTGGATAAGATTGAGAGCCTGAAAATACCTAAATCAATCCTCTCCAACAAACCCGATGCCATAACAAAACAGGTGGTACAGACTCTCTTTGATTCCTATTCCTTTACCGCTGTACAGGGAGCTAAAGAGGGGTTACCGAAAAAACCGGACCCTCAGGCCGCCCTGGAGATCTGCGGCAAAATGGGAGTTCAGCCGGAAGAAGTGCTTTATCTCGGGGACTCGGGCGTAGATATGGAAACAGCTGTGTCAGGAGGAATGTTTCCCGCCGGAGTGCAGTGGGGTTTCCGGGACACAGAAGAATTAAAAGCTCACGGCGCGGAAATGATCATTTCGCAGCCTTCAGAAATCCTTAACTATTTAACCAATTTCCATGGATGAAAAAAATATTTTTCAAAAAGCCTTTGTCGCCACAATCCCCGTACTGCTGGGCTATACAGCTATAGGCCTTGCCTATGGACTTCTTGTTGTCCATACAGGCTTCCCGTGGTTTTTTGCACCTGTCATGAGCATAATTATTTATGCCGGAGCAATGCAGTACCTTGCTTTAGGGCTTTTCGCTTCAGGAACTGGTTTTCTGCAGATGGCTTTAATCACTCTGTTTGTCAATTCCAGGCACAGCATCTACGGCTTGTCTCTCCTCAACACCTATAGAAATACAGGAAGGAAAAAACCCTACCTGATTTACGCTCTTACAGATGAAACATATGCACTGTTGACCTCTGCTGAGGTACCATCGGGAACCGGGGGACCGGCATTCTGTTTTTACGTTTCAATCTTGAACCAGAGTTACTGGGTTACAGCTTCAGCAGCAGGGGCAATTTTAGGTAATTTCCTCCCTATAAATACACAAGGCCTTGATTTTGCCCTTCCCGCCCTCTTTGTTGTGCTTGCAGTGGAACAGATCAAGAATATCAGAAGCAGGCTGCCTGTTTTTATAGCCGCAGTGTCAGGGTTCCTGGCCTATTTTTTTATCGGACCCGGAAATATGCTGGTGTTCGCGCTCCTTTTTGCCATAGGAGGCCTGATTCTTTTCCGCAGGAGGCTGCCTTCGGATGGACCTTAATAAAATACTTACCGGCATAGCAGTGATCGGCGGGGTCACTCTTTTTACCCGGATACTCCCTTTTCTCTTTTTCAGGAAACGGCAGCCCCCGGCTATGCTCCTGCTCATTGAAGAGTACATTCCTCCTATGGTTATGGTCATTCTTGTTATTTACAGTGTAAAGGATGTTGCCTTTACCAGTTTCCCTTACGGGCTTCCTGAAATTGCGGCAATGGTGCTGGTTGCCGTGCTGCATCTGTGGAAAAGAAATGCTTTGATCAGTATCTTCGGAGGTACTATATTTTATATGACGGCAGTACAGACTTTTCTGAAAGGAGTGTAGTGTGGATCATAAAAAAGTTTTGGCAAAGGCAGAGGAATATATCAGGCTGGAAAAGAACAGGAATTTCCGTGATGAAGTTGTGAATCTTATTGAGAAAAAGGATTGGGATGACCTGTCGGACCGGTTCTATACAGACCTCTCCTTCGGCACCGGAGGATTACGGGGAGTTATCGGCGGCGGTTTCAACAGGATGAATCCTTTTGTTGTTACCAGGGCAACCCAGGGACTGGCAAATTATGTTCAGAAAACAGAAGTTGCCGGAAAGCCTTCAGCAGTTATAGCCTATGATTCCCGGCGGTTTTCCGGGGTTTTTGCAGAGGAAGCAGCCCTGGTTTTCTGCGGAAACGGTATAAAAACCTATTTATTCTCTGCTTTGCGTCCGACTCCGGAGCTTTCATTTGCAGTGCGCAGGCTAAATGCGACAACGGGGATTGTTGTGACAGCAAGTCACAATCCTCCGGAATATAATGGCTACAAGGTTTACTGGTCCGACGGCGGTCAGATTGTCCCGCCCCATGACACAGGTATTATCGGAGAAGTCAGGAAGGTTGCTACAGATATCCGGCGTATGGACAAAAAAGAAGCCCTTGATTCAGGCATGCTTGTTTATATTGATGATGAGATTGACGCTCCTTATCAGGAGATGATTGCTTCCCATGTTCTCCGTCCCGATATTGTTAAGAGCTACAGTAAAAAAGTAAAAGTTGTCTATACTCCTCTCCACGGAACCGGGGCGTTTCATGTGGAAAAAGCCCTGTCACGAATGGGGATTGAGGTCATAACTGTGCCTGAGCAGAGAGAACCGGACGGCGAATTCCCGACTGTGGGTTCCCCGAATCCGGAGGAATCCTCAGCCATGGAAATGGCACTGGAACTGGGAAGAAGAGAGAAAGCGGACCTAATCATGGGTACCGACCCGGATTCCGATAGAATCGGGATTGCCGTGCCCAAAGATGGTGATTTTATCCTGTTATCCGGCAATCAGCTGGGAGCCCTTCTTGCTGATTATATATTTTCCGCCCTCCGCGAACAGGGAAAGATGCCGGAGAATCCGGCGTTTATAAAAACCATTGTTACCACAGAACTTCAGGCCCTGATTGCCCGGGACTTCGGAGCGGAGGTATACGATGTTCTCACGGGCTTTAAGTATATTGCGGAAAAAATAAGGCAATTTGAAGAAAAGGGAGTCCAGTACATTTTCGGCGGTGAAGAGAGCTATGGTTTTCTGGTCGGTACTGAAGTCAGGGATAAGGATGCGGTCTCAGCGGCAGCCATGACTGCAGAGATGACTCTCTATGATATTTCCCGGGGGATAACGGTTCTAGACCATCTGAATGATCTTTACCGGCGTTACGGATATTTTAAGGAGATTCTGATTTCAAAGAAATACGCCGGGGAATCAGGAAAGCAGATAATCCAGGATTTGATGAAAAGTCTGCGGGAAAACCCTCCTGAAGCAATTGCCGGCATCCCTGTTAAGGAAATCCGGGATTATCTTTCCGGTACCTTCCGCATAGTGTCCGGGGAAGGGGGAGAAGGGGGTATTGATCTGCCCTCATCCAATGTTCTGCAGTTTATTCTGGAAGATAGTACGGTGATCAGCGCCAGACCCTCGGGCACTGAACCTAAGATAAAAATCTATGCGTCAGCCAGATCAGAGGAAAGCAGCGGAACGGATCAGAAGCTGGAAAAAATCCGGGAATTTATCAGCACCCTTCTGGATTAACCGGCTTAGGCATTTCTTTCCTGTTTTTTACTATCGATTTCTTCAAAGATTTCCCGGACATGGGATTCATCGGTTATTTCCCTGGAAAGCTGTTCCTCCAGGGAACCGAGAAATTTTTCCTCCATGTTATAAAGTTCCGTTTCCAGTTTTCCTGACCGGATGAATTCGGCGAGCTCTTCCGGGGTTTCTTTCATGTTCAGCAAACGTTCAGCCATAACAGAGGAGCAGTACCAGCGGATATCATCAATTTCAAACTGATATTCTTCCATTAATTTATTTATAGCCATACCTGCCTGCATCCTAGCAGAATACCGGGAATATGTCAGCTATTGACCCGGAAAAGTTTTATTTATAGGGTAGCGTATGCAGATCCCCTGGCATAGTATCGTTCCTGCAGGAAAAGTCTACCTTATTATGATCTCCGGATATCTTTTTTTTCATTTTGTTCCCAGGGCAAGACCTTTCGTGCCGTGGATACTGAAAATCAGTATTAACATCCTCCTTCCCCTGTATTTCATTTATAATCTTCCTGCCGGATGGGGAGACGCAATTTCTGCCGGATGGCAGTGGCTTCTTCTCTTTTTTCTTATTTTTCTGGGGATGATGAGTGTCCAGTTCCTTTCCGGATATTTTTTCGTGGGACGGAAATGGGAGACCCTGTTTCTCATGGCTTTCCACAATGCCGGGTACCTCCCTTTTCCTATTTTAGCTGCCTTTGCGCCGAAGGCCCTGCTCGTGTATATGTATTTTTATTTTCTTGCATTTAATCTTGTATTCTGGACAGTTTCAGTCTCTTATTTCGGCAGGGAAAAGAGGAGGATTAATATGCCTGTTATCGGCATTATTATCGGTGTTGCTGTTGCCGCATCCGGAATATACAGCAGGATACCCCTTTTTGTTGAACTGCCTATCAGGTACGGTGCTGAAATAGCCCTTCCAGCTGTTCTTTTTCTCGCAGGTTCAGTGCTGGGAACCATCTCTCTGAGCGATATTCGGTTTCGAAGAGAATACTTGCTGATCATTCTGATAAAGATGATTATCTATCCGGCCCTCTTTTTTGTTATTTTCAGGTTTGTTCATTTTTCATCTTTTACACCGGACCTTGCGGCAGCGGCGAAGACAGCACTTATTCTGGAGGCAGCAGTGCCTCCTGCAACAAATATCCTGCTTACCGCAAAAGCTTACGGCACGGAATCTCAAGTGCAGTATGTCGGCGGGGCTGTTTTTTTTACCTATATACTATCTTTTATAACTGTTCCTCTCTTTTTGATTGCATCTTTTCTTGTGTTCGGGTAAAACAAGACCACAATGAAACGTTATATTTCCAAACTCCTTAATGTTTATCACGATGAAACAATAAAATATTTTATGTTTAGTATGGTGATTTACGGAATCGGTCTCGGGATTTATACAGGAGTACTGAACAACTACCTCCACGATGTCCTTGCTATTAATAAATTTGAGAGGGGCATTGTGGAATTCCCCAGAGAACTTCCCGGACTTCTGCTTTTTGTTTTTATGGGTTTTCTTTACCGTTTTTCAGAAAGTAAGATTGTACGTCTCTCTTTTCTTATTAGCTGTGCCGGGTTGTTAGGAATCGGCGTATTCGGGGAAGCCCGGGTAATGGCGATTTGTATGATAGTGGTTTACAGCACCGGAGAACATCTTCTGATCCCTCTGAAACAGTCAGTGGCCATTCACTACGCGAAACCGGGAAAAGAGGGGCTTGCCATGGGCAGAACTGCCAGTTCTCTCAACATAGGCCAGGTGATCGGCAATTATTCCGTTCCGGTTCTGTTTTTTGTTCTCGGCTACTTCTTTTCCAGGGAGGAGCCTCTGCCAATATACCGTATTATCTTTTTTGCCGCAGGGGGGACTCTGTTCGGGGCATTTATTTTCTCCAGCAGGCTGCCGGATAAAAACCGGCATGTTGAACGCAGGAAACTTTTTTTCAGAAAGCGGTATACAAAGTATTATATTCTGGAAGGCTTTTTCGGAGCCAGGAAACAGATTTTTATTACCTTTGCTCCCTATGTTCTGGTATTGCAGTATAATGCTCCGGCGGAACTGCTTTCAGCCCTCTATGGGATATGGACATTATCAAATATTTTTATTAATCCCTTTGTGGGAAAATTAGTAGACAGATTCGGATACAAAAAAATAATAGTCATTGATGCATTAATCCTTGTTGTTCTCTGTTTTCTTTACGGATACGCCCATAGAGTGTTCCCATTACCGGTTGCCTATGGGATAATATGTGTTGTTTTTGTCCTGGACGCGGTTCTTTTTGCAGTGGGACTTGCCAGGGCTATGTACGCCAAGACTCTGTCTTCAAATCAGGAGGAAGTTACATCTTCCATTTCAACAGGATTATCCATCAATCATTTTATCAGTATTATAATTGCTGTCGTCGGCGGGTATTTGTGGCAAAAACTCGGCGTGGAGGTGCTGTTTGCCCTCGCGGGATTTTTCAGCCTATGTTCCTTTTTCTTTTCCATGACCCTGCCGAAACCACGTAAAAAGGAGCAGGAAGATGATGAGTTTTATAACAACTCTGTTCGAAAATCTCGGCCTCTCTCCTAATGCAGTTGTAATCATAACAAAAGCTGTTTTTCTCACAGGCATGATTCTCATCAGCCTTGCCGCTTATTTTATCACTAAAAAGATTATTCTGGCTGTTATCCACAGGATTGTACAGAAAACGGCTGCAGCCTGGGATGACAATCTGCATGAAAAAGGCGTTTTCCAGCGTCTCTCGTATCTGGCTCCTGCTCTGGTAATTTATTATTTCAGTGCCCTGATACTTCCTGAGTATCCTGTGGCAGTTGAGGTAATTCAGCGTCTTGGCAGAGCCTATATGATCGGTATTGCGATCCTTGTTATCGATGCTTTTTTGAGCACCTGCAATGATATTTATGAGGGGTATGAGATATCAAAAACCCGGCCCATAAAAGGATATATTCAGGTTTTTAAAATTATTGGTTATTGTGTCGGGCTGATTCTGATTATAACGACAATTATGAAGACCTCTCCGGTAGGGATCTTAAGCGGTATCGGAGCCATGAGTGCAGTGCTCCTGCTGGTGTTTAAGGATACAATTTTGGGTTTTGTTGCAAGCATACAACTGACAGCAAATAATCTTGTTCACATCGGGGATTGGATTGAAATGCCGAAATACGGTGCTGACGGCGAAGTGATGGAGATCAATCTCCAGACAGTTAAAGTGAGGAACTGGGACAAGACAATCACGACTATTCCCATTTACTCTCTTATTTCTGATTCCTTTAAAAACTGGAGGGGCATGCAGCAGTCCGGAGGCAGGCGGATTAAGCGGTCTATTGTAATCGATATGACCAGTATCCGTTTCTGTGATCAGGAGATGCTGGAACGGTTTAAGTCTTTTGATCTTCTGCGGGATTATCTTGCAGGTAAACTAAAGGAAGTAGATGAGGACAATGCCCGGAAAAAGGGCGATAAGCACTACAATGTTAATAAGCGGAATCTTACCAATATCGGAACTTTCAGAGCATATCTTATTGAGTATCTGAAACAGCACCCGAAAATTCATAACTCCATGACCTTTCTCGTTCGTCAGCTCCAGCCCGGAAGCCAGGGCCTGCCTGTTGAAATTTATGTATTTTCCAATGATCAGGAATGGGCCCGTTATGAGTCCATTCAGGCTGATATCTTTGACCACCTCCTTGCAGTAATTCCTGAATTTAATCTGCGGGTTTTCCAGCAGCCCAGCGGGTATGATATTGCTTCAGCTGCTGAAAGGATAAAACCGGGGAAGTAACAGGTCAAAGTAAGATAATTATTGAGAAGATCTGAAAAGGGGGAATTAATATGTTTGAAGATGTACGGATTGTTGATAATTTTTACCAGACTTCAAGTTTCTTTCCAATGCCGACAGTACTGTTCGGAACCCTTTGTGCTGACGGCAGTACAAATCTTGGTTCCTATTCTCTCTGTTTCCCATATTACATTGCCGGGAAAGACTATTATGCACTTCTCCTGCAGACCCGGAACAGCTCGAACACTGCGGTTAATTTGCTTGAACGTACTACCTGCACTATCAATTTTATTCCTCACCGGCGCAGGTACCTTAAGGAAGCCGTCCGTCTGGGGTTCCCCGGCGAAACTCCTCAGGAAAAAATGAAGAACTGTCTATTTACCCTCGAAGAAGGGATACGTGCTGAAGAGAATCCGGAGAATGTATATCCTAAGGTAGTTGCCGAAGCTTTTCAGGTGTTCGAATGCACCTGGATCCGGGAGCTGGACGGCGCTCAGGATGATACAGTACAGGAGGAGTATAATCCTCCCTTTCATAATTTCAACGGTATCACAAGCCGTCCGGGCGCACATTTCATCCTTCGACTTGATAAGATTCTTATGAAGGAAAAGTATTACCGCTCAATTATCCAGGGTACAAAAAAGCGGCGTTTTCCGAAAATACCTGTGGATTACGGATTCAGGGACAATGCATGGTTCTGGATTTCCCGTTTCCGGAGGCCTGTGAGGGAAACATTGCCCAAGGGAAAAGGTTCCGGTCTCGATTTCGTTATGTATGCGGCTGACAGAATAGATCCGGAGATAAAATTCACTGAAGAAGCCTGCGCCAGGCTGACCGGAGTTCCAAGAGTATTCCTGAATACAATATTAAACGGCTGTGCAGACTGGGCACGGAAAAACGGGGTGTCCGAAATTACGCCTGAGCACATGGATGTGATCAGGGACAAAAGGGCCGGGGAGAAAAAATAGAACACTCACTACTGTGAAAATACCCGTTCTCCTCTCTCTACAGCGAGGAGTGCGTTTTTCCGCCACAGCCCGCCGCCGTAACCTGTGAGTTTTCCGTCTGCACCGATTACCCTGTGGCAGGGAATGATTACAGCTATCCTGTTTTCGCCGTTTGCCCGGGCCACAGCCCGTACAGCCTTCGGATTTCCAAGGATTTCCGCCTGCTCCCCGTAGGAACAGGTGCTTCCATACGGAATGCCCATCAGCACTTTCCACACCTTCTGCTGAAACTCTGTTCCGGGAGAATAAAGAGGAATAGAAAAAGATTTTCTTTTTCCTGCAAAATATTCCGAAAGCTCTTTACTTGTCTGCAGGAACACCGGATCTTCTCCAGGAAAGATCGAAGCCCCTGTCCTTGAGGCCAAGACATCAAGCTGAGTCTCCAGCATACGCCGGTCCATAAACTCTAAAAGGCAGAGTTTCCCCTGAAATGCCCCGGCGAGCATCGGCCCCAGGGGGCTGGGTATCCGGGTAACTGTGATAATTTCTCCTGACTTTGCGTTTTTCGGCGGCCTGCCTGCATTCCTGCGGAAGGCTTCTCCGAATCCGCTTAAGGATTCGTAGCCCGAATCCAGAGCTGCATCTGTAACAGACCGGCCCTGCCGTATCTGACCGAATGCGTACCCAAGCCGGAGGAGACGCTGATAAGCTTGGAATGTAACGCCATGATGCTGTTTAAACCATCTGCGTACTCGGGCAGGCTCGATGCCCATGTCCCGTACATCCTGATCTTTTATCCGCTCTCCGGGATTTTGTTCAAGCTCCACCATCAAAGGTGCCAGCCACTCCGGCGGTGTCCCAGCGGTTTCCAGGGGCCTGCATACTTTACAGGGCCGGTAGCCGTGAAGGAGCGCTGTTCTGGGGTCAGGAAAAAACTCTATATTCTCTTTTTTCGGTTTTTTGGCTCCGCATACAGACCGGCAGAAAATACCTGTTGTTTTTATTCCTGCAACAAATACGCCGTCAAATTCCGGGTCCCTTTCGAGAAATGCTTTCATCATGATTTCTTTTGGGGGCATCTGTTTTATTTCCATATATTTACTATGGACCTATAGGTGAAACTGCGCAACCGGAAAATGGACAGAGAATTCTATATGTAGTGTTCCGAAAATTGTGCTTAGGATGCGGGTAAATATTTTGGATACCGGAAAATACCTGTGAAGAAAGATCAATTGATTTTATTCTGCTGAAAATATCATCTATAGAAGGCGTTATTTAAGAAAAAAGCACAATTTTCGGAACACTACATGATATTTTACTTAACAATGAAATAAAAAAAATAAATGAATACAAGTCCCTCTTATTCAGGAATTTAGAAATATTGTGTATACTTTACATGCCCTGGCCGAGACTAGGCTGTTTTCATAAAGGAGAGGCATGAAATGCTGAAAGTCTTTATAACACGGAAAATTCCTCAGCCTGGAATCGATCTTCTGGAGAAGCATTTTACTGTAATAGTAAATCCCCATGACAGGCCCCTTACCCGGAAAGAGCTGTTAGCAGGTACTGCAGATGCAGACGGAGTTCTTTGCCTTCTCACGGATACAATAGATAAAGAAGTATTTAATGCGGCTGTAAAATCCAGGGGATTTGCCAATTATGCCGTAGGTTACGATAATCTTGATGTTCAGGAGGCAACCTCAAGAAAAATACCCCTTTCCAATACTCCCGGAGTTTTAACCGATGCCACAGCGGAAATGGCATGGGCCCTCCTCTTTGCCGCTGCAAGACGGGTAGTGGAATCCGACAGGGTCATGCGTTCCGGTGCATGGCATGGCTGGGGACCTCTGCAGTTTATCGGCGGGGATGTTACCGGCAGGACCCTCGGTGTTGTCGGCGCCGGACGGATAGGCACTGCATTTGCTTTGAAGTCAAAGGGATTTTCCATGAGAGTGCTTTATACGGACAGCCGCAGAAATGATGTGTTGGAAAAATCAATCGGAGCAGTAAAAACCGATTTTGAGACTCTTGTACGAGAATCGGATTTTATCAGTATTCATTGCCCCCTGCTTACGGAAACGACACATCTGTTTCACAGTAAAATATTTACCTTGATGAAAAAAACAGCCTGCCTTATCAATACTGCCAGGGGTCCGATTGTCAAAGAAGCTGACCTGGTTAAGGCGCTTAAGAATGGAGAAATTGCAGGTGCAGGTATTGATGTTTATGAAAATGAACCTGCTGCGGATCCGGGGCTCCATGAATGCAGAAATCTTGTAATGACGCCTCATACGGCTTCTGCAACCAATTCCTCCCGTACAGGCATGGCTGTACTTGCGGCCAGGAATCTCATTGCTATGATGCGGGGAGAAAGGCCTGAGAACTGCATCAACCCAGAAATTTATACCTGAAAAAAGGCGGATTTATGAATGCATCATCATGCTATGCCGGAAAGATCCTTACTGTAGATCTTAACACCGGAAAATCAGGAGAACTCGACACTTTCTATTATGCAGACCGTTTTCTCGGCGGCCGGGGTATTGCGTCGGGACTCTATTGGGACCTTGCAGCCCCTGAAACAGGGGCTTATGATGAGAAAAATCCTCTTATCATTTCTTTGGGCCCATTAGCTGGAATCCCTGCACTGGGCGGCTCCAGGTGGGGGATCTATGCGAAATCACCCTTTCCTGAAAATGAAAAGTTCTGTTATGGAAATCTCGGAGGATATTTCGGAGCTGAACTGAAATTTGCGGGATATGACGGCCTGGTGATTACTGGAAAAGCACCACAGACAAGTATTCTTTTTATTTCAGATTCCTCTGTTTCCATTCTGTCTGCAGAAGACCTGCGGGGAAAAAGCACTGTAGAAACATTCTCGGAGGTTAAAGAAAGGACCGGTTCAAAGGCAAAGGTCCTGAGCATTGGTCCTGCAGGGGAAAATATGGTTCCTCTGGCAACGGTTTTTGCCGACGGTGATGCAAGCTGCAGCGGCGGCATGGGTGCGGTAATGGGTTCAAAAAATTTAAAGGCTGTTGCTGTTCGGGGAAGCCGGCGTTCGGTGGATACTGTAGACCGGGAAGAACTGATCAGGATCGAAAAGGAGATACGCAGGTATAACCGGGGAAATGTTAAAGTCTGGGGACTGGATTTTATGGCCCAGGGGCCGAAAACGAAGAAGCTGCCCTGCTACGGGTGCATGGCCAACTGCCTGCGGGTGAAATATACGCCGGAGAAGGGCACAGCCGGCAAGTTCATGTGCCAGTCACGGTTTTTTTATCTGCAGTATGCATGGTCTTATTACGGAAAAGAGACGGATGTCCCTTTTCATGCTAACAGGCTGTGCGATGAATATGGTATTGATACCTGGGAGCTTCAAATAGTTATGGAATGGCTTCTGCGGTGTGATGCTGAAGGTGTTCTTAATGGGGAACAGATTGGTCTTGATATGTCGATGATTGGAAGTTACGAGTTTATCCGGGACCTTGTTACGATGACTGCCCTGAAACAGGGACTCGGAGAAGTTCTTGCCCGGGGCGCCCGGGCAGCTGCCGGGACAGTCGGAGGGGATGCCCCGGCTCTGGTAAAGAGAAGCGATCCGTATGACCCCCGGTACTGCACGGTGAATACATTCCTGTTTCCCTTTGAAACCCGTGAGCCTATCCAGCTGCTTCATGAGGCCGGGCTGGTGCTGTCCCAGTGGTCGAGCTGGGCAAAGGGGGTGGAAGGGTCGCATATTTCCTCGGACGTGGTCCGAAGGATTGCCCGCCGGTTTTGGGGAAGCGCAAAAGCGGCTGATATGACCACTATGGCAGGCAAGGCCGAAGCTGCGGTGCGGATACAGAACCGCCAGTATGCAAAAGAGTGCCTTGGTCTGTGCGACTGGATGTACCCTGTAATCGATAATCCCGGCAGTAAAGATCACCTTGGAGATCCCGCGATTGAAAGCAGAATAGCTTCAGCGGCTATAGGCCGGGAGATTGATGAAGCAGATCTGTATAAGTACGGAGAGAGGGTCTTTAATCTTCAGCGTGGAATTCTTCTGCGGGAAGGGCATCGGGCGGTTTATGATGATATTCTGCATGAAGAGTGGCACAATGAGCCCATGGAACACCATGTGGCGGATCCGGAGTGTTTGGTTCCCGGACCAGGGGGAAAGCCGGTTTCCATGGTGGGTTCAAGGATTTTGATGCAAGATTTTGAAAAGGCCAGGGAAGAGTATTATCACCTGCGGGGATGGGACGTGGAGACGGGCCTGCAGTCTGTTGGAAATTTAAAAGATCTGGGTTTAGAGAAAGAAGCCTGGGATTTATTTAACCGGGAGCTTGCCCTGGAGAACGCCGGGAAGCTTTCTTTGGTAAAGCGCTGCTGCCGGTCTGCAGGAGAGATAACCTGGGTGAAAAGATTTTTAGAAAAAGAAAAAGATCAGGTGCCAAATACAGCGGAGAATGAAATCAGCATAAAAGGTGAAGACCTGCTGGCCCTTCTTCAGGAACAGCAGAAGAAATTCGGCCATAACGGGATTGCGGTGAATTTTGAAGGCTGGAACAAAATGATGCAGTACTATTTTCCAGATATTAATGAGTATTATGTTATTGAGATGAAGGACGGTACTGCACTGCCTCCGATAAAACTTGATAAACCGATTAAAAAGCCTGAAATATTTTATGAAATGTCCACGGAAACCCTCAGGGCCATGACAAAGGGCGAGCTAAGCGGTTTTAAAGCATACCAGCAGAGAAGGCTGAAACTGAAGGCTTCTTTCAGCGATATGATGAAACTGCAGTCTCTTAATAATGTGTGAAAAACCATCCTCAAAACCTAACTTTTGTTAGGTTCCAATTCTTCCCGTTAATATTATCCTTAATAAAAAGGATAACAGGGGGAAAGAACAATTTTAACAATACAGGATATATTATCTGGAATTGCTCAAGGTTTTATTCCAGGGAATAATGAATTGAAATATTTCATTTTGCTCTCTGTTTTACTGATACTTGTATTTTTTCTGGTATTTTTTATTCATAAAGTTGTTGTAAAAAGAATGATCAGAAACCAGCTTCGGAATAAATATAATTATCTTATCAGGCAGTATGATCTTACTGTAAAAGAAACGGATCTTATGAATCATATGGCCCCCTTTTTAGCGAATCCGCAGAAAAAATACCTTCTCCTTCAGAACAGAGGCACCTTTTCCTACGCTCTCAAGCGTTTGAGCATGGCGCAGGAAGTTCAGGAGGATATTGTAGCTTCAGTGCAGAAAAAACTCGGATTTCCCCCGGTTGAACATAAAAGCAGACTAATAACAACCTCCGATATTTTCAAGGGAGCTCCTGTTGCAGTGCAGAATGACGAAAAAAGATTTTTTCTTTGTTTATCCCAGGGACTTTTTACGGAAAAACTGGTCTTAAGGACGGGTAAAAGAGGGGCAAAGGTAAATCGAGGAGACCGGGTAACATTATTTACCTATAACTATGGAAAACTTTATGTATTTATTTCA
>Ga0272441_10010756_pt1 | contig 13764 bp, 8 predicted proteins | sample SSMProp6N_FD_193582 | JGI IMG/M metagenome (GOLD analysis project Ga0272441, IMG submission 193582) | Marine sediment archaeal communities from Little Sippewissett salt marsh, Falmouth, MA, United States - SSM-Prop-6N | ecosystem: Environmental > Aquatic > Marine > Wetlands > Sediment ... | reverse complement strand
CACTACGGCTCACCTCACGTGCGGATTGCGGGGCGATGCGCCCACGGCCTGCATTAGCGCCCGCGTATAGCCCAGCAAGAAAGCTCTGCCCATGTAGCGCCTGTCAGCATCGCCAACGATCCCCGGAGTATGCTCGGGCATCATCGCGTACCTGTACCCCACTTCGTGATACGCTTTCATGGCATCGACCATATCCACGTTGCCCTGGTCGATGAAGGTCTCGTCGAACCGGGGCACCGACCCCGAGACGCCGCGGAAGTGCACGTGGTTGATCTTATCCCGCGTGCCGAAGTAACGGATCATCCCGATGACATCGGAGCCCGCTTGCTCGGCGGCGCTGCCCTGGCAGAAGTTCAGGCCGTTGGCCTCACTGGGTACCAGCTCGACGAAGCGCTTCATGCTCTCGAAGTCGCTCAGAATTCTGGCCTCCCCCTTGAGGAAGGGCTGAGGGGGGTCCTGAATGTGCAGGGCCAGCCTGACGCCGGCCTGCTCTGCCGCCGGCACAATCCTGCGCATGAAATACTCCAGCCGCTCCCACATCTCGTCGGCGTCGACGCCCATTCCCGGATCGGCAGGCACATCCTTGATCTTCTCGTAGTCGTAGCGCCTCACCGTCGCCCCGCCTCTACCCCATGGTCCACTCTCGCTTCCCCACACATCAATGATGCTCCATGTCCACTCGACAACCGGAATCCCGGCTTCGCCGCAGATCTGGATCGTCCTGCACACATCCTCGATCTCCCGGTCGCGCTCCGGCTTCCCTAGACGAGCGTTCCAGTACTGCGTGTCGGGGCCCTGGGGCAGCAGAAACACATCCAACGTGAGGTCGTGCTTGGCAAGCCTATCTTGCAGGCGATGCAGATCGTCTGCCGGGACGATTCCCGCCCCTCTGGGGGGCATGAGGTGAGCGCCGCATATCTTGACGCACTCGACACCAAGCTGCTGCCCGAACTGCATTGTCTGGTCAGAAAACTCGTTGATACCCATGCACAGCTTCATCAGACCGGTCTCCGTTCTGCCACAGTTAGTGCGTAGCGATGGTCTTGACCTTTGCCGTCACCTGCGGAGCGTCTCATTGGGCGTCAATCGGGCAGTACCTCCTGCAATGCCCACGCAACATCCGCTGCCGCCAGGCCTCGCATGCCGTCTTCCGCGGCAGTATCCGCGGCAAGGCCGTGGTAATAGGCTCCGGCCACAGCGGCCTCGACGGGCCGGGCGCCACCCGCCAGGAAAGCGGCTATCACACCCGTGAGGACATCGCCCATGCCCCCGCTGGCCATGCCCGAATTCCCTGTGAGGTTGATCCATACCTCCGCCGACGGCTGAGCGATCACGGTGCCCGCGCCCTTGAGGACGACCACGGCGTTGGCGGCGCTTGCGGCGCGCCGGGCGGCGTCTACGCGATCGGCCTGGATGGCCTCCACCGTCGTATCCATCAGGCGCGCCAACTCCCCGGGGTGCGGCGTGATGATCGTGGGGTCTCGCCGCCCCGAGAGTAACGCCAGGCCATTTCCCAGGCAGTTGAGGCCGTCGGCGTCGATCACGATGGGGGCGGCAATATCGGCCACTGTGGCGCGAACGAATTCAGCGGTCCCGGCATCGGCCGAGAGCCCGGGACCGAGGGCCACGGCGTCACTGTGCGCACCAAGCTCCACCACGCGTGGGCGCGCCTCGGGGGCGATGGTCCGCGCGTCCGTCTGCGGCAGCGGCACCGTCATCGCCTCCGTGCACTTGGCCTCGAGAACGTCGTTGAGGCTCGCCGGACAAGCGATATGCACCAGCCCGGCCCCCGCCCTGGTCGCCGCCTGGGCACAGAGGGCCGCGGCCCCCGTCATGCCCACCGACCCGGCTACCACCAGGACTCGCCCCGCGTGCCCTTTGTGCATGGCCTCCTCGCGGGGGGGCAGCATGGCCTGCGCAAGGCCGTCGGACACCAGATTCGCCTTGATGGCATCACTGGCTGTGAGGCCACGGGGGATCGTGATGTCGACCACGCGCAACTCGCCGCACAACTGCGCGCCCGGGAACTGCACGAGTCCTATCTTCGCGGCCGCGAAGGTCACGGTGAGGTCCGCCTCGACGGCCACACCGAGGGCGGCCCCGGTATCGGCGTGGACACCCGAGGGAATGTCCACCGCCACCACCGACGCGGTACTGTCGTTCATCGCCTCGATGGCGCTCCTGGCGATGCTGCGGACCTCCCCCGTCAGGCCGGTGCCCAGCACCGCGTCGACAATGATGTCGGCCATCCCCGCACGGACTTTCACGGCCTCCGCATCAGGGTTCTCGATGATTGGCACACCCATGGCGTGGGCGATCCTGAAGTTCGTGGCGGCATTCCCCATCAGTTCGGAGCTGTGGGTTAGTAGGGCGACCTGCACCTCGACGCCTTGGCTGACCAGGTGGCGTGCCGCGACGAAGCCATCGCCCCCGTTGTTCCCCTTGCCGCAGATGACCAGCACCCTTGCCCCGGGCCGCCCGTTGAGCAGGCCCTGGAGCGCTTGGGCCACGTGTCTGCCGGCATTCTCCATGAGCACCACGCTGGGCACGCCGTACTTCTCGATGGCCGCGGCATCAATCCGACGCATCTCTTCGGCCGTGACGAGTTTCATGTTGTTCACCATCCGCCTTCGGTGTGCTGCTTGCCTGCCTGCTGAAACACGTCCAGAATGTTGTCCTCAAGGCCCTGGACCACCTTGTTCGTGTGCTCTACGCCTTTGAGGATCACGCACCGCGAGCCGTTATGGAACCCTTCGATCCGTTCCCACAACGCCGTGGCGTTCCACACCGGGATGCAGGTGTCCCTGTCACCGTGGATAGTGATGATGGGGATGTAGCGGTATGCCTCCGGCTCGGAGACGGCGGACTGAGCGGCGTACACATCGGGCACCTCATCGGGTGTCCCGCCGAAGGCGTCTCGCAGCGATTCGTTGTAGTGTCCCTCTCGGTAGAAGCGCGAGAAGTCCGTGCACCCCATGAAGTTGCACACGGCCCTGATGTTCCTGGGCCGGAACCTGGCGTACGTAAGCGCCGCTCCCCCGCCCATGCTCAGGCCCGCGGCGTAGATCCGGCGCTCATCAATGGGCACCTTTGTCTTCACGTGGGCCAGGCACGCGTCGGTGAGCTTGCGGGCGCGCCGGTTCATCCACATGTTGCTCAGCCGCCCCACCGAGCACACCACATAGCCACGCTCACGGCACCGCTCCCGGAACACGCCGAACTCCGGCTTCAGGAAATTGGTCTGTTCCGGAGTCTTCCCGTACATCCGTCCGGGGAAGAATAGTATCAATGGCCAGGGGTGATCTGCCGAGAATCCATAGGGGAGTTGTAGCCAGTACTGCCCCTCCGGATCGTCGGGCAACTGCACGGGGCCGGAGTAGGGCACGCCATCCCTCCAGAACCCTTCCTCACCGGCGGCATTGGCCGCCGATGCCGCAAGTAGCGCGCACATCACAAGGAAGCCGGCCGGGGTCACTGGGCACCACGTTCCTCGCTCAGCCGTCAGGTTGCGTTCTGCTCACGTGTTGGCCGCGTGGCCCCGGAGGGGCCCTCGGGCCACCGCATTAGTATACAGCAACCCGGCGAGGCGCGATTGGCACTCTCGGCCCGCCGGCGCAAGACGGACCGTGGGCAGGGCACTGGTAGGCCAATCCGCTCACGAGACCGCTTGGAAGTCCATCACTGCCTGGAGGCAATCCGATGAAGGCTCTCACCGCGTGCGTCGTTGCTATTATCGCCGTGTGCAGTACGGCCGTTGCCCAACTGCCGGCGGACGTCGCCCAATTCCAGGAACAGATGACCGGGAGGGCGACCTCCCCTCAGGGCGCCGCCAAGCTGTGGTTCGATGCCGTCATGGTGTACACCACCCGAGACAAAGCTCAGGGGACGGCGATGATCACAGAAATGACGAAGGACAAGGACTGGGAAGCCACCATGTCCTACTTCGTCGACGCGCTCAACAACAAGGCCCACTTGTTCCGCAGCTACACCAAGGGCGCTACACCTGACAATGGCTACAGAACGGACCCGGACAAGTACGAGTTGGTGATCGTCGGCAAGGCGCATACACGTCCTTTTGCCGACTACCCCGAGGGTGAGGTGGTGAAGCTATCGCTGAAGTCCGGCGGCGCCGAGCTGCCCCGCCCCATGTTCATGCAGCGCAACGAGGACGGCATCTACAAGGCCCGGGAGTTCAGCTCGATATGCGTGGATGTCCGGCCTATCAAGACGCCTGTGGATGAGAGCGTCCCCGGCAGTGAGGATCCCTACTGGGTCATGAACCGCTTTTTCGAGGGCATCATCACCTACATCGACGGGCGGCACAGGAAGGGCAGAGAGATCATCGCCTCGGTGTGCGACTACAAGGAGTTCCTGCCCGGCAACCTATTCGAGTACTTCATGCAGGAGCAGCCATGGATGTTCGGCGGGTACATGGAGGGCTCCAGCCCTGAGGAAGACTACGCCTTCGACCGCGACAAGTGGCGGCTTGCCTACGCCGAGCCCATCAAGTCCGTCGCTCCCGGGAAACAGACCAGAGCTTCGCTAAAGCACAGCGGTGCCGGGATGCCCAAGCCCATCTACCTGCGAGTGGATGAGCGCGGCCAGTACCGCATCCGCGAATACGGTAACGTCTACTCGAGCTGCCGCAAGCCCGGCAAGAGGCAGCTCGACGCGAGCATCCCCCAGAGCAAAGATCCCTACTGGGTCATGACGCGATTCTTCGAGGGCATACTGCTGTACACCGCCGGGGATCGCGAGAAGGGCAAGCAGACCATCGCGTCGGTGTCTGAGCGCAAGGAGTTCATCCGTGGCAACCTGCTGGAGTACTTCATGCGGACGAGGCCATGGATGTTCGGCGGCTACATGAAAGGCACCAGCCATGCGGACGGCTACGAATTCTCCCGGGACAAATGGCAGCTCGAGTACGCCGAGCCGATCAAGCGGGTGGAGCCGGGCCGGGCGACGCGCGCCTGCCTCAAGCACTCCGGGGCGGACCTGCCTAAGCCCATCTACCTGTCGGTGGACGAGCGCGGCGAATACCGAATCAGCAACTACGACAACGTCTACTCAAGCGTCCGCCCGCCGAAACCCCCGGAGGTGCTCGATGATGACGTCGCTCAAAGCACCGGCGTCGAGTGGGTTTTCAGGCATTGGCTGCAGGGCATCCTGAGCTACTGCGCGGGCCAAACGGATACAGGCCTTGCCCAAATGTTGTCGGTGATGAAGGACAAGGACGCGAGCGTGAGGGCCTTCCACGGCACCCTGACCGCCGAGAAGTGCTTCATCTGGCGGTCCTACGTCAAGGGCACCTCAGTGGATGATGCCTACGAAATCGACGATCTGGCGGCCGCCCAGGTCGATGTCTACTTCCAGACGCCCCTGAAGCCCGGCGCCGAGCGGGCGACACTCTTCGTCCGCAGCACCGGAGGCGTCCTGCCTAGACCTCTCAAGCTGGTGGCCGATTCACGGGGCCAATGGCGCATCAGCGAGTTCAGCAGCCTGTGTGTGGGCCTGTCGAAGGTCCCCCGCGGGCCTCAGGTGTTCGGAGACGACATCCCCCAGAGCACAGAGCCCATGTGGGTGGTCAGGCACTGGCTCCAAGGCATACTGCAGTACTGCGCAGGCCAGAAGGAGCAGGGGAAAGCCCGGATGTTCTCGGTCATGAAGAACCCCACCCTTCAGTACCTGGAGTCCTACGGCGCGCTGAAGCCCGAGAAGAGCTACATCTGGCGGTCGTACGTCAAGGGCACTTCGGTGGACGACGGCTACAAGGTGGCCGATCTCGAGGGCTTCCAGGCCGACATGTACTACCAAATTGAGCCCGCCGCCACTGACACCAAGCGCACCCTGTTCGTGCGCAGCACCGGTGGCGTCACACCGAGGCCCGTCAAGCTGGAGAAAGACGACCGGGGGCAGTGGCGCATCACAGACGAATACAGCAGCCTGTGCGTGGGCCTCAGCAAGGTTCCCAAGCCCCCGCTGGTGTGGAAGGATGACGTTCCCCAGAGCACGGACCCGGTCTGGGTGTTCGAGCACTGGCTGCAGGGGATTCTGAGGTACACCGCCGGCCAGGAAGCACAGGGGCAGGAGCAGATGTTCCGCCTCATGACCAATCCGACGCTACGCTACATCCAAAACTACGGCGCCCTGGCGCCCGCCAAGCACTACATCTGGCGGTCGTACGTCAAGGGCACTTCGGTGGACGATGGCTACAAGGTGGCCGACATCGAGGCCATTCAGGTGGACGCGTACCTGCCTAAGGCCCCCAAGCCCAAGGACACCAAGCTCACCCTGTTCGTCCGCAGCACCGGCGGTGTCAGCCCCAGGCCGCTGAAGATGCAGAAGGACGACCGCGGCCAGTGGCGCATCACCGATGAGTACAGCAGCTTGTGCGTGGGACTCAGCAAGGTACCCAAGGACCCCAAAGCCGGACAGTTCTGAGTCGCAGACGGGCTCGGCTGCAGGCAGATGTCTCGGCCGAGCCCGTCACCCACATACCCATCAGTCCTGTGCCAGACGCACCCAACGCCCCTCGTTGGGCACCCTGTAAGACTGAGCATCCAGAGCCAGGATCCTCTCTCCGGACGCATCGGGCAAGACGAAAGCATAAGACCACGCGCCACGGGTGAAGCGTGCGGCCGTGAGGGGCGCCCGGCCGGGCCACAGGAGAGTTGGCACTCCCGCCCTGGCTATCGCCGCCATCGCTTCCTGAGCCGCATCCGAGTCCCACTGAGGCGAGCCCTCCCTGCACACCAGACGAGACGGCGTATCTGTGGGCGTTGCGCAGCGATAGGTCTCGCCCAGCAGCAGCGCCCCGACGGGCCGCCCCAGGGCGATCTGCGCCCGGGGGCGCAGGGCAGGCACGATGGGCCGCTGCCCCATGTCCAGTAGCGCGAACCGCCCTGAGGTCACCAGAGCCACGCACCGGGTGGCTGCATACCTCAATGCGTCGAGGGCCTCCCGCAGAATGTAGGCGCAGTCCGGCACGATTACCGCACGGTACCCCGACAGATCCGCTGCAGGTAGCTCCTCCAGCGTATAGACGTCGGGACAGACGCCGGCTCGCACCAGGAGCTTGTACCAACCCATGAAATCCCGCCAGTCGTTAGCCGGCTCATGCAGCGCCCCGTATAGGGGCATGCGGGGCATGACCAACGCTACGTCTGGGGCAACCTTCGCACCGGCCATGCGCCGGGCCTGCCGCTTCGTCGCCTCGACCATCTTCCGCAACTGCCCGATCCCCAGCTCAGAGTAATTGTAGTGCTCGGTGCCGTGCCAGCAGTAGTACTGCATCCCCGTGCCTCCGTGCTGCAGCACCGACAAGGATAGTCGGGTCAGACCCTCACGGCCGAGAGCCACGCCGCGGGTGAAGTCCAGCAGGTCAATGGCCCACATGGGCTTGCCGTGGTGCCGGAGCATGTCGAAGGCACAGGTGACGGAATCATAGTCACCCTCCGCGGAGGCCAGTTGAGCGCCGAGAACCCTCACGCTTTGACCTATCCGGGCGATCTGATCCAGGTAGATGCCCATCTGCTGGGCATAGTCCCACTCGAAGGCGTTGGCGAAGCCGAAGGTCAGGTACGTGACCACCGGGCGCGAGGGGTCGGCCTCATCAATCCGAGCCGCCATCCACTGGATCAGGTCGCCGACGGCACAGGCGCGGAAGGTGAGCCAGTCGTAGACCTGGGCCAACGGATACTTGGCCCCGGAGGGCAACTCCAAAGAGGCCGTGTAGTCGATCCACGCCTCCCCGGGCTTGTCCCAGCCGTGGGAGACCGCATCCTGTCCGCCGCCCGACCAATGGATGAACTGCCACGCCCCCAGAGCGGGGTCCAGTTCGGGGTTGGGAGCCAGGTCGGCCCCGGACGCGTCTGTGCAGGTAATGCGACGGAAGGTCGCGCGACCGCAAGCATGTGACTTGATCAGCAGCCACGCACGGGCCGCACCCTCAGGCGCAAGGGCGTCCAACGTCACAACTCCTGCGCTATCACCAGCCGGTAGCGGGACCTCATGCCGGCTAATCTTCATGGGTTGCGGGTCGGTGGCCTTCAGCCACGCGATCTCGGCCGACACTCCTCCGGCCCGCACCTGCGTTGCCTCGTACTCGGCGGATAGCTTGAGTTCTTGGCCCGGCTCCACGCGCAGATGCGTTTCGCCGCCCGTGCAGTAACATGCGTCCAACGCATTGCCTTCCGGGATGAGGTAGCCCTGAGGCAACAGGCCCGAGGCATACATACGCAGCTTTGGCGGCTCGACCTGTCCCCAGGCGTCAAAGGCCGTCCCCCAGCGCGCATTCAGAGCGGCCATCGTCCCATACCTGGTTTGTAGCGACTGTTGGAAGGCCGCCGCGGCCAGGGGCGAATATGAGACCGGCATCGGGTACCACCACTCGCACCCGTTGCTGTAGCCGTATACACAATGACTCAGGCGATGGTTCGCCAGGTAGGCGAAGGTTCGTCTCAGGTACCGCCCCAGGTAGCGCCGGTATGTGGTCGAAAAGATGGATGGATCGGAGGATGGCCCCCCGGCCACGGACAGCATGGTCTGTCCCTGAGCGCGTAGCTTGTCCATGAGCCACTTCACGTGCGTGGCGTGGGCCGGCCCGGACTCCATGATGTAAACCAACCGCAGCCCATTCCTGTCCGCCCACTCGAGCTGCTTGTCCAGCAGACTGAAGTCAAACTGCCCCTGCTCAGGCTCGATGAAGGGCCACGGTGCCCTCACCATGGTCACATTCGCGCCTGTGGTCACCAGACTCTCGGCTTCGTGGGTGACCATAGGGAAGTGGCACACGTAGCCTATCGCCAGTCCGTCCGGCCTCGTCGTGTTCGCCTCGTCCGCCGGGGCGTTGAGGGCCAGGAGTATGCAGAGGCATGCGAGAGGCGACCTGGTCATAGTCTATGCTCCCAACATGGGGTGTGAGGGACAATCAACCATTGGACTCGTGGGCGGCATGCGGCCAGGGATGCGACGATGCTGAGATTTCGACACAGGGGATGCGTATTACTTCCCATCAATCTCGACGGCGTTGTACGGATGAGGCCGCGGGCCAGTCACCCGCCGCCCCCGGCGGGGAGAGGGGCGGCCGGTGCACCACAAAAGGCGCGGCGCCCGCGATATCGCGGGCGCCGCTTGTACGGCTACATCCCCTCCGCCGTTGTCCCCTGACTTGCGCCCAGGCGAGCGGGTGCTACTTGGCCAGCGCGATCTCGTCGGCGATGATGGCGATGTTGATCTTCAAGGCCGGAGCTTTGAAGGCCTTCGCCGTCCCACTGACCTTGATCGGCTGTGTGATATCACCGAAAGGGAACGCCTTGTTCTTGCTGCTCTTATAGAACTTCTCCGCCGCCGAGCCATACGGGACGTACACGAAGAACTTGTCCGATGTGCTCCCCCCGGGCTTGCGGAATTTCATGCAGATATAATCCTTCTTCTCCACACCCTCCACGTAGTAGGCGCTCTGGTCCTGGCCGCCGTTGCCACCGACTACGGCCACGGACTTGCCATCGTAGGCCTCGTACTCATCGAAGAGGGTCTGCCACTGGACTTCCTCGTATTCCTTGGCTTCAGCCGGCCCGGCAGACTTGAGGATCTCGAACTTGGCGTCGGCCAGGGCGCCGATTCCCTCGCAGTCCTCGGTCGTGGCGAATAGGCCCGTGTCCTCAAAGGGGTATATCGGCGCGAAGTTCTTGCGGCCGCTGCCCGCCGTGCCCAGAAGATCCAGGCCGAGCATCTGCCGGAGGGCGTTCACGTCGTCCATGACGATCTTGCCGCCGCCCTCGGACTGAATCTGGTTGCTGTACTTCTCAAAGAAGTCTTTGTTCGGCTTGACGCCCGGGTCGGCCTCGAAGTTGTCCTCGGCCTCCTCGAAGTTGGCATCTTCGAAATCCTCGGGGTCGTCGATGCACAGTGAGGCGTTGGTGTCCTCGTCCCAGAAGTAGTAGTGGCCGCCCCCGTTCTGGAAGAAGCAGTTCTCATAGGCAAAGCAGCCTGTATTCTTGAGCCCGTTGTTCATGCCATACTTGCTTTGGTACATGATCAGGTTCGTCTCGAGGGTGATGGCGCCGAAGCGGCCGATCTGCACGCCGTAGCCCTCCACCGTGAGCTAGGTCCATCCGAAGGCGCAGGTGTTGTTCTTAACCAATACCTCGGAGCCCTCCTGCGCTGCCCCCAGGTCAATGCCTCGGTCAAGGTAGTTGATGATGATGTTGTTCTCGATCACGTTGCCTTCGCCACGAGCGTTCATGCGGATGCCGTTGTGGGCGCTGTTGACGACCACGCAGTTGCGGATCTTACAACCGGGCGAACTAACCGTGATGAGGGGCGCGTTTGGGCTTTCCGAGAACTTCAGGTCACCATCAGCGTTGTACTTGTTCCGGGTTGAGCCGTCCAGCAGGAAACCGTCGAATACAAGGTTCGAGTGGTCATCCGTGCACTGGATGATCTCCTTGGTGTTGTAGGAAGCCTTGGATTCCGGGTCGTGGCGGAAGATGGTCTTGTACTTGAAAGGGTTCCGTTCAGAGAAGTCATCGTTGTACCCGCCCAGCAGCGTAAGGTCGCGGGTATTGATCACAATGAAGCCGGCCTTGAGCTTGCCCGAGTAGACGCCTTGGGCCACGTGGATGACGTCCCCGGCGACGGCGTCGGCCAGGGCCTTATAGATCCCCTTATGGGGCTTCTCGAGGGTGCCCTTACCCCGCTTGGCTCCGGCCTTGACATAGAAATCCGTCGCGAAGGTTGGTACGGCAAGCGCAAACATCCCAGTGATAGCCAGCAAGCACGTCAGGCGTCTCCGCATGGAACCACGCTCCCTCCTGAGCTGTCTGGGTGTGCCTGTTACCGTGCATCCCCTGCCCCCAGTGTGCCGACCACGTGCTCACAGACTCATCAACCGTCTCTGGTTGCGACCACCATCCCTTCGGTAGGATGATCTGGGTCCGTATCGGCGGGCCGGTTGGCGCCCCTGCCACCGGCGTCACTGTACAAGCGCGCCCTAGTCCTAGTTCGGTCACTGAAGACGCTTTCCTGCAGACGCGCCGCCGAAACGATATTTGTGGGGTGCAGGGCTTGGGACCTGAGACGTAACGGCAGAGCCGCGTGCCCAGATACAGATGGCCGCAAGCCCCCGAGGTAGGTGGCCGCAAAGACCGCTACTTCCCCACAAGCATATCGGCCGGCGGACGACACCGCTTTAGCGAAGGGGGCCGGCCCTATGAGGCTATGACTGATTCAGGACCAAGCGGGTGACCCAGCCGGTAGTTGCCGGCGATCGGTGATGCCCGGGGGAGCTTTGCTGCCACACAGCCTGGCCGTGGAGAGTGTCGCGCTAGCCTTCCCACAAGACGAAGGCCCACGCGTCAGTGGGGTCCTGGATGCTGAGCAGCACCCCGGCCTTGCCGCCATGCTCCGCAGCCCACCTCACCTCCAGCAGGTCACGCACATCGCCGGGACGCCACCAGCCCTGCACGGGCTCAATGGTCGAAGACCGCACAAACCCCCGGCCGGGCTTGTGGGGCCTGGGGATCGCCTGGACGAAGCCCTCGACCCCCGCGCGGCCGAAGTGGACCCTCGCCCACAGGGTTCTGCCTCGCACACCAACAACAAGCTGAGACCCCACGAGGCGGGCCTTGGGGGGGAACGACAACCCGGTGAGCAGGCCTATCTCGCCCAACTCCGGGCTGGCGATTTCTAGGGCCCCAACCCGCAAGTCTTCCAGAGCACGAAGCGCGAACAACTGAGCGCACAGCAGCACCACAAGGCCGGCCAGCAGCAATCCCAAACGCGTCTTGTTGGCCACAAGGGCATAGGTGTCCATAGGGCATGCTCTACAGGTCCCGGCGCATCAGGGCTGCAGGACCACCGATGTGTTGGAGCGCATCACCATCGTCACGGCGATCTGCCGGCCGCCGCTCGCGCCAAACAATTGGGGTGTCTCCATGACCATCTCCGTATCGGAGGTGCCATCGAAGCGAATCGGTCGGCCCGCGTTGTAGTCGAAGTAGGCGATCTGGCTGCCGCTCTGCTTGCCGGTTAGGTTGAACAGGCTTGCGCCCGTCAGGCCCAGATCCAGGGGCATCTCGTACTTCGTCTGCAGTCTGGCGCACTCGCGCTGGTTCAGCGTCGCGTAGTCCAGCAAAGTAGTCTCATAGCCGACCACCATTGGCTGCCCGGTCTGGGTCTTGAGCTGCAGTGACTGCTTCCACCGGTTGCCCGGCACGACGGGCTCTTTCGGGAACCCGGGGTTGCGCAGCTCGCCGAAGAACTGGCCCACATCCAGCAGTCCTGTGCCGGCGATCCCCGAACCCAGCGCCGCCATGGGATCTTGTGCCCCGCCGGGTGCGCCCGCCGAACTCCTGAGAACCTGCGTCCGGAGTACGGTGCCGTTGGGGGAGATGACTGTGGTGATCTGAGGAATCGCCAGGCCCACGGGCAGTGGCTGACCGTCCCAGCTTGCCTTCGCCTGTAGGTCGCGCACCTGGTTGACGATGGTCATGTTTCCCGCCTCGTCCACGCCGGTACAGGTCATCACGTAGACGAATGTGGCCTCCATCTGCACGGGCCCGGTGCGCCCCATGGCCGTTATGACGCCGTTTCCCGTGGTGCCGCAGTTGTACTTGAGGCTCTCTGCCTTGGACATGCGGTAAGTCAAGGTCACGCCCGCCGTCGCGCTTGACCCAATAGCAAGAATGGCCAGGACGATGGCAAGGAACGGCAATGGCCGATGTGCCACGTTGCACTCCTCCTGACATCAAGTGAGGTCTGGTTACGGGTGAACTGCCGTCTGAGCGCCGACAGCCTGCCCGGTGGTAGCCGGGACCGGCGTCCTGGCTGGAGAGACGCCGCCGAGCAGAGGTCTCGTCATGGCCGTCGTCACATGGTCTGCAGGCACACCGGAGCGCCCTATGTGCCCCCGCGCTGTTGCGGCTGTGCCGCCAGAGCCCTGTCAATCGCGGGTCTCAGTCGCGTCCAGACATCCCGGGCCTCATCTACCATGGGCGCCCCAACCTGTGCGGGGCTGTAGGTGGCAGACACGTACATGTTGGTGAGCAGGCGCTGATCGTCCTGCTCAAAGCCGATGCGCGGGGGTACGGTGCGCAGGAACTCAAACTCCGTGAGGTGATCGGCGCGACCGAAGCCCCTCAGGGCGCAGAATGCCATGAATGCCCTGTATACATGGCGGACGATCTGTGCCGGGCTCATGTTCGCGCCAAGCTCCCGTTGCTCCCAGATGTCGGCGAAGGGGTCTTCGGGCAGATCGGCGAACTCATCCAGGCCCCGGCGCCCCAAGCCCAGCATCCTGCGCAACCGCTCAAGGAAGGCCAAGAAGGCCAGCCATATGGCCCGGAAGGGCTCCGCCACGGTGCGCAGGAAGGCCATGACTTGCCGCCGGTAGCGGACGAGCAGATAGATGACGATGGCCAGAAGCAGAAGCAACAGCAACCACAGCCACCAGGGCGGCCTGCCGCCCGACCCGCCGGACTGCGCCTGGGCCTGGGTTTCGCTGGAGCCCGCCTGCCCCGCGCCGCCCTGACCGCCCTCGCCTTGGCCCTGCCCCGCTCCAGAAGCGTCCTCACCCGTCTGCCCGGCCCCGCCGCTTCCTGAAGCGCCATCTGTCTGGGCGCGCTCGCCCTGTTGGCCCTGGCCCTGATCGGCCCCCGACTGACCGGAGTGCTGCTGTTGCCCGTTTTGAGTGGGTAGGCCCGAGCCGTTCGTCTCAGGTTCGCGACCGGGGGCCCGGGTGTAGTCCGACGGCGGCTGCGCGAT
>Ga0272441_10010755_pt1 | contig 13764 bp, 15 predicted proteins | sample SSMProp6N_FD_193582 | JGI IMG/M metagenome (GOLD analysis project Ga0272441, IMG submission 193582) | Marine sediment archaeal communities from Little Sippewissett salt marsh, Falmouth, MA, United States - SSM-Prop-6N | ecosystem: Environmental > Aquatic > Marine > Wetlands > Sediment ... | reverse complement strand
CAAGGAAGGCCGGCTGGTATGGATTCTGGTCAAGTTGCCGGAAGACCTTGTGATCCAGTCTCCGGGCGGGCTCGATCCGGTGAAGTGCTACCTGCTGGTATGCAACGGGCATGATGGCAGCATGGCCTACCGGATGTTCTATACTCCGACGCGCGTGGTGTGCTGGAACACGCTGAACTACGCGCTGTGGGGCGCTGGCGTCCAGGCCGGGATCAGCATTCGGCACATAGGCGACATCGAGACCAGGACCGAAGAGGTGGTCAAGATACTCGGTATCGCAAACGATCAGTATCAGAATCTCGGACTGCTGTTTAACCACTTCGCGCAGTTCGATTTCACGGAGAAGGACGCGAACGAGTTCTTCGAGAAGGTGTTTCCCCTGGAAGAGGACAAAGACCCGAAGCACACTGGCCGGGACAAGATTCTGGATCAGTTGCGCCACAACTTTGTCCACGGAGTCGGGTCAGAGCTTTCCAAGCGCACACTTTGGGGGGCGTACAACTCGGTAACGGAGTGGGCGGATCACAACCGCTTCGAGGCCAGGAAGACGAAGAACGAAGAGAGCCGGTTCAAGGCTGTGATGCTGGCCGGCCAGAGAGACGCCAAGGGCCGCGCGCTGAGTTTGGCGCGTGACATCTCTACCGCTAAGTCCTTGACATCATAAGGGTTGTCGAGTAGAATACTTATAGAAAGGCAAGCCATGTGCAAAATCTACTCATTCGGATATGGCGGGAAGAAGCCCGAAGACGTGGTAAAGCTGGTAGACCGTACGGGCGCGCTGCTGCTGGACGTCAGGCTCAGCCCGAACAGCCGAAATCCGATGTGGAATGGATCGTCCATCAAGAATCTGTTGGGAGATCGATACATTCACGCAAGAGGATTCGGCAACGAGAATTACAAGGGTGGGCCGGTCAAGCTGCACGATCCAGAGATGGAACTGATGTGCGTCCAGGGCGCGTTCACTCAGGGGGTGTCCATTATCCTGATGTGCGTATGCAAGAGCCATGCGCGGTGTCACCGGAAGGACGTTGCTGAGTTCATCCATGAGAGAACGGGTAAGGAGATTGTCATTCTGTGAGTCTGGTACGTGCTCACAGAGCCCCCGGGGGTGTTCCCCGGGGGTATTATTTCTATCTGAAGGAGGTAAAGTCATGAATCGTTACTGGGATGTGCCGGAGAAGGAACGGGCGGAAATGACCGGGGAGCAGGTTGAGTCATTCATCGCCGTGGAACTGATGGAGAAGGGCGTTATCCAGCCGAAGCAGCCGGGACTCGAAGATTATTCGGAGATAGATGTAGCGCGGGAAACGGTTTACGGAATCGAGTACGGCGGGAAGTACGGCAAGAACGCCTCCGATCTTGTGTTTGCAGATAAGGAATCGGCCGCAGCCTTCATCATGCTGAAGCCGATGTTCACCGACAGCGAATACTACGGGAGCGAGCACAAGCGTTGGGCCAAGCCCTGCGAGGACATGGAGGTCGTATCGAGACAACTGTACGACAAGGATTCTCTCACGGCCGCACAATCTGCCCTGAAGCGGAACGGCGAAATCAAGAAGCGCAACAAGGAACTGACGGACGAATACGCAGCCGGCATGAAGGCCGTCCGGGACGCCTCCAAGGGCGTATGGGAGGACTACTACGAACTCCGGGAGCAGAAGGAGAGGCACGAAAAGGTCATCGCTACGCACGAAGAGTACGTGAAGCTGTCCGGCGGGAACGAGACGATTGCCGCCGGCTTCCTGGCCAAGGCCTACGACAACGAATCTGTCATCGAGGCCTTCAAGTGGTTCGACAAGGAGCCGCCCGTGTTGGAGCCAGAAGAGCAACCCGTAGAAATCTGAGCAGCACAGGCCCCCGGAGGCGTTCTCCGGGGGTTTTTTTATGGCGTTCGGTTTGACACGAAGCCCGCCGATGCCTACGATGATGATAGTGCTGGATCGTCTAATGGTAGGACGCTCGGCCTACTCGGTCGAGAAATGCCGTGTTCGACTCCGGCTCCAGCAGCCAACGCTATGTTTCAGATAAACAAGATATTCCTTGGCAACACTCCAGGACCGCAACGGAAATGGCTCTGCGCTTTCCTGAAGCACGCGGTTAAGACCAGACCGAAGGTGGTCATTCCGTGCTGTGGCCAATTTGCTTTGGCTAGCATCGCGCTTGAGGCCGGCTATGAGCCTCAGAATATCCGGGCATCTGACATCTCTCTGTTTTCCTCTGTCCTGGGATACCTCTACACCGGGAAGAGCATTTCGAGCCTGCCAGTGCAGCTACTGGCCCCTTATGATGCCATATATGAGGGATACCGCACGGATTTGGACCGCGCGGCATTCCTGTTCTGCCTGATGAAAATCAAGCAGTTCCGCGAGAAGGTCTATTTTGAGAAGATGTATAAGCGCGAGATTGCCGAGAACCTTGGCGACTACACAAGGAAAATGGCCGAGCGCCTGGAGAAGATGCGAGCGAAATACGCCGGCATCCATTACGAGATGGCCGACCTGCGAAACGACCTGCGCGAGCACGACGACGATACAATCGTTCTGGTGAATCCACCGGCCTATCGCGGCGGATACGAAAAGATGTTCAATTTCGAGCCCGAAATCACCTGGACTGTGGATGTTGACGAGTTCGACTGGAAAGATGAGTATGTACCACTTTACGAGAAGGTACGTGCTCTCTCAACGCCTTTCGTGTGGTACAGATACCAGAATACAACGGGGCTTCCGAAGGAGGATGTGGTATTCGGGAAGGAGTATTTCCCCGGCCAGCGCGTGAATTACTGGCTTTTGACAAAGCCGGAAATGCTGAGAGGTTCAGGCATCTCCACGAAAACGGTCCAGAACACCCCGAAGGATTACAAGGGCGTATCGGCATCCATCGTTGAGCCGAACTACGAAATCACGCCTGATACGAAGATCAGTTTCAAGGAGGTCACGCAGGAGGTAAGCCTTTACTACCGCGACCTTTGGGCGCACAAGTTAGGCAATACGAAGGCAGAAGGCTACTACCTGATGCTCCTGGACGGGAAGGTATTCGGGACGTTCGGGATGCACTATCAGGCCATGAAGACACTGAAGGAAGATAAGTGCTTTGAGTGCTTCGGTTTCAATGCTCCGCTCATTCTGTATCCGAACGCGAACCGGCTGCTGATGATGGCCATAACGTCGACGGCGTTCCGGGACTTCATCAATGCCCGGTACAGGCGCAACCGGATATACGACCTGAACGGATTCAAGACCACATGCCTGAGCAAGTATCGCAAGGTAAAGCTGAACAATGGCCTACTGACGATGACCAAGCGCGAGAAGCTGCCGAACGGAATGTATAAGATCATGTACGAGACGCCTTTCCACGAACGGGACCTATGGAAGGTCGTTGAGGACTATCTGAGGGAGTTGGAATGACTACCACCGAAGCGAAGACGGCTGAGCTTGCTCTTGACCTTGGCAACGGTATTTCGATCTGGAAGGCTCACCTGGACTGTCTCCGGGAGCAGGACAAGAATGCCCGGGTGATGGCACCGGACAAATTCGACCGCCTTGTGCAGAACATCAAGGCAGATGGCCGGCTGGAATCTCTCCCCCTATGCGTTCGCAACCCGAAGCGCGAAGACGAGTTTCTTATCATCTCAGGCCACCACCGCACCCGCGCGGCCCGCTCAGCGGGCGTGATGCACATTTACATCATGGTGCTGGAGGGAGACGTTGACCAGGACTGGATACGCGCGAAGCAACTCGCGCACAATGCTCTCTCCGGAACCGACGAAGAGCAAGTCCTGGCCGAGCTATATTTTAGCATCCAGGACGTCGACGCCCGAATTTCTTCAGGTCTCTCCGAAGACGATCTGGACATCAAGGATAGCAAGGTCACGGTTGACGAAGTGATGGTCGACCTGGATTTCGAGATGCTGCAGATCGTTTTCCTCTCTCACCAGAAGCAGGAGTTCGATGATGTGATCGACCTCCTGGAGAAGGATTCTGAGATTCACCCGGCAGATATTGCCGTTTTTTATCGTTTCAAGGACGCGCTCAGAAAGGTTGGCCGCGAGTCGAAAATCCGCAATATTTCCGCAATGCTCTCCAGAATGTGCGAAATCGTGAAAGAATTCTACGCTTCTAAGTCCCAAGCCACGCCAGAAGATAAGTAAAAAGTCGAAAAAAGGGGGGTTGACACGTGGTGCATTTCCGCGTCTCATAAGGATATGCTCTTATAGCAACATATTGAACATTGGCTAGTAGGAGGCGATGATGTGAGCAAGAAGCCCGCACTGAAGGTAGGTTCAAAAGTCATCTGGTGCGATGACAAAGGCACCGACCGTGATGCAAAGGTGACGGCTGTATACTCACCCATTCTTATCGACCTCACGCTTGACGAGCCGATCAATCCCAGGAACGCACCCCTCAAGACTCAACAGCTTCACAGAGATGCTCAGAGCGCGCACGTGGTATACTGGCGCTTTCCGAGCGAAGACCCGAAGCCGAATCAATACGCGAGCAAGCCCTGACCTATTCCACGTAGGCGACCATCTGCGTCTATCTGGCTTTTCTGAATCACGAAAGCGCCTGTTATGGCCGGGAATAACGGAAATAATGGCAAGGATGCTCCGAAAAAGCGCAGAAAGTATGGAAAACGACCAACAAAGCTCACGGAAGCGGTCATTTCCAAGCTGGAGCGTGGCCTTTCGACCGGTATGCCGTGGAAAATGGCAAGTTCTTTCGCTGGCGTGTCTTATACTACTGTACGCGAGTGGATACTCAAGGCCGAAGCTGGAAAGCTGTCACGCAAGTGGGCTGACCTTCCTGACAGGCTCACGCGCGCAAGCCAAGTCGCGTGCCAGAAAGCAGTTGTGTCATGGGCGAACCAATTCGATACGGACTGGCGCGCCTGCAGAGACTTCCTGGCGCGGCGTGATCCGGAAGGATTCCCAAGCCGTCAGCAGCTTGAGGTCAGTGGCAAGGACGGCGGGCCTATCGCGCTCAACAGCATTACAACCGGCTTGGAGAAGCTACCGGACGAATACCTGGAGAAGATACAGGCCCTCATGGTCGAAGGCATGGCCAAGGCGACGGGCCATGGCGGGGGTAATGGAAGCAACGGCGACAAGTAGAGCCGGCCTTCCGCGTCTCGACCTTGTAGAGATCGAGCTTGCCAAACGTGCCGAGAGGCAACTCTCCAGGTTCGTCAAGCAGGCATGGAAGCTGGTCGAGCCAGAGACCCCGCTCATTTGGAACTGGCACCACGACATTATCTGCGAGCACCTGGAAGCGGTCACAGCCGGCCAGATTAAAGACCTGCTGATCAATGTGCCTCCAGGCCATACCAAGAGCCGTATAGTGAGCGTTATGTGGCCTGCGTGGATGTGGGTACATAAACCCTCACACCAGTTTCTATGCAGCAGCTACAGCGGCGATCTGGCTAAGCGCGACAGCATCTATTGTCGGCAGGTAATCCAGAGCCGATGGTATCAGCAGTGGTGGAGCGACCGCTTCAGCATCTCCGGAGACATGAATCTGAAGACCCGCTTCGGAAACAACAGGGGCGGGCATCGAATCGCCATCTCAGTAGGCGGCGGCGCAACGGGCGAGCGCGGCGATACGATCATCTGTGACGACCCCCACAACCTGAAGTACATTCATTCGAAGCTGGTACGCGAAGAGGCCCGCAGATGGTGGAAGCAAGTCATGCCATCCAGGAGGAACAACCCGGAGACCGCTAGCAGGGTAATCATCATGCAACGCGGTCACTATGCCGACCTTGCCGGCGAAGTGATTAAGGACGGCGGATATACCGAGCTTGTCCTCCAGGCTGAGCAGGAGTCTAAATCGGTCATCACGTATCCAAGGACCGGCAGGGTACAGTCCAGGAAGGACGGCGACCTGCTATGGCCTGAGCGGTTCAACGCCAAGGTACTCGGTGAGCTACGCGAAGAGCTAGGGCCATACGCCTATGCTGCACAGTACCAACAGACGCCCGTACCGGAAGGCGGCGGTATCATCAAGGCTGAGTGGTGGAAGCATTACGACCAGTTGCCGAACATCACGAGCGTAATTCATTCGTGGGATACGGCATTCAAGGCGAAGCAGGATAATGACTTCAGCGCATGTGTGACGGTTGGAGAGTTTGCCGGCCGGTATTACATCATAGACGTGTTCAAGAAGCGCATGGAGTACCCTGAGCTAAGGGAGAAGTGCCAAGCCATAGACAAGGCCTATCCGAATACGACGGCTACGCTGATCGAAGACCATGCCAGCGGCCAGAGCCTTGTGCAGGACATGAAGCAACTGCATGGAATGACAGTACTGCCGGTCAGGGCCGACACTGACAAGGTGAGCAGAGTCCATGCTGTGACGGCCCTTATCGAAGCAGGTAAGGTATGGATACCACGTAAGGCTCATTGGATAGCTGAGTTTGTTAGGGAATGCACGGAGTTCCCATACAGCGAACATGACGACCAAGTGGACGCGCTGAGTCAAGCCCTTGGCTGGCTCCAGAAACGAACGCGCACCACGTTCGAGCGCGCTACAGAATTCAGGAGGGTCTAATGGTAGCAGCCAGAGCGATTGACATTCTGATAGCTGACTGCGCGAACGAGTTCGACGCTATCAATGTCGCCAGGATAATGCGGCAGAAGGGCATCATGAGCGCAGAGAACTGGCGGAACTGGATGAACAAGACGGCCGAAGCCGTGTTCAAGGATGAGACGTACAACAAGAGGCTTGTCCAGTACGGCTTCACGCTGAAGCGGTTCAAGAATGTGGTGTTCCGGACCATCACGCAGTATATCAGGCGCAGCAAGACGGAACGCGAGATGAAGAATCTCGGTCTGTTTGACATCGTAGATGAGGGACCGAATATCGTAGCGCTCTAGGAGGCTCTATGGTCATCGAAGAAGTGAGAGGTGCCCAAAGTATTGAGATGCGAACGCGGTGTGACAAATGCGGTCACATTGAGGACGCTGTGCCTGTCCCACGGCTGGCCTACTTACGCGAAAAGAATGCCCGTCTCGCCGCGCAGATGGCCGAGATGATGACCTACAGCCAGGAGCGCGACATCAGGGAAGCCCTGATCTATGAGGCGCTGAATGCGGCGAAGGCGCTTACTGAGACGAAGGGAATCGAAACATGTTCGGGGCCAGCAAGTGAAGCCTTCCGCATATTGTTTGAAAAGCTAAGCGCAGTGGAGGACTACCATGCCGGAATCGCAGAGCGGGCCACCGAACACCTTGAGGATACCAGAGAACGGACCGAGCGGGAGGAAGCCCCCGCAGAAGCCGTCACAGGGTGAGCAACGCATTCAGAACATAGTCAGAGGCAAGGGGACCAAGAATGCCTGATGTTGAACGCGGCCAAAGCGCCATGGAAGGTCCGGTAATTACGTCAGAAGGCCCGTTGCAGACCGCGCGTCCTATTCCGATAGCGGGCGGCGTATCGGGCGAAGCTCTTGGTTCCAAAGAAAGGAAGATGATAGCGGCGCTGGAGGCTGTCCATCCGCTATACGCGATGAATGAGAAAACATGGCAACTGACCGGAGACGTCGCTCTCAACCGGATAGAGACGTCCAGGGAGAAGCGCAGGTATCTCCCACGTGGCCGCAGCGAGCAGGACCGGCTTTACAATGACCGCGTTCGAATGTCCGTCTTTCTGCCAGAGACTCCTGGCCTAACTTCGGACTTCGTGGGCGCTGTGTTCAGCAAAGCTGCCAAGCGGGAAATCAAAAAGGACGAAGAGGGCAAGCCGATCCAGGATGACCTAACGGAGCGCGTGACAGCGTTTCACAATGCAGCAGGCTTGGACGGCGAGCCCATCAGTAAAGTCATGCAGCAGGCCTTGCGGCTCAGCTTGACTTTCGGTGTAGTAGACGGCTTCCTGGATCATCCCACGGAAGAAGAAGGAGACGGAGAGGGTACGGAGACCCCGAATCTCATTCTCTACACGGCTGAGCAGCGGCTCGATTGGTGCCTGGATGACAGAGGGCTCTACAAGTGGGTGAAGTACCGCGAGAGCTTCATCCTGAAGGAGTCGTTCGATGGCGAAAAGGTCAAGGTCGACGAATACAGGATCATCACGGCCCCGGGCCAAGCGCCAGCCATCGAAGGCCAAGCCGAAGAAGTGCAAGCGGAAAACGCCGGCAAGGGCACAATCCAGGTCTTCAGGGTCATTAAGCGAAAGGGGAAAGCGGAAAAGCTGGAACAGGACGATCCTGTCCATTATCAATTCTCTACGATCCCCGTAAGGTCGATGTATTGGGACGAGCAGGAGGGCGGTATCGGCAACCCATGGGTCAAGCCGATGGCCATGGGCGATATTAAGGTCTTCAGCCTGGAAAGTGATCTGCGCTTTGATGTGTTCATGCACGCTCACCCGTATGTCAAGTTCTGGCTACGGAAGAAGGAAGGCGTAGACGAAATCAATTTCGGCGGCGGTTACGGGCTGCACCTTGACCCAGGCAACACACTGGAAGGCCGGCCACAGGAACAAGCAGAGTACATGCAGAAGGTCACTTCGGACCTGATGCTGCAGCAGGACGAGATCAAGTTTCACCGTGAGCTTATTCGGACGCTCGCCGGCAACGGCAGCAACATGCTCATGCAGGGCGGCGGAAGCCCACAGAGCGGCGTTGCGCTGGCCTACGAGCAAGCACAACGGTCAAAGAATTTTCTCCTGGCATCGCAGGCCCTTCAAGAGTTTGAATGGCAACTGAGCGAACTGGTAGCAAACGAATTCTCCGATAAGGAAGAAGAGCTAAAGGACCGCCTGGAGATCACGTATCCGGACAGGTTCGATCAGCGACTTGTGGATGAACTGAATGCCGATCTTGTGACCGCGAAGGAGGTTGGCTCTCCTACGCTTATCAAGGAAGTGAAGAAGCTCCTGGCCGCTCGTCTCCTGGGCGACGGAGCCACATCCACAACGGTCGACAAGGTGAATCAGGAGATCGAAAGCGCCGAACAGGGCTCAGATGCCAACCCATTCGACAAGGATGGCAAGCCCAAGGAAAAGAAAGAAGAGGACGACGATGGTGGAAGCAAGGAAGATGAGCGCGGAGGAAAAGAAGTGGCAGGCGGAAAGTGACGCCCGCACACTGGCCGAAGCCGAAGTAATCGGATCGGATAAGGGCAGGCTCTCCGAAGCGGTCAAGGCTGCTGCTCGATTGGCTGCAGATGCCATGAAGCGAGCAGAGGCCATGAAGAAGGCATCGAACAAGGGGAAGGAGAAATAGTATCGCCCCTGTCTATATGGCAGGGTTCAAGCGGCTGCAGCGTAACAAAGGCCACGTTGCGCTGGTCATGCTTGCTGAAGCGCGTCTTCATGGCCTTGAGCTATGTCGTCTCGTGGAGGGCCAGTCGCTTCTGTAAACATTACGCCTGTATGGTGCGGGCGGGTAAAAGAAAGGTAGGAGATCATGGCGGAACAAGAGGTCCAGACGCAAGTCCAGGACGGCGGGGAAGCGGCCCCCGAAACTAAGCCGAGCGGTGATGGCAAGCTCACCGACGAACAGCTTGCACAGGTACGGGAAGCCGTTGGGCTCAAGGAGGGGCAGGACATTCCGGGCATGATCACGGGCGCGACCAAACGCACAGTGCGGGAAGCCCTTGGTCTCAAGGATGGCCAGGATGCTATCGCCGTCATTTCGGGCGCGGTCACAGAAGCAATCGGCAGCGTCCAGGTGTCGGAAGAGAAGCCCCCTGCTAAGCCCAAAGGCAGCGAAGAGGCGGAAGCAGTACGCGCAGAGCTACAGAGCGTCAAGGAAGCAGTGAGCAGCCTGCAGACGGAAAAAGTGGAGACACAAAAGCAGCTTGATGAAGAAAAGCGCAGAAGCGCTATTCGGGCCGTGCTTGGTGAGTTCCAACTCCGCGATGAGGTCAAGCCACTGGTAACCAAGGCGTTTGAGATGGGCGTGGAAGGTCCGAGAGCCGACTTCAATGGAGACGGCAAGCTGGTCGTCAAGGATGAGAACGAAAACGATCAGCCCTTCGCGGCGTACCTGAACGGGTACTTCAAGGAGAATTCAGGGCTGCTGGCAAAGCAGAAAGCCGTGGGTTCTGGCGCGCGTGGTAAGGCCGGCGCGGTTCGCACAACAGGCCAAATCACTTACGACAGATACCGGGAAAACCACGATGAGGTAATGGATGAAATCGCGGATGACCCGGAGGCCGCAGCGGAGCTTCACGAAACCGTGAAGGAAGAGGTCAATGAGCGGTTGAGAGCCATGGGCCTCTGACCGCAGCGGAAGTACGAAAGGACAAGGGAATATGGCCCCTCCGAATACACTCCGTATTCCGGAAGATGCCGATCCACACGCGAACGCAGCCTTCATGGAAGTGATGGACTTCCTGGATGCCCGCTTCGGTGTGATCGACTTCACCGGACCGGACGGAAAGGGCGGGAACTACAAGCACCGCCCGCGCCACGGCCAGATTTCGGCCGGGTTCCAGAGGTCGGACGTTGCAGGCACCATAACGGGTGGAGCGGCAGCGACGACGCTCACGAACAAAAACGAGACGATGGTTCGTCTCGACAGGACCCTGTTTCACGAATACTTCCCCGTGACTTCGCGGCGCGCAGGCGAGACGCCGCAGAGCTACGCGGCGGAAGTGGGCCGGCAGTTCGGTATCAAGGCCGGCATCAGGGTACTGGCAGACGTCTACAATGCCTCCATCGCGGCGGCAGACTCAGTGGCCGACGACCACGACCACGAGCCGTATGTGGACGACACCGCAGGCAGTAATCAGGTCGACCTCTCGCCAACCGTGATCCAGGCCGGTTCGTACCTGCTGGCCGATCACATGCAGTCTCTTGACATCGGCGTCACGCACTCGAAGTGCTGGAACGACCTGACGCAGGGTTTGCTGACCACCGCGAACACCTATCAGGTTCCGACCATCATCGGCGAGTTGCTGCGTGACGGGATGTTCCGGAACGTGCTCGGGAAGAACTGGATCGTCGATGACCAAGTGCCGACAGCGGCCGGCCCCACGACCTCCAGCCCGGACAAGTACCGGACGCTGCTGTATCGCTCCAAGTTCAAGAACCGGCTTGGAGAGGCACCGGTGGAAGTCAGGCTCAAGGAGCCTCTGACTGTCCACGAACAGCACGTCCTGGGGTTGCAGTCCCGCAAGGAGCAGTTGCAGGCTGAGTTCGCCTACAATCTCGGCATCCGGGGCAAGCAGTGGGATACCGCGAATGGTGGCGTGAATCCCTCGGACGCCAACCTTGCGCTGGCGACCAATTGGGACGACAGCTACAACGACCACCGGCAGCACGGGAACATCCTGATCGTCACTAACTGACGCGGGAGCAGAAAGGTTTTGTAACTGGCTCTGGAGGCGTATACAGTCCTCCAGAGCCTATGAACCGAAAGAGAGGACGCAATGACAGTAGCAGAACCGATCACGGAACAACTGCCTTCGGCACCGTTGCAGGGTAAGTTTGTGAATATGCTCTCCTGGGTGAATCAGGCGAGCCGTGTGTTCATCATGAACTTCCATACGGGGAAGATCGAGCCCACGAAGCAAGCCAAAGTTGGCGGCGCAACGGCCCCGACCACCTACAAGAACAGCGAAGGGCAGACGATCACGTGCCTGCCTTCATGGTTCGCCTTGAGGCGAGAAGAAGCGAAAAAGCTGTGGCCGATGTACTTGCAGTTTGCTCAGGCGGATCACTTCTCGCACAACAAGTCTAGTCAGGCTCAGTTCATCCTGGGTCAGGCGACACAGCAGTACGGCGAGCTTCCAGCGGGCATTGAGGACGACGAGGACATCTATACGAGCGGCATGGACGCAGGTCAGGCGGAAGCTGCATCTCAGTTGCTCATAGCGAAGCAGCGGGCAAAGGCGCTCATGGATGAAGCGAAGGAGTATCGGCGTATTGCCGATGCCTACATGATGCCGGATAACATCCCGGCAGAGCAGCACTTCATGAGAGGCAAGTATGCCAAGATGCCCGATGGCGTCCTGAAGGTGTATGCGAACAAGCGGCGGGAAGAGAGACACGCGGCAATACTGGCACAGAAAGAGCGCAAAGTGCTGGATGAAGAGATTGCCCGCGCGAAGGCTCGCCAAGTGGCGATGGCCGAAGCGGGCGTAACAGAACAACCGACTGTGGTGATTGCGAACGACCTTCCGGATGTTCCGATTGCCCCACAACAGGAGATGGGACATGGCCAAGAAGAAAGCGGTCAAGAAAAAGGCCCCGGCCAAGAAGAAAGCCAAGAAGCCGGCCCCGGCAGCGGAGACGACGATGCTCCGGTGCGGCAGTTGCGGTCACGAAAGGGAAGTGCCGGCAAAGCCGGCTGAGGACGTGATCCGGGACGACATGTATTGCAACGCTTGCGGCACTCGGCTGTAGGAACGCAGATGCAGCGCAGAAAAGGCTTCACGCTTCGAGAGAGCTTCAATGACGGCACGCTGGAATGGCAGCGCGGCGAAGTCGCCAGTCATATCTGGCGTGACGTTCCGAAGTGGGAAGTTGAAGAGTGCATGGATCGAGAGCGGTGCAGAATTTCGGTCGCTAACGAGTGGGTAGGCAGATGGAAAGGCAAGAAGGTTGTCATCCTGGCTGGTGGGCCGCAAATGAAGAGAATGACCGCCGATCTGCTGCACCACTTGGCTGAGCGCGAAGACATAGCTGTTATCGGGGTTAATGCGCTCCCATGGGCCGTGAAGAAGATGTTTGGCGTCGACCCGAATAAGCTATTCGACGCAATGGTGGCGGCAGATGCAGTGGAGGGACACTGGTACAGGCTTTGGGCTTGGGACAAGCTCAGAGGCGTCCCGGTGTTCAGAAAGAAGCTGCGGTTCAAGCGCGCCAACAGTGCTGACTACTGGCCTATAGTGAGCGCAGGGGCACTTTCCCTGAATCCCCTGACCCTGTTCTATGTGGACAGCGTGACGTGCAGCATTAACCTGGCCTGCATCGCTCTGTCCACTGTCACGCGGGAGAAGGTATGCGGCGGGCCGAATCGAGACTGGCAAGTGAGGTATATGTCAGAAGCGATGAACGGTGAGATCATTCTCGTTGGCGTCGAGCACAACATGAACAATCATTTCTACAGCGACGTGAAGGGGAATTATCTTACGGACGATCCGGACAAGCCATGGGGTGATGACGATTTCGCGCACAAGAATAAGGGCCATACGCAGCTATCAGGTTGGGTGAATGAAGTAGGCGCTCACATATACAACGCTGCTCCATGGTCAAGAATACGAGTACATCCGTTTGTGGACTTTGAAGAGTTTTTGAACATCCCGAAGCGGATCAGGAACGGCATATCACGCGGCGGGCCTCCAGAGGTCGGGCCGCGTAAACACCATAAGGGCGATTGCAAGAGATACATATTCGAACTGAGCAGGCACCTGAGTTGCGGCGACGAGATGCCGGCTGAGCCGAAACTCCTGGAGGTATAAGCATGGCCTTTGATGCAGAGCAAACAACCCTGATACATGAGGCTCTTGGGCTATTTCAAGGCAACACTTACGACTGGTATGACTACAATGACCGGATCACGGGCGCTGTAACGTCAGTACCTATCCATAATCAGATTGACTTCTCGACTGCTATAACCCGTCTCGCAGAAATTATCGCTGCTATCGTAGCAGGTAGTGACGGCCGGGAAGCTCGAATCAAGGAAATCCTGGTCGATTACAAGTGCGTCAGCACGGACGAAGTGGAGGTTGGCTTCGGCGGCGCGGCGAACGCTCAGGGACTCAGGTTCAGCACTGCGAAGAATCGAGCGCGTCACGCTCTGCTGCTGCAGACTCACCTT
>Ga0272441_10010754_pt1 | contig 13765 bp, 7 predicted proteins | sample SSMProp6N_FD_193582 | JGI IMG/M metagenome (GOLD analysis project Ga0272441, IMG submission 193582) | Marine sediment archaeal communities from Little Sippewissett salt marsh, Falmouth, MA, United States - SSM-Prop-6N | ecosystem: Environmental > Aquatic > Marine > Wetlands > Sediment ... | reverse complement strand
TGAGAAAGGACAGTACGAACAGGCCTACCGCGTTATCCGCGAGGCAAACCCGTTCCCGGCCGTCAGCGCCAGGGTCTGCGACCGCAAATGTGAACATCGTTGCAGTCTCGGGGTCAGCGGAGGGGACGCTATCGCCGTTCGCGCGATGAAGCGGTTTGTGACCGACCGCGTAGCCCCTTCCACGTATAGCCCCGAGATTCGTGCCGAGACGAACGGCGGAGCGAAGAAGGTGGCCGTTGTCGGTGCCGGACCGGCAGGACTTACGGCGGCCCATTACCTTTCCCTGCACGGCCACAAAATTACCGTCCTCGAAGCGGAACAGGAGGCCGGCGGCATGCTCGCCTGCTCGCTGCCCGCCTATCGGCTGCCCAGGGGGGTCGTCCGAGACGAGATCAAGACCGTGATGAACGAGAACATCACAGTGCGGCACGGCGTCGTGCTCGGCAGGGATAGCACCATCGAGCAACTCTTTGCCGAGGGGTTCAAGGCGATCTTTTTGGCGATAGGGGCGCACGAGAGCTGGCGGCTCGATCTGCCGGGAGAGGACATGGAAGGCGTGTACCCCTCCATGCAGTTCCTCAAGGCGTTCAACCTTCGAGGCGAGGAGTTGGCGCGCGGGCACGTCGGGATCATCGGCGGCGGAAATTCCGCGGTGGATGCGGCCCGAGTCGCCCTACGCCAGAAGGACGTGACCGGCGTCACGCTCCTCTACCGGCGCACCCGCGGCGAAATGCCTGCCTATGAAGAGGAGGTTGAAGCCGCTCTGGAAGAAGGGGTGACGATTGAGACCCTCGTCTCCCCCGTCAAGATCCACGTGCGCGAGGAGGAGATCGAAACGGCCATCCGGGAGGGCGTGGAACTGGAGACCCTCGTGTCTCCCATCCGGATCTGTTCGCGGGAAGGCCGCCTGGTAGGCATCGAATGCATCCGAAACCGCCTTGGCGAACTAGATGCGAGTGGCCGACGCAAGCCGGTTCCCATTCCCGGGACCGAATTCACACTCCAGTTCGACACGCTCATTGTCGCAATTGGGGAGCGACCGCAAAGCGATGGCCTTGCCTCGATGGGGCTGGAGATTGACAAGCGAGGGAGAGTCAAGATCGATCCGAAGACACTGGCTACAACGGTGGACGGCGTGTTTGCCGGGGGAGATCTGACGACCGGCCCGAACACCGTGATCGACGCGATCGCGGCAGGCAAAAAGGCGGCACGAGTGATCGATCTATATCTGCGAGGCGAACCACTTGCCAAGCCGCCCGGCGTGAAACTGCCGACCGTATTCATTGAGCCCGCCGTCATCAGCGACGAAGAGCTTGAACGAGCTACGAGGGTGGCGCCCACCGTATTGCCGGTAGAGAAACGAAGAAAGAACTTCAATGAAATCGAGATGCCCCTCACCGCGGATCAGGCCCGAGCTGAGGCTCGACGCTGCCTGAGGTGCGACCTCGCCTTCACCCAGGAGCAGAACGCCGCATGTGCGTCGCCGGCCGATGTTGGAGAAAAGCAGACATGATCACGCTCACAATCAACGGGCTCGATGTATCCGTAGAGAAAGGCACGACCGTCCTTGAGGCAGCGCAGTTTCTGGGCTTTCCCATCCCCACGCTCTGTCACATGGAGGGGCTGACGCCTTATGGAGCGTGTCGGCTCTGCGTCGTGGAGATCGGCGAAGGCCCCCGCGCGAAGCTCGTATCCTCGTGTACGTATCCGGCGGAGGATGGACTGAAAGTGCGAACCGCCTCGTCGCGAGTCGTTCGGGCCCGCAAGATGATTATCGAGTTGCTGCTGGCCTCCTGTCCCCAGTCGAAAACGATACAGGACCTGGCCGCGAAGTACGATGTGACCCAGCAACGATTTCGGCAGGAGTATGAGGAATGCATCTTGTGCGGCCGGTGCGTGCGCATGTGCGAGGAGCAAATGATGGCGAAGGCCATCGGCTTCCGGGGAAGAGGGAGCAGCCGAAGCATCGGAACCCCCTTCGACATCCCCTCTGACGTGTGTCGGCAATGTGGAGGATGCATATACGTCTGTCCGACCTGCTCGCTGCGGTGTACCTATACCGAACCGGAGAAAGCGATCTGCGGTGGATGCGGCAATCTCAGCCCGCCGTGCATCGAGAAGGACCCGTTCGATGACATGATGTGCTACATGGACCCATGTGTTGCCTGTGAGATCAGAAAGCAATAGAGAAACGAAGGAGGTACCCTGCGATGTCCTTTTCGAGAGTGAACTCTTCCGCCGCGACCCTGACGAAGAATAGAACGGAAGGCTCGGTGACGCCCAATTCAGGGATGTGCGTCACCTGCGTTGACGGCTGCATCGGCATGTGCGAAATCGGCAAGTCCGCCTATCGTGGCCACGAGGTGATCTACCCGCAGCCCTTTGGCGTCATCACCACGGCGTCGGAGAAACGCTACCCGGTCGACTATTCGCACCTCAATATCATGGGCACGTGCGTCGGGGCACACGGGATCGAGCCTGACAGCGACAAGGCGATCTTCCCGGCCGTGGATCTGGAAGTTCGAATCGGTCACGATAAGGGCATCAAGTTTCGCTACCCGTGGCTGATCTCCGGGATCGGCTCCACGGACATCGCCAAGAACAACTGGGAGGGACTGGCCGTCGGCTCAGCCTTGGCCGGGACTGGATTGACGATCGGAGAAAACGTCGCCGGCATGGATCCTGAAGCCACCCTCACCAAAGGTCGCGTCGTGGACACCGCCGATCTCAAGAGACGCGTGCGGCTCTATCAGGAGCACCAGCGCGACGGCTACGGAGCGATCATCGTCCAAGCCAATGTCGAAGACACCCGGCTGGCTGTGCAGGAATACGCGATACGGGAACTCGGCGTGGAATGCGTGGAGATCAAATGGGGGCAGGGCGCCAAGAACATCGGTGGGGAGGTGAAGATCAAGGATCTCAAGAAAGCGCAGCTCCTGCACGAGCGAGGCTACATCGTGCTGCCGGACCCGACGGACCCCGCCGTCATTGAGGCATTCCACAACGGCAACTTCAAGGAATTCGAGCGGCACTCCCGTGTCGGCATGGTGACCGAGGAATCATTCGCCCAGAGAGTCGAAGAGCTTCGGCGCGCCGGGGCAAAGTACATCTTTCTCAAGACAGGAGCGTATCGCCCTGCTGACCTGGCCCGCGCCTTGAGTTTCGCCTCCAAATGCAAGCTCGACCTGCTCACCGTGGACGGAGCATCGGGCGGGACGGGAATGAGCCCATGGCGAATGATGAACGAGTGGGGCGTGCCACCCTTGCACCTGCATTCACTTCTCTACAAATATGCGAAGCGACTCGCGGACAGGAACCGATACCTGCCGGCGATTGCCGTCGGAGGTGGATTCACCTTTGAGGACCTCATTTTCAAGGGCCTGAGCGTCGGAGCACCGTACGTCAAGATGATCGGAATGGCTCGTGCTCCGGTGGCGGCGGCCATGGTCGGCAAGACAATCGGCCGAGCGATCGATGCCCATCAACTCCCGGTCTACGTCGAGCGATTCGGCTCAACGAAGGATGAAATCTTCGTCACCGCCAGCGCGCTGCGAGAGGAGTTCGGCAACGGCGACTTCGAGAAGATTCCCACAGGGGCCATCGGACTGTACACGTACTACGAAAGACTGGCCCAGGGCCTGCGCCAACTGATGGCCGGCTGTAGAAAATTCTCCCTGGAGTACCTGTCCCGCGATGACATCGCGGCGCTCACGCCGGACGCGGCCATGATTACCGGCTTACGCTACGTCATGGATGTAGACGAGGGACGAGCGGAGGAAATCCTCGACAACTGACGCTCTATATCTCGTCCTCGATACCCAGGGCGCCCCAGACGCTATAGCTGAACGTAAAGCGCCGTCTCATTGGGTTGTGGAAGGCCGGTCAGACCGTGGTGCTCTCGCCCGGATTCTGCTCACTGAGCATTCTGCATATTCTCTTTCTCCCAATGCGCCATGAACACTTTCAGGTCCTCAATGTCCACCACGCCGTCGCCCCAGGGCATCGGCCCGATGTCGCAGAGGGCATCGTCCGTACCCCAGGCGTCGATCAGCATGACCAGGTCAACGAGGCTCGTCTCTCCGTCGGCGTCGAAGTCCACGATTGGCACGACCGATGCCTTCCAGAGGTCGAATTTGCCTTCCCCTCCAGGGCGACCCGACATGAAGTAGAGCGTGGACCCGTCCTGTGAGATGTTTGGGGTGCCATCGAAGTCGGGTCCATTAACGCCGGGGCCCAGATTCCTGGGCGTGCACCAGTCGTCGTCTCTGGTTTCTCGTGTGGTGAGCCAGATGTCAAAAGCCCCATGGCCGCCCTCCCGATTGGACATGAAGAACAGCATACGACCATCTGCCGAGATACTCGGACAGTGGTCCGAAGCCGAGCCGTTGACGGTCGCCCCCAGATTCACCGGGTCTTGCCAGGGAGCCGCCGTGGTCGCGCGCACCGCCATGTAGAGGTCATTGGCTCCTGAGCCCCCTGCCCGCGCGGAGTCGAAGAAGAGGGTCAGGCCATCGCTCGACAGGCAGGCGTCCCCATCCTGGGCCGATGTGTTGATGCCTGGACCCAAATTCACGGGAGGGCCCCAGGGATCGGACACGGTGGCGCGGGTAGTCGCGTAGATGTCCCAGTTGCCGTGCCCATCAGCCCGGTCGTGGGACGTGAAATGGAGTGTCAGGCCATCGGCGGAGAGGTGCTCGCAACCATCCATGGTCGACGTGTTGATATCGGGCCCCAGATTCATCGGTTCTCCCCACGCGCCGTCGATCGTGTCGCGCGTGGCCACCCACACGTCGAAATGCCCGTACCCGCCCGACCGCTGGGAGTTGAAGTAGAGCGACAAGCCGTCAGCGGAGATACTGGGTGTCCCGTCGTTCTCCGGGCTGTTGACGGCCCCCCCCAAATGGGTGGGCGGACCGAACGTGAAGTCCGCCTGCGCGACTTCGGCCGCCAGAACGCTTGCCGCAACCAACAGTAAGCTCAGTGTTCTCATAGCACTATCCTTTCCACGCATGTTCGTGCTTCTATCAAGCGCGCAATGCGCCACCGCCAACGAGTTGTGAGGGATCTCCAATTCCGCGCAACTCGCTGAATCTCAATTCTATGGCCGAGGAACCGGTTCTTCGCACCCGTCCTATTCTTAGGAACGGGGAAAAAGGGGCGAGGGCACGCCCTTTTTGCTCGCTATTTTCGCCGGAACGGGTAGAATCAACATAAGTGCCTTTGCTTGTGGAGGTTAGCAAGCGGCTGATGTGCACAGCGAGACAAAAAACGCAGGAGTTGGTCGCTCTGGCAAAGGAAGGCGACGCGTCGGCGGTGAACACGCTCTACGCCGTATACGCCGAGCGGGTACGGCGTATCGTACGCCTTCGCATGCCCAGGGAGCTGAGCGCCAAGCTGGACTCAATGGACGTTGTCCAGGATGCCCTTTTCTCAGCTTTGAAAAGGCTGGAGCAGTTCACCTATACAAGCGAGGGGGATTTTCTGCGGTGGCTGGCCCGCGTGGCCCAAAACGCGCTCCATGACCGTGTGGACAAATTGCACGCCGACAAACGCGATATTCGCAGGGAGGTGCGGCTGGACTACCGACGTCCGGCAATGGAGACCGGTGGGCATGCCCCTCCTCAAGCCATCGAGACCACCACGCCGAGCGCGTTGATGTCGAGAAAAGAGGAGTTGGACAGACTTGAGGAGGCGATGCATAGATTGAAGCCGGAGTACAGGCAGGTCGTCATTCTGGCGAAGATTGAGGGACTTTCTTACGGGGAGATAGGCGATCAGTTGGGCAAGAGCCCCGATGCTGTGAAAATGCTCGTCTCGCGCGCGATCGTGGCGCTGGCGAGTGCCTATGAGAGTGTCTGATGACAGCCTCATTCGATGACAATGAGGAGCGATTCGTCGAGGAACTCGTGCAGCGGTTCGTCGACGCGCAGTTGGACGGGCGGCAGCCTGACGTGGACGAGTATGTAAGGGCTCGCCCCGCCTTGGAGCGTCAGATCAGGCGAAGAATCGCCAATGTGTGCAAGATCGAGGAGTTGTTTGGCACCCTCGTTCAAGCGGAGGCAACGGACTTCGGTGCCGCCGGCACGAGCACCGTACGGGTCGGTGAACAGGTGGGGCATTTCAAGCTCACGGAGATGATCGGCCGCGGCGGTATGGGCGTCGTCTATCTGGCCCACGACACGAAGCTCCATCGGTCTGTGGCGGTCAAGGCGATGCCTGCGGAACTCGCCGCCAACTCGGTGATGCAGACGCGGTTCCAGCGCGAGGCCCGACTGCTCGCCTCGTTGAACCACCCGAACATCGCGGCGATCCACGAAGTCGTGGAGGAAGCCGCGAGCAGCTATCTGGTGCTTGAGTACATCCCGGGAGATACACTCGCCAAGCGAATCTCGCACAAACCGCTTGAATTAGGCGAGGCTCTCCTGATCGGGCAGCAGATCGCGGAGGCCCTTTCCGCTGCGCACAGGCAGGGCATCGTCCATCGCGATCTCAAGCCAGGCAACATCAAGATCACACCCGAGGGCAGAGTCAAGGTGCTCGACTTCGGGTTGGCTCAGGGGGCGGTCCGCCTATCCAGGAACGGACAGTCAACGACCACCCAGGCCGGCCACATCATTGGCACACCGGCCTACATGAGTCCGGAACAGGCGAGAGGCCGGGAGGTTGACCACCGGACGGATATCTGGTCCTTTGGCTGCGTCCTGTACGAGATGCTGACCGGGCGTTCTCCATTCGAGGGCGCGACCGCCACGGACACACTGGCACGCGTTATCGAGCGCGAGCCCGATTGGAGGCTGCTCGCAGAGAACATCCCGGCGAACATTCGGGACCTGCTGCACCGCTGTCTGGAGAAGGATCCGGCCCGGCGGCTTGAGGACATGGAGGATGCGGCTGCCGAGATCGGCCAAGCGCAGAGCTGCCCTGCCCCGTTGCGGACGAAGGCTCTTCGCAAGATGGCCAGAACGACGGTGCTGATCGTCGGCGCAGCGATCATCGCTGCCTTGTCAGGTATCGTACTATGGATCGCGTTGCCTTTGAGAGTTCCGCCGTCTCCAGGGGTGATCCGTCTGGTTGTTCTGCCATTTGTGAACCTGGGGCCCGCCGAAGATGAGTATTTTGCCGACGGCATTACCGACGCCATCATGGTCCGTCTGACCGGCGTCCATGGGCTTGGTGTCATCTCGCGTCAGAGCGCGATACAGTACAAGGACAGCGGCAAGAGCATTCAGGAGATCGCCAGGGAATTGCGCGTGGAATACATCCTGACGGGTACGGTTCAGCGCGAGCAACCGTCAGATCCAAACGGCAACGTGAGAATCACGCCGGAGTTGATCAGGGCTTCAGACGACACGCAGGTTTGGGCCCAGCCGTACAACACGGGTATGGGGGAGATCTTCCAAATCCAATTGGGTGTGGTCGTGGGCGTGGCACGGGTGCTGGGCATTACGCTGCGCGAACAGGAACTGCAAGCCCTTCAACGTCAGCCGACCGTGAGCATGGAGGCGTACAACTACTATTTGCTTGGCAATCAGTACATGTACCGCAGCTATCTCGAAAGTGATTATCGGATAGCGATACGCATGTATAACAAAGCTATCGAACTCGACTCTGCTTTTGCGATGGCCTACGCGCAACTCTCAAGGGCTCACGTCTACATGCATTGGCATTACCCCTACAAATCTGAAGACTCCCTGCTGAAAGCGAGGCGGGCAGTGGACAAAGCTTTTGCGCTTGCTCCTCGGGTCCCTGAAGTGCATCTGGCCTTGGGTCAGTATTACTACCATGCGCATTTGCAATACGAAGACGCATTGAGACATCTCGAAATTGCTCGAGAAGACCGGCCTACGGACAGCCAGATTGTGAGGTTCATTGCCTATGTGTACAGGCGTCAGGGCAAGTTCCCGCAGGCCGTGAACCTCATCAAAGAAGCCATGGAGCTTGATCCTCGCTTTGCGACCTTGCCTTATGTCATCGGGGAGACTCTTCTACTGATGCGCGAGTATGAAGAAGCAGAGGCTTATCTTGACCGCTCGATCTCGCTGGCTCCCGATTGGCCTCGTCCCTATGCCTGGAAAATGCAACTTCAGTTGCTGCGGGATGGTGACAAGCAGAAGGCGAGGAGAACTTTGGAGCAGGCGCTGAATAATGCCGGTCTCAAGGCCCGGGAAGATGCGTTCATCACGTTGTGGTCCGTCCGGCTCGATATGTTCGAGGAACGATATGCGGAGGCGCTGGATCGATTGTCGGCATGGGAACCAGAAGCCTTCGACACGCAATTCTATCTCATCCCCAAGGCACAGGTGTCTGCGCAGATTCATGGGCTGATGGGCAATGACGAACTTGCGCAAGCCGACTACGACTCAGCACGCAGACTTCTTGAAGCCGCGATTCAGGAACATCCGGAGGACGGCCGCGCTCACAGTTCATTGGGCGTGGTCTATGCCGGCCTGGGTCGCGAACAGGATGCAGTCAGAGAAGGAAAATCGGGGGTCGATTCACTACCGGTAACCAAAGAGGCTTACAAAGGCACGTTTCGCGTAGATAACCTGGCGCGTATCTATGTGATGGTAGGCGACTTTGACTCCGCTATCGATGAGCTTGGTTCTCTGGTATCGAGACCATCGGAACTTACCCGCTCGTCACTTCAACTGGATCCGGTCTGGGACCCCCTGCGCGGTCATGCTCGCTTCGAGAGGCTCCTGGAATCTGCCAGGTAGGTGCAGGACCAGGCCGCTGCGGCTCGGGTCCCGGCTCAAATCGCCGGCCGGGTATGAACGGACTCGGAAGAACCGTAACCGTCTCTCTTGCCCGGTTCAGTCGCTAAACATGCGCGTATTGATGGACTTGCCGTCCTGCAACAACCGGTAATCCATGGCATCGAGAAAGTGGTGGTCCATGACGAACGAGTAAACGTGGGCATTCCTGAATTTGACTTCCAGGCGAAGAACCCGCCCGGTGACGGCACCCGGATCGCCTTCTCTCCACTCCAACTTCTGATCCAGCGCATCGATTCCTTGCAGGGGGACACATTGATCGAAGGAGAATCCCTCCAGTGGATCGCTCTTCTCATCCGTCAACTGGAAGCGCATCTCGCCATACCGGGCGTCGAGGTTCACGCCGATGCTCGGCTTGAACAAGGTGAACGGCTTCGTTTGGAATCGCGCCCAGTCCCCGCGCGAGCGGAGGAACATCCAGCCATCCTTACGCAGGGTATGGACGATCATGGCATTGAGCGGTTCGGCAGATCGCCGTTGGGCGCTGCGTTCGTGGCCATGGGCAGCGCGATGCCCCTCCGAGTAAATCCGTATTTCGGATTCAGTCTCGATGATGCTGCACACGCGGATCTGCGAGCATCCGTATTCCGGCGGAGGATTGCGTCGCAGAAAAGGCCGGCGCAGAGTTCGCTGAAATCGAATCCCGTCATAGCTGAAGGCAAGTTCCGCGTCCATCGTGCCGAAGAACTGGTTGAAGCTGGCGACCGGTTCACTGCTGGAATTATGGAATATCCAGAGCAGCCCGGCGAACCCCTCGCCCCCGTCCAGTGGACGCACCGGCAGAGCGTACATGCCGATCGGGCCAGCCGTGTCCAGGGCGTCCGGCTGAAACAGCAGCTCCGGATCGCTCCAGGAATGCAGGTCCGTTGACGTACGCAGACACTGGCGTCGATCGCCCCAGCCGGGCCGGACAGTCATCACGTGCTGCTGCGTCCTGGCGTTCCAGAAGGCAAAGACAGGAGGTTCCGGATACCAGCCCGCCTGCCCCCAGTTCCAATGGCCGCCCGTCTTCAGATGCCAGTGCACCCCGTCTTTGGAGACCAGCGTGACCGCCTCGCTCAGGTACCGCTTCTCGCCTTCCTTTGTGACGATATCGTGCCAAGGATGCTCCGGATCGGCCAGCGCCCGCCGGAATACCGGGGCGCCGTGCTGCCGGCCGAATATCCGGTAAGGATACCCATCCGAGTTCCGGGGATCGATGTATACCCCACTTCCCGCTCCACCAGGCAGGGTAAACACGTGGTGCGGTGCAAGTTTGCCGCCGACCGGTTCGACGTCGTCAACCGCCAGCGGACGCCACCGCAATCCGTCATCGCTTTCCGCCACCATGAGCGTGAATGGGCTCCATTTCGTGGAATACAGCAATCGCCACGGTCTGTCCCCTTGCGGCGGCAGAACTGACGGAAAGTACATGCCCTGCGGCGGAGAACCGGGATCGGTATATGAGGCGTCCGCCACCCATTTGGGCTCCCCCTGGGCCAGTTCCACGTTGTCCCAGTAATCGAGATTCCACAAATCGAAGAAAAGCAGTTTCTGATTCCCGTGGCCGCGACCGGTTGTCGATGGCTCGCTCCGGGCGGGTACCGCGAAGACCAGGACAGTAACATAGAGCGTGCAAACGTACTTCATGTGAGCCTCGTGACATCTAATCTCATGAGTCTTTTCCACTAAACGCATAGGATTGTACCACCAGGGATGCAACGACTCAATGACAGAGGGATGATCGCCGGATCGATGAGAGAAGACCGTGGAATCGAATGCGACCGCCTGATATCATACCTTGCTGGACGGACGCCAGAGCGTGACTCGTCGCTGATATGGCGAGTCCCGGGATGCATGATAAGGATACCGCGAAGCGGCCCGACGGAACAAACTGACGGACGACAGGAGGAACACATGTCGAGCAAAACGAGACGCGTACTTGTGCCAAGTAGTCTGGTCCTCCTACTGGCAGCAGCGGGCAGCATTGCCCAGACCGAAGGACCACTGTCGACGGCCGGCACATCCGGTGAAACGGACAGACACGTGATCGCCTCTCGAGACGGGGCACTGGAGAGTCCAGCCTATGGGCACTCCGTGGTCAGTACACGATTCAAGAACAAAGAGATAGACGAAAAGGGCTTGAAGCAGACGAAAGGCTCGGCCTTCTTCGAGATGCAGGACCTGTTCGAATCTGTGCGGATCCCGAATATCACCGTCGCCACGGATGGGACGGTGCTGGCCTTTGCCAAATCCGGCCGGTTGCTCCGGCGCAGTGCCGACAGCGGCCGAAGCTGGGGCCCCGTCCAGGAGGTCGGCCCCGACGCCGGCGGCAGCGCGATCGTGGACCGCATGGGTGGGGATGTGATGGTCGTTCGGGCCAGCGGGGGGTACCTGTGGCGAAGCCGCGACCACGGCAAGACCTGGAAAAGGGAACAGATCGTCGTTATGCCCGATGCCGTCGGACACGGCACGCCGGATGGAGTCCCCGTACAGACCGCCTGTTCGGAGTCGGGGATCACGCTAAGTCATGGGAAGCACAGGGGCAGATTGCTGATGCCCGCCCGCATTCAACCACCGAAGGGCGACAATGACCAGGAGTGGTGGCCGTACAACCACAACACCGCGATCTACAGCGACGATAGGGGAAGGACCTGGCAAACAAGTGGGCCGGTGCAGAGCGGCACCGGCGAAGGCACGCTGGCCGAGCTGTCCAACGGGAACATCTACTACAATTCCCGTTCGCACATGTCGGTGGACCACCGCCGGCGGATTGCGTGGAGCTACGATGGCGGGCGCATGTGGACGGACTGGCAGGTCTGCGACCACCTGCGTGAGGTGGGAGAACCGTTCTATTTCAAGTACGGCACAAAACCCAGCTACGGGTGCAACGCGGGTCTGGTGCGTCTTCCGCTGGAGGCGACCGGAGGCAAGGACGTGCTGGTTTTCAGCACCCCGGACAATCCAGGGTCCTCACGCGTGCGTATGACGGTGTGGGCGAGCTTCGACGGCGCGAAGACCTGGCCGGTCAAGCGACTGGTGTATGAGGGCCCCAGCGCCTATTCATCACTGGCGGCCGGCATGGACGGCACGATCTACCTGCTCTTTGAGCGGGGCCAGAAGAAGCTCTATGAACGTGTGACTGTCGCCCGCTTCAACCTTTCGTGGCTCACACAGGGGCGGGACTGGCAGACGCTTCTCCAGGAGTAGCCGCGTACAACCGACCGCCTTCCGCCGTCGGCCTGCCGGCGCATATTCGACCGGTTCCGTCATAGCCCTTGCAAAGCAAGGACTCCTTTTCTGATTTGTCACGATTTCGGAGTCCACCTGTACTTGTCAGGTACCAATGCCCCCTGGACATCCCCCGGATCGGTTCTTGCCCTTTGAATTGACGTCGTCCTGGTTTATACTCGTCGTTGTATGCTGAATTTGACACTCGCAATAGGACCGTAGAACTCGTGAGAAGCATGAAGAGACAGTTGAACGCGTTACAATCCAGCCTGTTGGTGTTCCTTTTCCTCGGCAGTCCGGCAGTCTATGCGGCGGTACAGCCCCCCACTTCCGCGGTTCAGAACAGGCCGGACGTGCTGTTTATCGTGGTGGACGACCTGAACGACTGGATTTCTCTATTGGACCCGCAGTCGCCCATCGAGACACCCAATATCGAGCGCCTGGCACAGCGCGGCATGTTGTTCACCAAGGCCTACTGCATCTCAGCAGCCTGTAATCCTTCACGCGCCGCGACCTTGACTGGGCTGCGTCCAACAACATCAGGTGTATACGGCAACAAGAGTGATTGGCGAAAGGCCACGCCCAGTCGCAAGACCGTTATGCAGCGATTCCAGGATGTCGGGTATACGGTAAAAGGGGCAGGCAAGATCTTCCATCATCATCTCGACGGCGCGTTCCACGATCCCCGTTCCTTCCACGAGTTCCAGCCCATGGCGCCGCAGAACATGCCGCCGCAGAAACTCAACGGGGCGCCGGAATATGGCTCCCGCAATACCGATTGGGGCGCCTGGCCCCCGGAGGAGGCGGACACCATCGATGCCAAGACTGTCCGCTACTGCATCGACGCGTTGGAGGATTCTCCTGCCGAAGAACCGCTCTTTCTGGCCTGCGGAATTTTCAAACCGCATTCGCCTTTCTTCGCCCCGAGAGAATATCACGAAGGATTGTCCGATATGGCCAGGCCGGTGCGACGGAGCGACGACTGGGATGACCTGCCCAGCGGGGCGCGGAATCTGATGCGGAGCAAGAGGTGGTTCTGGTCCGGCATGATGAAACTCGAAGAGCGGCTCCCTGGCTCCTATCACGATTTTGTCCGTTCCTATGCGGCGTGCTGCAAGTTTGCCGATACGCAGGTGGGACGCGTGCTCGACGCACTCGATGCGAGCCCGCGCCGCGACAACACCATCATCGTTTTCTGGTCGGATCACGGTTTTCATCTCGGCGAGAAGGACCACATCGAGAAGTTCGCGCTCTGGGAAAAAAGCAATCACATTCCCTTCATCGTCGTCGCCCCCGGCGTGACGCGACCCGGCAGCCGTTGCGAGAAGCCGGTGGATATGTCCGTGCTCTATCCGACGTTGCTGGAGCTGGCCGGCCTGTCGGCCGATCCGCAATGTGATGGAAAGAGTATCGTTCCGCTACTCAAGAACCCGAAGGCCGATTGGCATCAGCCGGCACTGATGACCTATGGGCGGGGCAACCACGCCGTACGTAGCGATCGATGGCGTTACATCCGTTACGCGGATGGTTCCGAGGAACTCTACGATCACGACAGCGACCCCCACGAATGGAAGAACCTGGCCGCCGATCCGGCATTGGAATCGGTGATCGCGAACCACCGAAGGTGGATGCCCACTGCCGAAGCCACGCCGGCGCCGGATCTCAAAGTGAAGAAGAACCGTCCAGCAAAGAATGTACTCTTCATCGCGATCGACGATCTGCGTCCCGCGCTAGGTTGTTACGGCGACCCCACCGCCATCACGCCGAATATCGATCGCCTG
>Ga0272441_10010752_pt1 | contig 13767 bp, 13 predicted proteins | sample SSMProp6N_FD_193582 | JGI IMG/M metagenome (GOLD analysis project Ga0272441, IMG submission 193582) | Marine sediment archaeal communities from Little Sippewissett salt marsh, Falmouth, MA, United States - SSM-Prop-6N | ecosystem: Environmental > Aquatic > Marine > Wetlands > Sediment ... | reverse complement strand
GATCCTGGCGCATTCTCTCATCAAGGGCGCTGCTGGCGTCGTGCTCCAGAAGATCGCGTCGGTGGAGCCCATGACAGTGGTCGACACCGCGGAGGCCGTACTCGACGCCGTGGAACCCAACGTCGCACAGCTCCACCGTTACGGCGACACCTACATGCTGAAGCTCGCGAACCATGCTTACTACAACCCCGTGGTCTACGAGATGGACCGCATCAAGGCGGCATCCGCCCTGGGGGAGGATGCTGTTGCTGCCGCCGACCAGAACGGTGTCGCGACCCTGAGTGATGATTCCGTGGTCAAGGAAGACCTCACGACGGGTTCTCGTGTCGAGAAGATCGAGCGTTTCGGGCAGTACAAGGTCCGGGATGCAACCGACAAAGAGCACATCGGGATTGTGTTCCCCAGCGTCGTCGACTTCGACGGCACCCAGCTCCCCATGGCTGTCTTCACCAACGGCTCGGCTCATGCCATCCAGTCAGAGATCGCTGGGTCTCCGGTTGCTTCCGGCACCAACCTGATCAGTGGTGACAAGCTGGAGGGTGACGGCTTCTTTTACATGCTGACGCAGGATGGCTCTGCTGTGGCCTTCACCCCAGGCACGATCTCTCACACCTACGAGGACAAGGAAGGTCCAGGTATCGGCTTCGAGCCGGTATCCGGCGGCAAGCTCAAGCTCCGTCTCACGGCTGGTCTCAAGAAGCCGGTCCACGTCGGCGGCGGCGAGTACGGAATCCCAGCCAGTGTTCAGTGGTGCCCCATGGAGGGTCCCGCCCTGACCCTGGCGTCGGAGCCCACGGCCTTCCTCAAGACGGCCGCGTCCCTCAACCGTGACGACCTGGTCACGATCATCAGCGACGGTTCCGTGTGGTCCTTCGCCGGGACTCCGGTCGAGAAGCTGGCGTCCGAAGACCGACAGTTCATCCCGGGACACCAGGCCATGTTCGTCGCATCCTGCCTCGGCATGGACCCGAACTATGCTCTGAAGAAGCTGGCGAGGGCTGGCCAGACGAACCAACCTGTCGAGGTCCATGGATGTCGTCAGATTGTACCTCTCTCCGAGAGACTCGCCGAGGCTCAGGAGTTCGCCAAGGAAGCCACGGCATCGATGCCGCCGAAGTACCTCCTCTTGAAGGAGGCCGCCGGCCTCAACGACGTCAACACCGTCGACAAGGTCCTGTCCCTGGGCTTCCTGACGCCGGAGAACGTCGCGACCTTCGTCGACTTCCTCCCCGACATGGAGGAGGCCCTCCAGAAGCTGGCCTACCTCCTGATCGCAGTCAGGCTCGGCCTCCCTGACGTTCCGGAGAACTCCGTGAAGTCCTCGATGGAACGACTCGAAGAGGTGTGCCAGTCCTTGAAGGAGCTCGTCTACCGCAAGGCGTAGGTCATGCCACACCCCTCAGAGTACTGGCTCAAGTTCTTGCTGTCTCGGAAGGAGCACACCTTCGACGAGATCTCGACGATGTGCGAGATGAACGGTGTTGGAGGTGTCACTTCCGAGGACCTCATGTACCTGCGGAGCGTTCTTGCCGATGACGAGCCTGTACCGTTCCGTGCTCACGATCAACGCCATAAGCAGTCGATGTCATACCTCCGGCGCCACGGCATCTACGAGGCCTGGCACCGGAACAAGTGGATGAAGGATGCGATAGAGCTCCTCGGGGACGCCAAGATGAGACCCCTGTTGGAGACCTACATTCTATCGCCTATGCGTCCCGATCAGGCCGTCCGAAAGCTGAAGACGGTAACTGGTCGGAAGATCGACGTCAGGACCTACGACCTCTTCGCCCACTACTTCTGGCGGCCCGACGCTATGAGTGTCGAGGAGTGGGGAGACTTCATCCACAGGCGGCGTGTCGCCCACCAGGAGTGGTTGCGCCTTGCTGTCACTAGCCGCGGCCCTGAGGGCGTCAGACTTGTGCTGTGGAAGACGGGGTCTGGCCCCGTTCGCCACATCGACTCGGCGAAGATCTTCACCAACCTCAGAAACATAGCCTACCTCAAGGCACTAGAGCTCGAACACCTCCCTGCGGGGAAGGATCACTCCATCGCGTTTGCGAACTACGTGAAGTCCGCGAAGGTTGCCCAGGAGGAGGTCTCGGCTTCGGCCGCCGCCATGACCGACGTCCTGGATTCCTTCAAGGCCTTCCAGATGTCGACGGTTGTGGACGAAGTGCCCTCGATCCAGCAGCTGACCGATGGAGGTAAGGGCGGTACGTTCTCTGAAGCTGAGGACGTTACTGGTGACGACGACAAGATCAGGATGGATGAGTACTGATGAGCACCGAGAACACATTACCGGTCCCAAAGTCCATGCAGCGAGTCCTGAACGCTATGGATGCCCTCGAAAACGGCGAGGCTCAGGGATTCGTCGAAGGTACTCTAGGGATCGCACCCCACAAGAGGAAGAAGATCGATCTCGGCAAGAACTACGTCGCTGAGTACGTCTTCAATAACAAGAACCTGAACGTCCACTTCTACAGATCGAACGGTGGACTGTTCCCACAATCCTTCCGAGGCCGAATCTATCGTTCCTTCTCGATGTGGCCGGGCCAGCACGCCGGCATCAACATCGAGTGGATCGACGAGATGCAGAGTTGGTGCGTTACTGTAGTCGGTGGCGCCGAGCTGCCTCCGGGTGAGGCCGAAATCGAGAAGGTCGTAAGGATGGTGATCGAATGAGCGTCAAGGTTCCTAGCGGAATCCTCGATGACATTCTCATCAAGACCCCGCTGCGACTGCGGCGTAGAGCCAAGAAGCGGGCGGCCCGTGAGGAACCGACTCCGGGCGGTAAGGCACCGGAGGATGGTCCGCAGACACCAACCGAACCGAGGTCACCTCAAATGGATGATATGCAGAAGGGTGCCTCCGCTGTCATGAGCGGGGCCATGTTGGAAGAGCTCGACAACATCCTCAAGCTGGCACGTTGGGCTGGGTTCAGCACCAACAAGTCCGTGCCGGGGTTTGTCGGAAAGGCCACCAAGAAGAAGGTCAAGGACGAGGTCAAAAACCAGGTCAAGAAGAAGGCCAAGAGTGTGGTCTTCCAGGGCATGCCGTCGCCACCAGCGATGTAGAGCTAAGAGTGAGGGAGGGGCGTGAGCCCCTCCCCCTAGATCAGTACTCGCGGAGAGCAACTGTGATGTCGAAGCTCGGCTCCGGGTGTCTCCGGAGCTTGACGTGCTCGACATTGTGTCTGGCATTCCCGCCACGACTTGCTTTCATGATCATGTCGTAGACGAGCCTTGCTGATTTCTGTTCCATCACGCCTGAATCGAGCTCGAAGAAGACCTCGATGAGGACGACGTTGCGGTGATCGATGCAGCAGTCCCCAAAGCTGCGTTTACGCTTCGTGATCTTGGCGTCCAACGCCTTGCAGACAAGCTCTAGGACCTCATCTAGCCAGACGTAGTCGTCGGCTGACCCGATATTCTTGACTACCATCTTGAACTCTCCATTAGGGCACAGGTTACAGGTCTGCCCGTAGTGGTGAGATGCGCACAGGCCCCGAGAAACGATGGGGTCGTCCTTCTTGACGACGATCTCGCCGCCCTTTGTCGGCAGCTTACGGTCGTAGCCCGCTGGACATTGGACGTGGTAGCCCCGCTCGTAGTCAGGGTAATTCGATACCTTTGGAGGTTTGTATCCCATACTTTGTCTCCGCGAGCGCCGCCGCAACCTTCTCGTCTTGGATCGTCGACACATCGACCGGGAACCTGTCGATTGTAACCCAACCGTCGACGACACCGACCTTCCGGACGACTCTTTCGACAGACTTCGCCAGGGCCTTCGGCGAGCAGCCCAGAGCATGGGCCAGGACTCGATGCGGGGTGTGTCGCCCCATAGACTTGCCGAGGAACTTCACCCACTGGGTTCCCCTCATTTGGATCTTGAACTCCGCAGTCTTGCCGCGGGTGCCGATCACGGTACCCAACCTCCCGGGTCCGTTGACGACGACGACGAAGTCGAGCTTGACGTTGTCGACGCGAGGACCCCACACCGCTCCCTTCGAGTCGAGGAGCTTTCCATAGGCATCAGCCTTGATCTGCGAGGCCAAGGAGTGCTCCTGTGCGAGACGATTGAAGTCGTCGTCCCGGTCGCTGACGAGATCAGCCAGGAGTTCCTCTCGGTTCCTGTACAGCCCTCGTCGGAGAGCTTCCCTAATCTGTTCCTCTTTCACTATTTACCTCCTGAGTATGCTAACTCCGCAACTCCCTTATATCAGTGGACAGGATCAATTTTATGACCTAGAGTTGTGCTCATGGCAGCTGCCGAAGATATCGTAAATGCAGCAATAGACAGGGACAGAAGGGGCCTTGGGACAGACCCCGAGCTCGAAGCTGAGATCGAGGCTCTCCTCGCCGAAGCCGAAGCCGAAGAGCTGGCTCAGGATGAAGCCGAGATCGAGTCCCTTATCGATGCCGGCTCGCCGGACATCATCCTTCCTGGAAGTCAGGTCCGGATCACGCCGTCTCAGTTCACGGAGTTCGCCATCAAGATTCCGGTGGCAGGTTCCATTCGCAGCTTCAGCTTCGAGGAGCGCGAGTACTTGAGGCGCGTCTACGACTCACCATCACCCCGTATCCTGATGAAGTGTGCCCGTCAGACCGAGAAGAGCACCGGGCTCGGCAACATCTCCTTGGCCTATGCCTCACTGAACCTCGCCTTCAAGGTGCTGTTCGTCACGGCCACAGCGCAGCAAGCCACGGTCTTCAGTGTCGACCGCGTCCGAGAGGTCATGGAGATCAGTCCCGTCATCAATGGACTGACGACGACGAAGCTCGCCCAGAACGTATTCTTCAAGCAGCTACGGAACCGGTCACAGATCAGAATCAGGTACGCCTTCCTCTCAGCCGACCGCGTCCGCGGTATATCCGCCGACCTCATCCTCATCGATGAGATCCAGGACATCATCTTCGCCAACGTCCCGATCATCGAGCAGTGTGCCAGCCACTCGGCCTGGAAGATCTATCGATACTCCGGGACACCAAAGTCCCTGGACAATACCATCGAGAAGTACTGGGCGGACTACTCGACGCAGAACGAGTGGGCAGTTCCGTGTGAGCGTCATAGCCCCACGCACTGGAACATTCTCGGCGAGCGCAACATCGGCAAGAAGGGTCCGATCTGCGACAAGTGCGGCAAGCAGATCTACCCCATGGCCAAGGACGCCAAGTGGGTGGCGATGCAGCCCAAGACCGAGAGCAACCACGAGCGTGTCACCTTCGAGGGCTTCAGGGTTCCTCAGCTCATGGTGCCCTGGGTCATCAACAACGAGAAGGCGTGGAACGACAACGTCCTCTTCGCGTTGAACCGCTACGACCGAGCGGCGTTCTATAACGAGGTCCTCGGCCTCAGTTACGACTCCGGCGTCCGGCCTCTGACCAGGGCTCAGATCATGGCCTGCTGCCAGGATGAGCTCGACATGTCGGCCGTCATCGAGAACGCCTCGCGATGTCGCGGCGGCGTCTATGCTGGCATCGACTGGGGTATTGGCGAGAACAACTCCTACACGCTGCTAACCCTTGGCGGTGAGATCGATGGCGTCTTCACGATCTTCTATGCTTACCGCTTCACGGGCCGTGAGATAGAGCCACCGGTCCAGCTGGAGATGATAGCTCGGCTCTTCATGAGCCTTCCGGACTTCCGCCTGGCGGGCTGCGACTACGGTATGGGTTACGACCGCAACGACTGGCTGGCTCGGACCTTCGGTCCCCACAAGATCAAGAAGATCTTCCATGTTGGCCGCCAGAAAGAGGTAGTGAAGTGGAATCCCAAGATGGGAGTCTTCACGGCGTTCCGCACCGAGATCATGTCTATCCTCTTCAACGCCATCAAGAGGGGACCCGACGTCATCAGGTTCCCGAACTACAACCAATGGGCGGAGCCCTACGGTGCTGACATGCTGAACATCTTCTCGGAGTACAGCGAACAGCTCCGCATGCTCCAGTACAAGCTGTCCCCGGGCAAGTCTGACGACACCTTCCATAGTGTGCTGTTCTGTCTCATGGCTTACATGATCGAGAATCCCCAGCCCAGCATCATGGCGCCGATCCCTGAGGGTGGCTGATCATAACGTAGTAAAAGGGGGCGCCCACCCCCGACGATGCCATGCTGGCGAATGGGGGGTGGGCGCCGAAGACGGGCTGGGGCTGCTAGCAGCGGTGTCCCGGCGTCAGGCCGGTATCGTCGCACTGCTCACACCCCCAGCCCTCGCAGCTGGGACAGATCACGTCTATGGCGGCGCTGGTCACGCCGTCGGCGGAGGGTCCGCCGGAGCGGTCTCCCCGCCCGCGCCGTTGGCGCCCGCGCCGTTCGCACCCGCGCCGTTCGCACCCGCGCCCGGCTCCGGCTGCTGCTGCTGCTGCTGCACCGGTTGCGTCTGCACGGGGGTCGGCGGGGGCGGGTCCAGCTCGTAGACCACACCGTTGTGCTCGACCGACGCCACCGCGTGGCGGCCGCCGGCGATGAGGTTACCGACCTTGACGGCGCCGATGGCGATGGCGACGTTGCCACCGATCTTCGTCAGGGTCTGCACCACCGCCCCGCCCGGAAGGACTCGGGTCAGGGCGTCGAGACCGATGGCACCTCCGGCGATGACGGCGCCGGTTGCGGTGAGTCCAGCTGCTCGCCGAGCCCAATGAGTTTTCACACTTTTCATCTGAGATCCTCCTGTGTTTTGGGAATGCTAACTTCCCTATTCTTGCTCATCCTTCTTATACCGATCCAGTATGGTTGTTTTTGATCATAACCAGCAAAAGAGCAGAAGGCTCTTGTTGGGGATTTCATCGCGGCCCAGGACGGGCAGCGGTAGTTACCAGACGTGGATGACGCGCCCGGAGGTGCCGGGCTCCCAGTCCCACTCCTCGACGGCGACGCCGCCGGCGGGGGCGTCGAATCGGGCCTTCGACCCCGACACGAATCCGTTATCGGAACTCGTCTCCGGCTCGGAGACCCTCTCGACACCATCGGACCGGCGGAGTCGGTGGTAGCCCCAGCCGGACCCGAAGTAGGCTTCGGCCTTGTACTCGATCTCGGCGGGTCCACCGTGCCGTTCCACGCAACCCGCGATGAGGAGTTCGCGGGCGAGCCCCGCGACGATCTCCCCGGAGCGCCCCTTGACGACGATCTCTGTCTCGACCTTACGGCCGTGGGGACTAAGACGGAGGCCGAGACCGGGGGCCGCACAGTGGGCGTCCCAAAGCGCAGCCCCGACCTCCGCGACGTCTTCACGGAGCTGCTCCTCGGCCTGCGGCATGGCGTTGGCGTCTCCGCCTTCGGCCATTCGAGCGTAGTAGAGGGACCAGCCCGCCTTATCAAGGAGGCGATCCGCTGCTGCGTTCAGGCGGTTGTACACCGCCAGGCGGTCCGCCGCCTCGTCTCCGGTGTGTGCTGGGCGCCGGAGCTCCTCGAAGGCGGACTCCCGAACGCGCCTCGCCTCGCCCATGAACTCGGCGGCCTCGGTGCGGAGGCGCCGGGCCTCCGACTTGAGCTCGGCGATGCGCTGCCTCGTTGCGGAGGCGGTGACGATGGCGAGAACGAGGTTCGTGATAATGTTGATCATGACTTTCCTCCCGGGGTAATTCCCCTACGATTGCTCACCTTTCTTATAGCAAGATCGGGCAACCGAGTTACATCAGAGGAGGTCTTTGGACTTGCGGCTCTTGAACTGTCTGACGACAGCATCGAAGGCATCGACATCAGCGGCGGCAAGACCCGCCAGCATGTCGTTGGATGTTCCCTCAAGCCTGTGGAGCTCAATGAAGATCACGGCCATGCTGCGGAGGTTCTGGCGGCCAACACCGAGGAGCTCGAAGCACCGCTGGAAGTTGATGTCGACGGGGAACTCGTCGTGGGTCGTGACGTAGCGAAGCTGTTTGAGGCACAGCTCCAGGAGTGGCCGCCAGGAGTCATTCCTCTCGAACAGCTCATTGAGTCTCTCGATCTCAGGCTCTGAGATGCGGATGAAGACCTCACAGCATGATAGCAGTCTTGGGATCGACCACTCCTCTTCCTGGAGGCTGTCGGTGATGTTCTGGAACAGGAGCATGATGGTGTCGTCATCCATTGGATCGAGGCGGGACGACGACATGTTGTTGACCTTCAACATGAGCTCCAGGGCTTCTTCGAGTCGGGCCACTTTCCGTTCGAGGAAGACCAGCCGTCGGCGAGACTCGTCCTGGGACATCTCAGCGCCACCACTCAGGCGACAGACCTCATCAACATCGCCGGATCGGAAGAACAGTTTCTGGCCTTCACCGATCCACTTGATGGCGCCGTTCTCGGCTATGGTCCGGACCGTGTCGATATCACAGCCAAGACGGCGTGCCGCCTCGTGGGCCGAAATCCATCCATCCTGTTGACTTCCCACACGATCCCCTGTGTGTTACGTTGACTACAAGAGTGTATCATAAGTACACTTGATTCTAAGAGAGGACGCGGATAGTCAGATGTACCGAGGCAATGACAGATCAGTGGACCCTGATAGGCTGCGAGCCCTCGCCAAGACGGCGTCGGATCGCCACCTCGGGTCCGGTCTGCCAATGACCGAGGCCGTGGTCCAGACCGTGAAGGACGAGCCAGGTCTCGGTCCAGAGCACGTCAAAAGGATCGTCGAGTTCGCCAACAACGAGACGTTCCATCGTCGGTTTCAGAAGGAGGCCGGTGACCATCGTGTCATCAACTTCCCGCTGGCGAATCCTGGTGACGTGCTGAAGGAGCTCAACATGGGCGCAGCGCATCAACCGACAGCAGTGTCCGATCATGTCATGGCCCCGGACTATGTCCCGGGTCAGGACTCAGCAGGCGATCCCTTCGAGACATCGAAGACGGCCTCAGCCGAAGACGAGCCGAGCCAGTTCGGCGAGCTCTGGAGGATGCACCAGCGCCTCGACGACCTCCACAGTCACCTGTCTTCGGAGTTCAGCGGCGCGGCGATCTACTACGACGAGGCTGCTGGCCAGATGCAGAAGGTCGCCCGTGCTGCTGTCCTCGACGGAGCATCGCCTGCGGATATCGTCAATGCTGTCTCGTTCTACTCCGATGACGACGACATGACGAAGCTCGCGCTGGGGTTCATCGCCGATGGTATTGGTGACGTCCCTCCGGGTGCCGGTCTCAGGAAGTCGGCGTCCGCAGTCCCTCACCCCGACCATCCTCTGGTGACGTCCTACAAGGCGTTCGCCAAGGTGGCTATGGATCGTTTCCGTCTCTCCGCGGCCCTGGAGCGCGTCGCCTCGGACCTCAAGGCCATCAACTCCAAGATCGCGGAGTTCTACCGATGAGCCCCGAGGCGCTTAGGCTAGCGGGTCGGATCGCCCGACTCCAGAAAGAGGCCAGCCTTCCTGGGTTCGCCACGAAGTCTATCTCCGGTCTATCGGCAGTCGGCGGCGGCCTGGTAGGGGGAACTGTCGGTGCCGGAGCCGGAGCCGCTGCGGCGCCTGAAGGCAGTCGTGTCCGTGGTGCCCTGCGCGGCGCAGCTACAGGCGCAGCTGTTGGGACTGGACTCGGCGCTGCGTCCGGCGCCCTCGGCGGTCTTGGGGCAGGCCGCGCGTACCTAAAGTTCCAAAACGGGGCGAAGGTGCCCGTCGGACTTCTTGACGGAGCCCTGATGGCTCAGTATCCCGCTGCTGTACTGGCTGGTGCCGTTGGTGCCCCAGCCGCTGCTGCTCATGCCGGCAAGACGACGAGGCCTAAGGAGAAGAAGTCCCACGATCTCCGCCGCGTCGGTCAACTCGCCCGCCTCCACAAGGAGGGCTCGAAGGCCCTTACCGGGAAGGAAGCCCTGGAGCATGCCATAGGCTTCGCCATGAAGATTCCGAAGATCGTGACTGGCACGGCGTCGGATGCCGGCAAGCGCGTCACCAGAGCCGCTGCTCTCAATCCCGACAAGCCCGGCCTCGCGGCGAAGCTCATGGGCAAGGCCGTTCAGTACAGTCCTCACGCCGCCCTCGTGGCTGGCGGAGCCCACGTCCTCAGTGATCCAGCTCGTGACTACATGCGGGCCAAGAATCAACAATTCAGGGCGCGTCAGGCACAGACTCGCCCGTACTATGATCCCACCACGGGGAGGTTCTCATGAGCTCCATCGACTCGTTCCTGGAGAAGAAGGCCGCCGTCGAAAGCGGCATGACCAAGAAGGCCGCCGGTAGGGCTCCCGCTATCGATCCTTTGGCCGCGGTGTCCATGGGTGAAGCCCTAGCGAAGATGGGGCCGAAAGAGATGGCGAAGTTCGTCGGCAAGGGAACTCTCGGAACTGCGCTGCTGTCGGCCCCCGTTATCGGGCTCAGCGGGGCTTGGGAGGGCGGCAGCCGAGCGATGCAGGCCGGCATCAATGCCGTGAGCCGCGCCATGGGATTCCGCCGAATGGTGAAAGCCAACCCCGAGCTCCAAGAGATGGATCGCGCCAAGGTCCAGAGGACCTACAACACGCTGCACCGCTTCAACCCCGAGATGGCTTCCGACCCCATGGTCTCGGGCTCCTTCGTCCGGAGCACAGCCGAGTACGACAACATCCCGACGAGGACCGTCAGTGATTTGGTGTCGGCCCGGTCCAAGATGCAGCGTCCGGGAGTTTCGGATCGTGCTGGTATGTTCCAGCCCGCGGCTTCGGCCATGATGGGCTCCGGTATGCAGCTGGCCACTGCTCGGGAGTCGTCCAGGCTTCAGTCCTTGGGTCGGGCGGACGCCGATGCCGACACCCTGCACCAGCGGCTGGAAGAAGCGAGCATGCTCGCCGGTGCTCAGGATCGTGGCCGCCTCAAGGCCAAGTCCGACAACATCAACACGGTCATCGACATCGCCCGCCGTGAGGCCAAGGCTCAGCAGGAGGGACGCACCGAAGCTGACGTTGAGGCTATCGCCGACAAGGGCTACGGTGTTGCGCAGCAGTTCCGGGCTATGCTCGGCGAGCGCGGCAAGATCATGGCCGGGGCCGATCCCGATATTATGGCGGAGAAGATGCGTCAGGCCGGTGGAGTCGCTAGGGCCTCGGAGCGCGCCAAGATCATGGAGCAGCCCGACCCGGCCTCGCAGGCGTACCAGGTGTCCTACGCCCAGACCGCTGCGAAGCAGGACTTCAAGGACCAGGAGCAGGGTGAGCCGGCCTTTGGCATCCCGCCAATACCGCAGGGACTCCGCAACCATCCTTGGAAGGGCCGCAAGCCCTAAGGAGCCTGCTATGATCGAGAAGCAGTGCCAGTTTTCGGGTGAGGATCGTGGCGGCATATACGTCCACCTCCTCCATCCTGGCTATGACGACAGTATCGAGTTCGTCAAAGAGGCTCAGGCTTCTCTCCCGGTCATCGATGAACTCAAGGCCTTCCTCAAGGAGATGCGGAAGCCAACGGGCAAGGTCCACGCCCTGGTCTCAGCCCTTGGTGCTGGTGAGTTCTGGGGATCGAACACCAACGGTGACTTCTTCCCGGAGCACAGCCTGATCCATACTCCGAAGAACTGGAAGGACCTCCCCATCGAGCTGCAACGGCAGTTCGGGGCGAAGTGGGAGTGGGGCTATCCGACCTTCTACAATGCCCACGCCTTCCAGCATCACGTCAACAAGGACCCCAACCGAGCCTTCGGCAACGTCATCCACGCTGCCTGGGACGACCCCATGAAGAGAGTCCTCCTCGTCGTAGAGGTTGACCGTGGCAAGGCCGCAGAGATGGGTGCCTCGGGTGTTGTCGACAAGATCGAGAACGGCTCTTTCCCGGATGTCTCAATGGGATGTAGGGTCCCCTTCGATCTCTGCTCGATCTGTACGGACTGGGGCCGCATCAGCGGTAATCCCAAGAAGGACCTCGCTGAGCACAGGCGGAAGCCGATTCGTGGCCTCAGCGTCACGACCAAGGACTACTGCCAGCACCTCCAGTTCGAGAACGGCAAGATCTATCCTGATGGCCGCAAGGTCTGGATGTGGAACCTCCATCCGAGGTTCTTCGACATCTCCTTCGTCTTCATCGGTGCCGACAAGTCCTCAAAGGTTCTGGCGAAGCTCGCCTCCGGGAAGTGTCCCGTCAGAGTCGACTCTCCGATCTGTCCCCGAGGCTGTACGCAGTGCAGTCCCGACGGCTTGATCAAGTCGGCTCACGTCCACGACGTCTGGGATCGGGATGCCGCCAAGCTGGAGAAGCAGGCCCGCTCCGTAGGTGCCCCGATCTCCGAGGCCGACCGCAGGAAGCAGACCGACGATACCATCCGGGAGTTCATGAAGGACCCCGAGATGCGCCGCCGCTTCGAGGAGTCGATGACGAAGAAGTCAGAGATCGGCGCCTTCCCAGAATACGAGGATGACGACGATTATGATCCTCGTACTGAACGCAGTCTGAACTCCTATTTCGAGAAGAAGCGGAAGCAGGCCAGCGTCCTGCTGAAGGGTACTCTTCCAGGTGCAGCGGGTGGTGCGCTCATCGGCGGAGCCGTGGGGTCCAACCGAAGTGACGAGGGCCAGAAGCTGAGAGGGGCAGCGAAGGGCGCACTCTTTGGTGGTCTTATCGGTGGTGCTACCGGCACGGCGGTTTCTAAGATAGCCCCAGCCTTCCACCAAAGTATCCTCAACGAGCGCAGGCTCAAAATGGACTTGGCTAACACTCATCTCAACATCGCCGACAGGCTGCGCCAGAATTCTGACATGCTGCGGCAACTAAATAATCCCTCTAAGCCGGGAACCAAGATCAACAAGGATGCCATCCAAGCTATTGAGGATAGTACAGCTAGGATCAAGGCTCAGCACGGTGGAACTGAAGAGCTGCACGCGCGGATCGGCAAGGACTTACGGCATGAGGCCGACAATATCGTGAGTCGCTACGAGCAGGAAGTCGGCGATACGATGACGCAGCTGGCGATTCCGGCTGCGTCTCTTGGCGCTGCCGCAGGCGGTGTAGCCACTACGAAGGCGTTCAAGAAGAAAGAAGCCTCCGACGATCTCGGCGTCCTCGCCGAGGCCTTTGGCATCGATAAGACCGCGGGTCTCAGCTTCGAGAAGCAGGCCGAGATCATCAAGCGCATCCAGAGCCACTTCAACCGAGCTCTCCCTGATGTCGAGGCCAAGGAACCGGACCTCCCCGACGACATCCTCGACGACATGTCGGAGTGCCCGAGGAAGGCGCTGGGAACTGCCGGTGGTCTCGGTATCGTGTTGAAGCCCCGTGAGTTCCAGAGGGTCTACCTCAAGGGACACGGTATGGGTCACCTCGCCGAGGACCTCGGAGAGCGAGGGATGTGCTTCCGACCGGGTTCTGCTGAACCCGATCCTTTGTTCAGGCTAAGTCACGACATCATCCCTAAGCTGCTGTCGGTTCTGAAACCTCTGATCGCCGAGCGCAGCGCACTAGGACCGCCGTTGAAGCGGCGCGTCCTGAAGATCACCATCATCGGAAAGCCACGCCCTGAAGCCGTGACGCCCGACCACCCCGTGATGGATAAGATTGCCTCAGCCTACCAGGCTTACAGGCAGCAACTCGTCTACGGAGCCACCGATCTCATCGACAAGGCATTCCACGCCGACCCCTCGGTGCTGGAGCACGTCGCCGGAGATCTGTTCCAAAACTCGGGTCCGGGTATTGTCAAATCGGCTGGTGACGTGGTTCAATCAGTACTTGGAATGTTTCCCTCGACCTACCTCAACAGAGTCTACTTGCCTGGGCCTGTGTCCGGGTATGTCGAGGATCATGCAAACTACGCAGGCATGCGAGAGGCGGGAGCCCTCGCAGCCAGCGGGGGAGTCGTGTAGGGAAGCGGATCTCGAAGATCGCTACTACACCGCATGGGAAC
>Ga0272441_10010751_pt1 | contig 13767 bp, 18 predicted proteins | sample SSMProp6N_FD_193582 | JGI IMG/M metagenome (GOLD analysis project Ga0272441, IMG submission 193582) | Marine sediment archaeal communities from Little Sippewissett salt marsh, Falmouth, MA, United States - SSM-Prop-6N | ecosystem: Environmental > Aquatic > Marine > Wetlands > Sediment ... | reverse complement strand
TATAAAACTAAAAAACAATTCTTATTACACCCTAGCTTCTCAAGGATATTATTATCTTGAGAGTGTAAAGATTTTTATGGATAAGTTTGATGATTTTATTATTCATTTAGAAGAAAACCATATTCCTTATTTTTCAAATCTAGGATCTAATATTGTTTATTTTTGTTTTAAAAAAAATCAAGATGAAATAAAAAAACAGACTCTTCAGCTAGTAAAAAGGATGAGGGGAAGATTATCAGATGGGAATATAGGCTTAACAAAAAAGGATTTTTTAGATAAAACCGAAATTAAATTAATAAAAAGAATAAAAAACAGATATGATTCTGATTATAGGTTTAATAGGGGAAAAGTAATTGATTATGATCCTGAACCAATTGAACAAGAAACAGAATCAATTCAAACTCAAAAATCAGAAGAATCAGAAAGAACTCCTGAGGAAGAAATAGAAGAATTTATAGAAGAGGAAAAAGTAGAAGAAATTCTTCATGCAGAGCCTATTGAAGAACTCCAAGAAGAAAAACCAGAAATAAAACAAGAAACCAGACAAATAGAAATGACTGATAGAGAAAAAATGATTCATGCAGTTCAACAAGGAGTTACTATAAAAAAACCAGAAGTAAGTAAAGAAGAAAAAGATCAAATAAGAAAAATAGCATCTGGATATATGTCTATAGAAAAAGAAAATAAGGAAGATAATGAAAATGAGTGATAAAATTGAAATAAATAATGCAAAAGAAGAAGTTATTGAAATAGCTGAAACCTGTATAAGATGTGGATTATGTAAAGAACTTTGCCCTGTTTTTAGAGCTTTAAGACAAGAAGATCAAGGTCCAAGAGGCAAAATGATCTTATTTGGGAATAAAGTATTTGAAAAAGAAGTTTTTGATTGTTCTTTATGTGGAGCATGTGAGAAAAAATGTCCTTTAAATATTCCTATATGCAAAGCAATAAAAAAAGCAAGACAAGTTTTAAATCTAAGAGGTAAAGAACAAAAACCTAATAAAGATATGTTAGAAAAAATCAATCAAAATAAAAATCCTTTTGAGGATTAATTTAGTTTAATAATCATTACTAGCTTCTTTTGCCTCTTCTTCTTTAGCTTCATCCAAACTCTCTTGTTTCTCGCCTTCTTCCTCTGGCTCTGCAGGACTTTTCAAGTCATCTAGTTCAATCTTGTTAACAAGTTCTCTAAACTCGAGAAACTTATCAGCAGGAATTCTTGTTCCACTTTTAGTAAATCCCGTATATCTTTCACTAGTTGTAAACTCTCTTATAGTCACTCCTGTTTTGCCTCCAAAGTCATCAATCCGAACAACAATGTCAGTTTGGTCATTTTTTGGTATTTTACCTATGTCTTTTTCCATGCTCTTTCTTATTTGTTTAGGTTTATAAATATTGTTGTAGAATTTTAATCTCCTTCTAACATCATTCCCATATAACTATCTATTGTCTGATAATCATTAGGAAATCTTACAAATTTGGCCATCTGCCCCTCATTAAAAGGCTTCCATCCCATAAAACCAAAAAAACTTCTAATATAGGCTTGTTTATCTTCATCTCTTTCTAAAAAATCATGCTTATAATCATAAACAGTATCTCTTAACTTTTTTCGAAACATTCCTTGTTGAAATCTTCTAAATCTTCTTAATTGTCTTGAATTTTTTGGATTGAGCAAAATATCTCTAAACTTAACTCTATAAGCATCATATAAATCAGTGCATTCATCAACATCAATTAAAAAAAGATTTTCACCATCAAAAATTTTATCATCTGGATCTGTAAATCCCATTTTTCTGTGGCCTGTTAAACATAATCTGGCAAGCATTTCTGCATCTTGCCTTATTATTTCAGGTTTATGCTCTGAAGAGCATTCATTTGGATGTTGCCCTTTAACTTCTTCTAAAAAAAGAAACTCTTCTCTTGCACTTTCATAATACCCTACAACTCTTGGAACATGAATTCCTATTTCTCCAAACTCTAATGTTCTTTGCATTTCTTTTTTTGAAGTTGTTTTTATTATGCCTTTAACATTTGTAAGTTTAAAATAAGGAGCTTTAGTATAAATTATAAAATCTGTCCACGAACCTTTAGCATATATTCCTATATCTCTTTCATTACATGGAATTGTAAACCTCCATAAAGGTCTTTTATCCTTATGACCTTGTTTTTCTACTTTAGCTCCTGTTCTTTCAAAATTTTCAGGAAGAAACATTTCAATAGGAACGTCTGCAAAATCTGAATTAATTCGTAGACTTGCTCTTGAACCCATGTTATAATGTGTCCATTCTTCATCTCTTCCTGCGAATTTAGCCACTCTTGGATCTAATTTTTTTCTTACCCATACTCCTCTTGGTCTTCCACCATATTTATTCCCCCTATAAAGAAAAATATTTTCTCCTAATTCATCAAAATCAGATTCATCAACAGGAGGAAGATCTATTCCTGTTCCTGCTATTAATCCACTGCCTGTAAGCATACCTTTAATCCAACTTAATTCATCAATCCATCTGTCTAAATCTTTAGGAAGTTTTTCATAAACTTCTGGATCTATATTTTCTTCTACAAAATGCAGAAGATCTTTTCTGGAACTAACAAAATGGTGATCTAGTCTTATCTTATTCATATTATTTCATCAGAACTCTTTTCCAGGGTAAACAAATATGATAATTGTGATTTTTAAATATTGTTATAACTTTAATCTTCCAGTTTGCCAGTCTCTTATTATCATAACACTTGTCCTAGTATCATCAACCTCTCCGCCTTTTTTCAAATGCCCTTTCTTTTTTCCAATCTCATCAAGAATCTCAACACTATTTTCTCCTTCTAACTTAATCTTATAAAAATCTTCAAGATTTTTTTTATTTTTATTAATAAACATCTCTATAATTCTCATAGCAACAACATCTCTATCTTTAATCTTATCAACACTCTTAGCAGATATAAGTGCTAATTTAGTTTCATCTATATATCTAAGAGGAATAACTCCAGGACTGTCAAGAAGTTTTATTTGCTCACTTGCTTTTATCCAGTGCATTCCATGGGTTGTTCCTGCTTTTTCAGCTACTTTTGCTTTTTTCTTAAAACTAAGAGCATTGATAACAGTACTTTTACCAACATTTGGATATCCAATTACTCCAACAACAATATCTGCTTTTGCTTCTCTATGTTTTACTTCTTTTTTTGGAGCATATTTTTCTTTAAGAGTTTCAGGACGTTTGCCATGTATAGAAAAAATCCTTTTAATTCTCACAAGAAGATTTCTTATTGTGTTTGTCTTTTTATGAGCAGTATAAACAACTTCCTTGCCTTGTTCCTTTAACTTATCAACACTTTTTTCAAGAGCAGTTCTTGATACAAGATCTGCTTTGTTAATAACATATATAACAGGCCTGCCTTGCTGTTTAATCATTTTTACAATTTCTTCACTTAGAGAATATTCAGGAATTCGGGCATCTAAGATATAAAGAACTATATCACTTTCTTTGATAATTCTTGCAATAGTTTGCCATCTAGGTTCCATAAAGAAGTAAGGTGGGGAGGGGTTTTAAGGTTTAGGGTTTTGTTGCTTCTAAACATATAACACTTGGAGACTCATACCAGCCTTTCCAAAACTCTTGTCCAAATCTATCTATGCCTTCTTGTTTAACCTTAAGATCCTGCCATTTTATATCTCTAAAGCCTGCGTTAGAAAGTGCTTGCTCATAAGTAGATTTTTTCCAATGATAATTATAAAAATGGCATTGCTCTCTTCCATCATTCCAAAGACTAACCTTTACTTTTCCACCTTCTTTTAACTCTCCTACTAACTGAGAAGTTGAGCCGTATTCTTTATGAGTTGAACAAGGAGAATCTGGATTTTGATTTAATGTTACAAATCTTCCTCTCTTCTTTAGATTACAATAGATATTTTTACACATACTTTCTAATTCTTGTTTTGTTTTTGAATAATGAAGCAAAAAACCAGCTGTAACTATATCAAATTCTCTTATTTTCCCTAAATTAGCCACATCACCTAATCTATAATCTATTCCTAATCTTTTTCTTGCCTCTTCTTGTCTAGCAATTCTTATCATCTCCTTAGATAAATCGACTCCAATAACCTTTCTAGCTCCTTTTTGCCTTAGTTTTCTTGTAAAATGGCCAGAGCCACATGCTAGATCTAGGATATCCTTACCCCTAACATCTCCAACAAACTCAAGAAATCTTGGATTATATATAAACCTCCTAGATAATCTTCTTTCAGTATCTTCTGCATATTCTTTTGCTATTTTGTCGTATTGTGTCATTTTCAATTATCTCATTCTTTTAATCTAAATCCATCAACAACTAATGCAAAAGGAATCTTATCATTTTTAACAGAGATTTCTTTCATATCCCATATAACAAAACCATGTTCAGTTAAATCTCTAACATATTCTTCAATTGTATGATGATATCCTTCTCCTTGTCTTGTTTCCCCATTACCTAATTGAATTGTAGTCGTATATGGAAAATTATCTTGATAACACATATCACTATCAAATTCACTATGAGCTGTTCTTGATAAATTAGTAAAAACAGCCATTGGATGAGGGACATAAAACAAAAAGCTAGAAAATCTCTTTGTATGTTTTATTACTTGTTCATATAATCTGTTAAGCTCTTTTCTATCTTTAGTGCAATGCAACATTGCTAAACAAGTAACAATATCATATTTTCCTTCATATGAACTCAGAATATCTCCTTCAAAATATTCTATATTTTCAGCAGGATTTTTTTCTTTAGCTATTTTTATCATCTCAGGACTTGCATCTAATCCTACAACATTTTCAAGATGTTCCGCAAATTTCCTTGTCCATCTTCCTGTTCCACAGCCAATATCTAATAATGTTGTACCTCCTACTCTAGATAATTCAATAACTCTGTCAAGTATATATTGTCTTGGCTTGTCTAATTCTGATTTTTGTTCCCATTTTAAGGAGTTTTCTCTTGTATAGACTTTTAGGGGGTTTGTTTCATCTATCATCTTCAATTATCTCCTTCATCGCCCCTAGATTCTGCGTAGATTTTATTTACGCCTCTTAGGTCTCTTTTCACGCTTGATTTATCAGACATGTAAAAGGATCCTAAAAAATGTGAAATATAAACCTTGAAATCCATTACAGGTTCTCCATTATCGTCAAATATGACTGCAGAATCTACAAAACTTGCATTATCTCCGAATGGAATATACCTTACAACCCCTTTCTCAAGAGAATTAAGCTTTTTTGTACTAACTTCATCTTCTACAGTATGACCCATAAGACCACACACTACTATATCTCTAAATGGAAGTCTAGCAAATCTTTCCCTAAATTCTCCAATAGGCAGAGTTTCAATCATACTTTCTGTATAATCTGGTTTTGATGCTTCATTAATTATTTCCATCCTATTCCTCCTCCCTTCGTGCTTCATAAAGTCCGAGATAAACATCTCCATTAGGATTCATAACACCTCTTGAGAATGTTTCCTCAACAATAGGCTTTTCAACAAGATGATTTTCTTTCAAATAATTACTTATCAAATCAGGCCTTCCAATAGTTGGAGAAAATTCATATACAAGCCTTCCATTCTCACTAAGATGTTTTCTAGCACCCCTAAAAAAATCTCTTATGTGATTATATTTATAATCAAAAACACTATCTTCTAATCCTCGTGGAAAAAACTCAACATAACCAAAAGGCATATTCCAAAGAATAATGTCAAATTTTTGGCCCTTACCAAGGGGGAGATATACTGAGCCCTGTCTTGTATCTATCTTTTCTTGAACTCCGTGCCTTTGAGCATTGCGAGAAGTATTATCTAGTGCATCAGAAGATACATCTGTAGCAACTACTTTTTTTGCTCCTTTAAGGGCCATCATCACAGAGATTATTCCTGCACCACATCCTATTTCTAAGACATTTTTTCCTTTTGGATCTGGCATATTATCTACAAAAAATCTTGTATCTGCAAAATAATAAGAAGGAAATACGCCCCTATCTATTATAAATGCTTTTTCACAAACTTTTACTGCTTGAACAGGGTTTTGTATGTATCTTTGTTGGCTTGCTCTAAGTGCTTTTATTGTTCCAAACAAGTATGCATCTTTCTGTGTTTCTTTGTCCATCTTTCATTCATTTCCTATCACCCCCCTTTACCCTCTAGGATTATTTATCTAAATTAAAAAATTAAAATTTTCTAAAAACTCCTAACCTATGCTCTATCTTAGAACTAAGGTCTCCAGCTCCTCTGCTATTTAAATTAGCATCATAGCCTATTTTCCATTTTCCAGCATGTTTGTAAAGACTTATTCCACCTGCACACCATGTAGGTCCTTCTGGATCTGCAACATTGATTCTTCCCCATGCACATGCGTCAAAGCCTTTTCCTAAGTCTGCTCCAACAACATACTCTGCATTTGCTTTATTCTTAACAGGAGCATCTCCATCATGCCATAAAGGCATAAACATTAGTTTAGCAAACATTTTATTAGGCATTGGAATTTTTGCTTCAACTCCAATTCCTGCTTGTGAAAAATATTCATTTCCATGAATAGCTCTTGCTCTTGCATTTAACCAATTAGTTATTTTTCTAGTAAGAGTTGTCTTTCCAAAATAGCCTCCATCATTATAAACATCTAGAAATGTGTTTGCTTTAACATCTCCAGGAAGACCATAGTCAACACTTGTTTCTACATAAGAAGTCTGAGGATTTTCAGATCTCATATATCCCACATGACCAGATGCATTTCCTGCCTTTGCTCTCATAGGCAATAGCCCAACAAGACCTGCAAGCCCTGTACATACTGCTGTTTTTATCTTATTTGTCATTTTTTGTTTTCTAATCCCCCTTTCACATGATTTTTCATTATATTCTTTTCTCCATATTTAGTGTTACTACTCTACAATTATTATACATAAATACCAATTTAAACATTTTTATTACACTGTAAACCCTAGTGTAAACATGTAAACATTTAAAAATTCAGAAATTCTACTATATCTATGAAAAGAAAACTAGTAAAACACGGAGAAGCAACACTTATGGTTAGCTTGCCCTCTAAATGGCTTAGAAAAATAGATCTAAAAAAAGGTGATGAAGTAGAAGTAGAAGAAAAAGATAAGAAATTAGTTCTTACATCTGGAAAAACTGCAAAAAAAATTAAAGAGATTACTATAGAACTAAATAACGAAAATAAGCATAATATCTATACTATTCTAACACATGCTTATAGAAAGGGTTTTGATAGAATAGTAATTAATAAAATAAACATAAATATTTTAAAAGAAATAAGATCTCTAACAAATAGGCTTCTTTTAGGTTTTGAAATAACTGAAAGAACAAAGGATAGATGCGTATTAGAGAATATCTCTGAACCAACAGAAGATAAGTATGATATTATGTTAAAAAAAGTCTTTATGGTGATTAAAGATAGCCTTGAGTTGACATTAGAAGATTTCAATAAATCAAAATTTAATATAAAAGATATAAAGGAGAATAGAGATTTAGCAGATAAATTTATTCTTTATTGTAGGAGATTATTAATGAAAAAGGGTGCAGAAGAATCTATGCTTGATTGGGAGTTATTAACATTTCTTATGCATATAGAACATGCTATTTATTACATGTATAAATATGCAGCTGAAAATAGGATTAAGTCTGAAAAACCAATGTTAGACTTATTAGTTGAACTAGAAAAATATTTTGAGCTTTTTGAAAATTCTTATTACAATAAAGATATACAAGAAGTACAAAAAATACATAATCTTAGAAATAGATTTCAGTTTGGAAAATGTTTAACCCTTATATCTAAATCAAATGGAAAACAGGCAGTAACTTATTCTTATTTAAGAGAGATATTTAGATTAATACAAATAGGAACAAGCCCCATACTTGCAGAAATCTTAGAAAAAAAAGCAAAACTTTGATTTATTATCTTTTATCATGAACATAGGCTAACCATTGATTAAGAAACATTTGCTCTTTTTGTGGAATTATTTCTTGCCCATTTGAATCTTTAGCACTAATATAATCTTCATAATCAAAACTTCCACAAGCTCTTTTTGCTAAATTAATTTTATCTATTCCCACTCTAGCAATAGCACAAGCATCTTCTAAGTCTATATTTCCATTTGGAAGCTTAGCCTGATTTAGAGCAACTTCTATATTTCTTGCAACCATATAATGGCCTCTAAGATAAGAACTTCCTATTCCTCTTTCACTTGGATTAGCATGAGCAGCCCAGACCCTAAATTGAGTATCATTCTGAAAATCCATGTTTAGTCTTCCAAAATGTCTTGCTGTTCGATCATATTGAGCTAAAAGATAGGCAGTGGTTCTATCATGAGCAACATGGGCTGCCATTCTATCAATCTCCCTTGTATCAACAACACTACCATTAGATATTCCTGGAAGATCAATATCTTCAACATCAAATTCTTCTACTTTTTCATCAGGACTTTTTGGTAGATATAATGGGCCTTGTAAACTTGGTTTCGGAGGAAGATTTTTATTAAATTTTTTTAAATATCCTCCAACACCCATGACCCCTAATAAAAATAATGGAATCCCCCAAACAACAGCCTGCTTTCTTATAGCTTCTCTACATCTATATTCTGTAGAAGATCTAAGGATAGCATTATCAAATGCTTTTCTGACCTTGCTTGCTTCTGCATATCTTGCTGAAGGATCAAAATTCAGTCCATTTTCGTAAAAGCTTCTAAATTCTCTTGGAATACTTTTATTTATCTTATCTCTGATTCTTTTATTTATGCTTCTTTTTTCTTTTTCTAAAAAATCTTTTATCTGTTCTTCAGCTTTTAATGGATCTTCAATTCCATCAAGAACTTCTTCAAATTCTGGTTCTAATGGATATTCTCCAGTTTGAATCCTATAAAGTAGTGCTGTAGCACCATATATGTCTGATTTGATTTCTGGATGTGCTCCTTTTTGAAATAATTCTTGAGCCCTAGTCTGAAGATGCCCCATATTATCTCTTGGAGAAGCACTTCTGCCAACTGAGATACAGCTTGCTGTTCCTAAATCATTTAAAATGGCTCTATCATTTTCATCAACCATAATATTTTCTGGTTTCCAATCACCATATGTTCTATGATAAACACTATGCATTTCTTCTAGTCCAGCTAAGATATCTTTCATATATTGAAATCCTCTTTTCTTATCTGGATATCCCTTATTTATAGAATTTCTTAATCCTCTTGGACGTGATTCATGTAAAAGTCCTGCCAAGGTCCCTCTACAAAGAGGCATAATTATGAAAGGTTTTCCTTCTTCATCTAGATCATACATTCTAGGTAGAACATGTCTTGATGCTCTAAATCCTGCTTCTCTTTGCATAACCTTTATAGGATCTAGATTTCTATGATTCATTTGTTGTTTAGCAAGCTCTATTGGAGTTAAGACCTTTAAAGCTACTCGTGCTCCTGTAAATTTATCTTCTGCTGCAAAAACAGTTCCCCAAGTGCCTTGTCCTAATACTACTCCTGTAGTATATCTGTTAGATCTTATTGGACACTTTTCTTTACTCATTCTACTCCCTCCTCCTCTCTAAACGGATTACTAGGAATCATATACCTATTATCGCTTTCTCTTCTTGCCTTAGCACAAGCACTCTCTACTTCATGAACATATTTTCTAAGTTTCATCATAACTTCTCTTGGATCTTCTTGTCCTAAAAGACAAAAAGCATCTGTAATAACTTCTGTTATGAGCATGTTTCCTTGTTTTTCGTATTTATCATATAAGTCTCTCATTTCATTTTTGAGTCTTCTTACTTCTGCTTCTTCTCTTAGATTACGCATTATCATTTTTCTTTTGCCTCCTCTAGAACATCTATTGTCAGTTGTGCTATAGTTCCAGGTCTAAGTTTATCTTCAAGAATTCTTGGTATGACTACTATTGCCTGATTGCCATGCTTAGCTATTTTCTTAGTAATTACAAATTTTTCTTTTTGATTATTCTCTACCATTTTCCACCCCCATTTTTCCAATTACTATAATCTCCTTTGAAAATCATTCCTAATCTTTTCAAAACATCATCTCTTTCAATATAAGCCTCTCCTCCTCTAAATAAAAAAACTTCAAAATCAGGCCTATGCTGCATCTCATAAATTATTCTTAGGGCATCTTCTCTAGCTGGATTTACAAATGCTGCATAAAAATCAGACATTTTTTTTCCAAATTCTTCTAATTGTCCTATATACTGGCACATAATGGGCATAGGATGATCTTCTTCTTTCAATACCTCTTCAATTGCTGCTTTTAATTTGCTTCCTTTTCTTGTTATTTCTGAACGATTATTATTTAAGATTAAGAGTTTTCTTTTTTCAGTTTGCTCTCTTTCTTGTTGTGGTTCTGGTATCATATCTTCTCCTACTGCGTGTTTTTTTGATTCTAGATATTCTGCGAATCGTCTGTCAAATTCTTCTTGTGCTGGGTTTGTCATCTTTCTCCTCCTCCTTTCCTATAAATATCTGGAAAAGCAATAACTACTCCCATATCATTAGGATCATATTGATGGCTTTCTAATCTAGAATCAGGATTATGAGAATGGGGAACATATCCTCCATATCTGATTGCTTTGCACTTATTCAAAAGTTGCTGTAGTTTTGGATTTTTTACAGGCATTTTCAATTTTCTCAGAATTCGTGCTGAGGTCACGATCACCCCTCAACATATCTTATACATAACTTATGTATAAATCCTTTATAAAACTTACTATTTGGTGTTACTTTAAAGTAACACTATTTTACTATAAATAAATCAAATAAATCATTATAAAGATTAGATAGTTTGATATATTATGCCTAAATATATAGCTAGAGTTGCTAGAAAAGACAATCCAAGAAAATATCATTACAAATATTTTCAAGCTTTTGATAGATATGAAGCAAGAAAAATATTTTGCGAAAAATGGAAGGAATTTTTTCCCCATTTGATAAGAGGAGAGAATAGATTTGCTCTTGAGGTAGTTACATTAGCTCATAAGCCTGTAAAAGGTAAAGCATGGAGAAGAGTCGCAGGAGGAATAGGTAATGATCTTCCAAGAACTTTTGCAGAATTTGAAGATACAAGAACACAACTTCTTTTTCCATTTATGTATGATATGTATACAGCAAGAGCAGGATTTATTGGATGGGATGATGGAGATATAGAAGGGCCATGTTATAGACAGTTTAGAGCAACTTCTCTTAGAGAGGCTAAACATATAGCAAGAGAATCATGTCATGAAGAATTTAAAGATGCTATTGATGGTCATGGTATTTTAGACTTAACAATTAAAAAAACAGGTCTAGAACATTATAACTGGGATTTAATATTTTCACATGCTGATTCTTATCTTTCTGAGCATTTTCCAAATCATGTTCCAGATAAATACCCCCTTTTTTTTATGACTTTTAGACAAATGAGAAATTATCAAAGATCTAAGAAGACTTCTTAATCACATAAAAAACTTCATTACTTATCTCAAACTTATCATATTTAATATTTAATCTTTCCAACATTCTCTCTATCCACCCCCTCCCTGCATACCTCATTTTCTTTCCTCCAAGAGTTTTGGTTGCAAAACTTATTACAACATGCTCACACTTTAGATTTTTGATAATTTGTTCAGTATATTTATGGCCCTTGCTTTCTAAAACATCAACAGCTTTGAAAAGAAAACAAATATCTGATTTTTCTAGTTTTTTAATATTGTTTATATTATTTAGATTTAGAACTTCTGCCTTGCCTTTTATTGATTCTTGCTTGAAAAACTGATTTACTAATTTTATATCACTCTTATTAACATCATATGCATAATAAACAGGCTTGATATCCATGTAAATTATTGAGATAGGATTAATCCCACTCCCTAAATCTAATATTGATTTAGGCTTGTTGGTTATTTGAAATATTTTTTTATAAAGATTTGGATAATCCTTAAATCTTTCTTTTGTAGATCTATTTGTTTCTAAAAACTTTTCATATTGTTTACTAGATAGAAGTTTTTCTTGTTTACCTGCTCTTATAGAAAAACCAGTTGTTTTATGTAATTCTGTTTTTACTTGTTTAATAATAAATTTATCTTTGGCTTTTGGATATTTTTTTATTATTTTTTCAATCTTTTGTTTAATAATATTTTCATCAAGATTTTTATATTTTTTACTTGTTTTTATATTTTCTAATATATGTTTCATATATTATTAAGAAAAAGAGGCTTGATAAAGTTTGTCAAAAGCAGGTTTTATTTGTTGCTCAAAAATCTCATCTGGATTTTTTGTTCCATCTATAACAATAACATTATGATTCTTAAGATTAGAAAGATCAAGATAGATCTTTCTTAATTTTTCTAAAAATCCAGGATTTTTCTCAAACTTATGTTTTTTTGCTCTTTCATTTTTATCTTTTTTGATTCTTTCAACAGCAATCTTACTTGGAACATCAATAATAAAAATAATATCCGGAATAATAAGTCCTTTATGCATTTTTAATAACTTATTTAAATCAACTCCTTGTGTTTGCTGATAAGCTAAAGTTGAGAAACTATATCTATCTGTTATAACATGAATTCCTTGCTTTAGTTTAGGAATTATTAATTTTTCAATATGCTCTTTTCTATCATTAACAAATAATTCTGCTAATTTTTCTCCTGAATCATATGTATTATTATCTGCTTGTAAAATCTTTCTTATATCTCTATCTTTATATGGTTCTCTAGTCAAAAAACAATGATTATATTTATCTACATCAAATAAATATTTTACTAATTTTAATAATTGTGTACTCTTCCCACATCCATCAATACCTTCAAAACTAATAAATAAGCCTCTTTTCATAAAAATTTCAAATTTTATAGGTATAAAAGAACATTTGTTCCTCAAAATATATATTATTTGAGATATATCACTACTCTAGAAAAGTAACAAATACAAAGGTTTTTAAGCTTTAAAGTATTGTAAATAACATGTCGGCAGATAGAAATAAAGCAACAGATAGAGGGCCAGTTCCAGTCGTGACTCCAGAAAAAAACAAACCTAAAACACTTGCTCAGAATAGACAAACAGATACACATGGAGTTAAATATACTCTAGACCCTGATAAAGGAACACTTATAGACGATTTAGTACATAAGCCAGGAGAAACAATAATAACTCAAAGCTTAGAAGATCCTGAAAGAACAAATTATTACTATCTAGAAGAACAAATAGGAAAAGGAGGACTTGCTACTGTTTTTAGAGCTAAAAAAATGGGAGCAGATAAGCCAATAGCACTTAAACTTATAGCTCCAGAGCAAAAAGTCCTTGATAATCCAGAAGAATTAGAAGATGTTAGAAATCTTTTTTTATTTCAAGCAGATACAGAAAAAAGATTAAGACAAGGAGGAGTAAGTTGTGTTGAACTTCATGATAGTGGATTAGTTGCTCCAAGAAAAAGAGCAGTAGGTCTTGAATATGAATTATTAGAAGGAGGATATACAGTAGAAGAATTTATTGATTATCATAAAAAACGAGGATTAGTGATTCCTTCAAAAGTAGCTGCTTGTATTGCAGTACAAATAGCAGAATCTTTAAATCAAGCAGGTCATCTTAGACCTCCCATTCATCATTTGGATTTATCAGATGATAATATCTATATTTATCCTAATGGAAAAGTAAAACCTCTTGATTGGGCAAATTATGCAGGTATTTTAGGAAAACCAGGTTTTGCTGCTCCAGGAGTTGCAAAAGAAGCTTTAAATCATCTAAAAAATCCATCTGAAAAAGAA
>Ga0272441_10010750_pt1 | contig 13767 bp, 15 predicted proteins | sample SSMProp6N_FD_193582 | JGI IMG/M metagenome (GOLD analysis project Ga0272441, IMG submission 193582) | Marine sediment archaeal communities from Little Sippewissett salt marsh, Falmouth, MA, United States - SSM-Prop-6N | ecosystem: Environmental > Aquatic > Marine > Wetlands > Sediment ... | reverse complement strand
AGTTGACGACATATAGGTGCATTTGCTCATATCCAAAACCACTCTAATCAGGCATTAATCAAGTAGTTTTTGGTAATGGCGGCCCAGATATTGGCTGTTGTACGTATCGCCATGCCCGATCAGCTTCAAACACACTCCCTGAGGAACATCCTCGATTCTGCCGAGGTCGAACTTGATGGAACTCTCTGTTCCTTCATCGAAATGGGACAATGTCTCTTTGATGGTATTGTTGAGCTTGTTTTGCTCCCGAACCGTTTCTACCTTGTTCATCTCTTTCCTCCCAATCCCGGAGTATCCATGGTTGATGATATTCCGGGTGTCATGGACTGCTCTTCTGTGTGTTATAGTTCTTCCAATTCAGCCCATTCCTTGGATTCCAAGTCGATGATTCGCTGCTCTTTCTTTCTCAGAGCATCTACAAGAATTACCTGCTCACGATACAGGCCATCCAAAATTTCACTAAACGAGGTCGTGAAACATCGGACCAGTTCGTTGTTCGGCCATGACACATGCTGTCCAATCATCCCCATGAAATTCCGGAGGATCGTATCTGCCTTCTCATACTCAGATTTAAACACCTGGTTCATAATCCTGCTCCTTCTCCTATCCGTGTGATCAACCGAGCGACACCTGGGCGGACTCGTTGATAACCAGGATTGACTTGCATTCCGAACAGCGAAACCGCCCGGCTTTCGAGGCTCTCAGTTTCTTGGCACAGATCGGGCAAGCGAAGACCATCGGAAAAGGTCCTTCGATATCCTGCTTGCTCTGGGTTCTCAACATTTCGACCGCCTCCTCCAGGGTTTTCTCAATGTTGAAGAAGCTGGAAAACCCCAGCAATTGAAATACCTCGAAGACCCTGGTGATCAACCCAACCAGAACAAGGTCCCCGCCTCGTGGCTTCACCTGTTTAAGAAAATGCGTGAAGGACCCGATCCCGGTACTGGAAACATAGGTGATACCCGAGAAATCGAAAATCAACCGACAGTATCCAGCCTGAATAGCCTTGTCCACCTGTCTCTGGAAGTGAGACGCATTGTAGGTGTCGATGTAGCCTTTCATGGATACAACGACACATCCTGGAACCGAACTGACCTTCTGGAACTTCAGCTCCAGAGACTCGATCTGCTTATCGGTCAGCTCCGCAATCGTGGTTTCCGTGGCCATCATCTTTCCTTCCTTTAGTCTAAAAAATACGCAAATGCGTAATATATACTTTATAAAGTAAAAATATAGACCATATTGCCATATCTGTCAACCGTATTTGGAAAAAAACTGAGAAAAAATTGATTGTATGGCCTGTTTTTGCTATACTGAGAAGCCATGGAGCCCTTCTATAAGCGTGTGCATGTCCGGTTGATCGAGCTCGACAGAAAACGTCCGTGGTTACTCAAACAGGCAGGGATCAAACCCAGCACCTGGAACTCATGGGAGAAGTTCGGGAGAATTCCTCCGGCGGATCGTGCCCTGGTGATTGCGGATGTCCTTGGTTTGTCTCTGGAGTTTCTAATAGACGGTAGAGAGACACCCTTCGACTTCAGAAAGGAGAATCCGCTGATTTCCGAAATAACGCGCCTTCTGCTGGAGCTGAATGAAGACCAGCTGCGGAGGGTGCTTGCTGTAGCCGAGTCGATCTACAAACACGAACCGGATGATATCGCGGAACGAATGGAGAAACTCACCGATCTGCTTACGAAGTTGGGCAGGCACATCGAAGACAGCAAGATGATTCGAAAGGACAAGGAGAAGAGCAAAGACCTGCTGAACCGGATAGTCCTGAATGTTTATGCGCAGAAAGTGGAAGTGAAAGACGAGTGGGCGAATCTGGAGAGCGTGGAGTAGGTCAAGGAGAAAGTGAAAAAACGAAGGGCGCTCACACAATAATCGGGAATCGCCAGTTGTTTACTATACAAAGGTTGGAGCGTCGCTCCAATCCTTCCCTTGCAACCATTAAGAAATTGAAGAACCTATTCCCTCACCTTTACAGCCCCATCATTGTTCTGCAGGTCTTTGTATAAAGATCGCGGAAAATATTGTTCGGGTCAGTTTTACCCTTTACCTTTTCGTAATTCTTTTTATTCCAGATTTTCCAGAAGTCTGATTCAGAGTAATAATTGCTCGAAATGAGAGTCTTGATTCCTCCGATCTCCATCAGCTCATCTTCTATAATCTTGTAGTAGTTCTTATCATGTTTCTTCCTCATACCATAAATGGCAAGGTCCAAAATGAGCTTGTCTTTTATCTTGTTCAAGAAATCAGCGGATACCCATTCATATTCCCGGACTAACCTGTATGGCACACACCACAGCGGGAAATGTTTAACTTCTCGTTTATACCATTCCATGAAATCGCCAACTTTCGAAAAGGGTATGAAGACATCAACGGTGACAGGGATTTTGTCAGACGGGATCAAGCGGCGGAACTTTTCAACTAATTTCAGCGTTCTTGTAGAGTTTATTAGCTTCCCGAAGAAGAGTCTGCCCAAGAAAAACTTGGGATGTACATTAGTCACACCCCTGTCATATCTGAAAAGGTATGCAGTTGTCTTGAGGTAATCGTTTTTTCTTTTTTTCGTGCTCAGATAGTAAATTCTCATCCAGTCATAATTATGTGTGTAGGGCGCTTCATCGACAAAATCCGCCACGCTGAGAACGTATTCTGTCGGCGAGTGAATGATCCCATCCATGAAATCGACATCCTCGCTCTCATAGTGTCCCCAAATGGCTGATTTATAATCATGAATATTGTTGTATTTCTCATAGGTCACTTTCACGAAAGGCTTGGCCGGTATCAGCTTGAACTTTAGTTTTGAGATGATGCCGAGAGTTCCAAAAGTACCGTGCACCATCTGGAACAAGAGGTTGTTCTCATTCTCAGGAGTACAGATCAGCACAGTACCGTCCGCAGTGATTATTTCGTATTCAATGCAAGTGTCATGAAAACCGCCGTGTTTGTAAGACATTGACTCTATCGAGCAGCCTGCAACCGCTCCGCCGATTGTAATTGTCTTCAACTCCGGCACAATAATGGGAACAAGGTTGTATTTCATCGTCGAGGTTACCAACTCAAAGAAAGTAACACCGGGCTCTGCAATACAGATTCGCTTTTCTGTGTTGATATGGAGAATCTCATTCAGATCACTGAGGTCAATCTTCTCGTCTAAATACCTCTTATCACCTGGTTTCGGAACTTCGTGGGAAACAGTTTTTTTCTTCAGAGACACCGGTTTCGTGCTTTTGCGCTCTTTTAGGTGTTTTGCGATCCTATCTATTTTCTGTTCATGTGTTGGCATCTTTTACACTGATTATAAATTAAAGATTCTAATCATTATAGAAACATTCTCAGATGTCTCTGATAGTCAGCCGATTTTCTGTTTATAAGAGGTGGTTGATAATAATCAGCTTGCCACTCATTCTGGCAACTGCTTGCCAAAAATCACCTGCACCCACGCCAACCACTACTAAAGCCGGAATGGGCCCATTCAGCGACATTCGCACACACTTCGAGCAATAGGTTTCGATGACTCGACTTTCAGAAATATCCATTTCTTTGGATTAGAGGCCAAGACTAGAAATCTGTAATGGCATCCAGGGGTGAAGGCACTGCGTGACCTCTCATCCCCCGGGAGCGATTCGGTGCTAGGAGAATAGGTGTTTAGACCAGGAGCTCCGAACGCAGGTGAACCCGGCCGTCCTTCCGGTTATATGATCCTTGCCACTGTCCTGATCTGCCGCAGGGCGGCGATCGATCCCCAGCAGAGAACCAGGCCACCGAAGAACACGATGGCGCCCTTGGCCACGGCCGGTAGCTCGATTCGCAGAAGGGCGTACTGCAGCCAGACAACGACCAGGTAGTGGATGATGTAGATTCCGTAGCTGTTCGCGCTCAGGCTGTCAAGAATGGGGACACGCCGCCGGGCAAAGCGCAGGAACAGCGAAGTGAGGCCCAGGACTGCAAGCGCCATCTCGAGAATGAAGACGGGCGTGACCAGGGGCGATTGGGGGGCTGACTCGAAGATCGCCGAAAGACCGGCGTATGAAATCAGCCCCGCGAGCATCCAGGCCCACCAACGCCTGGCAAAAGGACCGTCTGCCCGGAAGGCGCCCCGCTCCAGCCCCCGCGCCCCGATCGCCACACCGGCTGCGAAGTACACCAGGTACAGGACGAGGCGCACGATCTGCACCCGCAGCGGTCCGATTCCCGGCCATTGTCCCGGATCGAAGACGGCGCTCATCGGTAGGTAGGCCGCGAAGGCCAGAGCGGTCAATGCCAAGGCGAATAGCAAGGCGCTATCGAGAACCGGGATTGACCGCCGATTCGAGTTGCCGCCGGCCCTGTGGAAGGCCAGGTACCAAAGCGCGGCAAGACAATCGAACACCAGCAGGAGCCACAAGAACCACAGCGGACCCGCCGTTGGAAAACCTCGTTGAGCCAGGTCGATCCAGAACTCCCCGAAGCTCTGACTCAAGCCGAACACCAGGCGGATCTCCAAAACGGTGGGGTAGAAGGCCAGGGGAATGAGGACAACCACGCCGATGAGCAAGGGGATCCCCAGCCGGGTCAGCCGGCCGAGAAGGAAGCGGGCCGCTCCTTTGCGCCGGAGGCTCTGCCAGACAAACAGACCCGAGAGGAAGAATAGCAGCGGCATGAAGAAGGTGTCGTTGAGCAGGACGATACGATCGAAGCCGGCCCACTTCGCTGCATCCACGATCGGGCTGAACGTTGCCGTTGGATCTTTTGGATTGAGAAATCCGAACCTCACATAGGCCAGGACGGCGTGGTGAAGAAGCACCAGTACAACGGCGAAGGATCGCAGGTAGTCGAAAGCCGCTATTCGTTCTGTTGTCAAGGGTTCCATCCGGTCGGGATCTCGGAAGCAGACGCGGAAACATCTCGGTGCACAGCCGGATGATTCTCGGGGAGCTTGCGCCACATGCGATCGGCAATAACGACAACAACGGCGAAACCGACCAGCAGGATGTTTCCGGCCGTGGTAATCGGAAGTATCCCCACCAGCGGATTCATGGCGTTCATGGAGGCGTGAAAAAGCGCCGGTGCCAGAATGCTCCCATTCGTCCGGTTGTAGACCCAGGCGAACAGGATGGTGATGAACGGGTACAGAGCAATACGAACAAGCAGGTATCCACCGTGTTGGTATTGAACGATGTCGTTAGGGATATGCCAAATCACCATCAGGACCCACAGGATGAGACTTGTTAGCAGCGGGCTGAATCGGGCCTGCATCCTTCTTTGGGCGAAGCCACGCCAGCCCGACTCCTCATTGATTCCGCCGGAGTAAAGCAGCACGGAGAAGAAGGTAATGAGTATGGTGAAGGCAAGGTCTGCGCCTTGATTCACCTGCGGGAACAGGGCGTTGCCAGCCAGGATATTGGTGATGATTGTGCCGATCAGGTGTATCACCGGGAAGGTGAGCAGAGCGACCAGGTAGTAGACGAGCTTGCCGGTGGGCCGGATCAGTGTCGCCAACATCCGCTTGACACCGGCAGAGCCTGCAAGCGCGGATGAGAGAACAAAGGCCGGTAGCACCGCAACCGGTACGGAAAGCACGATCAGCAAGGCCAGAGGAGTATCAGGGGAAACTGAAGGCCTAATGCCTGCTACGTGAACGATCTCGGCGACAATCCACACTGGCAGGAATACGAAAAGGCGTGGTTTGAAAGAGGTCTTTTGCCCTCCGGGGATGATGATGCGCGTAACGAACATGCCCGCAAGAACCGGACTGTACACCCCTATCTTTCCGAGATAGAAGCTGAAGATTTGCCCGAGCAAGAGTTCCTGGGGGATGATGAGCACCGCCGGGAAGAGGGTCGCGAAGCAGACAGCAGTCCCGAGTATAAAGAAAGCCTCTACCGGATGCCTCTTGGTCCACTCTTTCAACCGTTGATTCATAGAACCTCCGGGGAACAGTTTCCCTCTATCCGCCGCTCATTCCGGTGCAATGCGTGCGCTGAAGATCTTCTGCATGAGGGTTCGGATTTCCGACCAGGTGATATCGAAATCTCGATCCGTGTCGACCCGGTGGACGAGCACGAGCTTCTGATCCGGCATGACGGCCAGCAGATGAACACCGAGTCCGCTGTGGTAGAATCCGTATCCGAAATCGGATTCCGGCGGGCTGATCCTCCACAGATAGCCGTACGGATCGCCTCCGGGGTTCTCTACCGGATAGATGGTCGTGCTTTCCCGGATCCACTCCTGCGGCACGATCTGCTCGCCCTCCCATCGGCCGCCATTCTGATACAGCAATCCGAAGCGCGCCATGTCGCGAGCGGACATTCGGAAGAAATAGGCGGGGTGTTTGGATTTGGACCGTTCATACTTGTAGGTGCAGTCGGATGGAGAGAAGTCCGCCATCCCGATCCGCTTGGCTATCTCCTCGTTGAAGGCCTCGAAGATCCGCTTGCCGGTTGTCTGTTCGAAGATCGTACCCAGGGCATTGAAGTCCCAGTTGTTGTAGTAGAAGAACGTGCCGGGAGGGTGACTGCCCCGTTGCGGCCGTGCGTCGATCATGGACTGGGCTTCGCCGGCAGCTCCGTGATAGACCCCTGAGCGGGACATCAGAAGGTCCCGGACCGTGGCCTGTTTTTCCGCGGGGGTGAGGGAGGGGGGGATGTCGTCGATACCCAGCTGTTCCAGGGTTGTATCGATATCGATGAGGCCCTTGTCAACGTAGATGCCGTACAACGCGCCGAGAAAGGGTTTGCGGATCGAATGGCACATGTACTTGTGCGTGGTATCCCCGAAGGAAAACACGGCCTCTCCGTGGTCCAACAACAGTACGGCGGCAGAGCCGATCTCTCCGGCATAGGCCGCAGCGGCGTCCAGTTTGTCTTGCGACCACGAGGGATTTGGTGAAGACCTGGAACAGCTCAGCAGAACCGAGGTGCCGGCAATGTAAAGAAGGAGCATGGCCCTACTCATCGGCAGTACCTTTGCCCAGGATATCCAGGGCGGCCTGTCGGTCCGAGTCAGGCACGAAGAGTCTCACCCGTTGAATAAAGGTTTGACCCACGGCCAGGCCGCCGCAATCATCGGACCAGATGGATACGGTGATGCCGTGTTTCTCGAGTAGGTTCTTGGTTAGTTCCGCCTGGGGATGGTTGGTGAACTCCGCAACCATCGACCAAGCTGTTGCATTTTTTGCCATCTGATCTGGATCCTTGATTTACGATATAGAGCTCGAACGCTTCGGATTCTACAGATCTGTCTGCAAAACCGCAAGGTTACAGAGTGATTTCTCGGTTGTTCGTGCCCTGGGATTCAACGTATATAGATCTTGACGCCCGGAACAGGGTGGTGAATCATGGTGTGCAGCAACAAACTTCGCGGCCCGGCTGCGGGAAAGGAGCAAGATGTGGAAAAGTCAAAGAGAAGCGGCGACAAGAGCACGTGGGCCATCGGCGGAACGACCCTTATGGGCATAGGTGTCGGATTCATCTTCCTGAAGGTATCACCCCTGTTCTTTGTCGCCTCTATTCTCATCGGGATAGGAATCGGTCTGGTGATCACTTCCATAATTTCACGAGAAAAACAGTAGCAGAATCCTTTTGGAGACCCGCCACTGCTGTCAGTCGGCTGCCCGCCGCTTCCCACTCGCTCCACGCTTCCGACGATCTGGCGCCCCATGACCAGGGGCAGCTTGGGTCGGTCCAGATCCCCGAGGGATCAGGAGCTTCGTTGGGCGTCAGGGAACCTGTTGAAGCTCAGGAGGCGCTTTGCTCCGGTGGCGTCGGATTCTGAGATTGGGGCTGCAGCGCGGCGGGATCGATCCGGGAGAGGAAGATCAGGCTTAGCGCGGACAGCGCGGCCATACCCAGGAAAACGATCCGGTAGGAGTCTCCACCCATGAAGGCCAGACGATCCAGCAGTGAACCAACCAGAAGGGGCAGCCCCACACTCAACGGCAGGGTGAACAGCGGGGCTACGGCGAAGTAATGAGTGGCGTCCTCCTGGCCGGAGAGGTGCTTCACCCCGGGAGCGTACACCAGCATCCGGGTGGATCTGGAGGCTCCGAACAGGGTGCTGGCCAGAAGAAAGGCCCAGGGCTTGCAGAAGAAAACGATCAGGGCTACGGCCAGGATCGCAGGGATCTTGGTGATCCAGTACTTGTTCTTCAGGCTGAGCAGCTGGAACCATCCCAGCAGGACGTTCACCGAGATCCCGCCCAGGTAGATGAAGGCTACGAACAGTCCCGAGGCCAGAGCCGGGGTGATGCCGCAGTGCTCGGTGGCGAAGTTGGCGTAAAAAGAGATGATCCCGACCAGGGCGAAGAACTCCAGATCGGTACCGAGAAACAGAAGAAAGTTGCGGTTGCGCAGAACCGCCCGAAAGCCGTGGAACAGGCTGGTTCTTCCGGCCGAGATCCCGCCAGGGTTGGACTCGGTTTTCTCTCGAGTAATGAGAAACAGAAAGCTGCTTCCGAAGAATATCAACCCTATTACCGTGAAGATCATAGCGGAGCCGGCGGCGGAGAAGGAGTAGCGCTCCACGATCCGCAGCAGGAGATAGCTGCTGATGATCTTGGCCACGCTCTGGCAGATCCACATCACCGAAAGCGCCGAGATCGAGCGCTGGGGGATGAAGATCTTGACCAGGTAGTTCTGCCACACGGGAAAGATGAATCCCACCCCTATGGAGAACAGGGCGTAGCAGCTGTAGAACACCAGCAGAATCGAGGAGGTGAACCCGGTGATGTTGAGCACGATCCCGAAGGCCAGGATGGGCAGGGAGGCCACAAGGTGCACCAGGATGACCACCGGACGTTTGTGCTCCACATGCCCGGTCAGGCTGCCGGCAAAGAGGGAAAAAACAGCCACGCCTCCGGAAAAGAGGGTAGGGATCAGCCCGATGAGAAAAAAGCTGGCTCCCAGGTTGCGGAGAAACAGCTGCAGGAAGGTGGACTCCACCAGCACGGGCATTCCCAGACCCCAGAGAAACTCCACAGAGGATATGCCGATGGTGTTGCGCCGGAAGTACCTGTCCATCTTCGCTGGTTTTACTTGTCCAAGGAGGAAATCACCGAATCCCAGAACTCCACCTCTGTGAGCCGCCCGTTCAGGTGCTCACGGATGCGCCCACGGATTTTATCGGGGAAGGATTCCCAGTACCGGGATTGCCATTTCTGCGGGAGCTTGGCTTGCTCTTCTTCGGGCAGGGTGCCCTGTCTTGCCGAAACATACTGACTGATCCTGGTCACCAGCACATCCGGTGCCACCTGCTGCGAAGTCGCTTCGGGGCTCTGCTGGGGCATCTGGGCCGATTGTGCTTCCTGCCTGCCGGCGGTGCCGGGCAGCCAGTTGTCCAGCAGTACCTCCAGCTCTCTGTCGCTGATATTCGGTTCTTTCTGCCGGATCAGGTCCGTGACGATCTGACGAGAGATGCTCTTTACGTCCAACATCCCTCCCAGCTGTTGCCCGACCTTTTTCGCTACGTTTTCAGCCATTCCGCGGGGGTCTATTCCCCCCAATCCTTTTCCGGGGTGCTGGCGGCGCTTCACCGCCTCGGCAATGACCTCCAGGTCAGAGGAGGAGGCCCGGTTGAGAATGAATTCGATTACAGAGTACAGGGGTTCATCAGAGCTCATACTATCAGGATTAGTATGCCTCGAAACCGTCGGGAATTTCCAGGGGCGGATTCGCGGACGGCCCCCAGTGCCGACCGGTTTGCAGGAGATTACTAGTGAAAACTAGTGCCCGAGCACCTTCGGCGTCAGGTTTTCGAGATTGAAGCAGGTGAGGTAGCGATCGATCGAGCGTTCGACTCGATAATCTACGTAGCGATCCAGATCGATTTCCAGGACGGCCAGGTTCCGCCTCAGCTGTTCTATGGTCTCGAGCACCTCGGGATCGTCGAACAGATAGTGGCCGCAGATGCGGACGATCTGCGTCCGTGCCCGTTCGTCTTTCTCAGCCTCCGCCAAAGGCATGTCCTGCGCCTCATCGATCATCCATTTCCGCCAACGCTCGCTGGCGATCGCTTTTTTGGTGATGATCTGGATGAACCCGGAACTGGAGGAAATATCACCCCTGTCGCGGGCCCTCTGTTCCACCCGGCCCAGATCCAGGTAGGCCGCAGTCTCCTCCACCCCGAACTCCGGAGCCACGTTGGCTGCGCTGATTCCGAGCAGCGGATGCTGCAGCAGCAGGGAATCGGCCAGGTAGTCGGCGTTGTGCTCTTTCAATCCCGTGGAGTGGTTCTCCGCAACCCGGGAGAGGGCTTGGGCGGCTGCGGCATCGAAGCGGCCTACGTTCTCGGTCATGCGAACCAACGTGCCTGTCTGACCGACGATGAACGCCGGCAACGGCAGACCCTTGGCGCCCAGGAGCGCATTGAGCCGCTCGATGAATCCCCGGTACACCGCCGCATCGGTCAGACCCCCGCTGGTTTCTTCGGTTCCGACCTCGTAGGAAATAGCGGGGAGGCGGCGGCTCTTTCGCTCGGTTTCGATATACTCGATTAGCTGGACGGTTCTCTGAATTACCGTCTCCAGCTCGGATCCTGAAGGTTCGTGAGGATCCTTGGTCGGGTCGATGTGCAGCAGATCGAATCCGCTCAGCAGGTCGGCGAGGTAGGAGCGCTTGGCGATCTCCATGGCCTGATCCGGCGCCAGCTTGTCCCGACGCTCGCTGTCCCGCTGCCAGGGGCCGCCGTGATCCCGGCAGACGTAGCAGAGCCCGGAGAAGCCGACCTCTTCTGCCAGCTTGTGAATCGCCTCAATAAACGAATCCTGGTCCCAGGAGCAGACATAACCCCCGCCGAGCTCTTGCAAATCGACCTGGTTTCTGCTGGCGATGAACATGAGGGGAAAGCTCCTGCGCTGTGCAAGCTGCAGGCAGACGCGCACGATCCGTTTTGACATCGGACCGATCCCGAGGAGGGTGGTTCTAAGGCCCTTCTCTTTGCGCAGAGTCGCCAGGGATGCGAAGAAATCCGGGAGGGGGAGGGTTGTTCTCATGCTTGTCCGCCTGTCTCAGCTGTCAGGAGAGATGTACTCGATGCCGTAGTAGCGGCAGAGCTCCTCCAGCTCCTTGGAAATATCTCCCATGGCCACGGCCAGGTGATGGGAAAAGCCGTGCTCCCGCTTCAGGCCGAACAGCTTCGGGTAGTCATTGACCTCGAGATCAGAGCCGGAGTAGAGGATGTTCCTGGCGGTTTCCGGGGAGCTGCGCCCGGTGAACACCAGCATCTTCAATCGGCCTTCCGGGGTCTGGACTATATCGATCCCGGTCTTGGTACCGTACTGGAACTGGCCGATCACGCTGGGCCCCAGGTTCACCCCCGCTTCCCTGCTGACTCCATGTTCGATGATGGCATCGTGCACCGCCACCTTCCCGGCCAGGACCTCCGCTTTCAGTTTTTCAGGAGGTTGCCCCTCCTTGGCAGCCCTGTCCAGGAGAGCGGGATCCTCCGGTGCCATGAGTCCGGGAATTCCGATACCGCAGTGGCCCAACTGGAGAATGTTGCTGTCCGGGCGCCAATTGACGAAATCCAGAAATGCTGCGGGAGTGCCGGTGAGCAGGCTTGCCATGGACTGGAGCACCGCCCCGGGCCAATCGGACTCGCAGGCAAAGGCGGTAACGTCCCGTTTGGCCAGGGCCCAGGCGATGGACAGACAGGGGCTCATGTTGAAGCTTCCCCCCATGATCTCCGGCCAGCACTTGAAGGCCGCGGAGGTGAATCCTTCGGCCCTGATGATCGCCCTGAGGGCATGATACAGGCGCGCTGCATTGTAGAGCATGGTTTGGTCGTCCAGCAGATTCAGCCGCCCCTGACTCATCTGCTCCTGAGTCGTTTTAATATCCGCCTCGCCGAAACTCTCCTTGCCTTTGAGGCCCTCGGTCTCCATGCTGTCGTAGACTTCGCGCACCCGCAGCAGATCCACCGTGTTTACCGTGGTTCCGAAGGTCTTGAAGTACAGCAGCTGGTCCCCCGTGGCCGAGTGAAATCCTCCGGGAGCATCCCCGAAGCGGCCCAGATAGTCATGGCGAAGACATCTGACCGCGTGGTAGGCATTGAGCAGGGTTTTCAGCTCTCCCTGCAGCTGCGGCGAGAGGGGCGACCCGTCGAGGAAGCGGGCGTATCTGCCTATGTACTTGGCCACGTAGTTGTTCATATCGTTGCCGCAAACGCTGTTCGTGGCCCATTCGGAGCTGCCGATCGCCCGGTTCGGTTCCTCATCCGCGGCCACGATCAGGGGAATCCGCTGCAGGTACGGATTCATGGCGATCAGCGGAAAAACATAGCCGTTGGGGAAGGCGGAGTTGAAGATCACGATCACGTCGACCCGGGCCTTGGCAAACTCCTCGGCAACCGCCCCGGCTTCGTGAAAGCCGAAGATCCGTTTACCGTAGTAGACGGAGTCCTTGCCGATGTACCCCTCGGTTTTGAGCTGCTCGAAGAGGGTGCGGACGTTCTTCTCGCTGTGCTCCTTGCCCGCATCGTTGAACTCCCCGATGGAGTTGGTCACCAGGCCCAACTTGGGTGCCGAGCCGCTTGGGTAGGGCGGTGTGGTGTTCATCTCACTTGATCCCTTTCAGAGCCGTGTCGATCATGCGCTCCATCGTGTGTTTGGGTTTGTAGCCGAGAAGCTCTTCGGCCTTGGCATTGCTGATAGAGTAGGGTTCGTAGCCCCGCACGATGGCGCTTTCGTAGGGCATGCCCATTCTTTCGGCTACCTTCTCGATGAACTCCCGGTAGGCAAACGGTGCGGGTGCGGCGATGTTGAAGATGTTGTTCCTGGCTCGTTCGAAGTGATCGATGGCCAGCGCGAACCCCTCGGCCGTGTCGTCGGGGTCGGCGATCTGATCCACCGCCGGGGAACCGTCGGGGAACAGGGGGCAGAGCAGACCCTTGCCGCCGCCGAGCTTCGGCTCCAGCCTTTCCCTATCTTTGGGATCCAGATCCTCCTCCCACATCTCGTAGCGGAAGATGCGCAGCAGTTCCTCTTGCGCCAGGGCCCAGTTGATGCGGATCACGGTCCAGGGGATTCCGTAGGTCTTGCCGTAGTTGCCGCAGAGGCTCTCCCCCACGGCCTTTGCCAGGGCGTAGAACCTGCCGGGCATGGGGTTGATCGGGGTCTGTTCGGTAATGGGGCTGTCGTAGCGTATGGGTCCGGTGGCGTACACCGCGTCGGTGCTGGTGAAGATGAACAATTTCAGATCACTCAAACACCTTGCCGCTTCCAGCAGATTGAAGGTGCCCCGCAGGATGTTGTCGAACAGGGAGGTGTTGTCCTTTTCGAAGACCACCGGCGGAAACATGTCGAAGGTGGCGGCCAGGTGACAGATGATCTGCGAGCCTTGGGCGGCGGCGATCATCTGATTCCGATCCAGGATATCCCCCTGGAGGAACTCGACATCCCCGTCCACGAGCCCCTGGGGTTTGTTCTTGTGTACCAGGGCCCTGACCCTGTATCCCCTGCTCAGCAGCTTGTTCAATACACGTCTTCCGATCCGCCCCGAGCTGCCTGTTAGAAAAATCGTTGGTTTCATAATCACTCCCGATAAATGCCCCGCGTATACTACTCAGAGTGCTTACCCACATGCAAGTCCTCTCCCCCGAGTGTATCGTGCCTGCAGAGAAAATTTTGTAGTGGAGAAGGGGAGGTCCTTTCTCTCTATAGAAGGAACCCTCCCCTTGACGCACTGTCTACTTGCCGTAGATCCACTTCTGCATGTCAGGATCGTCTACATTGTCCTTGGTAAAGAACTCGAATCCGGGGATCACCTGTTTGGGAATCTCCGCTCC
>Ga0272441_10010749_pt1 | contig 13768 bp, 8 predicted proteins | sample SSMProp6N_FD_193582 | JGI IMG/M metagenome (GOLD analysis project Ga0272441, IMG submission 193582) | Marine sediment archaeal communities from Little Sippewissett salt marsh, Falmouth, MA, United States - SSM-Prop-6N | ecosystem: Environmental > Aquatic > Marine > Wetlands > Sediment ... | reverse complement strand
GCCGTTCCCTGCGCGACCTACTCCTGAAACTCGGCGAGTCGGACAGCGGCCCGGTTCTCGAACGCCTTTGGGAAGAGATCGAGATCGTGCGCGACCTCGGTCCGCGGGCAATTATTCTCGAGCTGCTGATGGACCTCGAAGAGGACGACCGGCGCGTCGCCGGGCTCTGCGAACTCGCGGTCGAGGAAGTCCTTCGGCCGGAGCATGACGAACTCGTTCGGCAGCGCATGGGACATCACCTCGCCTCCCTGGGCCCGCCCGCGGCCGACGCGCTTCTGGGCCGGTTTGCGGGCTCCACCACGGCCGAACGCGCGCGCCTGATCTCATTCATTGACGCGCTCTGCGTGGACCGCGAGGCTCCGGCGGGCGTGCGCAACCGCGCGGCCGAACACCTCGTCGAGGCGCTCCGGACCGGCGACCGGCGCCTGCGCATGGAGGTCCTGCGGACGCGCGTCTTTCATCGCGAAGACCTGCCGCCCCAACTTCGCCGCGCACTGATTGGGGAATTGATCCCCATGCTCAGTCCGCGCGACGAACCCGACACGACCGCGCGCGCCGCGATGATTCTGGAGGGGCTCGGCCCGCCCGCGGTCCGGCCTCTTTTCAGGATGATCAAGGACAACCCCGCGCGGCCGGAGGCCGACGTGGCGGCGCGAACGCTCGCGGTGATCCTCGCGAAGGGCGAGCCCGGAGCGAAACTCATTGAAGACGTCCGCCGCTTCGCCGCGAAACGCGTCGCCGGCCGCACCGACAAGATCGGCGGATACGCGCGCCTTCTCGGCGTGCTCGGCGCGCTCCCCGGCACGGACCCGTCGGCAGCGCGCGAAGACTTCGACCTTTGCGCCGAGCGTCTCGGCAAGGGGCCGTGCCATGCCGATCTCGTCGAGTCGCTGGGCCTGCTGGCCGCGGCGCCGTCCTGCGACGCGGAGCGCCGCATCCGCGCCGTTCACCTGCTGGGCGCGCTGGTCGAACGGCCCGACGACGAAGAAGAAACGACCCTCCGCGAATACGACACCGACGACGGCAAGGCATACGAGCTGGCAGGCCGCATCGAGTTCGACAGCGACACGCTGCCGGCCGCCGTGCGCACGTTGAAACGAGTCGCTCTCTCGTCGCCGGCCACGGCCGCCTTACGGCGCCAGGTTGCCGAGATGTTCCTCCGCGTGTGGTGCCGCGTCGCCGACTGGACCGTCGTCTGGGGACCGCGCAGCTCCGAGTCGCTGGCGCTCGCGCTGGGCGAGTTGGCGGCCGCTTCGCCGGCCGACCCGTCCGTGCAGGCCGAGATCGTCGAGGGGTTAAGCGTGGCCGTCGAAAGGCCCCCGGTGGTCCGGGCGCTCGAGACCGCGCTCGCCGCGCCGTCCGACTCGAAGAAGGTGGACCGACTCGCCATCGAAGCGGTGGAGAAGCTCTTCGACGAGTGGCTGGACCCCGACGCGACGCCCGAGGAGATCGAGATGACGCTCTCGGCCGCCGTCGCCGCCGTCTCGCGCCCGTCGCTGAATTCGCGAACCAAGGCCGTCCGCCTGGCGCGGGAGCGCACGTGCGAATTGCTGTTCGACGGCCTGCGCTCGGGCCGGCCGTGGGCGGTCGGCCTCCTGGAGCGCCTGGGCCGCGCGAAGTCCCTGCCCGCATCGCTCCGCAAGGAAATCGCCGCCCGCCTGCGCAGTGCCTCGCAACTGGAGCGGGTGGGGCGGTGACCCAGACAGACCACGCCTGCGAGGGCGTGATTAATCATCTTGACATTTTTCCATGACGGTGTATCTTTTGCGGGGGACTTTTCGGTTTTCTCGAAATTAAAACCGGTCGCGTTTCATCCGGCCGAGAGCAAAAGGGGTAATCATGAACATGAACAAGATCGCTATTGGTTGCGCGATCAGCGCCGTCGCGACGCTCCTTATCGTTGTTGTGATCATTGCATGCTTCTTTCTTTTCTCGGACAACTTCCGTAACGCGCTTCGTCACGAGTATGACTCCTCCCATATTAGGGAATCCATGCCCTTGCTTGGCGCATCATTGTCCCTGCCCAGCAATGCCGCCCTGGATGAGACCGTGACCATGGTGGTTACCGTAACTAACACGCACAAGGAACCCGTCGCACTGGACAGCATTGACGTGGACAACTCCTTTCTGGAAGGATTCCAAGTCATCGAGATTATCCCGAAGCCTAAAAGCACCCAGAACCTTTATGAGTACTACCAAAGGAGTTGGGATTTCAGTCAGGATGTTGCGCCCGGAGATTCCGTTGCCATTCAATTCAGGTTGAAGGCTGTCGTCGAGGGGCATTTCTCCGGCGATGTTGACGTGTGCAACCCGAATCAAGACTTTAAGACACTCCTCGCCGATGTAGTTGTCAGGGATGAGCCATAGGCGATTCCGCCCCCACGTCTTTGCGTGTTCCGTGACCGTTTTTCGTGTAAGTAGCGGACTTCGTGTCCTGCCCTGCCCTTAAAAAGACGCGGGCCGCGTCGCATGACCGCGATCCGGCCTGTTCTTACTTGCCACTCACCGTGGAGTGAGAAACGCGCGGACGTTCAGTTGTCTGGCAAGGCTTTCTTGGGCAAATGTTTCACTGCGTGAATCTTCGCCTTGATATTTGACTCATCCTCTGCAACGGCAACAACCTCAAGAATCCACACGGATTGCTCGAATTTGAGCGCAATATGATCTGATGGCCGCTTGTCCAGGAAGAGAATCTGCATCGCTTTCGCCGCCTGAACGGGAATCTTGGGCCATGGTATGCCTTCCGGCTTCCCGTGTTTTTCCTCAAACGTCGAAAGCGCCATGGGCTTGTTGCGTTCAAACAGCTTCGCAAAATCTTCTTGCGTAGCATGCTCGATGTTCGCCCAGAACGTCTTACTCGCGTAGGCAACCTTGCCGGCGCCAACAAAAACAAGGGACCCGTCGCACGTGTTGTCGTAAAACAACAAAGGCGATCCTTTGGACCGGGCAAGTTTTTCCACTTCTTCGGGCGAGCTTACATCTTCGACAACTTGGAATACCTTCGACGCTTTGACGAGAAGGTATTCCACCGGCTCTCTGTCGCACTCACCGAGAGTCAGGACATCTTGTCCTGATGCGCCGACAAAAGTGACAAACAAGGAGCCCAAGAGACCGAACAAGATTGCCTTCGTCATGTTGCTTCCTTTCACCCTGTTGCCCAGACTGTGTTTCATCATATGCTTTCGGAGAAGACGCCGTCACGGAAACGCTTCCGCGTTTACTGTCCCCGAGTCTACGCCCGGCGCAGAGCAACGTCCAGCGCTGAACATACCGGCCATGAAGCGTCTGGCGACTTGCGGCGAAAAAGGCAAAGGAGTGTCTTGGGACAGAAACTACGCGGATGTCACGAATCCGCTTCGGGGTCGTGTGGTTGGTCGAATTCGTGTGCCCCCCTGCCCTTGAAACGACGCGGCCCGGCCCGTTCTCGTGGATATCCGCACATGCTGAAAAAAAATGGCACGCCCTTGAGGATTCGAACCCCAAACCTTCTGGTCCGTAGCCAGACGCTCTATCCAGTTGAGCTAAGGGCGCACACCGAAGCATTCCTGAACGCGATTATATCCCGTCGCTTCCGGCGCCGCAAGGCGGAGAGGCGAGAAGCAAGGAGCGAGAGAATGAAAGCCGCGATTTCCAAGCAACCATCAACAGTCGACTATTAACAATCCTCCGTCCTTTGCGCCTTTGCGTAAGACGATGTTCCGCAATGTCTACTTCCGCATGAGCGGGAAGAGAATGACGTCGCGGATGGAGGGCGAGTTCGTCAGCAGCATGACGAGCCGGTCAATGCCGATGCCCAACCCGCCGGCGGGCGGCATGCCGTATTTCATGGCGGTCAGGAAGTCCTCATCCACCGTGCGGACTTGTCCTTCGGTCTCCTCGACCTGGCTGCGCAGCCGCTGCTCCTGGTCCACGGGGTCGTTCAATTCCGTGTAAGCATTCGCCATTTCCATGGAGGCCGCGTACAACTCGAACCGCGCGGTGAGCGAGGGATTGTCGGGGCAGGGCTTCGTCAGGGGGCATATCTCAATGGGATAATCCATGACGAAGGTCGGCTGGACCAGGTTGTCCTCGACGCACGCTTCGAACAAGCGGTCGGCTACGACCGCGGGGGAGCCGGCGGCGTCGCGCTCGAGCTCGCGCGCCTTGCGGCGCAGGCCGTCTTCGTCGCCCAGCCCGACGCCCGCGTATTCTTTCAGCAGATCGTTCCACTTCCGCCGCGCCCACGGCCGGGCGAAGTTCAGCGTCAGGTCGCCGTACGGGATTTCCGTCGTGCCGTGAAGCTCCTCGACGAGCGTGGAGATCAGGTCCTCGGTCAGGTCCATCATGGAGTTGTAGTCGCCGTAGGCCTGGTAGACCTCCATCATGGTGAACTCGGGATTGTGCCGCGTGCTGATTCCCTCGTTGCGGAAATTGCGATTGATTTCGTACACCTTCTCCATGCCGCCGACGAGCAGCCGCTTCAGGAATAGCTCGGGCGAGATGCGCAGGTACAGGTCCATGTCCAGGGTGTTGTGGTGGGTCACGAACGGCCGCGCCGCGGCGCCGCCGGGAATGGGCTGCATCATCGGCGTTTCGACTTCGAGGAAGCCGCGGTCGTCGAGATAACGGCGGATGCGCGAAATAATCCGCGTGCGCGCGCGGAACGTCTTCATCACCTCCGGGTTCGCGAAAAGGTCCACGGAACGGCGGCGGTAGCGGAGTTCCACGTCCCGCAGGCCGTGCCATTTCTCCGGCGGCGGCAGCAGGGCCTTGGTCAGGATGCGCAGGGCGGAGGCGAAGACGGTGATCTCGCCGGTGCGCGTCTTACCCAGCTTGCCGTCCACGGCGATCAGGTCGCCCAGGTCGAGTTGCCCGAACAGGGCGAAGGCCTCTTCGCCGAGCTCGTTCTTTCGGAAATAGACCTGCACTTTCCCCGTGGCGTCGTGGAGGTCAACGAATGCCGCCTTGCCGAAGTTTCGTTGCGCGAGCATGCGCCCGGCGACGCGCACGTCACGCCCTTCCTCGTAATCCGAGACGACTTCGGCAATGGGCCGGACCTCATCGAGCCGTCCCCCGTGCGGGTCCATGCCCATGGCGGTCAGCGTCTCGCGTTTCTTCAATCGTTCCTGCTCGTAACGGTCTTCCACGATACTCCTCCGATTGGGTGCTACTGCTTGCGCGCGGGTTCCGGCACAACCGCGCCGGTGGGCAGATTGAAACACAACGGGCCGAAAGGGTCAAGGATTGCGATCTCCGGCCCGCCTTCCTTGTATCCTCTCCCACCGCAGTCTATGATCGCGTGTAGGATTGCCGATTGCGGGCCGTGCGCAAGTCTGGGATGAAGGAGAAGCCCCAATGCCGAACAAACCGCCGCTCAACCCTGAAAATCTCGTCGGCGTCCTGCGCAGTCTGAACATGGCCGTGTACATCACCGACCTCGACCGCCGGATTGTCCTCTGGAACCGGAAGGCCGAGGAGATCACGGGCTACAAGGCCGATGACATCGTCGGCAGCGCCTGCCACGACAACATCCTCAACCACGTGGACAAGCACGGCCACCCCCTCTGCACCACCAACCGCTGTCCTCTCTATCGCGCGATGCACCTGAACAAGGAGTCGCAAGAGCCGATCATTGTCTACGCGAAGACGCGCGAGGGACGGCGCATCCCCGTGTCGGTCAGCACGGCGCCTCTTCGCGACGCGGAAGGCCGCGTGATCGGCGGCGTGGAAACATTCCGCGAGGAAACGGCCCGCTTCCGCGACCTGGAGTTCGCCCGGCGGGTCCAGCGGGCGATGTTCCCCGAAACCGTGCCGGCGCCGCCGGGTTTCGAATTCGAGGCCCGCTACTATCCCTACGACCTGATCGGCGGCGATTTCTATGACCTGCGGCAACTGGACGCGTCGCATTACGCGATGTTCCTTGCCGACGTGCGCGGCCACGGCGTCTCGGCGGCGCTCTATACGATGTCGCTGAAAAACCTTGGTGACCGCTGCCGCGACGCAGCCGGCGAGCCCGAAAAATTCCTTTCCGCCGTGAACCGGGAACTCAGCCGCGTGGTGCTGGAGGAGAGTTTCGCGACGGCCTTCTACGGGGTGCTCGATTCCGCAAGCGGAACGCTGGCCTACTGCAACGCCGGTCATCCGCCGCCCCTGCACTATCACGCCGCGACGAGGGAGGTAACGGAACTCGCCTCGCACGCGCTTCCGTTGGGGATTGTCGAGGACGAGGTCGGCGAGGCCGACTCCATCGCGCTCGCGAAGGGCGACCTCATTCTCCTCTATACCGACGGTGTTACGGAAGCGTCCGGCCGCGCCGGGCGAATGATCGGCGCCGACGGGCTGGCCGCGATGTTGAAGGAGCAGATGGCTCGGCCCGGCCCGAATATGCTGGAACATCTCTATCAGCAGGTCGAGGACGCCTGCGGGGAAGTATCGCTCGGCGACGACATTACCCTGCTGTCCGTGCGGATGACCTGACGCGTTTGCCTGGGCCGCACGCCTGCCGCGCGTTTCAGAGAAAATCACCATGGCCGAAGGAAACGACTCGAAAGATCTTGCGCTGGAGCCGGTTGCCGTTAAGTTTTCGCCGGGACCGGAATATGCGGAGGCGCGCCGGAAGTGGCAGGGAGTTGCGGGAATCGAACGAGCGTCAAACGGGCGCCTCTGGGCGACCTGGTATTCCGGCGGATGCACCGAGGATGCGGACAACTATGTCCTCCTGGTCACCAGCGGCGACAACGGCCGCACCTGGTCCGAGCCGGTCCTGGTCATTGACCCGCCCCGCAGGATTCGCGCCAGCGATTCCATGCTCTGGCACGATCCCCTGGGGCGACTGTGGCTCTTCTGGATGCAATGCGAGGCGTTTCCAAGCGGCGGCACGCCTTTTGACGGACGCGGCGGCGTGTGGTTCATACGCACCGGAAACTCCGGCGTCGCCGCTCCCGACTGGACGAACCCGCGCCGAATCGCACACGGAACCATGCTCAACAAGCCCATCGTTCTCTCCACGGGGGAATGGATGCTGACCTGCGGGGTGCGAGCCGCCAAGGGACGCTATCCCCTTTCGCTGCCCGAAGAACAGTATTCCAGCGTTCTCGTCACCCTCGACCAGGGCGAAACCTTTGAGCGTCGCGGGTGCGCCGACGTGCCCAATCGGGACTGGGACGAACACATGGTTGTCGAACGGCGGGACGGAAGTCTGTGGATGCTGGTTCGAAGGAAGGACGGCATCGGCGAAGCCGTATCCCGCGACCGGGGACGCACCTGGCAGGCAACACCCCATGCGGTTCTGCCGGGCCCCTGCGCGCGTTTTCACATCCGCCGCCTGCGTTCCGGGCGTCTGCTGCTCGTCAACCACCATCAATTCACCGGCCGCAATCGCCTGACCGCATTCCTGTCCGAGGACGATGGGGCCAGCTGGCCCTACACGTTGCTCTTGGACGAGCGCTCGGATGTCAGCTATCCGGACGCGGTCGAGACGCCGGAGGGTCCGGTTCTGGTCATCTATGATCGGCGGCGCCTGGGAGAAGGCGAAATCCTCCTCCAGTCCCTCACCGAGGAAGATATTCTCCTTAACCGGTCGCCGGGTCATGACGGCGGGCGTCTGCGCCTTGTCAGCAAGATACACCGGGTGAATCTCGGCTCGAAGGAGGCCGGGTTTGAGGACGGCCCGTTTGCAGACTGCCTGATCCATGTCCGGCGCCAACGGCATGAGGGCCAGATCGCCGACCGTCGCGTGTCCATCCGCGCCGAAGGCGCCGACGGCGTGTTGACGGTTCCACCGATCCGGTTTGACGGTGGCTCGCTTTACCTGAATTACGCCGTCCTCGGCGGGGGCTCCATCCGGGTCGAACTGCAGGACTGGCGCGGTGTCCCGATTCCAGGGTACGCCTTGCAAGACTGCACCGCCCTGAAGGACGACAAGCGCGCTGAGCGCGTATGCTGGAAACAGGGGCACGACGTCAGCGCCCTGGCCGGACAGTTGATTCGCATGCAGTTTGCCCTGAGCCGGGCCGACCTCTTTGGCTTCCGCTTCAGCGCTCCGCTTCCGCCTGGTGCATAAACGTCTCCGCGCCCAGGCTATGCGTCCCTTCCCCGCCGAAACGGATCTTCAACTCGGCGTCCTTTTCCGGCGCGACGCCGGAAACGCGGAGGCGGTGGGCGCCCTGCGCCAGAGCGACGGGAAAGAACCGCCAGTATCCCGCTTCCGGCCTGCCCACGGCCTTGCCGTCCACGAAAAGATCCGGGCTGAAGTTGCCGCGCACCTGAAACTGGTACACGCCGGCGGCGGGAACTTCGAAAATCCCCTCCAGCGAAAACGCCTTGCCCGAAGCGCCCGACTCCCGCAACCAGTCGCCTCGCCAGGTCTCCGCGACGACGACCGGCGCGGCCCCGTCAAGGCTCAAGCTCAGACCCGGTGCAAGCCTTTCGGCCTCTCCCATTGCGACGGCAGGCGACAAAGGCGGGGGGATCACCTCCAGCTCGATCGCCGGACCGAACACCGTGTCGGCTCTCTGCTCGTCCATAACGGCGAGAGTCTGAATCCGGACGGGACCCTGGCCGACGGTCCGGAGGTTGATTTCGTCCCTGCCGGACTCACCGGCAATGGTTCCCACAATGCGCTGGTTGTGAAGCAGTAGAATGCCTTTCGCCCCGGGCGCGGAAGCCTCGACCATCAGCGGTTCGTCCCAAGCGAGGGTGGTGCGCTTCACTTCCTTGAGTGTCACCCACCGACCTTTGTTGTTCACGCGGACGGAAGCAACCACGCGGCCGCGCGTCTCGACGGCGTCGTCCAGAACGACGACAAGGGCAACCTCGTGAATGCCGTCGGCCAGTTGCGCCGAATCCGCCGACGGGGTCTGGCCGGGGGCGAACAGCGCCCGCCGCACGCCGTCAATGTACAATTCATAGTAGGCTGCGGCTCGTTCGCCGAGGCCCGTCACGCGGGGACGCATCTCGAAACGGCCCTGGATTTCCGCGCCGGGCTCGATCCCTTCCAGCGACAGCGCCGGCCGCTTCGCCCACGGGGCGCACAGCGGATCGCCCACGATCAGCAGTTGATACGGCGCCGCTACCGCCTGGTAGAAAGCCTCGGCCAGGCTGCACCCCGCGGCATAATAGGCGTGGAGGAACGGAGAGGGGAACTTCTGCGCGAGGGCGAAGGGTTCATCCACGGTCCCGCACGACCCTGCCGCGCCGTGTCGCAGGAACTCCGTCAGCGGCGTCTCCTCACCTTTCTCCGCGAGAACGCCTCCGTAGGAAGTGAAATTGTCGCAGACCGCCCCGGGCAGAAAGACGCTGCCCGACGCGGCCCAGTCGAATTTCCCAGCTCCAACCGTCGCGCCCGCCACGTCCGGCCGGTTCGTCGGCAAGGCGCTTTCGACGATCTCGGCTTGCATGCCCATGGCGTGCAACGCCGCGACAGCACTCGGGAACAACCAGTCGCGTGCGGTGGAGCGAGGATCTTCGCTGCGCGCGAAGTAGAACGTTCCCTCGGGCAACAGGCCGTCAGCCTTCGCGCTTCGGCGGAGGCACGCGATCGCCTCGTCCACCGAATCCCCCCGGCCGCTGGTCACGGCCAGCATCGTCGAGAGAAGATAGCGGACGCCCTTCCCGTCGGCGGCTCGCTCTCCCGACGGCGTCCACGGGTAGGCATGCCGAAAAGCCACGACCGGCGCGGTATGGAGAATCGCGCCCTTCACTTCGGCCACGAGTTCCTTGAAGGCGTCCCGCTCCCGCAAAGCGGCGAGGTGCGGCGAGCGTTCGAGTTCGCGGGCATTATAAAGACCGCTTCCGACACTCTGTTCGAGCGCCGCAAGCGCGGCGTCGGCCTCGCCCGCCTCGGCGAGACATTCGGCGCGCCGGAAATGCACCAGGGCGGAGCCGGGCTGCTCCTCGGCGAGCGCGGCGAAAAGCGCGGCCGCCCGCGCCCATTCCTCGTTCTTCATCAGCCCGATCGCTTCGACGACTTTCTCCGCTTGCGCCTCGGTCAACGTCGGCTGCTCGACGGGAACCTCGATGTTGCGATAGTACCGGTTGGCGTCGAGGTTCGTGTAAGCCGTTCCGCCCGAGAACAACGGCTCATGCAGGTAGGTCAGGCCGGTCGCGGATCCAAAGGCCCCGACCGGAGTCGGCGGCTCGCCGTCCGGGAAATCCCCGCGAATATCGATTGCCATCGGCAGATCGGGCGCATAGACCAGGCAATCAATCTGCGGGGCCGCGCCGCGCTGCATCAGGATCGTCAGCACGGGCTTCATAATGCCGTTGCGAAACGTGTCCGCGCTCGCGGTCTCGTATTCGTCCAGGTTGCTGAGGTAGACCACGTTTCCCGGCGGAATACGGTGCAGGGCGACCAATTCGTTGGCGACGGCCTTCGAGGCCCAACTGTCCGCGTTGACGACGACGGCGACATTTTCCGGCGCCAGGCCTCCGTGTGCCGCGGCAAGGGGGAACAGTGCCAGCCACACCCACGCCCACGGGCCGGACCGGCGCGGCGTCATGCGACCTTCCATTTCGCGTTTTCCTTTCCTGTCGGCAAGGGATTCGTCTTCATGTTCCCGTGCTCGCGGAGGGGCAGGCGTGCGTTGTCGCGGCGTTGTCACGTCTTCGAGACGATCGCGCCGTCGCGGATCCGAATGACGTCATCGGCATGCGCCGCCGCCCGCTCGTCGTGCGTGACCATCACAATCGTCTGCCCCGTGGACGTGTTCAAGTCGCGTATCAGTTTCTGAATTTCCGCGCCGGTCTTGCTGTCCAGATTCCCCGTCGGCTCGTCGAGCAGGAGGGCGCGCGGTTCGTTGATCAAGGCACGGCACAGTGCGACGCGCTGACGTTCGCCCCCCGAGAGTTCCGCCGGCCGGTGCGCCAGCCGCTCCTTCAACCCCACGCGCTCGAGCAACTCCGTCGCGCGCGCCCGCACGCTCCCGCGCGCCCGCGGCCAACGGAAGACGCCGTAGCGCACCATGGCGGGGAGCATCACGTTCTCCAACGCGCTGAAGTCCGGCAGCAGATGAAAGAACTGAAACACGAATCCGAACTGCACCGTCCGCCGCCATGCACGGGCGCGGCCCGAAAGCGACGCCGTGCCTTTCCCCTGGACAATCACCTCGCCCGCCGTCGGCGTGTCGAGAAGGCCGAGAAGGTGGAGCAATGTGCTCTTGCCCGCACCCGAGGCCCCGACGACCACCAGAAATTCCCCCTCGGCGACATCCAGTGAGATGCCGTGCAGGACGCGCAGGGTCGTCTTACCCTGGCGGTAGTCCTTCACCAACTCGCGCACCGAGAGAAAGCTACTCATAGCGCAACGCCTCCACCGGGTTCATCCGCGCCGCCTTCCACGCCGGCAGCGCGCTGGCGAGCAGGCTCACCACGACGGCCGTCACGCAGATCGCCGCCGTGCTGGCCAGCGGCGCCTGATCGGTCGGTATCCGGTCGAGATAGTAGATGTTCGACGGAAACAGCGTGAAGCCGATCAGCCGGTGCAGCACGGCTTCTATCTCGTTGATATTGCTGGTGATAACCACGCCGCCCAAGGTTCCCAGGCCGGACCCGATCATGCCGATGAAAAACCCGTTCAGAAGGAAAATGGACATGATCCCGCCGACGGTGCCGCCGATGGATTTCAACATGCCGATGTCGCGCGTCTTGGTGATGACCGTGGTGTGAAGGATCGAGAGGACCAGGAATCCCGCGATGAGAATCACGAAGAAAAGAATGAACCCCATCATGCGCCGCTCAAGTTCGACGGCGCGGAGAAACGTCCGCCGCTTGTCCTGCCACGTGCTGACGCGGAACTCGCGCGCAATGGGATTCTGTTTTCGTTCCAGCGCGAAATCGCGAAACGCGCGAAGCTTTTTCAGCGCCCGCGTGTCCTCTCCGGAATTCTGATTCAACGCCTTGGCCACCAGCGTGAAGAGGGCCGTCTCCGCCGCCATCGTCCGGCTCATGACCAGCGGACTCCCTTCCATGAACCATTCCTCGGACTTCGCCCGAAGGATGTCCAGGTTCCGCTCGAATTCCCGGAACGTCGCCATGTCGCTCCGCCTCAGGAACGGCTTCACGAGCCGGCCGCCCCGCGCGAGTTCTCCCGGCGTCAGCACGCCCAGGAGTTGCGCGCGCACGAGGGGCGCATTCGCGAAGTCGTCAAGCCGGACGTTCACGCTCGTCACCTCGTCGGGCTTGGACATGAACGTCTGGACGTCCTCGAGGGGGAGGTATATGTTGCGAAGATCGTAGTCATACAAGCCGGAGTGAAAGGCGCCGACGACCTCGCACCGCCGGATCGCGCGCCCGTCGAAGAGGTCCGTCGGGGTGAACACAACCACCCGGCTGCCCACGCCCAGCGTTACCTCGTTCCCCTGCACGTCGCTCCCCACCTTCAGGAGTTCCAGCCCCGCGAAGGCCGGGGAACACTGCTCCGGATTCTCGACTCCGCCCCAGACCGGAACCGCCGCAAGTGATTCCTGGTAAACGACTTGCATGCTCAGGCCGTGCTGCTCCGCCGCTGCCGAAAGGGCCTCGCGCTGCCTTGATGAGAGACGCTGGAAGTCCTCGGGCCGGAGCCCCTCGACGAGGGCCCCGAGGTCATCGGGGGAAAAGGCATCCAGGGCCGCGACCCGCCCCAGACCGTCGTCCTGCAATTCGATCTCAATCCGTTCGCGCGCGGACCGCCCGCGCCACCCGCGCCAGTAGTCGTCGAAGTCCGTGGCGCGTATTTCGCGCTCGACCACGATACCGTTGAACTGGGCGAAACGCTTCAGCTTCCCGTACTCGGTATCCATCCGGATGAGCGCAACGCCCTCGAAACGCGGCGCACACGCCTCGACGTGCGGCAGCGCTTCCATCTTTTCGATGAGCGCCTCATAATCGCCGAACGTGTCGTCGCTCCAGCTCTCGATCACCAGGTCCGATACGGTCGCACGAAGCCGGGCGCGGAACTCCTGGTCGAACCCCTTCATCACGGAGAGCACGCAGATCAGGACCAGGACCCCGATCGCAACCGCCGCAATGCCGACAAGGTTCAGCCAGTTCCGCAGGAGATATCGAAACGCTACGAAAACCCTGTACATGCGGCGCCCTATCGTTCAGCGGGGATTGGAATGCGCGAAGCATAACAGATTCCCGGTCACAATCCAAATCTCTCTCCCTGCCTCGGAAGTTCCCAATTCAATGCCCTCGCCTTTCGCGCAACCTATCAGAATACTAACTCGCATTTTCACGCGACATGCATCTTCGGCGACCTTTGAACGCGGAAACAGTTACACCATACAGCATAAGCTCTCGCACGTGACGCGGACACGACAGCCCGCGCTCCAGTCGAGAACGATTCGCGACTCTCTCTGGAGCGTAATGCGCTCCCCACAACGGAGCGCGGGTTATCAACCCGCGCGTCGGCTCGAAGGGCCGACACGTCCTCAGTAGGGCTGAAAACGCTCGGCACTCTGCCCCAGTGTGCCACGGCCGGCTCGCTCAGCGGTGATCACGGATCGTCGAATGGCCACGGCTGGCAAGGCAGCCGTGGCACACAGAGGACAGGACCGTTCGATTGAACGTGCGCGGGCGCATGCCCACGCCCCCAAATGACCCTCCTCCGCCAACTCTTCCTCGCCAGCCAATGTACCGGAACTGCGAAGAGCGGGGGCTGCGAAGGGCACGAGATTCCGCGCTGCATCACGCCAGGCGCAGTGCCGCGCACGGCCCCTCGAGGGTCGGCAACGCATGAGGCGTGGTCGGAACGCAATGATCGGCGGGCGGCGTGTTCCGGCAAGTCGTTCCTTGGCTTGCCGGCATC
>Ga0272441_10010747_pt1 | contig 13768 bp, 22 predicted proteins | sample SSMProp6N_FD_193582 | JGI IMG/M metagenome (GOLD analysis project Ga0272441, IMG submission 193582) | Marine sediment archaeal communities from Little Sippewissett salt marsh, Falmouth, MA, United States - SSM-Prop-6N | ecosystem: Environmental > Aquatic > Marine > Wetlands > Sediment ... | reverse complement strand
GCTTTTATCTGATGCCATTTTAAATTGAGATTATTAAGCCAATAACTATTGCTGCAATAATTGCTAGGATAAATGAGATGATGTTTCTTATAATTGCAAATTTTTTTCCTAAAAGAAAAGATTCAGCTGGAAGTTGAACAATTCCTACTGTGACCCATGCAAGAATAAATGCAGTTACTGCTATGAGAGATATACCATTATTTAGAAACTCTCCTCCTAAAATATAACTAGTAACAGGATTTCCAGCAAGAATAGAGCCTGCACCAGCACCTATAAATGGATCTAGATAGTTTCCTTGGAATATTAAAGAGTAAAAAGATTTTGGAATTACTACATTAAAGATACTAACTAAGATAATTGTTCCTAAGATTAAAGGAAATGCTCTCCAGAGCATTTTTCCTGCTTGTTTTATTGATTGTTTTAAATCCATTTTCTTACTCTTTTTTTATAATTTTCATATGCTTTGAATCTAGACATTTCTTTTTCTTCATAAGGTATAAATATAGTTTCAATTATAATAAAAAAGAATATTATAGAAATAAAGGATATAATATTTCCAACTAATATGCTTGTTCCTAATAATATTAATAACATTCCAAGATACATTGGATTTCTTGAGAATTTATAAGGGCCTTTTTCTACAAAAGAAGTTGTTTTGGAAAAATCTTCTGGAGTATCAGCTTTTTTAAATAAAAAATAAGCCCATAGTTCTATCCAGATTCCTAAACCAAGGAAAATAATTCCAATTAAATTATAAGGAAAATTGATTATTTTTAGATTTTTGAATATGAATATTGGAATAAGAGTAATAACTAATGAGATATAAAAATAATTAGGTGGAATATTCAATTTATTTGGTTTTTCCATTTTTATTCTCTTGTCATATTTGTCTGACATTTAGGACATTTTTTATTCATACATGGTTGTCCTATTATTTGGGGTTCTTTATAACCACATTTTGGACATACACAGTTTCCGCCTGGACCAGCTGCAAAGCCACCCATTCTTCCTCTGCCTTGTCTACCTGCTCCCCTGCCTCTACCAAAACCTTGTCCTCTTCCTTGTTGAGCCATTTTAAAATTTCCTCCTTGTATTTTAATTGATTTTGAATTTATTATAGAATCTGCTAGTTTTTTTCTTGCAGATGTTAGTAATCTAGATAGGGTTGGTTGAGAGATTTTCATTTTTTTTGCAGCCTTATTTTGAGGCATTTCTTCTAGGTCAATTAGTCTTATTGCTTCTGCTTCTGTAAATGTTAGTTCTTTTTGTTCTAGGTGTCTAAATGGAATTCCAACTGGTTTAAAATGAGTTGCATGTGGCCTAAATCTTATAAATCTAAATCTTCTTGGACGTGGCATTATTCCCTCCTCATTTTTACATTACATTTATCACACTTAACTTCAGAGCAGGGAGTTCCTCTTTTATGAGAGATTTTTTTACCACATTTTGGACAAATGCAGAATCCTTCAGGACCTTTTCCACTTGCTTCTTTAATATCATCTTTAAATCTTGCTTTTCTCCATCCACCACTTCCCAATCCTGTATTATAGAATCCTCTTCCAACATCTTGCCCTTTAACTTGTATTGTAATATAATCTAGATTTTCTATTTTTTTATTAAGTGTTTGTTCTAGTTTTTGTGTTATTTTATTTGCTTCATCAACTTTAATTTTAGAAGGAAGTTTAATACTTATTTCTGCGAAAATCTTAGCTCCAAGTTTTTGTGTTTTTAGATTATCTAGTTTAATATTTTGTTTTTTTATTATTTCTTTTATTTTATTTTCTGTTTCTTCGCCTGCACTTGCTCCTAGTAAAGAGTCAGTTGTTTCTTTTCCTAAACTTAGAGATTCTTTTAAAATATATACTCCAACAATTAAAGCTAGGATTGAATCTATATGTGAGTAGTATTTGATAAAAAATAATCCAATAAATATTGCAATAGATGCAAGAAGATCTATTCTTGAGTGTAGGCCATCTGAAATTAAACTCATACTGTTATATTTTTTACCATAATGAATTTTTATTTGTGAGATTATTCCATTTGCAAATGCAGAAATTGCCATAACTACAAATGCAAGGGTTCCTATGAATACAGGTTCTGAAGAAAAGAAACTCATTATTCCATCATATATAATATATAAAGCAGATAAAAATATAATAATTGTAATTACAAAACCAGCAATTACTTCTGCTTTTTCATGTCCATAAGGATGTTCTTTATCTGCTGGTTTTTCAGCTAGTTTTATTCCAAAATAAGAAACTAGAGAGGATACAGCATCAGTTCCAGAGTGGATTCCATCTGCAAGAATAGCAGATGATTTTGATATAATCCCTGTTATAATTTTTCCTATACTTAGGATTGCTGCTACAAATACAGCTAGAACTGATACAGATTTCTTCCCCATTATTTAGTTAGCCTTTTTGTCTTTTTTAATCTTTTCACTGTCATGTCTTATTGCTTGATTTGGACAAATTTCATGACATTTTTTACATCTGATACACTTGTCCATATCTATCTCTGCTTTCCCATCTTTCATTGAAATAGCATTTACAGGACACTCTCTAATACAGATTTGGCATCCTGTGCATCTATTTTTATCTACCCAGGGCATTTTATTTCTTTATCTCTTTAAGTCTCTTTTCTATCTCTTGCATTTCTTGTTTTAAAGCTTTTAATTCATCTTCTAAATAAGCTTTTTCTTGATTTTCTGTTATAACTTGTGGCTGAATTGGTTGTACTTGTTGTTGGAAAAATCTTGCTCTAAATCCTCTTCCCCTACCAAATCCTCTTCCAAATCCAGGATTCATAAATCCAGGGGAGTTAAAACCAGCACAATATCCTCTTCCTCTTCCAGTCATTGGTCCTTGCCCGTTAGGGCCTGTTCTGTCTCCTTGTGGCATTTTCTTTTCCTCCAATTTAATTTATTTAATATAATGAATTGGTATTCATTACTATATTATGAATAGGTATTCAATACTTTATAAATGTTTTGATTTTGAAATATATATTAAATTATATATTTTCTTTTAAATTAGAGTTTTCTTATGTTTTTATGGGATTGTTTTCAAGAAAAAAAGTAGGTTATTTTACAGACTTTAAAAACAAGAATTATGAGAAAATACTTAGAAAATTAAATGTGAATTTTATTTTAATAAATGGAGATTCTGGAATTAGACTAAGAAATAAAGGTTATGATGCAGAGTTTAGGAAAAAAGCAAGAGAAAATCTTTTTAAATTTAAACAAGAGAAAATAAACAAGATTATTGTATCTTCTCCCTTAACATTTAAGGCTTTTTCTTTGTATAAAGAGATTCTTCCTGATTTTGATATTGAAATAGATTTTATTTCTAGTGTTATTCTTGATAAAGCTTCTAAATTAAATATAGATGAAGAAAAGAATAAAATTGGATTTCATTCTTGTTGTTTTTTAGATGATAATTTAAAAAATCAAGAAATTAAGATTTTAGAAAATTTAAATTATGAAGTAGAAGAGATTGGAGAGTGTTTTTGCCAGTTAGATAATAAGGAAATTGAAGAAAAACTAAAAAATAACTTCATTAAAGAAATAAAAGAAAAGAAAATAGAAAAACTAGTTGTTAATTGTAAAGATTGTTATGGAAAATTAAATGATATTGTTTCTGTAAGGGATTTTTCAGATGCAGTTATTGAGGCATTTGGGTTTTTATGATGTTAAGAAAATTTGTTTATAATGGGGAGGTTGAGATCCCAGAAAATATAGAAGAATTAGAGAGAGTAATCAAAGAAAATGATAAAATAACTTTAAGAGGTGGTGGAAGAACTAAACTAAAATCAAAAGGAAAAATACTAAGTTTAGAAAAACTAGATAATATAGAAATTGATGAAGATAAAAGAGAGGCTTATGTTGAGGCAGGAGTTTTATTAGGAGATTTACAAAAAGAACTAGAAAAAAAAGAACTAGAGTTTCCTTTAAAAACTTTTTTTGATGAGATTTCTACAATTGGGGGATTAATTGCAAGAAATATAGGAGGTTTTAGAGGAATTAAATATAAACAAATTCAAGATTTAGTTAAAGAAATAGAGATAATAGATTCAGATGGTAGTTTAGTTAGTATAAATAGGACTGATTTTAGTGATTTTTTTGGAATGAATGGAATGACTGGAGTGATTGTTAAGGCGAGATTAAAGCTAATTAAAAAACCAAAAAGAAGCTTGAGTTTATTTAAATCATCTAGTATAGAAAAAATAATTGAATTTGTTAAGAAACTTAAGTTAATGGATGTTTCTATGATTGAGTTTTTAAGTAAAGAGGTTTCAGAATTAGTTGGATTAGAAAGGGCATATCATCTTATTGTAGAGTTTGAAGATGAAAGAGGAAAGAAAAAAGATAAAGAATATGATGAGATTATTGAAAAACTTTTTAGTTTATATTCTCCTCTTTGTATTGCAGGATATACAGATATAGAAGATATTAGATTATTTTTAGATAAACTTCCTTATTTTTTAGAGTATTTAGAGGCAAGAAAAATACCTGTTTTTGGACATATTGGAACAGGAATATTTCATCCAGTTCTTCCAAAAGATTTTGATAAAAAACAATTATTAGATTATGTGAAAAAATTAAGAGGAAAGGTTTATGCTGATTATGGATTTTTAAATAAAAAACAGTATTTTGATGATACAGATAAAAAACTAATGAAAAGAGTTAAAATGAGAAGAGATGAAAAGAAAAAATTTAATGATTTTATAGAGTTTAAAGAAGATGGATGAAGAAAAACAAAAACAAAGAGAAGAAATTGAAGAGATAAAAGAAGAAGTAGAGGATATTATAGAAGATTTAGATGAAGAAGATGAAGATGATGAAGATAGAGAGAACCCTGAAGATTATGAAGATATTCAGGAGATTGCAGAAAAATGTAATGAGTGCGGGTTATGTAAATCAGTTTGTCCTATTTATAAAGCTATGAAAGATGATTTATTATCTCCTAGGGGGCAGATGATTTTATTAAAAAAAGGTAAGATAAGTGAGAATGTTTATAATTGTACTTTATGTGGAAAATGTGAGAAAAAATGCCCTTTGAATTTAGAAATAAGAAAAGCGATTTTAAAAGCTAGAAAAATACTTGTTGATAAAGGTAAGGGTAAGAAGATTAATTAGGTTTAAAAACCCTCTTTCTTGTTTCATTAAAATGAATACTCATGAACAGATAAGAAAATATTTAGATGAAGAAGGAATCGTAGAGAGATCTACAGAAGAAGTTGATGAGATTATTAATAGAGATCTGCCTGGATTTCCAGAAAGGTTTGATAGGGTTGCAGAAGACTATGAATCTCATATTATTAGTCCTTCTGAACTTTATGACTTAACTGCTACTAGGCTTAATGGAATGACTGTCTATGATTATTTTAAAAGTAGGTCTAGAAAAGGTGTAGAATGGACTCTTAGAAATATTATAGGCTTAAATCCAGGAGAGGAGAATAGAGTTCTTGATGTTGGTTGTGGAACTGGTTTAGAGTCTGTTTTTTTAGCTGAAATGTTTAGACAATGGGAGGCGAAAGGAATAGATGTTTCAGGAAAAATGGTTGAAGCAGCTAGAGCAAGAGCTACAAAAAGAAATGTAACTAATACAGAATTTAGTGTTGCAGATAGAGATGAGGTAGATTTTAAAGATGAATTTGATTTACTCTTATGTTTACATAGTATAAATGAAGGACACTATTTTTTTGATGAGGCATCTCTTAATCATGTCTTAGTTAGAAGATTAGAAAGGTTTAGAACCGCTTTAAGAGATGGGGGAAAAGTAGCCTTAACAGTTCCTATTTTTGATCCAACAAATTTTGCAGAAGGTTATTTAGATTATCAAAAAGATAGAATGAGTTATATTTTAGAGGCTGCAGGATTCAACGATACTTCTACAGACTTTTTCCAAATTAAGAAACCTGGATTTGATATGAATTATCTTTTTTTATCTGGCGTAGCAAACTAGTTCTAATTAGATTTATTCTTGTTTCTCTGCTTTTAGTTCTTCTATGTCAATTGTGTTTATTAGCTCTCTAAAAACTAGAAATTCTGAAGCTGGGATTCTTGTGCCTGCTTTTGTAAAACCAGTGTATTTATCACTTGTTACATACTCTCTAATAGTCAAGCCTGTCTTTCCACCAAAGTCATCTATTCTTATAACAATATCTGTTGTATTGTTTTTCTTTATTTTTCCAATGTCTTTTTCCATGTTTTATGCTAGATTTTTATATTTAAAAACTTGACGCCCTGACCAGGAATCGAACCTGGGCGTCCCGAAGGACCAAGAGTTCCAGTCTTGTGCAATACCACTATGCGACCAGGGCATATGCCCAATACCACTACCTTCAAAATCTTTTATAGATTTTGAATGGGATAGGAATTTATAATTCCTATATGCGACCAGGGCATAAGATAATCTATTAGCTGATATTTATAAATTTGTTTGATAGTCTATTAGTGATTATTAATAATTTTTTTCCTAACTTAATAGCTTTGTAGATTATAATTGTAATATTTTATTAATGACTATTCTTCTAACTTATTGTTTTGTAGATGATAACTTGAGATATCTTCTGCGTAGCTTTGAAATTTTAATATTAACAGAATTTAAGTTTATAAATTTTAATAGAATTAATCTTTCATCTCTATCTTTATGTTCACGGATTTTGGAAAGGAAAATCTCATGATATTATGAAGGACCTTATCATCTGCAGGAAGATCAATAAGTCTTTTATGGATTCTCATTTCAAACTTGTCAAATGTTGCAGTTCCATCTCCACAAGGAGATTTTCTTGTTGTTACTTTAAGTTTTTTAGTAGGAAGTGGAATTGGTCCTCGGACTGTTATTCCTGATTTCCCAGCTATTTCTAGAATATTATTACATATTTTATTTAGTTCATCTATGTTTGAACTTGATAGTTTTATTCTTACTCTTGCCATGTTTAAATCTGGTTTTGTGTATTTTTAAATGTTATTGTCAAGGAAATGTTTTTTAACTAGTGATTTTTATATAGTGCATGAATAAAAAGACATTTTATGGAATATTCATAGCAGTTGTTTTAATAGGTTTTTTTATTTTTTTAAGTTATTCTTTAAACAAAAATAGGGCAGGAGTTCTTGAGTCTGTTATTGATGGAGACACAATAAAAATTAGATTTCCTTCTGGAAAAATAGAAGTTGTGAGACTTTTATCAATAAATGCTCCTGAAAAAGATATGCCTTATTATGATGGTGCGAAAAACTATCTTCTTGCTCTAAAAGGAAAAGAGATTATTATTGAGACTCATGGTGAAGATAAATATGGAAGAATTCTTGCTTATCTTCTTTATAATAATAGATTGATTAATGAAGAGTTATTAAGACAGGGATTAGTTCATCTTTATATTTTTAGTGAGGACAGATATACAGACTTGCTTGAATCTGCAGAAATTGAGGCAAGAATAGGCAATAGAGGAATATGGGAAAAATCAACAAGAAAAGAAGATAAGTGTTTAGATATAACTAAAAATAATCAAGAGGTTATTATTAATAATATTTGTGATTTTACTGTTTTATTAGATGATTATACTTTAAAAGATGAAGGAAGAACCTTACTTTATATGGGTAAAAATGTTGGGGCAAAGACAAGTATCTCTGTAGATATTTCTGATTTTGACTATCCTAGCTCTATTTTCTTTAGAAATCCAAAAGGAAAATTAGTAAGTTTTTATAGAGATTAATATTAGTGAGCCACTGACGCCGCGGGCCAGTGACTCTATCATCTCAGCAAGGAGATGACAATTATTAGTATAATTAAAACTATAAAAAACTAACTAAGAATTATTTTTTCTTTTTATTACCTTCAATTGCTCTTAGAATTTCTAGTGGAACTGCTAAAACAACTGTATTACTTTGGTCTGAACTTAGGTCATTAAGTGTTTGAAGTGTTCTTAGATGTAGGGCTCCTGGAGCCTTTCCAAGTGTTGTTGCAGCTTTTGCCATATTATTTGCAGCATCAACCTCTCCCTGAGCTTTTATTATTACTGCTCTTTTTTCTCTTTCTGCTTCTGCTTCTTTTCCTATTGTTCTTTTTAGTTGTTCTGGAAGCTCAACATGTTTTAGTTCAACAGAAGAAACTTTTATTCCCCAAGGATCTGTAGCTAGGTCTACTATTTGCCTTATTTTTTTAGATACAGAATCTCTCTTGCTTAGTAATTCATCTAGAGTTACCTCTCCTACAACATCTCTCATTGTTGTTTGAGCTAGTTGTGAAACAGCATAGTTAAAGTGTTCAACTTCTATTACTGCTTTTTTAGTATCACTTACTTTATAGTATAATACAGCATTGACTTTTATAGAAACATTATCTCTTGTTATAGCATCTTGGTCTGGAACATCTATTGCCTTAACTCTTATATCTACTCTTTGCCAAGACTGAATAATTGGAAAAACTATTCTTAGTCCAGGTTCCATTATTTTCTGAAATTTTCCTAGAGTGAATTTAACTCCTCTTTGATATTCTTTAACAACTTTTATTCCTGCTAAAATATAGACTATTAAAAAATAAATTATATATCCAAAAGCGCCTAATCCAAATGCCATATTTAATTATGTTAATTAGATTTTTTAAACCTTTCTAACATAAGATTTATATAACTCTTTTGTTATTATTGAATATGGAGAAAAAAGGGATGCTTATTTTTATAGTAATTGTTATTTTATTGTTTATAGCAGGATCTTTCTTTTTTAGACAGAAAAATTCTTATCAAGATGTTTCTATAGAAGATGCAAAAATGCTTGTTGAAAATAACCCTTATTTAGTTGTTATTGACGCTTCTCCTTATTATGCTCAAGGCCATATTTTAGGGGCAGTTAATTATTATGTTGGGGATGGGAGCTTAGATGAGGTTATTCCTAAGCTAGATAAGAATAAAGAGTATCTTGTATACTGTCATACTAATGAAGCTTCAATTGAGGCTGCAAAGAAACTTGCAGAGGCAGGATTAATTGTTTATAGATTAGATGGAGGATATCAGGCTTGGTTAGAGGCAGAGTATCCTGTTGAAGAGCCTTAAGTTTGAAGTATTTTCTTTAAACCTCTTTGGTATTTTTTGAGTAATAAAATATATTGTAGTGCTGCAGTTAGTGTAAGATTAGAAAATAATTTCATTTCAGCAGCTCTTTTTAAATCTTCTTGTGAAATTCCTTGTTCTAGATGTGGAAGAGGCATGTCTGGATTAAACTGTCTAAAACAAACTTCTTTATCTGCAACCATACTAAATGCTGGTTTAAAAGAATGTCTTTTTATTAGTCCCAAATCACTAAAATAACTAGATCCATCTATTTGCATTTCAATACCTGCATTTATTTTTCTTTTTGCAAGATGTGGGCTTCCTTTTTTTAATCCTGCCCTAATTCTTGTTTGCTCTAAAATTGTTGCTATAACTTTTTTTAGTTCTGCTTTATAGTCTTGAAATCCTTCTTCTAATAATTGAGTATGTTCTTCTTCTGTATAAACAAACTCTCTTCCTTGTTTTCTAGCTTCATTAAGTCTTTTAGAATATTGAGCAGATCTTAGTAATGTTCTATGTGTTATTTCATCTTGTACTGCTCTTTCAACAAAATCCTCAATTGTTCTTTGCTTTGCATCTTGTAATTCCTCTAAATCTTGTTCTAATCCATCTCTTTCAACAGCTCTTCTTGCTTCACTTCTTCTTTTAACAGAAAAATCATCTTTAAATCCAAGCTGATTAAGCATATATAATAGTTTAAAATGACTCATATTTTCTAAACTTTTTCTCCCATTTTCTTTCATAATTGCTTCTGCTATTCTCCAAAATCTTTGAGCATCTCTTACAGGTATAACTAAGGGTTCTTGAGGATTTTCATATCTATCCCAACCTATGGCAGAAGTGTAAAAAAGTGATAAATCGCCATTTGGAAAGTCAATTGTTCCATCCTCTTTAATATCTGCTATTATTTCTATTATATGATTTCTATTATAAGATTCAGGAGAAAATTTTAGAGTATTAAATCTTAGGGCAGAACTTATTTGATGTGTTTTTTCTAGATATTTAATATAAACATCTCTTCCCCTTGAACTTACTCTTTGTGTGGAGGTTAAAGCTTGTTTTCCTCCTTCTGGGGTTCTAGCTTTTTGCATTTTTGCGAGATATTCTTTAAGAGAAAGTTGTTTTAATCCTTCATATTTTCTAAAAGAGGTTACTCCTTTAGATTGATTTATTGAAATTAAATTTCTTGTCTGATCAATTTTTATATCTCCAAATAAACTCATAAAAGGGTCTATAATTGTTTGAGTATTTTTCCCTGTTTCGCAAACAACAAATCCATGATCACTTCCTGCTTTTGTATCTTCTCTTTGCCCTTCTCTAAAATCCTTCATTCCTAGTCCTAGATATATTTTAGGTTTAAGACCCGCCTCTCTTGCTAAAAGATAAACAATTCCAGCCATTGCATAACACTCTACTTCTTTTTTTGCTTCGTGAAGAAACATTCCACAGTTTCCTGTTTCTATTGCTTCATCAAAACCATAACCAATTTCATAGAATTTTCTATCATAAATATCTGCAGCTATTTCTTTTCTTGCTCTAGTTCTTCTTCTATATTTTTCAACTATTTCTCTTGCTTGTCTTATTGATTCTTGTGGAAAATCTTTCATTTTATTAGAAGCCTTTTGAGGCTATACACCTCTAAAAAAATTAAAAAAATAATAAATTAAAAATTTATGCTAGTCTAGCTAGTGGACTTTCTCTTGTTTCATACATTGATGGTCCTGTTCTTTTTGGTTCTAGAGCTTTTTCTTGGGCTTTTGTAAGGGCAAGATACTCTTCAACACTAAAACTCGTATCATAGTTTCCTGTTTCTCCGTTAGCACTTCTAGTTGCTTTATGCATAACTGCGTCCCAACCTTCTCTGCTTTTAACTGTGAATTGTGTTGTACAAGCTGTTCCTTTACATTCTCCTCTTAGATTAAATCTTCCTTCATATCTTGTTTCAACAACTCTAGTTTCTGTTGGAATTCCTGCGTCTTTGAATTTCTTTGTTAGATCTCCTCTCTTGCTTCCTAGAGATCTGTTTGCTGCTTCTATAGTGTTTCCTTTTCCATCAATCATATAGTTGTGTTTAGTTTTTGCCATATTTTATTTAGAAAAAAATCATTTAAAAAGATTGTTGTAATAGAAAACGCCCACACCGAGAATCGAACTCGGGGCTGGGCCGTTCTGCGACAACATCCTTAATAGGAGGTTGATTGTCAAGGAACCTTGGTTCCTTACACTCGCGACAGGGCCCGATGTTAGCCACTACACCATGTGGGCATGAAAAATATAGAAAAGGATAATTTTTAAAGCTTTCTTATTCTAAATCTTCTGTGATTAAGGAAGTTATTGGCCTAAGTTTTGCTTGTCTTTTTTTAATTCTTTCTTCTCTTACCACATTTCTACCAATTATAATTAAAATAATAAAGATAAAGATAAATGCAAAAGTTACAATTATTGGAACAAGATAATAGTATAATGGAAATCCATTACCTGTTTCGTCAATAACATTTGCTGTTATTGTTGTATTTTCATTTAGTCTTATAGTATCATCTGAATCATTTAGATTTATAAGTTCATTTTGAGCAAGAGCTAGTGGAAGAGTTAAGATTATTATGATTAGTATAATTTCTTTTTTCATAGAAAGTAGATTATAAAAGAATATAAATAATTTTCCAAGTTATTTTTACACAAGAATAGTAGTGAATTTAGATTTGGTAGTATGTTGAAACAAGTTTTATTGCATCTGCAAAAACAGTTCCTTGTTCTGATGAGTATATTTTTACTGTTTCAATATCTTCATAAGTTCCTAGGTAATTCCATTGAGCCCCATCTATTTTTTGATTAACTATTACTTCATCTATTCCATCTTTATGAGTTATTTCATATTTAACTTCAGGAGATGCAACTTCTAAATCAATTTCTCTTTGTCCTTGAGGCCACCATGCATAAACTTCATATTCTCCTGGCATATTCCAAGGGTCCCAAGTTCCTACTCCTTCTCCATCTTTTTCTACATATCTATATCCTGTCCTATGGTATTTATCATAATATGCTGTCCATTCCCAGTCTCCTTGTGTTTTAAATTCAATATCAGAATCATCTAAAATTTCTTGAGCTTTTGGAACTGCTTTAATTGCTTGTCCTGTAAATCTTGGAACAATTAAGATTCCTAAGAGAATTAATATTGCTATGACAACAAGCGCAATAACCGTCTTTTTTTCCATATTTTAATTAAGAATAAGGGATTTATAAAGATTATTGTTTAGTGTCCATATTCTTTTAAATTAGTGACTCTTTTTCTTTTAATGACATTATCTTTAGATGATTTGATAAAATTAACTAATGAAGGACATAAGTTTTCAGTGACATCTAAGTTTAGGCATTGTCCTGATCCTACAGGAGAAGGAACTGCTAGAGTCGTTGAAGTAGGAGAGGTAGGAGTTTTAAGAAAAGTTTCTGATTGGGATGCTCCTGATTATGTAAGTTCATGGGGTATTGGAATGAGTGTTAGATGGGCTGATTTTATTGGAAGTTATAATGATTATGGTTTAGTTAGTGGATGGTATAATGTAGATGGCAGGATTCCTGCAGATTGTGTAATTGATATTGTAGAAATGGGTGAAGAATTCTCTGAATAAAAATCCCAGCACCCTGATATAGAAAAATCCCAATTTTTGTAACTCTTTCTTTATATCTTTTTTATTATCTCCTTCATCAATTGTTTCTCATTAAATCCTTTAATCCTTGCTCTTCTTCTAATCTTAATTTTTATTCTTTGTTAATTATTCCTCTACTAACATATTATGTCTTTCTACTTTTTTAATTGTCCCAGTTATAGTATAAGATTTACCTTCTTCAAAAACTCTGGAAACCTTTGGAATAAAGTAAATCCTAAAACCTCCATCATCATATAAAGTTACAGCATCATTTTCATAGTCACTTAAAATTACCCAACTACTACTATATTTTCCATGAACAACCACCCTTTTATCTAAATATTTATCTGGATTTAAAGAAAAATCTTTTATATTTAAGTAGTTATCAGATTGTTTTGCTTTTAAACTATCAAAAAAACCATTTGCATACATTAAATATCCTATAATTATAACTATTAAAATAATCCCAAAGAATACTTTTTTTGACATGCAAATAAAATCCAATTAGTAGATTTAAACCTTTCTATTTTCATATGAACCTAAATAAAAACAATAATTCTCTACCAGCTTGTAGTTAGTTAGTTTTAAATAAGAAAATACTCTTTAAATCATATGAATAAAAAAGCACAAAGTAAAGTAATTATTATCATCTTATTAGTTGTAATTGCTATTTCTTTAGTTTTTATTTCTTATGTTTTATTAAATGGGGAAGAAACTTCTACAACAGGAAAAGTTATAGCAGAAGAAAAAATTCGGAAAATTCCTTTTGGTTTTATAGTTTGGGATACTCTCGATATACAAGAAGTAAGATTTAATTTTGAAAGTAATCAAGATTATATTTCCGTAAATGATTGCACTATTTTTTTAAGGAATAATTATGAGTATCCTAATTTTTGGGCAAAGAAGGAAAATAAATATCAATGTGTTCTGTGGAGTGTTAAAAATATTGTAGTAGATTGTTCTTGTGAATATATTAAAAAGAATTTAAATTAAAATGAAAGAGAAAACTAAAGGAAAATTACCTACGGGGGCTTGGATTGTTACAGGAATTTTAGTTTTGATTACTATTTATT
>Ga0272441_10010743_pt1 | contig 13771 bp, 8 predicted proteins | sample SSMProp6N_FD_193582 | JGI IMG/M metagenome (GOLD analysis project Ga0272441, IMG submission 193582) | Marine sediment archaeal communities from Little Sippewissett salt marsh, Falmouth, MA, United States - SSM-Prop-6N | ecosystem: Environmental > Aquatic > Marine > Wetlands > Sediment ... | reverse complement strand
AAGCGCAACCTTACCCGAAACTGCTTCCACAGAATCTTCACCATCAATCGCCGAACCCTCCGGCCAATGGGAAACAATAACGATGCGTGTCACCGCTTACTGTGCCTGCAAAAAATGTTGCGGAAAGTTTGCCGACGGTAAAACCGCTAACGGCCATAAGATACAACGCAACGATGCCTTTGTTGCCGCCGACAAAATGTATCCTTTCGGCACAGAAATAATTGTTCCAGGCTACAATAATGGCCAAACCGTTAAAGTCTTCGACAGGGGCCGCGTCATTCGTGGAAACCGTCTCGATGTATTCTTCAACTCCCACAAAACCGCACGAGAATGGGGCGTAAAATACCTCGAAGTCAAACTGCGCCGCAAATAACAACATCAGCAGTCTCACAAAATCAGTCCCAGCCTTAACTTAAAACAGTTCCAGATACCTGTCAAAATTTGTTATTGTTTCATCCAACTGCTTTTTTATTTGTATTTATCAAGCTTTTATGCAAAGATTCCCTGCTCACGAACAGGATAATTAAACATAAGACTCTGTGTGATAAATGGAAACCATAAATAATCGAAAAATTGATACCGCCGCTACTACGGCCTGTATCGGCACGGTTATATGTTTCTCAATAGGCCCGATTTTCATAAAACTGCTCACCGGTTATATCGATTTATGGACTCAAAACCTCCTCCGCTACCTCGTGGCATCTCTGGTCTGGCTGCCGTGGCTGCTGTTTACCATAAAAAAAGGACGCTTTGAAAGGCATATCTGGCAAAGGGCAATTTGGCCCGCTACGGTCAACATCCTTATGCAAAGTCTCTGGGCTGCGTCTTTTTATTATATAAACCCCGCTTTTATGAGCCTGCTCGTAAAATCATCCATCATCTGGATAGCAGGTTTTTCAATCATCTTCTTTCCCGAAGAAAGACCTTTAGCCAAAAGCGCACGATTCTGGTCCGGCATTTTCCTTTCTGCAATTGGGGTAATAGGCGTAATTGTATTTAAAAAAGATTTCGCAACAACAAAAACAATAACAGGTATATTTCTCGCCCTTTCGGCAGCCTTCGGCTGGGCTATGTACACTATCACCGCAAAAATTGCCTTCAAAGATATCGATTCCCGCAAAGGCTTTTCAGTAATTAGTATCTATACCGTCGCAGGCCTTTTCGTCCTGGCGCTGATTTTCGGGCGGCCGGGAGTCGCTATCACTATGGCTCTGAGGCCTTGGGTCTATGTTGTGATTTCGGCGCTTACAGCAATAGCAATTTCTCACGTATTATACTACGCGGCAATTAAGCGAATTGGAGCTACAATTCCATCGCTGGTACTGCTGGCAACGCCGTTTACAGTCCTTGCAGGCTCTTACATCGTTTTCGGCGAATCGCTAACCGGCTTTCAATGGCTCTTTGGTATGGTTCTCCTGACAGGCTCCGGAATCGCCATCTGGGCACAGCAGCACTTAAATAAAAGCACATAAATTAGACTTTACAAAATCTTCAGCCTTTTAATACCGGCCTATCGAGGGGCGTCAGCAGCGTTTGTTTTGGGAAACCACTTTGCGAGGTCATTCTTGACCTCGGCATATTCGGGAGCATCAGCGAGGTTTTTCCACTCCAGGGCGTCGTTATCATGGTCATAAAGCTCTTCTGTTCCATCGCTGTAACGAATATACCGCCATCGCTGAGAGCGCAATGAATGATTGTTGCGCCCATGCGTCGTCAGAGCCGGCCGAGACCATTTTGCACAGGGGTTCTTCAATAACGGAAACAGACTATTGCCTTGCAGCTCTTTTTTAGGCTCCAAGCCGCAAAGTTCTATCAGAGTAGGATAAATATCGATAAGGCTCACCGGCCGGTGGCATTTAAGGCCGGATTTAACCTGTTTCGGTGCTATTATCATAAGCGGACAATGGGTAGCTTCCTCCCAAAGTGCAAATTTCCGCCAATGCAGCTTTTCCCCCAGATGCCACCCGTGGTCGCCCCAAAGAACAATAATAGTGTTATCCGCATAAGTACTTTCATCCAATGCATTAATGACCCGTCCAACACAATCGTCAACAAAACTGATAGAGGCCAGGTAGCCCTGAACGGCTTTCCGCCATTGTTTGTGGTCCACAACATTTTTGTGGTCTCTCTGCGGCCTGGCAAATTTTCTTCCTATCGCAGGAACATCATCAAGGTCATTTTCATTGACATCCGGCAAAGTTATCTTCTCGACAGGATACAAGTCAAAATATTTGGGTGGTACATACCAGGGCAGGTGAGGGCGGAAGAAGCCACAGCCAAGAAAAAATGGTTTATCGCTGCTGGAATTCAACTGCTTTATAACCCAGTCAGCTACCTTCCAGTCGCCCATTTGGTCGTTTGAAACATCTACCGGGCCCCAGTCAAATTGTTTTGTGTCAGGAATACCGTTTAATGGTCTATTTTCTGGCATTGGGTCCTGAGGCCTGGTTTTTGTCTTTGAGGGAAAATATTCCTGCCAGGATTGAGGGTCGGCGAAGGTCCCGCTGCTATGGAATATCTTGCCGGCGCCAATCACCCTGTAGCCGTGAGCGATAAAATGCTGCGGTAACGTAACCGCTTCCGGAAGTACCTTTCTAAAAGGCTGGTTATTATGGTAAACACCGGAGGTAGAGGGCAAAATCCCTGTATGAAGACTTGCTCGCGAGGGATTACAGGCCGGCGCTGAGCAATGGGCATTTGTGAACAGTACTCCTCGATTTGCAAGCTTATCAAGATTCGGAGTCTTTACATCAGGGTGGCCCGCCAGACAACCAATCCAGTCATTAAGGTCGTCAATGGCAATAAAAAGTACATTGGGCTTGTCTTTTGCTGACTTAACTGAACAGGCAAGTTCGGGCAGGGAAAGTACCGCTGCGCCGGCTGCTGCCAGCTTTAGAAAATCTCGTCGATTTATAAGGCCAGATACTCTATTCATAGGTAATAATTATGCAATCTATATGCAGGTTTGTCAAAAAGCAAATTTTCTTCGGCTTGTAACTGCCAACAACGAAAGTCATAAAGCAAAAAGGGCTTTTGCTGTTCGAGAGGACTAAAAATGCTTGCAGGAACGACCACAGGCAATTATCCTAATTGCTCTGTTTGTTCGTGCAAGTGTATTAGAAATCTTTGTTTAAGGAAAGTGGTATGAGTTCCGTTGTAAATCCTGGTTTGTCTGAACTTGATGAACTTTGTGTTCAAACGATACGTTTTCTGTCCGTTGACGGTGTTCAAAAGGCCAAGTCGGGTCATCCGGGTATGCCGATGGGCATGGCGCCGGCGGCGTATGTGCTTTGGATGAAACATCTTATGCATAACCCGGCCAATCCTCTCTGGCATAATCGCGACCGTTTTGTTCTCTCGGCGGGTCACGGCAGTATGCTGCTATATTCGCTGCTGCATCTGACCGGCTATGATATGAGCCTGGAAGATTTGAAGAATTTTCGACAATGGGGCAGCAAAACGCCGGGGCACCCGGAATGTGAGCCGAAACTGGGGATTGAGGTTACTACAGGGCCGTTAGGACAGGGGATATCCAATTCGGTGGGGATGGCGATAGCCGAAAAATATCTGGCAAATTACTTCAACCGCGATGGTTTTAACATCATTGATTATAAAATTTACGTAATAGCCGGTGATGGTGATTTACAGGAAGGTGTATCGGCAGAGGCCAGCTCATTAGCGGGGCATTTGGGTCTTGATAACCTGATTGTTATTTACGACGACAATCATATTACAATAGATGGCGAAACAGAACTTGCCTTTACAGAAGACGTCATTAAGCGTTATGAGGCTTACGGCTGGAATGTGATAGTTGTGGGCGGTGACGGCAATGATATGGCAGCTTTCGAGAAGGCATTGGAAAGCGCCAGGCAGCAAAAGCAGCGCCCGACCATGATAAAACTCCGGACACATATCGCTTACGGCAGCCCAAACAAGCAGGATACGGCTGGGGCACACGGCGCTCCTTTGGGAGAAGATGAAATCAATCTGATGAAGGAAAAATTCGGCTGGGACAGCGAGAAAAGTTTTTATATTCCGGAAAAAGTGTCCGCCAATATGCTAAAAGTTGTAGAAAAAGGCAAAAAAGCAGAAGCATCCTGGAACAAGATGTTTGACGAATACAAAGGTGCCTATCCGGAGATGGCAGAGCAGTTTCTTGAAGCTGTGGCGGGGAAAGTTAACGTAGATGTTGATGATATTATGCCTAAGTTCGAAGCAGGCAGTTCTATCGCAACACGCAAGGCCTCGGGCAAGGTACTTGATGCAATAATGCCTGAAATGCCGTTGGTTATGGGTGGTTCGGCGGACCTGACACCTTCTAATAATACCCGCTTTGCGGAGGCAAAGGATTTCCGGAAAGATTCACCTGACGGCAGGTATATACGTTTCGGGGTCAGAGAACACGCTATGGGGGCGATAATAAATGGGATTTCCACAAGCGGGTTGGTAAGGGCGTACGGGGGAACGTTTATGGTATTCTCCGATTATATGCGGCCTGCGATTCGGATGGCGGCTCTTTCGAAGCATCCGAGTATATTCGTGTTTACACACGACAGTATCGGATTAGGTGAAGACGGGCCGACACATCAGCCGGTAGAGCAGTTGGCGAGTCTGCGGGCAATACCGGGTTTGTTAGTGATTCGTCCGGCGGACGCAAATGAGACAGCGGCAGCGTGGAAGTTCATATTAGAATACAGGGATGGCCCTGTGGCTCTTCTTCTTACAAGACAGCCAATACCGGTTCTGGAACAGGATAAAAATGCTCCAGCGGCAAATCTGGATAAAGGCGCTTATGTTCTGGCAGGTGTGGACAACCCTGAAGTCTTACTTTTAGCAAGCGGTTCGGAAGTTTCTATCGCAATAGAGGCTTATGAGAAGTTGCTGGCTGATGGAATTAGCGCAAGAGTCGTCAGTATGCCTTGCTGGGAATTGTTTGAAAAGCAGCAGCAAGCATATAAGGATTCGGTCATACCGCCCGGCGTGAAAGCGAGGATTGGTATTGAGGCGGGGATTGAGCAGGGCTGGAGAAAGTGGCTTGGGGATAACGGCGTCTTTATAGGCATGTCAACATTTGGGGCATCTGCTCCGGGAAAGGTGTGCTTCGAGAAGTTCGGTATTACAGCAGGAAAAACCGTTGAAACTGCGAAGAATCTGATTTCTTCGAAAACATAAGGCTCAAGAGCGGAAAATATTGGAGTTGTCAGGGATTTGGAAAAATACTTATCATTAATACTTGGTGTGTATTTATTAATTTCCTCTCCGGTGTTGAATGCCGCTGGGCAACCCGTTGGTCTGTGGGGGCGATTTGAAACTTCTGTTATTAAAAATAATAATTATGATAATCCCTTTCAGGATGTAATTTTAAACGCCACATTTATCTCACCTTCTAAAAAAACTTATAATTTTTTCGGTTTTTATGACGGTAATGGCATAAGCGGCCAAAAGGGCAATATCTGGAAACTGCGTTTTATGCCTAACGAGGTCGGTATGTGGTCATACAAATGCTCATTTTCCGACGGTACAGCCGGCAAAAAAGGCCGCTTTGAATGCAGTCTTACAGGGGCTAAACCCGGTCCTCTGCGCAAAGACCCCATAGATGGGCGATGGCTGAAATTTGCAGACGGCACAAGGTTTTATCCCCGCAGTTACTATGCCAGTGAAATCTTCACTGGAACATCGCCATACGGGGAAAATATCATCGGTACCTTTTTCGGGGGAACTTATAAGTATAATTTGTGCTGCACAATTTTCTGGCAGGGACGAACCCTCGAACAAAATGGCTGGAATAATCTTCCATACAACGGTTTTTATCCTACTATCGATGGTGATTACACAAAACTTAATCTCGTAGCATGGAGGCATGTTGATAAAGTGCTTGAACGGCTGGAATCTCACGAGACGGTTTGGTGGAACTTTGACGGTTTTGTTCCGAATGTCGGCGGAGATATGGGGGCACAGATGCTTAATTTTGAGGCTCAAAAGGTTTATGCACGCAATGTCGTGGCGAGAATCGGGCCATACTGGAATGTTATCTGGAATATTGCTTTTGAGTGGGACGAGCAAAGGTGTTTTGGAAATAATCCGGCAGCGGTCAAGCGTCTTGCTGAGTATATCAAAAGTATTGACCCCTGGAAGCACTTCGTAACAGTGCATGATGAAGCTTATTACACAACGGGAGAAGATATTGTATCCCAACTCGGTGTTGATTTTCCGGTACTTCAAAGCGATATGGGCAGAAGCAGTAATTCTGCAGCCAACAGTAAAAAAATGCAGCAATTTTCAGACAACTGGCCGGTATATGCACAAGAGGTATGCTGGGAGGGTACAGGCAAACTCAATGCAGAGCAAGTCCGCAGCGGCGGCTGGGGCGTTGTGCTCGGAGGGGGAATATTAAACTATGCAGAGCAATTCGGCGGGCCAAATTCAGGCAGGCCCGAGAACTTCGGTGATGGTAGCGCACTGCCATATATCGAAATAATGTTCGATTTTATGGAATCGATACCTTACTACGAGATGATGCCTCACAATGAACTTGTCAGCGGCGGGGCGATTTGCTTTGCTGATATCGGCAGGATTTATATTATCTATGTTCCGCCGGGCAATGACAGCAATGATATTGAACTGAAAAATGTGTATAGTAAAGATTATAAAGCGGTGTGGTTCAATCCGCGCAGCGGTCAATACAGCGACATCACTAAAGGCCCGGCTGGCGATGGTCGATGGTTATTGCCGGCAAGACCATCGCCAGGCAATGATGATTGGATAGTGGTGGTTCGCAAAGTACAAACGGCCAACCGATAGTAAAAGGCTGTTAGTACAAAATATATTACCGTCTTTTGAATTTTTGGTAGTTTTTTGAAACTCGGTCAGGACAGGACGGTTGGAGAAATAATCTCCCGGCTGAAGACCTCCCAAGGCGGTGAGGGGGTGGTCAGGGTCGAGGGGACGTGGGGTTCTTTTGCGCCGATGCTGGCTGAGTACATATCCGAGGAACTCGAACGGCCGATACTTTATATCCGTCCTCATATCGATGACGCCGATAAAGCGGCAGATGACCTGCATAGCTTTGGGTGCCGCCGAATCGAGGCATTTCCAGCGTGGGAAGGGGCCGAAGATTTGGCGGACGCAACCGATGAAATCAGGGCCGAAAGACTAAGGATAGTTTTAGAACTGGTTTCCGGCAAAAGCAAATTCATCATTCCAACATCAATACAAGCGCTTTGCCAGCCGATACCAAAGCCTAAAATATTAAAAGAGAGCAGGCTACGGCTTCAAATAAATGAAACGATATCACCGGAAGATGTTGCCGGATGGCTGGTCGATAACGGCTTTGAAAATGTGGACAGAATTGACCTGCCGGGACAGTTTGCCCGTCGCGGCGGGATTGTTGATATTTATGCGCCACTGATCAGTGAAAGAACTTTCCTCGATAAAGAAAAAAGCAAGGAACGTCCGCGAGGCAGTGAGGCAATAAGAGTTGAGTTCTTCGGCGATACCATAGAGAGTATTCGCGAGGTGAATTTAGATACGCAGCGCTCAAGTGAACAAATTGAAAGTATAAACATCATCTCAGCAGTGTGCGGCGGTGAGGCCGAACAAAGAGAGCTTTTTATAAATATTCTGCCGCAGGATACAATAATAATATTCGAAGAGCCAAACGATATCGAGGAAGTGGCAAAGGTATTTTTAGAGCGTGTTGAGGATGCCGAAGAGCTTTATCAATGGCAGGATATCTACAGGGCATTGGGAAAATTTACTCAACTGCATATTTGCAGATTTGCCGGCGGCGGGGCAGATGATTTTCTCAAGGTGGATATAAAAAGCATTCAGCAGTTTCAACAAAGGGCCACTTCCCTGTGGGCGGGACATAAGGCGGCATTGGAAGAATTAGTAAAACAATCCAAAGAAGGAAAAAAGGTCTGTCTATACTGTGAAAGGTCGGCAGAAATAGAACGTGTAAGCGAGATTATAAAACAAAGTCATAAAAAGGTACCGCTGAATTTCAAACTGCTGCCGGGATTTATTCATCAGGGATTTGTTGTAAATTCACTTGGAACAATCATAATAAGCCATCACGAGCTGTTCGGTCAATTTGCACTTAGAAGAAGACAAAGGCCAATGCGGCCCAGCGCCCCGGTGGATACTCTCAGTGACTTGCAGGCAGGTGATTATGTTGTTCATATCTCCTACGGCATAGGCAGGTTTTTAGGGGTGAAGACTATAAAAGAAAAAGGCGCGCAAAGCGAATATCTTACGATTGAATACGCCGACAAAGTTAAGATTCACGTCTCCGCCAGCAATATTACACTGGTTCAGAAGTATATAGGAACGAGTCCGAAGAGGCCTAAACTAAGCAAGGTCGGCTCAAAAAAATGGCAAAAGCAAAAAGAAAAAGTCGCACATTCGGTCCGGGACCTTGCAGGCGAATTACTTGAGGTTCAGGCAAAACGCCAGAATCTCGGCGGGATAACTTACGGCGCAGATTCGAACTGGCAAAGGGAATTTGAAGAATCCTTCCCCTATCAAGAGACGGCTGACCAGACTGCGGCATCAGAGCAAATCAAAGCCGACATGCAGGAAAATGTGGCAATGGACAGGCTGCTGTGCGGGGATGTGGGATATGGCAAGACGGAACTTGCGATGCGTGCAGTGTTTAAGGCTGTGGAAAACGGAAAACAGGTTGCCGTGCTGGTGCCGACGACGGTGTTGTGTGTTCAGCATGGCAGGACTTTTACGGAACGGTTCGCAGATTTCCCAATTTGTATCGAAATTTTAAATCGCTTTAAAACAGCCAAGCAGGCACAAGATATAATCACAAGGGCAAAAAAAGGCAGGGTCGATATACTTATCGGGACACATCGACTTTTGAGCGGCGACATTGGCTTTAAGGATTTGGGGCTGCTGGTTATCGACGAGGAACAGCGGTTCGGGGTAGAACATAAAGAAAGGCTCAAAAAGTTGCGTGTCAATGTCGATGTTCTTACGATGACGGCAACGCCGATACCGAGGACGCTGCATATGTCACTTTTGGGGCTGCGTGATATAAGTTCATTAGGGACGCCACCGATGGACAGGAGAAGCATAGTAACGTCGGTCGGCGGTTATAATAAGCAGCTGGTCAAAAAAGCGATTATTCGTGAAATGAATCGTCAGGGGCAGGTTTTTTTTGTGCATAACAGGGTCAGGACTATCGAGAAAAAAGCCTGGGAGATTCAAAAGCTGGTAAGCGATGCCAAAGTAGCTGTTGCACACGGGCAGATGTCGAAAAGCGAACTTGAAAAAACAATGATAAATTTCGTATTGGGGGGAATTGACGTTTTAGTATGCACAACGATTATCGAATCGGGGCTGGATATTCCAAACGCCAATACAATTTTTATAGACAACGCCGACAGGTTCGGCTTGGCTGAGCTGCATCAGCTACGTGGTAGAGTAGGCAGGTATAAGCATAGAGCTTACGCATATATGCTGCTGCCGGTTTCGCGGTCGATTACACCGATAGCGGCGAGGCGTTTGAAGGCCATCGAGGAATATTCGCATCTTGGGGCTGGGTTTAGAATCGCCCTGCGTGACCTGGAAATTCGCGGGGCGGGCAATATATTGGGGGCTGAGCAGTCCGGACACATTCAGATAGTGGGCTACCAGATGTATTGCGAACTGTTGGCCGAGGCGGTAAGGAAATTAAAGGGAAAACCCGCCGAGAAGACACCGATAACAAACCTTGATTTAGGATTTGCAACTTACATACCAAAGAATTACATACCTATCGACAGGCACAGGATGGACGCCTATCGCAAAATCGCTGTTGCCAGGACAAAAGCGGATTTGGAACAGGTTCGCAGCGATCTGGCTGATGTTTACGGGCCAGTGCCGGACGAGGTGGAGTTGCTGCTGGAATGTCAGCAGGTGCGAATCGCAGCAAGTAAACATAATATAAAAAGTATCGTAACTTCGGGACAAAATATAATATTTTCTTTCGACGAAAAACTGGATTCGGAAATACAGTCTTTATTTGCCAGGGTGAAAGGAAAAGTAACTACAGCCGACCGGCAGACGGCGTATCTGCGATTGGGGAAAAATTATTTCGAGCCAACAACCTTGATAAACGTATTGAGGAAGATTTTAGGGGTGGCTTCATAACAATAACGCGGGCCGTAGGGATTGCTGAATAAATTTCCCGGTTGTGCGGCTTTGGTTTGATATCAGTCGTGAGCGAAATTCAACGCCCATTTTATGGGCTTTTCCTGACCCTGAAAGACCACTTCAAGTAAATTTCCGTCGAGTTTGTTAAATAAAAATTTGGCATTGGAATCTACATTGGATAAGGTTACTCCATCCGGTACATAAATAAACAGCGAGTATATTGTATAGGGTATTGCCTCAGAAGTGCCGCTCAAAACAGATTTGGATTGGTTCCAGGCAAGCTGCTTTATGCTAAATGCGCCGGTTATATGCCGTGAGGTGGCCAAAAACTGCGGAGTTGATTTTAAAGGCCTGACGATTAAAACAGCCGTTCCATGCGGCAGAACTTCGGTTTTAACCCGGCCCTGAACTACTCCGACAAGTCTCTTTCCCCAAAAATCATAAACAATGTATTTTGTTTTGGGACATAAACCCAGGTCTTCCTCAAAAGAAAGGCTCTTGTCAGCCGACTCCTCAGACCAGTTATACAGGGCGACGACATCGTAAACCCCGGAGGCGGCATTTACCTTCAGGTCGAGGGCCTTCGGGAAATTTTCAATGCTGGGATAGTCGTCGGGCAAAGTGGCGTATCCACATTTTGACCTGTAGGGGAATAAGTCTATAGGAGTAACATCTGTAGCTGGCATAGTTTTTTTGTATAATTCCAACCTTTCATCCGGGAGTTTCTTTACAAAGTCAGGGAATTCCGCAGCCCAGGCGGTTTCTTTGATTAATACTTTTACCCTTTCCGGCGAGGGGTCGGCCATAAAATCACTTGTCATATAAGACTGGCCGGTAAGCGCGACGGAGGTTACATTTGTTATGGCTTCAGCTGTAGTTAAAGGCTGTCGAATCATAGTTGCATCGGGATAATTGTAAAACACGATGTCATTAAAATAATTTGATGTAAACAGATGACCCAAATGCATTTTCGTGCCTGAGGTCGGGGGCGGATAATTTTTAACATCCGGGCCCCTTTCCCAGTCAGCGTAAACATCCTCAAATATGGTAATTTTGCTGTCAAAAGTTCCAACACCAAGACTAAACTTACTTGCGCCGCCTTCTGCACTGCAGCCCATAATCCAGTTTTCAGGGCCCATTATTTCTCTGATTACCGCCTGCACCTGCCAGTAAGCATCTCTGCCGTCGACAGAGGGGTCATAGGCGAACTGCCTGTTCTTTTCGTATGAAAACATCCAGGCTCCGTGGCCGGCATCTTTTAGATATTCGATGCCCCAGTCATCAACCAGGGTAAGAAAGAGCGGCTCCAGATGCTTTTTAATAACCTTTGGATTGCTATAATCAAGTTGAGCAACAGTAGCATCGGCGGTGCAGCAGGCACCCCTGAGGTTTCCATCCTTATCATGCAGAAACCAGTTTTCAGGGTATTTTCCAAACGAAGGATTTGCATGGTTTGCTCCATAGGCATTGACCCAAAGTCCCGGCCTTAAACCTTTACCTTTGATGTATTTCATAAGCCATTTGCCGCCTCTTGGGAATTTTTCCTTATTCCATTCAAGGAGATTGGCCTGCTCACCTCCGGAATAGGCAGCGTCGAGCTGAACATATTCCAGGCCGTAAGGTTTTAAGGTTTCGGCGAGAGCGTCGGTTTCTTTTACCATATCTTCCTCGTTTGCAGGCATAAAGTAGCAATACCAGGAAAGCCAGCCGGTCGGAGCCGTTTTAAAGGGATGTTTGTCTTTATATTGCGGATAGTATGGTACGTAACGGGTCAAGCCTATATGTTTTGTGTAATAATTCGGAATTAAAGAAATCCGCTCTCCATAGCTGTGGGTTACTCCCCAATTGTCAGTCCAGTTCGTGAACTCAAGGTCAAGTTTGCGTAATGGAAAAGTTACATCCATCAATTCAGCATCGCAGGAATTGCGGCTAAGATTGCTTTGCTCTGGAAACTGTATCATTATGTCGGTCATACGGTCAAATAAGCAGTATATATTTCCCGCTGAGACAAGTCCGAGCGAGGTATAGATTACACCGTTATCCTGGCTTGCTAATCTTGCGGGTATTCTGGCCCCTGTTGCCGGCGCTACAGCAGTGATAATACCGTTGTCAGCAGAAGAACGTATGCCGAGATTTTTCCCGTTGATTATAAATACCCATGTAGTTTTTTCCGGCTGGGCGGTTTCAATAACCACTCTGTCTTTATATTCTCTGACATTCCACTGGGAAAGTGTGAGTAACTTGTCATCTTTTTTTACATTTAAGCGTGCATTCTTTAATACAACTGCTAAACCGGTATGAGTTATGGTAAGGCTCTCTGTAACAGGATTGGCTACTACGCTCCACTGTCGTTGTTCCGCAGGCCTTTTTTGTCTCAATTGTTTGTCTATTGAGGATTGAGATGTGCAGCCTGTAACCAGGCCTGCAAGTAAAATCACCAACAATATGTTAAAGACAGTTTGCTTGAGATCAGATTTGCCCATCATTTTTCCTTTCCATATCATTTCGCAGCATTTGGCAGTTTTGTCAGCAGTGTATCATTATTGACAAAACGGTCAAATTAAATTTCCGGTTTTATTCATAGGGTACTATTTGAGATAATTGCAGGCGACAAAAAAACCTAAGCTGGGAACAACGGTAAGTGTTTTGTGAAAAAAAAGTTAACACGCTTATACAAAATATCATATAATACGGCGTTAAAGATTCGAGATTCCCGAAAGGGTCTTTCGGTTCTTAATGATATCCGAGTTTTTCAGGTACGTTTAAATATATGCTTTTTTGGGAGGAATTACGATGCGAAAGTGGAATTTACTTTTGTTAAGTGGGGTATTGTTAGCCAGCTTTTTAGCCGGCCAGGTATTTGTAAATGCTCAAAATACCGAATACCAGGCCCCGAATAGTAAACTGGCGGTGGTGTGGACAAGCGGCGATGCCGATGTGGCGTATAAGGTTTGCTTTATGTACACAAACGCGGCCAAGACTTCGAAATGGTTCGATGAGGTCAAACTGATTGTGTGGGGGCCTTCGTCTCGAATTCTGGCTGGAGATGAAAAACTTCAGGAGGAAATCAAAAAGATGATGGCCAACGGTGTGGACGTGAAGGCGTGTGTGGCGTGTGCAAATATGTACGGTGTGGCCGATAAGCTGCGCCAGCTTGGTATTGAAGTAAAAGGTATGGGCAGGCCGCTCTCGGAAATGCTTAAAAGTGACTGGAAAGTGCTGACGTTCTAATCGGCGGTACCAGACGGTAGTCTAATACTAAATATTGAATTAGAGGTTATTGGTTGATTTTTTGGAGATTAGATTGTGAGAGATGTTCGTGCAGCGTCTGTGCAGTTTGAACACACTTCAGGTGACAAGGCGGCTAATATAACCAAGATTAAGAGTTTCACCGAGAAGGCGGCCAAGGAAGGCGCAGAGATGATAGTATTCCCGGAATGCTGTATTACGGGCTACTGGTTCTTGCGCAAGCTTTCGCGGCAGGAACTTGTGGAACTGGCTGAGCCGGTTTTTGAGGGAGATTCGTCGCAATTTCTACTGGAGCTGGCAAAAGAACATAACATGACGATAGGGGCCGGTCTGGTTGAGCTGGCCAGCGATGGAACGCTATCGTCATGTTATGTTCTTT
>Ga0272441_10010742_pt1 | contig 13772 bp, 14 predicted proteins | sample SSMProp6N_FD_193582 | JGI IMG/M metagenome (GOLD analysis project Ga0272441, IMG submission 193582) | Marine sediment archaeal communities from Little Sippewissett salt marsh, Falmouth, MA, United States - SSM-Prop-6N | ecosystem: Environmental > Aquatic > Marine > Wetlands > Sediment ... | reverse complement strand
GAGGCATGGCTGCAGGGGACACGGGATCGGCAGCTTCGCTGGTCATCCGGTCCTGTGTAATCTGCATAATTTCTATATTATTCACGGTGTTTTTGCAATCAGTAATTGGGAGTGCCGTCCCCTCTGCATTGCACTGCCTTCTTCGAGGACAGGCCTCCGTCGATAGTTTCGTGATATCGAGATCATGAGGAATGCTCTAAAAATCTTGACAAAATATTTTTAATGGGTAGGATGAGGCCCTCTGCGTCGATGGTGTCATCTGATCGCGGGTCATAGAGCGGGGTCCACTTTCTCGCGTGAAGACCCCGTGGGGGTTATTTCCGTGTTTGGCCGAAAACCTCAGACGTGTGTTCGCCTGTTCACACTGCCGGCCACTGCAATCATCCTTTCCCCTGAGTAATCGGTTCCCTTCGAAGAGGATTGTTCCGATACGGCGGGCACGGTCCCTTCGAGGGGTCCTGCAGGACAGGGGGTCATACATCCCCTGTGGCGACGACCTGTATAGATGACAGACGGTTCCGGCGGACCGGCAGATCGCTGCCGACCCGCCGGCTATTCGTGCATGGACGGAGCAAACTATTCCGAAGGGAGAATACCATGATTACCATCAACAAACACTATCTGAAACTGCAGGCCTCATACCTCTTTTCAATGATTGCAGAGCGGGTCAGTGACTATCAAAACAGTAATCCGGAACAGGAGATCATACGGCTCGGTATCGGTGATTGCACCAGGGCCCTCCCGGGAGCCTGCATCGAGGCCTTACACCGGGCCGTGGACGAGATGGCCGATGACACCACCTTCCGGGGCTATGGTCCCGAGCAGGGCTATCCCTTTCTGCGCGAGGCGATCGCCGAACATGACTACCGGAGCCGGGGCGTGGACATCGATCCCGATGAAATCTTCATCAGTGACGGGGCCAAGTGTGATACCGGCAATTTCCAGGAACTGCTGTCACCCGACATCGTTCTCGCCATTCCCGACCCCGTTTATCCCGTCTATGTGGATACCAATGTCATGGCGGGTCGTACCGGTGCATATCGAGACGGGAGGTACCAGCATGTTGTGTACCTGGAAAGCACGAGGGAAAACGGTTTCATGCCCTCCATCCCCTCGGAGCCGGTGGACCTCATATACCTGTGCTTTCCCAACAATCCCACCGGTGCGGTGGTCACCAGGGAGGTATTGACGGAGTGGGTCGAGTATGCCCGTGAAAACAAGGCACTCATCCTCTTTGATGCCGCCTATGAGGCATTTATCCGCGATGACGATATTCCCCACTCCATCTTCGAGATCGACGGCGCCCGGGAGGTGGCCGTGGAGTTCAGGAGTTTTTCAAAGACAGGGGGATTTACCGGGACGAGATGTGCCTTTACCGTGGTTTCCCGGGCCTGCCGGGCCTATGATGAACAGGGACATGTCCAGGGTCTGCACGCGCTGTGGAACCGCAGGCAGTCGACCAAGTTCAATGGTGTCTCCTATCCGGTGCAACGGGCGGCCGAGGCCATCTACAGTGACGAAGGGAAGGAACAGGTGCGGGATATCATCGATTATTACCTGAAAAATGCCGCGCGGGTGCGCAAGGAAATGGATGCACTGGGATTCTCCTATGTGGGAGGCCGGAACTCTCCCTATATCTGGATCGATGCCGGGAGAGACTCCTGGGACTTCTTCGACATGCTCCTTTCCAGGGCCGGGGTTGTATGCACACCGGGTGCCGGCTTCGGAACCTGCGGAAATACCTATATCCGTATCAGTGCCTTCAACAGCTATGACAAAGTGGACCGGGCCATGAAGCGGATCGGCGGGATAGTTCGATCATGATAGGGCAGGGGCATGGCATCGACACCATGGCATGTTCCGGGCACCGGACTGTCTGTTGCCCCCTATGCCGTCGCTGGTGACAGGGAGACGTTACAAGGGTAATACCGAGCGTGACCGATGAGAGATGGCAGTGATCTGATAATTATTGAGAAGATACTGCAATTCATCGACCTGGCAGAGAGAGACGTCCTCGAGGTCGGATGCGGTGACGGGCGCATCACGGCACTGATGGCGGGAAGGGCCCGCACCCTGACGGCCATTGAACCAGACAGTGGGCACATGAGAAGGGCACGCAAAGGGGTATCAGGCGTGGCATTTCACATCGCTTCGGGAGAGGCTCTCCCCTTTTCGGATGCATCCTTCGATCTGGTCTTATTTACCCTCTCACTCCATCACCAGCGGAGTGACCGGGCCCTCAGTGAGGCCTCCCGGGTGCTCCGCGATACCGGCCGGATCCTGGTCGTGGAACCCATCAATGAGGGGGAGATCGAACGGATATGCGCCGTGCTTCATAATGAAGATCGGGAAACGCTGGAGGCACAGAGGGCGATCGGTGAGAGTGGTCTGCATATCGAGCGTTCAGAGGTGTTTCATGCACCATGGGTATTTGAAAACCGAGACGAGGTATGCCCGTCGATCTTCCGGTATTATGGCATGCCCTTCGATGCCTCTCGAGCCAGGCGCATATCCGATCTGGTGGGAGACAGACCGGAGGGACACCCCATCGTCCTCCTGGACCGGATGATCATACAATCCCTTACAAAGAGATGACAGATCCTGTACGTCCCTCCCGGCGAGTGTCCCGCGGTGCATCGGTCACGAAGGGACAGTGACCGACATCCGATCATCGGCAGGGTTTACCCCCGCGCCGTCAGCACGGCGCTCATCACGACGTCCTGTTGCACTCTGTGTAGAATCATGCCGACTGTGAAGGGATCTACGCACCTTTCCCCCTCTTCACGAGGCGTTTTGCCCATTCCTGTTAATGTGGTGACAACCCTTTTATCATATAATAATAAATAGTTACAACATAGCCGCCCTTTTTGTGTCCCCGTGGCATATAAAATGCTCTGTTGACTCCAGAGATAGAAAATATACCCTTCGGGGACTGAAATAAAGGGGTGCACCATGGAAGGAAAGAATATTGCCGTTGTCTTCCCGGGTCAGGGATCACAGAAGGCGGGTATGGGACGGGACTTTTTCGATACCGTGCCCGTAAGCAGAGAAACCTTTGAAGAGGCGACGCGGATACTCGGGTGGGACGTGGCCGATATGTGCTTTTCCGGTGATGAGCGACTCAATCTCACCGAATATGCCCAGCCCTGTATCGTGACGACGGAGATCGCCATGCTGCGGGGACTCCAGGCGCTCTATGGCTTTGATCCCACCTATTTTGGAGGGCACAGCCTGGGTGAATACTCGGCACTCGTTGCCGCCGGTGCCATGCCGCTGGCAGAGGCACTGAGAATCACGCAGACGAGGGGACAGCTCATGCAGCAGGCATCCCCCGTGGGAGAAGGTGCCATGGCTGCCGTCATTTCCGACGGGCTCGATCTTGAACGGCTTGCCGGGGTGCTCAGTGACCTTCCCATGGATATTGCCAATGTCAATTCCACACGTCAGGTCGTCATCAGCGGCCAGAGTTCCGCACTGACGGAGGTAGAGGAGCGTTTGATGAAGATGGCGGCAGATGCCGATGCCCTCCGCTTTGTCCCGCTCAATGTGAGCGCTCCCTTCCACAGCAGGTTCATGGAGACCATCAAGGGCAACTTCAAGGAGGCGCTGTCGACATTGACAAAGAAACTGAATCCCCTGCCGGCCCGGCGGGTGACGTCCAATGTGAGCGGTCTCTTTCATTCCGAAAGCACCAGTGAGATTATCGATCGCCTCGTTGCACAGCTGAGCGGAACCGTTCAGTGGAAAAAGAATATGCATGCCCTGGCCGCCCATGCCGACCTGATTTATGAGGTGGGACCCGGCCGTCCTCTCAGAGATTTCTTCAAGACAATAGGAGTTACCTGCTCCTCCATAACAACCCTCCGGTCTGCCCAGCGTCTCTTCGGGCCGGTCGGGGACAGGAAGGTAGCGACAGCAGTGTAGGTATTCCCTCGTTTGCCCGCGAGATCCATGCCCTGTGCCATGGGGGACTGGATCGATGCGGCACTCAGTCCGGATGGCGGTGACCCCTCCGGGGGGGGCATCGCCGGTCTTTGTGAGACCGGATGGATGCCTGAGTGAAGGGAGTGCCCGTTGGTACCGCGTCTCCATACCCTGTTGGGAGGATCGGTATTGTCGTATGGAAATGTCCTGGAGTCTTCGTGTTACCGTTACGTAAGGAGAAATATGAATGGATTTTAACCTCACCGAAGATCAGCACATGTATCTGGATCTGGTCCGGAAATTTGTAAAAAATGAAATATTGCCCGATGTCATACAGAGAGAGACGAATCATGTCTTTCCCGAGGATATCATAAAGAAGGCCTGGGAGATCGGGTTGATGAATCTGTGTGTTCCCGAATCGATCAAGGGGTATGACGTCGATATCATCACCTCTTCTCTCATCGTACGGGAACTGTCCTACGGCGATACGGGGATCTCTACCTCCACCATGTGCAACGACCTGGCCAATATCGTCATTGTGCAGCACGGAACGGAGGAGCAGCAGCAGCGGTTCCTCGGACCCTTTGCCGAACAACCCCTCATTGCGTCGTTCTGTCTCACCGAGCCGGGCGCCGGTTCCGATAACCTCTCGATGAAGACCTTCATGAGAAAGCAGGATAACGGCACCTATCTCCTCAATGGTGAAAAGTGTTTCATCACCAACGCGTCCCATGCGTCGCAGTTCACCGTCTTCTGTAAGGTGGGGAAACCGGACGGCCTCATGATTGCCTGTGTCGTCATCCCGTCGGAATCGATCCTCAACGCCGATATTACCGAACAGTCTTCGGGGGGCAGGGAGATCGTGCTGAAAGAGGGAGGGACGATCATGATCGGCAAACCCGAGGACAAACTGGGGCAGCGCCTCTCCAATACGGCGGCCATCAATTTTGAGGATGTCGTCATCGATCCATCACAGATCATCGGGAACAGGCGGCTCGGGTTCACCTATGCCATCGATGTCCTCGATTATGCCCGTCCCATGGTGGCCGCCATCGGCGTCGGCCTGGCACAGCGGGCCTTTGATGTCACCCGCGACTATACGATGGAACGGAAACAGTTTGGTGAGCGCATCTGTGATATGCCCGTTGCCCGGGATGCACTGGTCTCCATGTGGAAGCGGGTGGAGATGGCCGATCTTGCGCTGATGAAGGCCGCCTGCAAGGTCCAGTCGGGTGATGAGGATCGGGGGATCTATGCCTCCCTGGCCAAGAATGTGGCGGCGGAGGCTGCCTGCTACTGCGCCAGCGAAGGACTCCATCTCCACGGGGGGTACGGCTTCATGACGGAATATGAGATCTCGAAACTGGCACGGGATTCACACATCATCGACATATATGAAGGGGTTCGAGAGGTCCAGGACATGATCATCGGAAGGGAGCTGGTGTAGTCTCATGCTCTATCTCCACGGATTGGGTCATTTTCACCCGGAAAATGTCATCACCAACGATTTCCTCGAGGAACTGGACATCGGCAGCAGCAAGGAATGGATCATGGAACGCGTCGGCATCCGCGGCCGTCACACCGTGCTGTCGCTCGATTATATCAGGACGACAAAGAATGCCGATCCGCGGGGTGCCTGGGAGGGGAGTCACTATACCAACGCCCAGACGGGGGCACAGGCGGCGCGGATGGCAGTCGACCGGGCCGGTATCGACATCGGCGATATCGGGATGGTCGTCTCGGGGAGCACCGCATCGGATCACGTCTGCCCCGCCGAGGCAGCCACCATTGCAGGAGAACTCGGGATCGATGTGCCCTGTTTCGATATCAATTCGGCCTGTTCCACCTTCGGTATGCAGATCAGCATCCTGTCGAGTATGAGGGAAGAGACGCTGCCGCCCTACATACTGGTGGTCAATCCCGAGTGCATGACCAAGACGGTGGATTATTCCGATCGCCGGGTGGCACCCCTCTTCGGAGACGGAAGCAGCGCCGCCGTCGTGTCTGCCACGGTACCGTCTCCCATGCAATTCGAAGCCTGTTCCTATACATCGGAACCATCGGCCTGGGACCGGGTGAAAATTCCGCGGATGGGGCATTTCTGGCAGAACGGGAGCGCCGTCCAGGGCTTTGCCATACGCCGGACCACCGATTACCTTCGCATATTACAGAAAGAATATCCCATTAACTCGGGCAGGTTCAAGTTCGTGGGGCACCAGGCAAACCTGGGGATGCTCCAGACCGTCTGTGCCAGATGCGACATACCGCTGGAGGATCACTGGTCCAATGTGGCCGATTTCGGGAACACGGGATGTGCCGGTGCGCCCTCCGTATTGAGTCAGCGCTGGGACAATCTCCGTGCGGGACACCACGTCGCCATCGTCGTCGTGGGGGCCGGGCTGACATGGGCGCGGGTCATGCTGTGCATAAAGGAGGCTTAGATGAACTACGAACGATTCATGTCGTGCGAACAATTTGCGATTGAGGACCTGATAGCCTTCTCCTATGGACGGCTCGTCGATGATCCCCCCGGGGGGTTCGATGCGAGACTGCCCGCACCCCCCTTCCTCATGGTCGATCGAATCTCCTCGATTACCAGCAACGGCAGGGGGGGGTCCATCGTCGCCGAGCAGGACGTGCGCATCGATGCATGGTATTTCCAGTGCCACATGCCGGGAGACCCCGTGCAGCCGGGATGTCTCTGTGTCGACGCCATATGGCAATTGCTCGGTTTTTACTGCGTCTGGCGCGGTGCACTCGGTTCGGGCAGGGCGCTGGGGTGCGGTGAGGTCGTCTTCAACGGCCAGATACGTCCCCTCGACGGGCTGATACGCTATGAAGTGGAGATAAAGCGCTTTTCCCAGTTGAAGCGATCGGGATCCAGCGTCGTCGTGGGAACGGGCAGGGTCTTCGTGGACGATGAGATGATCATGACCATCGACGGTGCGCGCGTCGGGGTATTCCGGGGGATCAGATATCCCGATTATCCCGCTCTGTCACCCAATGCCCGGGGGGGGATACTGGAAAGGACAGACACATGAAGCGTGAAGAGCACAACGCAGAGGATAGACCCGTTGCAGTGATAACGGGAGGGGGACGGGGGATCGGCGCTGCCTGCTGCCGTGCACTGGCACGGCGGGGATTCCGCGTCGGGATCCACTACCGAAGCAGTGAAGCAGGGGCCCGGGCGATACTTGAGAACGATGCCCCCGACGGCTTTCTCCTCAGTGCCGATCTCGCCGATATCGATGAGATCGAGGCCATGGTGAAGGAGATCAAGACGCAGGCGGGTCGGGTCGATGTGCTCGTCAATAATGCCGGGATTACGATAAACAGCGACATCATTTCCATGAAGGTCGACGACTTCGACCGGCAGCGGGAGATTGCCCGCGGGGCCTGGTATCTGACGAAACGGATTCTCCGCCTCTTCATGCTCCGCAGCGGTAATGGAAGGATTGTCAATATATCCAGCGTGGTGGGACACACGGGCAACGGCGGACAGATACCCTATACCATGGAGAAGGCGGCGCTGGACGCATTCACGAGATCGCTGTCCAAGGAATTGCAGGGGCGGAATATCCTGGTCAACTCAGTAGCTCCCGGTTTTATGGATACTGAGATGACCAGGGATCTGCCTGAAGACATCAAAGAGCGGATCATGGACTCTATCACGCTCCGTCGTCTCGGATCGGCTGCAGAGGTTGCCGACGTGGTGGCCTTTCTGGCCACGGGCGGGTCCTATATCCAGGGAACGGTCATACATGTCAACGGGGGGCTCTATGGCGGTTGATCGGCAACAGCGGGAGGAGATACTCGGCATGGTACCACAGCGGTACCCCTTCCGGTTTATCGACGAGATTGTCGAAGTGACCGACGATTCCATTGTGGGGGCCTACCGGTTTCGTGAAGACGAATACTTCTATCAGGGGCATTTCCCCGGGAGTCCCATAACGCCCGGTGTCATTCTCATTGAGGCGATGGCACAGACCGGTGTCGTTGCCTTCGGGATCTCCCTGCTCATGGTACAGGGAGTCCCTGCGGATCAAATCAGGAAGATGGCCACGCTCTTCGCCACGGCCGATAATGTCGATTTTTCCAGTGTCGTCCGTCCGGGAGAGCGGGTCATAACGAGGGGAGAAAAGGTATATTTCCGCAGAGGAAGTCTGAAAACGACGGTCAGTATGGAACACGAAAACGGAGAACCCGTCTGTTCCGGCATACTGTCCGGTAAAGGAGTACTATTAGATGAATAGACGAATTGTTATAACGGGAATGGGTGTAGTCGCCCCCAACGGACATGGTCTGGACACCTTTGAACAGGCCCTGAGAGAGGGCCGGTCGGGGGTACATTTTCATCCTCACTTGAAGGAGCTGAAGTTTGCCTGCCAGATCGGGGGGATGCTCAAGGGGTTTGATGAGGTGCTGAAGGATTATTTCGATGAAGAAGAGCTCCTGTCCATCAACGAGAATATCGGGTACGCGTCGGTGGCCTCCATCGATGCCTGGCGCGACGCGGGATTTGAACTCGATGCAGACAGTGACGAGGTATACTGGGATACGGGCGCCATCATGGGATGCGGCATCGGCGGGATGGATACCATTGCCGACACGGTGGTTCCCGGGATAAACCAGGGGAAGGTCCGGCGTCTGGGGAGCAGGATCGTGGAACAGGTCATGAGCAGCGGCACCAGTGCCCGAGTCGGCGGTCTGCTGGGCCTCGGCGGGCAGGTGACGTCAAATTCGTCTGCCTGCAGTACGGGAACGGAGGCCATCGTCGATTCCTTCCAGAAGATCCGTCTCGGACTGATAGACCGGATGCTGGCCGGGGGATCGGAAGGCGCCTCACCCTATATATGGGGCGGATTCGATGCCATGCGCGTCATCGCCCGGAAATTCAACGACGAACCCGAAAGGGGATCACGTCCCATGAGTGCCTCGGCCAATGGTTTTGTCCCCGGCGCCGGAGGGGCTGTGCTCGTCCTGGAGGAACTGGAGACGGCACTGAAGCGGGGTGCCCGGATATACGCGGAGGTCCTGGGGGGATCGGTCACCTGCGGCGGCCAGCGCAATGGAGGGTCGATGACGGCCCCCAACCCCGAGGGGGTACAGCGCTGCATCAGGGATGCCCTGAGGGTGGCCGGTATCGGTCCCGACGACGTGGATGCCATCAACGGTCATCTCACGGCAACCTTTGCCGATCCCCATGAGATAAAGAACTGGTCGGAAGCGCTCGGCAAGGGGCCGGCGGATTTTCCGCTGGTCAATTCCACCAAGTCCATGATCGGGCACTGCCTCGGTGCGGCCGGTTCCATAGAAGGCGTCGCCACTGCCCTGCAGTTATACAAGGGATTTCTCCACCCCTCCATCAACTGTGAGGATGTGCATCCCGAGATCGAGGCCTTCGGTGACAAGATCCCGCAGCAGGTGATGGAATGCCCCGATCTGAAGATCATCGTGAAGGCGAGCTTCGGCTTTGGTGATGTAAACAGCTGCCTCGTATTCAGGAAGTGGGAAAACTGAACTGTGACACTGTCACAGACGGACATACAATAACTACACAACACAAAGGAGTACAGTAATGGATGACAAACAGATTATTGAAGAAATGGTGAAAATACTGAGTCCCTACGTGAAGGATTCCGCTCTGCTGGAAAATGCCACGGCCGAGACGCATATACTGGATGACCTGAAGGTCAATTCGGCGCGACTTGTCGATGTGATCATAAAGTGCGAAGATGTCTTCGATATCGAGATCGATGATGACGATGCCGACACGATAAAGACCATCGGTGACGCCGTAGCGGTTGTCAAGGAGAAGATGGCTTAGAAGGCGAATATGGCGGGGCGGGCATCAGGAGGCAAGACTCCCGGTGCCTGTCCCGGCATGACATCGCCGCGAGAAGGACGATTCATGAAATTCAGTACCAAGTGTTTCCTCCATGTACAGTACGCGGTGGGGCGACTGGCCGTCGTCTTTATCGCACTCCTCGCAATTATTGTCATGAGGGTCCTGGGCTACCGGGTGCGTGACATGAAGGAGATTCGTCGGAAGGTGAGAGAGGCCTTTCAGACACACGACGGCCCCTGGGTCATATGCCCCAACCACCTGACCATGATTGACTCCATTGTCATCGAATATGCCATGGTACCCCTGTACCGGTATATAGGGAACTACCGTCTGCTTCCATGGAATCTCCCCGAACGGGCCAATTTCCATACCAATCCCGTTTTCACGTTTCTCTGCTACCTGACGAAGTGTATCCCCATCAGTCGCGGCGGCGATCGTGACAGGATGCGGGAGACCCTCGCCAAGTGCAATTACCTCTTGCAACGGAAGGAATCCATCCTCATCTTTCCCGAGGGGGGGCGTTCACGGACCGGCTTCGTCAGTGAGGATTCCTTTTCCTATGGCGTGGGGCGCTTTATCATGGCGAACAGGTCATGCAGGGTGCTGTGCGTCTATATGCGGGGTGACGGTCAGAAGACATACAGTGGAATCCCCCGTCCCGGTGAGCGCTTTACCATGGATATCGAACCCTTCGATCCCCATACCGAAGAGCGGGGGTTGAAAGGCCAGAGAGAGTACGCACGGCAGATTGTTGAACGTCTGGCCGTGATGGAGAAGAGATATTTTGAGACGTGTGGGCAACGACATCATCGATCTGACGATCACCGCTGCGATCGGGAAGAGCCGAGATATCCGATTCATAAAAAGAGTCTTCACCACGTATGAACGGCACTGTATCGACGCCACCGATACCCCCGACACCATGCTCTGGCATCTCTGGGCCGCCAAGGAGGCGACCTACAAGGCAGTAAAAAAGGTACACCCAACGGCAAATTCCATACCGCGCTCCTATGAGGTTCACCTCGAGACCCCTCGATCTTCCACGGCAGGCGGTCATGTCTGCTCTCCCTATGGGAAGATAGCGATACAATCCGTTACGACCTGTTATCATATCCACTGTGCCGCCCTCTCCGGCGACGAAGCGAACTGGGAGTCAGTGATTTCGAGGGTTGCAGAGATATCCGGTGAGGAAGGTTCCCGCCGCGGTGAATCGGGCGCCCTACGGGACCTCCTCAGGCGTGACCTGTCCGATTATCTGTCCATACCGACGGGTGACATGGAAATTGTCCGCAGAAAGGGACCGCGCGGCCTCGGGCCCCCGCAGGTATACGTCAGGGGAAGACCGTCGGCCATCGACATCAGTCTGAGCCATGACGGGGGGTACATGGCATATACCTTTTTATCCCAGAATTCCTAAAAAGACGCCTCCGGCAATGGCGGCACCGATGGCACCGGCCACGTTGGGACCCATGGCATGCATGAGGAGGTAGTTTTTGGGATTTTCCTTTCTACCCAGGACCTGGACGACTCGTGCCGACATGGGGACGGCCGAGACACCGGCGGCGCCGATCATGGGATTGATCTTCTCCTTGAGAAAGAGGTTCATGATCTTGGCCAGGATGACACCGGCAGCGGCGGCACTGGCGAAGGCGACCACGCCCAGAATGAGGATGAGCAGTGTCTTTGTCTGCAGGAACACCTCAGCCGGCATGGAGGCCCCGATGGCGAGGGTAAGAAATATCGTCACGATATCGACGAGCGCCGTCTGTGCCGTCTTGCTGAGTCTCTCGGTGACACCACTTTCCCTGAAGAGGTTGCCGATCATGAAACAGCCGATGAGGGGTGCCGAGGTGGGCACGATGAGTATGATGATGACCGTCGTGACGAGGGGAAAGAGGATCTTTTCCCGCTGTGACACCTGTCTCAGCTGGGGCTTCATATAGATGGCCCGTTCCTTCCGGGTGGTCAGGAGCTTTATGACGGGGGGGAGAATGATCGGCACGAGGGCCATATACGAATAGCAGGCAACGGCCGTTGCGCCGATGATGTGCGGGGCAAGAATGGAGGTGACATAGATGGTTGTCGGTCCCTCGGCCCCGCCGATGATACCGATGGAACAGGCCTCGGGCAGGGTAAAGCCGAAAAAGAGGGAAATGAAAAAGGCAAGGTAGACGCCAAACTGCGCCGCCGCCCCCAGGAGGAGGGTCTTGGGATTGGCCAGCATGGGACCGAAATCGGTAAGCGCCCCGAGACAGAGAAACATCAGGGGGGGGAGAATCTGCCACATGACGCCGAAACTGAAGATGATCGCCAGGAGCCCGATGGGACGCGTCGGCAGTTCACACTGGTTGGTCTGTTCCATGGTGATGGTCGATGCCAGGACGTCACCTGTATCGACGTGACTCCCCCTGGCGACGCACAGGGTATCCATCCGTCCGAAGACGGGTGCCCGGACCTCGCCGGAATCCAGTGTGAGCAGAAGGTCTCCCCGCCGAAAGCGGTCTCCCCGGTCTACCTCTACGGTCATGACCGTGCCCGGCTGTGGTGCCCGCAGCAGGAGCTCATAGTCCATCATACCGCCCAGCGGCAGGTTGACGAGCATGATACCGAATCCGATGGGGATCAGGAGCAGTGGTTCCATTTTCCTGGAGATGGCCAGATATATGAACCCCAGCCCGATGGCTATCATCAGGGCATTCCCCCAGTAGAACTGCTGAAATCCGCTTTCTAAGAGACCAAACACGGTAACCTCCGGCATGTATGAAGCTATAAAGGATCAACCTGTCACTGATATCCCGTCATGGCGAGACGGCCTCACTGGCCGACGACCATGAGTCCTCTCCCGTCGTCGATGGGACGGCACTAGTCTTCTTTTTCTATCTTCTCGACGATGATCCTGGTGATCCATGCCGACACACCGAGCAGCGTGAGGAGTATGAACACAAGACCAAAACCACCGCCTGCGATACGGATTGCCAGATCCCAGTCCGTCATGGCGCCTTCCTCCTTCGATGAAACCATAGCTTTCCTATCACAGACAGGGTCCTATGTAAAGGGCAGAAACCCTGTCCTGTCGAGGGATACAAGGGCCGGTGCGGGAGATTCCTTTCGGGGGAATACCTGGAAGATTGTAGCGGCACCGTCTGTGGCGGGGAGACCTATTCCTCCGACACCTCGTGGGACGGTTGCGTCACTATGGTAACAATTTCCCTGCCCCATTCGTTCAGCGGCCTTCGCGCCAGTATGTCACTTTCGTTCAGGGATTCCAGGGAGAGGTCCTCTTCCTGAGACAGGGCTACCATCTGCTGGTTGGACAGGATCATAAAACGGGCCCTGTTTATGGCGCGTGCCTTTTCAAAACGCCACCGGTGCAGGGCCCTGAGGCGTCCCTTCTGGATATCGGTGAGGTCCTCGCACTCCTTGATCTTGAGATACCCCTCGGGGTCGAAGGCCTTTTCAGCCCAGCGAGAGGCTGCGATTCCGGCAAAGGCCTGCTCTGCCGTGTCTGTCAGACCCTCCTGTGCCAGTCTCTCCTCGAGCGCGTGATAGAGATCTATGAGATAGTGCGTGTCGCGGGCGGCGTAGTCGAGCTGTTCTTCCGACAGCGGGCGGATGTCCCATCGTGACCGCTGCAGCTTTTTTGTCTTGGTAATTTCTATGTTCAGGTATTCCCCGATGACCGAGGGGAGGGACAGTGATACCGTCCCGAGGAGTGAGGCGGCCTTGTGCGTATCAAAGATGGTATGGAACACAAATCCGTAGTCGCGTTTGAGGAATCGTATGTCATTGCCTGCGGCATGAATGATCTTTGTGATTGCCTGATTTGTAAATATGTCTCCCAGGCAGGAGAAGTCGAGGGGACCGAGGGGGTCGTAGAGGTATATTGTTTCCCTCGTACTGATCTGTATGAGACAGAGTTTCTCTCTGAAATATCGGAAGGAGTCATATTCCGTATCGAGACCGATGAGGGGGGAGTGCCCGGCATCTTCCATGGATGATT
>Ga0272441_10010741_pt1 | contig 13774 bp, 14 predicted proteins | sample SSMProp6N_FD_193582 | JGI IMG/M metagenome (GOLD analysis project Ga0272441, IMG submission 193582) | Marine sediment archaeal communities from Little Sippewissett salt marsh, Falmouth, MA, United States - SSM-Prop-6N | ecosystem: Environmental > Aquatic > Marine > Wetlands > Sediment ... | reverse complement strand
TGCGGCTGGCCCGAATCCACCACGCGCTGGACCACAACAAGGAGGCCCTGGAAGAGCTTCAGAAACTGATTGAAGAGGCAAAGGCCTTGGTCAAAGAAAGAAAGGATGATGTGCGGGCGATCTTCCGCCTAGCTGACCTGCGCACCATTCTGAACTCGTGGCAACCGGATAAGGCCGTCCTCAAACAGGCCCTCGACGGATTCAACGAAGTGGTCAAGAAGCAACCCAAGTTCCTGGACGCCTACCTTCGAGCCGCAGTGATTCTCGACGTGGACGAAAAGGCCTACGCCAACTCGGCCGAATGGTACAAAAGACTCCTCAGTGCGGCAAAAGGCGAAGGCACCATAGGAGCACTCACCGGCCGGAATGCGCGGCTTGCGCTACACGCCGCCGCCCAACTGGCCTGGATCTACTGCGAGCACCTGAACAACTTGCCCGAGGCGAACAAATATGCGACTCTGGCGATGCAGCTCGACGCCACACTGACCAGCCTGATCGACACCATCGGGTGGATCCGGTACAAAGAAGGCAAGGCGAACGAGGCCATCCCGCATCTGCGCCGGGCGTTCAAGACCGCTCCCAGCAACGCCACGGTGGGCTACCACCTGGGTGCCGCTCTGCTTAAGAACAACAACGCACCTCGCGCCCTGGAGGCGCTGAAAGCCGCCCTGCCACACGTGGGGGGCAACGCCGAGCTAAAGGCAAAGATCGAAACGCTGATCAAAAAAGCCGGTGGTTGATGACCGACCGGCATCTGCCTTAGCGCGGCGTGCGGCGGCGGCGCCGTCCAAGGTGAACATCTGTTGACTTAGCCCGCGCGGGCCAATATACTAACCGCGAAATCATCTGTTAGCGTGCGCCCTTATTCTGAGAGAACGGTATGAACGAGCGCAATGCGTGTGTCATCGGCATGCAGTGGGGTGACGAGGGCAAAGGCAAGATCATCGACCTGCTGTCCGAGGACTTCGACATCGTGGTGCGCACCCAGGGCGGCAGCAACGCCGGGCATACCGTGGTCGTCGATAAAGAGAAGTTCGTCCTTCACCTCATCCCCTCCGGCATCCTGCGAGAGCAGGTCACCTGCGTCATCGGCAATGGGGTGGTGGTAGACCCGGAGCAGTTGACCGAGGAGATGGCCGGGCTGCGCGAGCGGAACATCGAGATCCCCGGACGCCTGCTCATCAGCGACCGCGCCCAGGTGGTGATGCCCTATCACAAGGCGCTGGATGGCGCAAAAGAGAAGGCTCTGGGCGACCGGAAGATCGGGACCACGCTGCGCGGCATCGGCCCGGCCTATACCGAAAAAGTGGCGCGGACCGGCATCCGGATGTGCGACCTCATCGACCCGCAGGTATGCCGGGCTCGGCTCGAGACACAGATCCCACTCGTCAATGCCGTCCTGCAAAACGTATACAGCGAGCCGCCCGTAGACGCGGCCAAGACGATCGATTGGGCCATCCGCTGCGGCTCGGAGCTCAAGCCAATGGTGGCCGACGCGGCCCTGTTCATCAATGAGGCGGTGCGCTCCGGACAGACCGTCCTGTTCGAGGGAGCGCAGGGGAGCCTGCTGGACATCGACTTCGGCACCTATCCATATAACACCTCCTCGAACTCATCCGTCGGCGGGATGATTACGGGCAGCGGGCTGCCGCCACGCGAAATGGGCCGGGTGATCGGCGTGCTCAAGGCGTATATCACGCGGGTGGGGGCCGGCCCGTTCCCCACCGAGCAGGACGACGAGACAGGCGCCGAGTTGCGGAAGCGGGGCGACGAATTCGGCGCCACGACCGGCCGGCCGCGCCGCTGCGGATGGTTCGACGCCGTCGCCGCGCGGTACTCGGCAATGATTAACGGTGTCGATGAACTGGCCATCACCAAGCTTGACGTGCTGCAGGGGCTGGATCCGCTGAAGATCTGCGTGGCGTACGAGATTGACGGCCGGCGAGTCGAATCGTTCCCCGCCCAAGCGGAGCAATTGGCCGCCGCCCAGCCCGTTTACGAAGAGATGCCGGGCTGGCACGGAGACACCGCACAGGGTGAGTCGCTGGCCGATCTATGCCCCGAAGCAGTTGCCTACGTCCGCCGGCTCTGCGACCTGACCGGCGCTCCCGCGAAGGTCATCTCCATCGGCTCCGGGCGAGACCAAACGCTCGTGGGCTGAGAGCCAGGCAAACAGGACACGGGGGTAAATGGAGCCTTGCCTGAGCAGTCACAGGACCTGCCGAGGCATATCGCGGTCATTATGGACGGCAACGGCCGATGGGCGCTGCAGCGCGGGAAACGGCGAACCGCCGGCCACCGTGAGGGTGCCAAGCGGGTTCGCGAGATCACGATTGAGTGCGCCCGGTTGAGCATCAGCCAACTGACGCTCTACGCTCTGTCCGTCGAAAACTACGTGCGGCGGCCGCGAAGCGAGATTCGGACCTTGATGTCGCTGCTCCGCCGCTATGTAATCGACGAGCGCCCCACGCTGGCTGAGAACAACATCCGCTTTACGCTGGTGGGGCGGCGAGCCCAACTCCCCGACCGCGTGATGGCGGAAGTGGAGGAGACGGAGCGGCTGACGGCCGGGAACACGGGAATGGTACTGTGTATCGCCGTGAACTACGGCGGTCGCGCGGAGATCGCTGACGCGGCTCGCGCCATCGCCCAACGCGTCCACTCCGGCGCGCTGAATGCAGACGACGTGAACGAGCAGACGCTCGCCGACCATCTCTACACGGCCGGCATGCCTGACGTGGACCTAATGATCCGCACCGCAGGCGAAATGCGAATCAGCAATTTCCTGCTGTGGCAAGCGTGGTATGGGGAGCTGTACGTGACCGACGTGCTCTGGCCGAACTTCGACGCGGTCGAGCTCGGCAGAGCCATCGATGACTACGCCCGCCGCGAGCGGAAGTTTGGCGACGTCCGCCCCTCGGCAAACGTGCAGGGCCTGTGATGAAGACGCGAATCACCATCGGCAGCCTGATGATCCTTGTCCTGGCGGGCATGTTCTGGATGGACCGCTACTGGGGCGGCTACTTCATCTGCTTGGTCGCGATGGCCATCACCGCGGCCGCCCTGCACGAGTTGTTCCTGATGGCCGCAAAGAACGGAGCCCAGCCGTTCCGACTGACGGGGATCGGTTTCGGGGCCGCCTTGCTCCCTTACTATGTGTGGAGCGACGTGCTCAACAAACCGCTGGGCGCCCAGGCATTCGTGGCGTTCATCATGGCCCCTCTGCTCGGCCTGATCCTGGCCTTGATGGGCCGCGCCATCACCCGGCCGGAAGGGCTCGGCCCGCAGGTCAGAAATATCGCCATCACCGTCTTCGGCGTGCTCTACGTCGCCCTGCCGATGGCCTTCCTGGTACGGACCCGGTTCCTCACAGATGAGGGCTGGTACCTGGTGATGCTGGTGCTGGCGGTAACTAAGGCGAGCGACACGGGGGCCTATTTCGCGGGGGTCGCGTTGGGCCGGCGCAAGCTGGCTCCGCGCATCAGCCCGAACAAGACGGTGGAGGGCGCCCTGGGCGGGCTGGTGGCCAGCGCACTGGCTTCGCTCGGCATGAGCTACGGTCTGGGCATCCGCACGCTCATCGATCTAGGCCCCATTGCCACCACGTCGTTCGGCCTGGTGGTGGGGGCCGGCTCTCAGGTGGGCGACCTGACCGAGTCGCTCATCAAGCGGAGCGCCAACACCAAGGATTCCGGCGACATGCTGCCGGCGTTCGGCGGTGTGCTCGACCTGATCGATTCGTTCCTGGTCGCCGCGCCGGTCGCTTATTTCCTGTTGGCTATCTTCGCTAAGATCACCCGGCTGGGCAACACATGAAAGAGACCGTGCTGCTGCGAAGCCCGCGAGAAACACGCCGGGTCCACGGGCTGAACGACGTGAACCTCAAGCTGGTGAGAAAGGTGTTCCGCGTGACCCTCATTTCACGGGACGACACCATCGGGCTCGACGGCGATGTGGAGGGCGTCACACGCGCCGCGCGGGTGCTCGAAGAGATTAAGTCGCGCGGTGAATTGGGCAGCGATGTCGGCATCAACGAGGTGGAAGCCATCATCGAGGCGGTGCGGAACGACGTGGATCTGAAAGCGGTGGACCGCATCGACGTATTCCGAAAAGGCGCCCCGGTGGTACCTAGGACCAAAGGGCAGGAGCAGTATGTGGCGGCGATGCGTCGGGCCGATATCGTGTTCAGCATCGGCCCGGCCGGCACTGGAAAGACGTACCTAGCCGTGGCGATGGCGGCCGCCGCGCTGCGGGCAAGCGACGTGCACCGCATTGTCCTGGTCCGCCCCGCGGTGGAGGCCGGCGAGAAACTGGGATTCCTGCCCGGCGACATGCAGGACAAAGTCGGGCCGTATCTTCGCCCGCTGTACGACGCCCTCAACGACATGATGGATTTCAATCGGGTCCAGCAGCTCTGCGAGCGGGGAATCATCGAGGTGGCCCCGCTGGCCTACATGCGAGGCCGGACGCTTAACCACGCATTCATCATCCTCGACGAAGCTCAAAACTGCACGATCCCGCAAATGAAGATGTTCCTTACCCGGCTGGGCGTTAACTCAAGGGCGGTGATCACCGGCGACGTCACGCAGATCGACCTGCCCGCCAGCGAGGTCTCCGGGCTGCGTCATGCGTGGGGGCTGCTGCGAGGGGTCGGCGGCATCCGGTTCGTCGAGCTGACCGGCCACGATATCGTGCGCCACCGCCTGGTCCAGGAAATCGTGGACGCGTACGAGACCGAAGCGCAGGACAAGCGGCAGGATTAGAATGGCCAAGCAATCTCGTCAGACGACCAAGCGGTTGCGCGCGGCGGAGGGGCGCGAAAAGCGCCAGGCCGCGTCCGTCTCGCCGTACCGCGTTGATGTCGATCGCGGTCTGGCCCGCGGGCTGATCGGGTTCGGAATCACGGCCGTGGCGTTCCTGGCCATCAACCTGGAGACACTGCGCGACAACCCCAACGAGCTGCTGCTCGACCGGCTCTCCCTGGGAAGCGCCATCCTCGTCATCGGCGCCGCCGTGTTGCTGGGCGTGTACCTATACAGTAACTGCCGCCGGCTGGTCAACTCCAAGTCCCGGTTACTGGTGTTCGGCCTGCTGTGCATCATCCCGCTGGTCGTGGCCCGGACCAGCGCCCTGAGCGGGACCTCCCCGTACCTGGTGCCGCTGGGCGCGGTGGCCTTCATCATCGCACTGTGCTACGGTACCCAGGTTGCGGTCACGGCCAGCTTCGTGTTGGCCTTCTTCGTGGCGCTCGCCCTGCGCACCACGGTGCCGACTGCGGTGGCCGACCCGACCGCGCTGGCTCTGCTGGGTGGGGCCTTGGTGTGGACGTTCGGGGCCAGCCACATTCGCAAGCGCTCTTGGCTCTTCAAGGTTGGTTTCATTGCCGCAGTAGTCCAGCTCTGGCTGGCGATCGGGCTGGAGCTGCTGACGGCGGCGGATCTGTCCAAGGAAGGCCTGTGGGCGGCGGCGAACGGAGTGATCACCGGCGCGGTGCTCAGCGCACTGCTGCCCATCATCGAGTACCTGTTCAACGTGAACACCGAGATCAGCCTGCTCGAGCTGTCCGACCTGAACCAGCCGCTGATGCGGCAGCTCGGGCTCCAGGCGCCGGGCACCTATCACCACAGCCTCATCGTGGGCAGCCTGGCGGAGACCGCGGCTGAGGCCACCGGCGCGGACCCGCTGCTCGCCCGGGTCGGCGCTTACTTCCACGACATCGGCAAGCTCCAAAAACCCGACTACTTCGTGGAAAACGAAGGCACACAGGGCAGCCGGCACGACCAGCTCTCGCCCAGCATGAGCGCCCTGATCATCAGCGCCCACGTCAAGGACGGGGCCGAGATGGCTGAGGAGCACAACCTCCCCCGCGACATCATCGACATCATCGAACAGCACCACGGCACGTCGGTGATGGAGTACTTCTTTCACCGCAGCAAGGAGGCCAATAACGGCGAGGAATCCACGGAAGAGATGTTCCGCTATCCCGGCCCAAGACCGCGCACCCGAGAGGCGGCGATCATCCTGCTGGCCGACGCGGTCGAGGCCGCTTCGCGCACTCTACCCGAGCCATCGCCCTCCCGGCTGCAATCCCTCGTGCACGAATTGACAATGAAGAAACTGCTCGACGGCCAACTTGACGACAGCCCGCTGACCCTGACCGACCTGGCCAAGGCGGAGAAGAGCTTCGTACGAGTGCTCGCCGCCATCTTCCACAGCCGGGTCAAGTATCCCGGGACACTGGTGGAGGACGACGCAGGCCCAGGGGCCAAGACCAGCCAGAATGGAGCATAGACCGGTTACCCGATGAAACTGGACGTCACGAACCTTCAGGACATCGTTCCCATCAGCCGGTCTGCCGTCCGCCGCGCCGCGCGAACGGCGCTCGCCGACCTGCTGGGGTGCTACAGCATCGTCTTCGTCGACGATCAACAGATGCAGAAGATCAACCTCAAGTACTTGGGCCGTGACCACACCACCGACGTCATCGCGTTCCCCTTCACTGACGCCCCCCTCACCAAGGACGACTGCGCAGGCGAAATCATCATCTCCGCCGAACTGGCCAAGGCAGAGGCGGAGAAACGAAAGCTGGATGTGGCCGCCGAGCTGGCCCTTTACGTGGTCCACGGAGCGCTGCACCTCGCCGGCTTCGACGACACCACGCCGAAGCAGGCCGCCGAAATGCACCAACGGGAGAAAGAAATTCTCGACGAACTCGGCCACGACGCCAGCCGACTGTGGAAGCCCATTCGGGCCGAGCAGAGACAAAACAGGAGGTAGGACGTGCTCACTGGGATCGTCATCCTCTGCGTGGTGCTGGCGGCGCTGTGCGCCGCCATCGAACATGCGCTGGCGGAAGCATCCCGAGCCAAGCTGGACGACATGTTGCAGGGCGAACAACAGGAACTCATTGACCGCTTGCTCCAGAGAGACCACGAACTGTCGCTGTCCGCCATCATCTATCGTGCCGTCTTGGAGACAGGTGCGATCGTGACGCTTGCCGTCACCCAACCGCTAGGCGAGCTGTCCGCCTACGCGGCGTTCGGTTGGGCGGCGGCGTTGGTGCTGGTCTTCGTGGAGATCGTCCCTCGGTTGCTCGCCGCACGGTCGCCGGAGCGGATACTGATCCGCGCGCTGCCGATCTTCTACGCACTGTCCCTGCCCATCCTGCCGGTGACCGCCGGCGTTCTGGTGCTTACCCGGGTGGTGCGCAAGACCAACGGCCAGGCCGACGAAGAACAGGACGAGGCGGCCGAAGATATCCTGTCCGCGGTGACCGAGGGCGAAAAGGAAGGCTCCATCGCTGAGGACCAGGCGGACATGATCGAGAACATCATCGAGCTGCGCGACGCCGATGTCGCGGAAATCATGACGCCGCGGCCCGACATGACGTCGGTGTCAACCGAGGATCCGCTCGACAAGACGATCGCTCTGGTGCTCGAATCGGGCCATTCCCGTCTCCCCGTGTTCCGCAACACGCGTGATGACATTGTCGGCGTGCTCTACGTACGCGACCTGATCGCCGCGATCAGCCCAGACCATGGCGAGCGCCCCTCGCTCTCCACCGAGTCGCTGATGCGGCCGCCGTATTTCGTGCCCGAGACCATGCAGATCAGCGATCTGCTGCGGGAGTTCCAGCGGCGCAAGGCAACGATGGCCGTGGTGGTCGACGAGTATGGCGGGACCGCAGGCTTGGTGACAGTCAGCGACATCGTGCAGACCATCGTGGGCGAGGTACGCGATCACGATGAGCCGCCGCGGGAACCGGTGGTGAAGATCATCGATGAAAGGTGCATCGAGGCCGACGCGCGGACGCCGGTGCGCCGCCTGAACGAAGACTTCGGCGCCGCCATACCCGAAAGCGACGAATACGACACCGTTGCCGGGTACCTGTGCTACGCCCTGGGCCGGATCCCGCAGGTTGGCGACCACCACACCGCGGACGACATGGACATCGCTGTGCTCGAAGCCGACGAGCGCCACGTGGAGAGCATCAGAATCACGGTTCAGAGCGGCATTCGGTCAGACTGATCCGCCCAGCCTTTTCCCGGCAGCATCCGCCAGTAGACCACGGCCAACTGAAGGGCACACATGCGTAGTGGCAGGGTCAACCGCCGGCGCACGAGACCGGACGGAAGGGCTGCCAGCGGCTCCGTGACGAGCACGCGGCAGGCACAGTTGATCGTGTCCATCGCGCCGCCCGGTACGCTGCTGATGCGGGCAAGCCGGCTGGCTGCATGGTACAGCCACCGCGGCACGGCGCCCAACTCTTCGAGCAGCCTCAGCGCCGCCCTCGCCGAGCGCCGCTCGGCGGCCGGAATCACCCCCTCAGGGACCGGCGCTCCGAGCTCGCCCCGCAGCCGAAGCAGCACGGCGTAGATCAGCCGCGAGACCCCGTGCATCAGGCCCATGCTCCGAATGCCGGCCCAATCGATCTCGTCGTGGCCGGCCGAGACGACATGCGCCATCTCGTGCAGATCGAGGAGCGGGAAGTCGATGAACAGATGCTGGTGGACAATGTTGTGCGCCAAGCGGACCTGAACAGCCTTCGCTGGTGCGAGCACGCGGACCGCGCGGCCGGCGACGCTGGACCAGGGAGCATCACCGAAAAAGTCAGCCAACGACAGGAAGCCGAGCGGAGCGCGGAGTGGGGACCACACGTGCAGGTCCACCAGGGCCGGGCCGTCCAGGTCGAACGGCACGGCTTCCTTGTTGGGAGCGCTGAGCCAGCCGCGTTTGGCGATCAACTCTCGAGCGGTTTCACCGTCCTCCGGCCTGACCACCAGGTCAAGATCCTCCATGGCGCGGACCTCGGGCGGCAGATAGCCCGGCGGAACCCGGTCGCAAAGCGACGCCGCCCCCTTGAACAGGCACGGCGTGACGCCGCGTTCACCAAGGACTTCGACCACTCGCTCCAACTGGCGCCGCATCAGGCAGTTTCTCAACCTACACAGTTCGGCCCCATGTACCAGCGTGTTCAACACGGCGCGGCTCTTACGCGAACGGGGCTGCAACCCGAGGGCCGCGATTCGTGCGGAAAGGACCGGTCCGATTCGATGGTAGGGAGCGGAATGAAGCCAGCTCTGGAACCCGGCCCCCTCGCCCAGCCGGTCGAGCAGTGCCGCTGCCTCGTGGCGCGGGCAGGCGGGATCGAGCAGCCGAGCACTCAGCTTGACGGGAGAAAGCAGAGGGTAGCGGTTCTGTCGCACGTGAAATGGGGCTCAGGCCCGGTCCCGGTCTCTCGGCAGCCGGCCATTGCGGACCGTACCGGTCGTGTCCTTCTTCTTCTTGATAGGCGGACCGGTAGGCTTCGCTGTCACCTCGGCCATTTCAAAAGTGTGTATGATAGGGCCAACGTAGATCGTGAACAACCCCATCTTCTTCAGGAACTCGCGCTTCGAGGCACTGAACCGAGCTGCGTCCTTCTTCTCACCCATCCTGAGCCATCCTAAAGCGGCGGGCGCCGGCCGTATTTCCGCGCGTCCGCCCCAACCTTACAGACCGCGTCGCGCAGCCGGACGAATCGCGCCGGGAACCTCCGGCGCAACTCGCGCGCCGACCGCATGATTGTATATCCTTTACCCAACATCCGCAAGACACAGGCGGTGGCCTCACCACGCGGCGACAGGCCCGGTCGGTGTTCGCGACTCCCGGCCTCCAACTCGGCCACGGAGGTGGGATAGGACCGAAACGTCGTGCCGTCGCAACGGCCGCGCCCGGTCACCACCTCCCACTGCCACCACACCCGGCTGGAATCCCGGCTGAACCGCGCGGCCAGGTTGACCGTAATCAGTCCGCCCTTTGCCACACGGACCGGCGCAGCGAGCGGCAGGAACGCCTGCCCCCACAACGTGCGCGGCGCGCCGGGTGCATTGCTCAACCGCACACGCGGCGCCAGACGCGCCTCGAACCACACGCCGACGCCATGCACGACCGAGCTTCTCGCCGACCTGAACCGCAGTGTGCGGTCGAACGCCAGGGACGGGGCGGCTAGGTCCACGCGATGGGCGACCTTCGCCGGCCCAAACAGGTGCGACGGACGCAGCTCTGCCCGGTGAATGGAGTTCATCGCCATCTCGCGCGTGGCCGAAAAATCGACGCCATAGGCCAGCCCCCCTGTCTTCGACCACTGATCGATCCGGGCGTAGAGCGCACGGTGGCTGACCGGGGCGGCGCACACAGCGACGGAGGCCGGGATCATCCGCCCGCTCTTTTTCAGGAACCGCCGCCGGGCCGAGGCGACCAGCCGCTCGGTCTCGGGCTCGGCGAACGTTACGGAGAAATCCTCGTGGATCACCACGTCGGCCCTCTCGGGCAGGTCAGCGGTGAGGGCATCCCCGCGCACGAACTCGATACGATCCGCACACCCGTTCTGCTGGACGACGCGCCGCGCAACCAGAATGATGTCGTCTCGCTCGATGGCATAGACCTTTCGGGCGCCGGCGCGGCACGCGAATATCGCGTAGGTCCCCAGCCCGCAGCCGACGTCCACCACCACGTCGCCGGGCCGTACAACGGCCTTGATGCCGCGGCGAAAGGCGTCGACCCGCGTTTGATCACCCGCCATGTCACGGTAGTCGACAATCATCGTTACACCCCGACCGCATCACCAAGGATTCGAGCGCCCTGACGAAGGTCGCCCACACGAAGCCGGAACCGCGGGACCGACCGGGCCAAGCCCACACACATCTCGACGGCCCGCCGGCCGCGGCTGGCGGCGTCGAACGATGCACTGAGAAGCCGTTCGGTCGCCTCCAACTCGCCGACATCGGTCACGCCGCAGGTCCGAGCCCGTTCGGGAAACACCACGGCCACAATTCGCGCCCTGGCCCGCACCGCTCCACCGATCAGCGCGGGATTAACGTATCGGACCGACTCGGGGCCGTTGTCCAGCGTCACGCGTCGCGGCGGAAACCGTAACAGTTCTTTCAGCCGGCGGGCCGTCCCGCTCTTCACCAACATCGCGCGGGGAAAACTCCGTACCGCCTTGCCGCCCGGTTCGAGCAGCGCCACCTCGTCGCTCATGATTCCCCAGCCGGCCAACCCCAAGGCACAGGCCAGCGACGTCTTTCCGGCGTCCGGGCGCCCGGCGATCACCACCGCCCTGCCCCGCCGCTCCGCCACTGCTGCGTGTAGTCGGCCGTATCGCCCAAGGCGATCCAGCAACCAGCCGACGACCTCGGCTTCGAGCCAAGGGATGAGTTCGGCCTCTGAGCGCACATCCCACAGCCGCCGCCGACCGCGAAAGACCTCGAGCCGGCCGGGGCTGTCCTTCACAGCAAACGCAGCGTGACTGCGGTCCGTTCCCCGCCGGCGCAACAGGCAGCCGGGCATAATACTCGTAGCCAACCGGCCGGCCAGCGGAGCGTCCGTGTCGATCGAGAAACGAACCCCGTGAAGCCAGAACCGGAGTCTCATTCGATTAGGCCCTGACGTGCGAACCGGCGGGCGACGCGGAGGACGTCCTTCAAGACGGTCGCCGGGGGCGCCTGTGATGCCGCACAGAGCTCTCCTGCGATGTCGTCAAGCGACCGCTCGCCATCCATCAGGCACCAGACAAAGCCGGCGCTGAGGTTGAGGGAGTGAACCTTCTCGCCCTGCGGGTCGTAAAGAACGCAGCCGTCGTCAAGCTCCCGGAACAGCACACCGTCCTTGGGCTTGGGGGCGTCAGTAGCCTTCACGGGCGGCTCCTAAGCGGGTCGCTGTGGCGATTCGAGAAGAAACGTCACCGGGCCGTCGTTCACCAGACGCACGTCCATCATCGCGGCGAACGTGCCGGTCGCGACGCGAAGACCGCGCCCACGCAACGCAGCGACGAACTGCTCGTACATCCGCTTCGCAGAGCCGGGTTCAGCGGCGTCCCCGAACCCCGGACGCCGCCCCTTGCGGCAATCGGCGCAAAGGGTGAACTGTGAGACGACCAGCACCTCTCCACCGGTCTCCTCCACGGAGCGGTTCATCTTGCCTTCGTCGTCCCGAAACATGCGAATCTCGCCGACCTTTCGAGCCATCCAGATCACATCGCGCTCACCGTCGCGCTGCTCCACGCCGAGCAGGACGAGGATGCCGCGGCCGATCGACCCGACGACCTCGCCGCCAACGGTCACCGACGCCTCAGCAACTCGCTGAAGGACTGCCTTCACTCGCCGACCTCTTTCTTCGCTCTTCGCGACTTGGCCGCAACCTGGCGGGCCAGCTTCCGCTTATGAGCCACGACCTTCGCCCGGAGCTTTCCATCGGAGACGGCCAGGATCTGCACGGCCAGTAGAGCGGCGTTTGTCGCCCCGCCCGAGCCAATACCGACCGTGGCAACCGGGACGCCGCCTGGCATCTGCACGGTGGACAGCAGCGAATCGAGCCCGCCAAGACTGGACGTCGGGATGGGCACGCCGATCACCGGCAGAGCGGTCAGCGAGGCGATGACCCCGGCCAGGTGCGCGGCGCCGCCCGCCGCCGCGATGATCACCTTGTACCCGTTCCGCTGCGCGTTTGCCGCAAAGCCGTGGGCCGCCTTGGGCGTGCGGTGCGCGGAAATGACGTCGACGCTGAACGGCACGCCGAAGTCCCGCAGCGTCTGGATCGCGTTCTCGAGCTTGGGAAGATCGGAATCGCTCCCCATCACGACCGCCACCTTCGGCTTCGCCATCTTTCTTCTCCAGAAAAAGCGGCTTGTCGGCTTCTACCCGCGTATTATAATCCAGCCCTGAAGTCTGTCAACGCGGAGGAACCATGCGGGGAAATCAAGACCAGAAGTTCATGCGGCTGGCGCTGCGGCTCGCGGAGCGCGGACGCGGCAGGGTCGAGCCCAACCCGATGGTCGGCTGCGCCGTGGTACGCGGCGGCCAGGTGATCGGCCGGGGATGGCACCGGGAGTTCGGCGGTCCGCACGCAGAGGTCCTGGCCATCGCGGACGCCGGCGGAAAGGTGGCACGCGCCACGATGTACGTGACGTTGGAGCCATGCTCGCACACCGGCAAGACCCCGCCCTGCGCCGACCTGATCGTGCAGCACAAAATCGGACGGGTGGTGGTGCCAATGCGCGACCCATTCCCAAAGGTCGCGGGCCGCGGCATCAAACGGCTGCGCGGCGCGGGCATCCCGGTTGATGTCGGGCTGCTGGCGAAGGAGGCCCGCGCGTTGAACGCGCCCTATATCAAGCGGGTCACGACCGGGCGGCCCTACGTGATCGCCAAGTGGGCGATGACCCTCGATGGCCGGATCGCAACGCGTACGGGCGACTCGAAGTGGATCACGTCGCCCGAGGCGCGAGCGTATGCACATAAGGTGCGCGGCCAGGCGGACGCGGTCCTGGTGGGAATAGGCACGGCGCTGGCCGACGACCCTGAATTGACCTGCCGGCTCGCAAAGGGGCGGAACCCCAGGCGCGTGGTGCTCGACTCGGCCGCCCGCCTGCCATTGAAGAGCAGGCTGGTCCGCAGCGCGCGCGATATTCCGGTTGTCGTCGCCGTGTCCAAGAACGCCCCGGCCACCCAGGCTGACGCACTGTCCGCCGCGGGATGCCACGTGGTAGTGATGCCGGCGAAGCGCGGACGCATCGACGTGGGAGCGCTGCTCGACCTGCTCGGCTCGATGGACATGACGAACGTACTGGTGGAAGGCGGCGGGGAGGTACTGGGCTCGTTTTTCGACGCCGGGCAGGTGGACGAGGTGATGGCGTTCATCGGCCCCAAGGTCGTCGGGGGCGGCCGGCCCGCCGTGTCCGGCAAAGGTGTGGCTCGCATCGCAGACGCGCTTCGCCTCGCCGCCGTCACGCCGA